>WBZP01001146.1_pt1 | contig 33759 bp, 31 predicted proteins | sample 5204301 | NCBI WGS metagenome assembly WBZP01 (sample SAMN12412401, study PRJNA552823) | activated sludge metagenome | isolation source: activated sludge from nitrification reactor of wastewater treatment plant... | place: USA: Pennsylvania | collected 2017 | reverse complement strand
CTTCGAGCGCAGACTTGCCGCCGTCGCCGGCCTTTTCGATCTGCTCCGAGTCGATGTAATGGATGTTGATCTTCGAGCGGGTCTGGATGCCGGCGTGCGAGAGCGCCTCGGTCAGCGACTTGTAGGACTCGGTCAGATCGACGTATTTGCCGACGAAGGCGATGTCGACTTCCTGCTCTGGACGCTCTAGCGCCGAGACCATGTTCTTCCACACCGTCAGATCGGCGGCGCGAGCGAGGATCGCCAGCTTGTGACAGACGATTTCGTCGAGCATCTGGTCGTGCAGCATCGCCGGGATCTTGTAGATGCTGTCGGAATCGGTGACAGAGATCACCGCCTCGTGTTGCACGTTGGTAAACAGCGCGATCTTCTTGCGATCTTCGGCCGGCACCGGCCGATCCGAGCGGCACAGCAGAATGTCCGGCTGGATGCCGATTTCGCGCAGTTCCTTGACCGAATGCTGGGTCGGCTTGGTCTTGAGTTCGCCGGCCGCGGCGATGTACGGCACCAGCGTCAGGTGCATGAAGCAGGTATTTTGCCGTCCCTCTTCGATGCCCATCTGGCGGATGGCTTCGAGAAACGGCAGCGACTCGATATCGCCCACCGTGCCGCCGACCTCGACGATCGCCACATCGGCGCCCTCGGCACCGCGCTTGATGTGCAGCTTGATCTCGTCGGTAATATGCGGAATCACCTGCACCGTGCGGCCGAGGTATTCGCCGCGGCGCTCCTTCTTGATCACGCTGTCGTAGATCTGCCCGGTGGTGAAGTTGTTGCGCTTGCCCATCTTGGCGTGGGTGAAACGCTCGTAGTGCCCGAGATCGAGATCGGTCTCGGCGCCATCCTCGGTCACGAAAACCTCGCCGTGCTGGAACGGGCTCATGGTGCCCGGATCGACGTTGATGTAAGGATCGAGCTTGAGATGGGTGACGCGGATCGAGCGGGATTCGAGAATCGCCCCGAGCGAGGCGGCCGCTATGCCCTTGCCGAGCGAGGAAACGACACCGCCGGTAACGAAGACGTACTTGGTCATTTATCTTGGCAGCTGGCGAGGCCGCAGCGGGAAATCGGCATCATAGCCGAATTCACCCTGCCCCTCAACGCGCAACCCGGCCGTGGACACGAATTGCAATGCCAGGGGCATCGCCGCCGGCGCCGGCTGCGGCACCGCCTGCACCAGCCGGCTCAGCGCACGAAATTGCTGCTGATGTCCTTGAATTCGGCCGAGCCGGCCTGGCGCAGCCACTCGAACGCAAGCATTTCGCGCGAGACGATTTCGACACCGTGGTCGCGCATGCGGGCGAGCGCCAGATCCTTGTCAACAGGATTGCGCGAGGAAACCGCATCGGCAAGCAGAAACACCTCCTTGCCCTGCCCGCGTAATTCCAGCGCGGTTTGCAACACACACACATGCGATTCGATGCCGCACAGCACCACCTGGCGCCGGTCGCCGCCCGGCAGTCGCCCCAGGCATTGCGCCGCGACGCACGAAAAATGCAGTTTCTCGGCGATGCACTCGGCAGTCAGCAGTGCCCGCAGATCGGCGTGCGTGTGACCGAGCCCGCGCGGGTACTGCTCACTGGCCGCCACCGGCACACCGAGCCGCTGGGCCACGCGGGTGACCCAGACCGCGTTGTCCAGCACCCGCTGCGCCTCATGCATGGCCGGCAACAGGCGCTCCTGCACATCCACCAGCAGAAGCATCGAGTCATTGCGATCGATAAGCATCGGCACCTCCGGAAAACGCACGCATTCAATCGACCAGGGCCGCGCGCAAATCGTCCGGCAAGGGGCGCGACTTGCCGGTCTCGGCATCCACCCAGACCAGCTTTGCGCTGCCCTCGGCGCACAACAGGTCGTCGCCGGCGACCCGCATTTCGTACCACGTCTCCACGCTGGAACGCCCCGGTTTCGAGGCGAAAACGCGCGTCTCTACGGCTGCCGGGTAGGTCAACGGCACCAGGTAGGTACACGCCGCGTTGACCGTCACGATCACCATCGGATCGCTAGCGCTGCCCGGCCAGCCGAAACGTTCCAGCCATTCGATGCGCGCCTGCTCCATGTAGCGAAAATACACGGTGTTGTTGACATGGCCCTGTGCGTCCATGTCGCCCCAGCGGATCGGGCACAGGCTGGTGTGCAGGTGTTTTCGATGATGCGGCAAGGTCGCCTCCGGCGCGTGGGTTCGGGGCAATTATAGTGCGCGGCGCCGGATGCGCCGGTTGCGGCGACCTGCCTTGCACGAACAACGGCAAGTCGCCGGTCGGCAGACGGTCAGAACTGCTCTTCGCTCAGCGCCAGCGCGCCCGGCGCGCCGTTGACGACGGTATAGGCGAGCCCGGCGGCCTGCGACAGCACATGGTCGGCATAGAACCGGGCGGTGACGATCTTGGCCTGCAGGAACGAGGGTTCGCCCTCGCCGGAGACCAGATGACGCTGTGCCGCGAGCGCGGCGCGCGCCATCTGCCAGCCGCCGGCGACGGTGCCGAACAGCTTGAGCATCGGCACCGCACCGACCGAAGCCGATCTTGCATCAGTGCCGAAAGTCGCGACGATCGCATCGACGGCCTGTGAGAGCGCCTGCGCGCCGCTGGACAATGCCCGGCGTATCGCCGCGAAATCGTCGCCCGCCTGTTCGGCGAGCTGGCCGTCGAGGCCCTGAATGAGGCCGATCACCGCGCGTATGGTGGCGCCGCCGTCGCGGGCGATCTTGCGCCCGATCAGGTCGTTCGCCTGGATGCCGGTCGTGCCCTCGTAGATGGTGGTGATCCGCGCATCGCGCAAATGCTGGGCCGCGCCGGTTTCCTCGATGAAGCCCATTCCCCCGTGCACCTGCACGCCGAGCGACGACACCTCCTGCGCCATCTCGGTGCTCCAGCCCTTGACGATCGGGATCATCAGTTCGGCGAAGGCCTGACTGCGCTTGCGTTCGCCATCATCCGGGTGACAGCGCGCGGCATCGAGCGCGGCAGCCGTGACATAGGCGACCGCACGCGCGGCCTCGGTCTGCGACTTCATCATCATCAGCATCCGCCGCACATCGGGGTGGTGAATGATGCTGACCTTGGCGCCGCTCTTGCTGCCGATCTCCGGCCCCTGCACCCGATCCTTGGCGTAGGTCAGCGCATGCTGATAGGCGCGTTCCGCCAGCGCCACGCCCTCCAGACCGACGGCATAGCGGGCGGCGTTCATCATGATGAACATGTAGCCGAGGCCCTGGTTTTCCTGGCCGCAAAGGTAACCGACCGCGCCGCCGCCATCGCCGTAAGCCATTACGCAGGTCGGGCTGGCATGGATGCCCAGCTTGTGCTCGACCGAGACGCAACGCACATCGTTGCGTGCGCCCAGGCTGCCATCCGGGTTAACCAGGAACTTCGGCACGATGAACAGCGACAGCCCCTTGACGCCCTCGGGCGCATTGGGCGTGCGGGCCAGCACGAGATGGACGATGTTGTCCGTCATGTCGTGTTCGCCGTAGGTAATGAAGATCTTCTGCCCGAAGACGCGGAACGACCCGTCGCTTTGCGGCTCGGCGCGCGCGCGGACCGCGGCGAGGTCGCTGCCGGCCTGCGGCTCGGTCAGATTCATGGTGCCGGTCCATTCGCCGCTCACCATCTTCGGCAGGAAGGTCTCCTTCAGCTCGGCAGATCCGCACAGCGTCAGCGCCTCGATCGCACCGGTGGTCAGCAGCGGGCACAGCGAGAACGACACGTTGGCGGACTTCCACATCTCTTGCACCGCGGCAACCACCAGCTTGGGCATGCCCTGGCCGCCGAATTCCGCTTCGCAGCCGATCCCGTTCCAGCCGTTGGCGGCGAACTGCTGGTAGGCATGGCCAAAGCCCGTCGGCATGGTGACCACGTCCCCGTCGAGGCGGACGCCCTCCTGGTCGCCGCTGCGGTTGAGCGGGGACAGCACTTCGCCGGCAAAGCGTGCGGCCTCGTCGAGAATCGCCTCGACCGTATCGGGGCTGGCGTCCTCGCAACCCGGCAGGCGCGCCAGTTGTTCCAGTCCGGCCAGTTCCCGAAGTACGAACTGCATATCGCGCAGCGGTGCGGCATAGTGGGTCATTTGATGTCTCCGTTGACTGGCCGGGATCGAACCCGGCTCGTCTATTTGTTGAGCAGGTAACGACTATCGTCGAAGGTCGCCACCCAGTCGGGTTTGTAAATCACCATCAGGGTCATTGCCATGCCGGACAGCCAGCCTTCAGAAAAGCATAGCAGCAGCATGTAGGGCAGATACTGGCTGAACAGATACTCGGCCGGATAGACGCCCGCCGCCAGCATCACGGCGACCGACGTCATGCCCATCGTCATCACCACCACCGACGCGCCGAGGAAGGCGGCGACGAACAGATAGACGAACAAGTGGTTGGGCAGCCGCCGCTCGGAAAAACGCAGGATGGCATGGCTGGTCAGCACCGGCACAACGACCATCACCAGCGCATTCAGGGCGTAGGCGCTCCAGCCCGCCGCGCCATTGAAGGTGGCGGCAGCCAGCACGATCGACAGGCCGACGATGGCCAGCTGCGGGCCGAACGCCAGCGTCATCACCGTGGCACCGACCAGGTGGAAATCCAGACCGGGCTTGACGCCGGCTTTCATGCTCCACAGCAACATCAGCGTCACGATCATCGCCAGCCAGACGTGCAGTTGCGACGATTCGCCCAGCCGCTTCCAGGGCGCCCGCCGAACCGCCCAGCCGAACATGGCAAGCCATGGCAGCAACGCCACCGCATACCATGAACCGGGGAACAGTTCGGACGGGAAGTTCACGCGCTCAGCCCAGTTCTGCCACCAGTTGCGGCACCACCTCGAACAGGTCCCCGACCAGTCCGTAGTCGGCCACCTGGAAGATCGGCGCCTCGGCGTCCTTGTTGATCGCCACAATCACCTTGGAATCCTTCATACCGGCCAGGTGCTGGATCGCGCCTGAGATGCCGATCGCAACGTAGAGCTGCGGCGCAACCACTTTGCCGGTCTGGCCGACCTGGTAATCGTTCGGCGCAAAACCGGCATCCACCGCGGCACGCGAGGCGCCCATTGCGGCGCCGAGCTTGTCGGCCAGCGGCTCGAGCACCTTGTGATAGTTCTCGCTGTTGCCCAGGCCGCGGCCGCCGGAAACGATGATCTTGGCCGCAGCGAGTTCCGGACGCGCCGACACGGTGAGTTCGCGTCCGACCAGATCGGTCGTGGCGCCCAGCGGCGGAACCGCAATCGACGCGACCGAGGCGCTGCCGCCGTCGCCGGCCGCGTCGAATCCGGTGGTACGCACGCTGATCACCTTGACCGCGTCGGTCGACTTGACCGTCGCCAGCACGTTGCCGGCGTAGATCGGCCGCACGAAAGTATCCGGCGCCTCGATCGCGACGATATCGGAAATCTGCGCAACATCGAGCAGCGCCGCGACCCTCGGCAGGAAATTCTTTCCGAAGGTGGTGGCCGGCGCCACGATGTGGCTGTAACCCGCGGCCATCGAAACCACCAGCGCCGCGACGCTCTCGGCAGTCTGCGCGGCAAGCTGCGGGTCGTCGGCCAGCATCACGCCGGCGACGCCGTCGAGGGCGGCCGCGGCCTGCGCCACGGCGGCGCAGCCTTGTCCGGCGACCAGCATGTGGATGTCGCCGCCGAGCTTCTTGGCGGCGCTCAGGGTGTTGCGGGTGGACGCCTTGAGTGCGGCGTTGTCATGCTCTGCAATGACCAGGATCGGCATCAGAATATCTCCGGGAACGATTTGACGGAATCGGCGCTCACGCAATCACCTTGGCTTCGTTGCGCAGCTTGGCGACCAGTTGCTGCACGTCGGCCACCCGCTCGCCGGCCTGGCGCTTGGCCGGTTCGGCGACCTTCAGCGTGGCCAGCCGCGGCGTCACATCGACGCCGAGATCGGCCGGCTTCACGGTCTCCAGCGGCTTCTTCTTGGCCTTCATGATGTTGGGCAGCGTCGCGTAGCGCGGTTCGTTGAGCCGCAGGTCGCTGCTCACAACAGCCGGCAGCGCGACTTTCAGCGTCTCCAGGCCGCCATCGACTTCCCGCGTGACCGTTGCCTTGCCGTCGGCAACCACGACCTTCGAGGCGAAGGTGGCCTGGCCCCAGCCCAGCAGCGCGGCGAGCATCTGGCCGGTCTGATTGGCATCGTCGTCGATGGCCTGCTTGCCGCAGATGACGAGCTGCGGCGATTCCTTGTCGCACAGCGCCTTGAGCAGTTTGGCCACCGCCAGCGGCTGCAACTCGGCATCGCTTTCCACCAGGATCGCGCGATCGGCGCCGAGCGCCAGCGCGGTACGCAAGGTCTCCTGGCAGGCGGCCACCCCGCACGATACGGCCACCACTTCCTTGGCGACGCCCGCTTCCTTCAGACGAATCGCCTCTTCCACCGCAATCTCGTCGAATGGGTTCATCGACATCTTGACGTTGGCAAGATCGACGCCCGAACCATCGGCCTTCACGCGCGCCTTGACGTTGTAGTCGATCACCCGCTTGACCGGGACAAGAACTTTCACCTGGCTCTCCTTCGATGTGGATTGACACACCGGGCAGTCTCCCACAGAATGCCCATACGCTACCGTACTGAGTCAATACGGTAGCGTATGGCCGCGGGGCTTGTCAAGTACCGGCGACAGACCAAGCCAAGCGTCCGCCCATCCGACATGATAGGTCAACTATGCCGCGCGCCGAAACACCTGCAACCAGAACCGCCCTCGACCGCGATGCGTGGATCGAAGCGGCCATCGGCACGCTTGGAGAACACGGGGTCGCCGGAGTACGGGTCGAGGCTCTGGCCAAGTCGCTCGGCGTTACCAAGGGCAGCTTCTACTGGCACTTCCGCGACCGGCCCGACCTGCTCGCCGCAGTGCTCGCGTTCTGGAAGCAGGGGCGCATCGGCGACATCGTCAAGCAAAGCCGCTGCGAGCCCGGCCAGGAGCGCGACCAGCTCTACCACCTGCTCACCGTCTACAGTGCAAGCCGCAACCGCAAGGGTATCCGCATCGAACTGGCGATCCGCGACTGGGCGCGGCGCGACCCGCAGGCCGCCGCAGTGGTCGAGGAAGTCGATGCGGTGCGCTTCGGCTGCGCCCGCAGCCTGTTCGTCGCCCGCGGCATGTCGGAACAGGAAGCCGCCACCCGCAGCATCCTGCTCTACGCCTACGTCTTCGGCCAGAGCCTGATGGATTGCGACCGCTTCGAGACCGACCTTCCGCGCGCCCGCAGCGACATCTTCGCCCTGATCAGCGGATAGCCCTCGATCCAAATTCGACGGGTTTCTCCGGCACCCCTGCCCTGCGAACCGCATGGAATGGCGCTCTGCAGCCTGCCTGCCCGGAGATGTCCATTCCATGCGGTTTGCAGGCATTCGAGTCCCTGAATGGCCCCGCGAGCTGGGGTTCGAAGTGCCGCGCCGATTGTCGAGTTGGCCGGGAAAGATGCGCGAGCGCTCGAGCACGGGTTCTTCGCGTCGCGCCGAAGCTGGCTTCGAGCGCTTACCCGCAGCAATCGAGGCGATTCGCGGCCGTCCCCTTCGCAAATCGCCAGGCAAGCGGGCAGCGGCTGTCGTGCGCTATACTTACCCCATAATTGTGTGACTTATGGGGTAAGCAATGCCCGGTCAACTGTTCCGAACGCACGAACTGACGTTTCGCACGCAATACGCCGAACTGAAGGAACGCGTTCTGGCCGCCGGAACCCTCCTGCCTGGCACCCCGGGCTCGCTTGCCCTGCGCTCGGGCACCGGCCACTCGTATTGGTATCGCGTTTTCTATTCGGTACCCGGGAAAGTTGGCGAGACCCTGATCTGCAAGCAAGAAGATGAACCTGCCTTGAACGCAATGCGGGAACGGATCGAGTTTCACGGATGGGTGGCGCGCCAAGTGAGCTTCTTGCGCAAACTGGGCTTTCAGATCGCGGACAAGCTCACGGCGCGCGTGCTCGTCGAGTTGCACAATCGCAGGCTCCTCAGCCCGGGCCTGGCGCTGGTCGGCACGCTCGGCTACATGGCGTGGTTGAATGAACTTGGCGCCATCGCCGCAAGCGCGCGAACCCTGGATGTGGACCTTGCGCGCAGGCAAGCGCTCAAGCTGGCGACCCCGCTGTCGTTCCTGCAGACCGTGCAGGCAACCAGCTTGCCGTTCGCTGCGGTCCCGGGACTGCCGTCAACGGCGCCCCCGACTTCTGTCAAGCTGCGCGGCGTCCAAGGTCTGCGCATCGACATCCTGGCGCCAGGCAAGACGCTTGGATCTGTCTTGCGCGTGCCCGAACTCGACTGGGCCGCTCAGACGGTGCCCTTCTACGATTATCTCCTCGAAGACCCGCACCCCGGCGCCTTGCTTGCCGGCGGACACTGCGTATCCATCGAACTGCCGCAGGCGGCACGATTCGTCTGGCACAAGTTCTATTCCAGCACACAACGCACGGGCTTTCCGGAGAAAGCTGCAAAGGACCGACAACAGGCCTTGGTGCTCGCCGCCATTCTGGCCGAGAGCGAACCCCATTTACTGAAAGAGGCGTTCGACGACGCACCGTCCCGGATGACCAGGCCCATCCGAACCGTGGCCAAGACGCTCATGACCCCTGCCGGCGCGCATCCGGAACTGGTGGAAATACTGGGAACTTGTCTGGCGCGCTGATGCAGAGTCGCGCGACGCGCCGAACGGACCGGCGCGATTGCCGTCGGTGAATACTCATACGTACTACATTTTCGTCGCCGATGCGCCCTTGCAAGCGCCAGCGGCCAATCGCGGCAGGACGTCCATGGCGTTGGCAGTGGTGGCCAGCGCGAGATCGTCGAGCGGCAGCGCGCGCAGGCGTGCGAGTTCGGCGGCGATGCGCGGCAGGTTGGCCGGGTCGTTGCGGCTGCGCGGCGTGAACGACGGCGGCATGTCCGGCCCGTCGGTTTCCAGCACGATTGCCTCGAGCGGCAGGTTGGCGGCGTGCTCGCGGATGCGCAGTGCGCGCGGATAGGTCAGCGCGCCGCCGAAGCCGAGCTTGAACCCCAGGCCGATGAAGGCGTCGGCCTGCTGCCGGCTGCCATTGAACGCATGCGCGATGCCGCCCGGCACCGCGATCCGCCGCAATTGCTTGAGCACCGCATCCTGCGCACGGCGAATGTGCAGCAGCACCGGCAGGCCGTGCTTTTGCGCGAGCTTGAGCTGCTCGGCGAAGAACCACGCCTGCCGCCCGGCATCGAAGCCGTCGACGAAAAAATCGAGCCCGATCTCGCCCACCGCGATCGCCTGCCCGCGTGCAAGCCGGGCATCGAGGTCGGCGATGTCGCCCTCCTGCGCGCGATCGACATACATCGGGTGGATGCCCAATGCATGGCGGCAGCCGGGGTAGTGCGAATCGAGGTCGGCGACGACGGCGAAGTTCTCGCGCCCTATCGCCGGCACCACGATCTGCGCCACGCCCTCTTCCCGCGCCGCGGCCACCACCGCATCGCGATCTGCCGCGAATTCCGCAGCATCGAGATGGCAGTGGGTGTCGACGAATTGCATCGCCCCGCGGCCCGCTGCCGCGCCGCTACCGGGTCGTGCGCCGGTTGATGAAGGCGTCGATCCCCTTCATGGCGTCCTCGTTCATCATGTTGCACGCCATGGTTTCGCTGGCAAGCTGGTAGGCCGCTTCGACGCCCATTTCCACCTGATGATAGAACAGGCGCTTGCCCGCCGCCACGGCGGCCGGCGACTTGGCGGCGATCGAACGCGCCAGCGCATCGACCGCGCCGTCCAGTTCGACCGCCGGGACGATGCGATTGACCAGCCCGTGCGCCAGCGCGGTCGGCGCATCGATGAAATCGCCGGTCATCAGCATCTCGAACGCCTTCTTGCGCGGGAGGTTGCGCACCAGTGCGACCGACGGCGTGCCACAGAACAGACCGAGGTTGATCCCCGACACCGCAAACCGCGTGTCATCGGCGGCGATCGCCAGATCGCAGGCAGCGACTAACTGACAACCGGCGGCGGTGGCGATGCCATGAACGCGCGCAATCACCGGCTGCGGCAGCCCGGCCAATGCCAGCATGACGCGGCTGCACTGGCGGAACAGGGAACGCTGGAAAGCGATATCCGCCTCGCCGCGCATTTCCCGCAAATCGTGCCCTGCACAAAACACCTTGCCGGCACCGCCGATCACCACCACGCGCAGCGACGTATCGCTGCCGATCGCATCGATCGCCGACTGCAGTTGCCCGAGCAGCTCGACCGACAGGGCATTGAACTGCAGCGGCCGGTTGAGCGTGAGCCGGGCAATGCCATCGCGATCTTCACGCAGCAGCAGCGGCTGCGCGGCGGACGCTTTCACCGTATCGTCCATGATTGCGCCTAGTCGATCGCCGAGGTGCTCTTGGCACGCTCGCGCAGCACGTACTTCTGGATTTTGCCGGTCGAGGTTTTCGGGATCGGCCCGAACACCACCCGCTTGGGCGCCTTGAAGCGCGCCAGGTGCTGCCGGCAGTGCTCGATCAGTTCGGCCTCGGTTGCGCTCTTGCCTTCCTTGAGTTCGACATAGGCGCACGGTACCTCGCCCCACTTCGGATCGGGCAGCGCCACCACCGCGGCGGCAATCACCGACGGGTGGCGATACAGCACATCCTCGACCTCGATCGACGAGATGTTCTCGCCGCCGGAAATGATGACGTCCTTGGAGCGGTCCTTGATCTTGACGTAGCCGTCGGGGTGCAGCACCGCCAGATCGCCGGTGTGGTACCAGCCGCCGCGGAAGGCTTCCTCGGTCGCGCTCGGATTCTTCAGATAGCCCTTCATCGTGATGTTGCCACGGAACATGATCTCGCCCATGGTCTCGCCGTCCCGCGGCACCGGCTCCATGGTCAGGGGATCCATCACCGTGATACCTTCCTGCAAGTGGTAGCGCACGCCCTGGCGGCCGTTCAGGCGCACCTGCTCTTCGATCGGCAGATCCTCCCACTCAGGTTGCTTGGCGCACACCGAGGCCGGCCCGTAGGTTTCGGTCAAACCATAGACGTGGGTGATGTCGAAGCCGATGCGCTGCATACCTTCGATGACGGCGGCCGGCGGCGGCGCGGCGGCGATCAGCGCGCTGACCTTGTGATCGATGCCGGCGCGCATTTCGTCGGGCGCATTGAGCAGCATCGCGTGCACGATCGGCGCCCCGCAATAGTGGGTGACACCGTATTCCCGGATGGCATCGAACACCGGCTTGGCCTCGACCCTGCGCAGACAGACGTTGATGCCGGCGTTGGCCGCCATGGTCCACGGAAAGCACCAGCCGTTGCAGTGGAACATCGGCAGCGTCCACAGATACACCGAGTGCGGCCGCATGCCCCAGGAGACGATGTTCGACACGGCATTCAGATAGGCGCCGCGGTGGTGATAGACCACGCCCTTGGGATTGCCGGTGGTGCCCGAGGTGTAGTTGAGCGAAATCGCTTCCCACTCGTCGTCCGGCGGCTGCCAGGCATAGTTGGCGTCGCCGGCGGCAATGAAGCTTTCGTAATCGATCGAACCCAGCCGCTCGCCGGGGCCGGTGAATTCGGGGTCGTCCACGCCGACCACCAGGATCGGCCGCTCGATCGCCGTCAGCGCCTTGGCCGCCATCGGCGAGAACTCGCGATCGACCAGCAACACCTTCGCTTCGCCGTGGTTGAGCATGAAGCCGATCGCCTCCGCATCGAGCCGCGTGTTGAGCGTGTTGAGCACCGCGCCGCACATCGGCACGCCGAAGTGCGCCTCATACATCTCAGGCGTGTTGTTGAGCAGCGCGGCGACCGTTTGGCCCTTGCCGATGCCGCGCTGGGCCAGCGCCGAGGCCAGCCGCCGGGCGCGCGCATAGGTCTGCGCCCAGGTGTAGCGGCGCGCCCCGTGCACGATCGACGGTCGATCAGGATAGACCTCCGCCGAGCGCTGGATGAACGACAGCGGCGTCAGCACTGCGTAGTTGGCCGGCGTCTTGTCCAGCCCAAACGAATACGGATTGGTTTCCATCACTCCTCCTCATGATGCCGGCAGTGCCAGCTAGCCTGCCGGGCGTTCTTGCGGGCGCCAGACGATGCCCTGGAACCCGCATGGATACTGGGCCTTGGAGCATCGTTCGCGGCACGTTGCCCGCCCACTGCCGCCGCTCGACGCACCATCCGCCGCGGCCGACCCGCTCAGTTTGCCCGACAACGCACCGCGTTGGCCACCCCGTTGGCCGAATCGCTGCCCGACGCGTCGAGCCAGTCGCGAATCGCAGTGGCCAGATCGCCGGTTGCGGCGGCCAGCGCCGCGACCCCGCCGCGCGCATCGGCGCTCTGCGCCGGCCGGCTCGCGCGAAACGTCTTGCGCGCGACCGGCGCGTCGGCGCGCGCGAGCAGCGCCGCGCGCAGTTCGATCAGGCCGCTGCTCGACTGCGGCGAATCGAACACCTGCACGAATTCGTCCACCTCGATCTGCAGCCTGCACGGGCCGGGCGCCCCGCGCGATTCTGCGCCGGACAACTGCCGGCGCAAGACCTGCTGCAGCAACTCCGGCGGCGGCGCCGCCCAGCGGCTCTCGATAAAGCTGGCGCGCCGCGCCGGATCGGCATAAGCGAGTCGGTACTGCATCGCCGGCACGTCGAGCCAGGTCGGCGCCACGACATCGACGCTGCGCAACGCGATGGCGCGCGGGGTCGCACCGCCCGGACTGGCCGCCTGGCCACCGGCAAGATCGAAATAGGCCAGGTCCGCCCGCCCGGCCTTGCCACCCACCTCGAGGTTGATGCAGCCGGCCAGCAGCACGGCGGCGCAGACGCTCGCCGCCAATCGACGCATGCCGCTGCGGATAGGGCTGAACACCGCTACCGCGCCACCGCGAAGCCGGCCTCGCCAGGCCCGGGCGAACCCGCCGGCCGGCCCAGCAAGGCCTGTTGCGGCGAGCGTTCGAGATCCCCGAGCAGGCGCGACAACTGGCGCGAGTTGTTCGACAGATCGTGCAGCAACACGTTGAGCCGCGGCAGCGACGTGCCGGCCAACTCGCCGCCGACCTCGCCGCCGATCGATTCCAGCCGCTTGCTGATCGACTGCATGCCAGCCACCAGTTCGCGCGTTTCCTTGAGCAGCGGCCCGGTCTCGCGGCCCGCCCGATCGAGCTGGGCAATCAGGCTCGCCATTCGTTCGGCATTTTGCGGGCTGGCGAAGCGGCGGATTGCGGCGATGGTCTCGGGCATCTGCTTGAGCGACTTGCCGGCTTCGGCGCTGGCAAGCTCGAGCGCGGCTAGGGTATTGCCGAGGCTCTCGATGTTGTCCGGGCTAAGCAGCGTGTTGGCGCGCCGGGCCAGCTCCTTGACCTGCACCAGGGTTCCCGCCAGTTCGTCGCCGGCGGTATCGAAGGTGGATGAGCGCAGGGCGATTCGCGGCACCTCGTCAGCGCGTTCCGGCAGCGGCTTGCCGTCCTTGCCGCTGTCGGACAATTCGACGAAGGCCAGGCCGGTGACGCCCTGCATCTTGACCTCGGCCGTGGTGGCCGTGGTGATCGGCAGCCAGTCTTCCACGCTCACCGTCACCAGGATCAGGCGCGGGTCGTTGGCATCGATGGTGATGCGATCGACCTTGCCCGAACGGATGCCGCGAAAGCGCACCTGCGCCTGCGAGGCCAGCCCGCTGATGCTGCGTTCCGATACCAGTTGCAATTGCCGCGTGTCGCTACGCTTGCCCGAAAACCACCATACGGCTGTCATCGCGCCCAGTGCGAGCAGCAGCGTGAATATCCCGGCTGCGATGGCGTGTGCCCGGTTTTCCATCAGCCCACAGCAGCCGCGCAATCGACCGTCACGATACCGCCCCGCCCCGCTGCAAGGCAATCCGGCTGCGCCGCGCGCCGAAGAAGCCGTTTATGAAAGGGTGATCGATCTGCATGACCGCGTCCAGGGAACCATGCGCGAGTATACGCCGCTCGGCCAGCACGGCAACGCGCGCCGCCAGTGCGGCAAGGGTATCGAGGTCGTGGGTGACCAGCACGACCGTCAGCCCGAGTTCGGCGTGCAACTGGCGGATCAGCGTGACGAAGGCTTCGGCGCGATCCGGGTCGAGACCGGCGGTCGGCTCGTCGAGTAGCAACAGCTCCGGCTCCAGCACCAGGGCGCGGGCCAGCCCGACGCGCTTGACCATGCCGCCGGACAACTCGGACGGCATTCGCGCCCCGTCGGCCGCCTGCAGTTCGACCTGGGCGAGTTTCAGATGCACCAGATCGCGTATCAAATCCGCATCGAGCAGCCGCAACTCGCGCAGCGGAAAGGCCACGTTCTCGAACACCGTCAGCGCCGAGAACAACGCACCCTGCTGGAACAGCATGCCGAAGCGCCGGCGCAGCGCGCGGTCGGCCACCACATCGCCGGAATACAGCGGCTCGCCGAAGAGTTTGACGTTGCCTTCGCTCGGCCGCGTCAGGCCGTTAAAGTGGCGCAGCAAGGTGGTCTTGCCGGAACCGGATCCGCCGACCAGGGCGAGCACCTCGCCACGCTCGACCGCCAGATCGAGCCCGCGATGCACCCAGTTGGAACCGAAACAGGTGCCGACCCCGCTGGCTTCGATGACCGGGGAATCCGCCATCAGCCGACACCGATCCGGCGGGTGGCGATGGCGAACAGCGCATCGGCCAGGATCACCACGGTGATCCCGGTCACCACCGAGCGCGTCGTACTGGACGACAGGCTCTCGGTGTTGGGCTTCACCTGGAGGCCGAAGTGGCAGGCCAGCAGCGCGATCAGAAAGCCGAACACCAGACCCTTGGCGAGACCGATCCAGAGGTTGGCCACCGGCACCACCTTGGGCAGGGTTTCGATGAAAAAGCCGTAGGCAAGGTCGACCTGGATCTGCGCCGCCACCATGCCGCCGACCAGCGCCACGGCGGAGGTCCAGGCGGTGATCAGGGGCATCGCGACGGCCAGCGCCAGCACCTTGGGGAACACCAGGCGCAGCGAGCGCGACACGCCCATTGTCGCCAGCGCGTCGATCTCCTCGGTGACGCGCATGACACCGAGCTGCGCCGTCATCGCCGAACCGGAACGGCCGGCCACCAGCACCGCCACCAGTACCGGGCCGAGTTCGCGGATGATGCCGATGCCAAGCAGATTGACGATATAGACGTCGGCGCCGAAACGGTTGAGCTGCAGCGCCGAGAGGTAGGACAGCACCACGCCGATCAGGAAGGCGACCAGCGAGGTGACCGGCAGCGCGCATGCGCCTGCCTTGTAGAGATTCGCCGAAATCTCCCGCCACGGCGTATCGCCGGGGTGGCGCAGCAGGTGGCCGGCATCGAGCACCAGGCGCCCGAGCAGCGCGACCACGCCGAGCAGATTGCGCCAGAACGCCTGGGCGAGTTCGCCCAGGCCGACCAGCCAGACCAGCGGATCGCGCGGCCTGTCCGAGGCAGCGGTCCGTTCCACGGCACCAATCCGCTCGAACACCGCGCGCCGCTCGTCGGGTAACGCGATACTTGCCGGGAAACGTCCGCCCCAGGCGCGCCACAGCATCGACGCACCGACCGAATCGATGCGCTCGATCGCCGTCAGATCCCAGTCGAGGTCGCGGCTGCGCGTGGCGAGTTCGTCGGCCAGGCGCGCGTAGCAGGGCGCGATCTCCGCCAGCGTCCACCTGCCCGAGAGGATCACGCGTGCTGCGGCGGCCTCGTCGGCGTGCGAGATCCGCGGCGGGGTCATGCGCAGATCAGCGTGCGCCGCGCCGCGCACTTCCTTCGCGCGGGGCGCGCACGCGCAGGCTCTTGCCCACGCCCGCCCATTGCCGCTCCTCTTCCTGCAGTGCCGCGGCGGTCAGGGGCGAGGCTTCGAGCCATTCCTCCGGCACCTCGACGACGAATCCGCCGCCATCCGCCTGCACCGACAGCGGCGGAACCGGCGAATCGTCGCGCGCCCGGTTCAGCAGCACCGCCAGGCGCAGGCAGAAGATCAGTTTCCAGTCCTGGCTGTCGGGCGCCAGCGCCTGCACCCGCTCGAGTTTGCCGCGGTGGGCGAGGACGACGCGCGCCAGCCGCCCCTGGTCCATGCGCGAGAACCCCGGCATATCGGCATTGGCGAGGATGTAGGCGCTGTGCTTGTGGTAACTCGAATGCGCAACCGAGATGCCGACCTCGTGCAGGTGAGCGGCCCAGTCGAGCATGCGCGCATCGGCGTCCTCGCCCGCATCGACCTGCGGATCGAGTTGCAGGAACAGCGCGCGCGCGGTTTCGGCGACGCGCTGGGCCTGCCCGGACTCCACCTGGTAACGGCGGACGAACTCGACCACGCTCGAATCGCGCAGATCGTGATGGTGATAGCGGCCGAGCAAGTCGTAAAGCACGCCCAGGCGCAGCGCGCCTTCCGAGAACGTCATGCGCTCGATGCCCAGTTCCTTGAACACCGCCGACATGATGGCGAAGCCACCGGGCAGCACCGGAATGCGGTCGGCGCGCAGACCGGCCAGTTGCAGCTTGTGCGTGCTGCCGGCGCGCAGCATGTGGCCGCGCAGGGTTTCGAGCCCCTCGCGCGTGATGTCGCCAGTGGCAAAACCGTTGAGTTCGAGCAGATCGACCAGCGCCTTGGCGGTTCCCGAGGAGCCAACCGCCGCTTCCCAGCCGGTTTCGCGAAAACTGTGGACGATGGCGTGCAGTTCGGTGCGCGCGGCCAGTTCCGCTTCCTTCATGCCGCGCTTGTCGATGCGTCCGTCGGGAAAGAAGCGCGAGGTGAAGCCGACGCAGCCCATGTACAGCGACTCGAGTTCCAGCGGCTCGAAACTGCGGCCGATGATGAACTCGGTGGAGCCGCCGCCGATATCGACCACCAGTTGCTGCAGCTTCGGGTCCGGCAGCGTGTGGGCGACGCCGACATAGATCAGCCGCGCCTCTTCGCGTCCGGCAATCACTTCGATCGGAAAGCCCAGCGCCGCTTCGGCCTGCACCAGGAATTGTGGCGCATTCTTGGCCACCCGCAGGGTGTTGGTGGCAACCGCGCGGACGGCACCCGGCGCGAACCCGCGCAGGCGCTCGGCGAACTTGCGCAAGGCCTCCAGGGCGCGCAGCTGCGAGGCCGCGTCGAGCAGCTTCTGCGAGGTCAGGCCGGCGGCCAGACGCACCGACTCCTTGAGCCCGTCCAGCGGATAGATCTGGTCGTCCACCACCCGGCCGACTTGCAGCCGGAAGCTGTTCGAACCAAGGTCGACCGCCGCGATCAGTTCGTATCCCATGTGCCCACTTGCGTGTGTTCGATCGACCGGCGACCGACAATGCCCGAAAGAGTATTGCACCCGACAATTCGATTCGCTTGTCGTGGCCGATTCTATCATCGGCCGGCGCCGGCTTCGCCATCCGATGCCCCCACGTTGCAACCTGCAGGCTTGCAAAAATGCCGATTGCGATGTCTGATGCGTGGTGGCCGCAATCCGCCGCGGCTGCGCCATGCCAGTCAGCGCAAGGGAGAATCGAAATGCCTTTTCAGATCATGTACTCCTCCCAGGCGAGCGCGCCGATGTCGGTCCGCGACCTCGAACAGATTCTGGTCGACGCGCGCGCCGGCAATGTGTTGCACAACGTCACCGGCGCGTTGGTCTACGTCGACGGGGTGTTCTTCCAGATCCTCGAAGGCGAGGCGGAAGTGGTGCGCAAGCTGATGGCAAGCATCGCAGCCGATTCGCGGCATCACTCGGTCAAGGTGTTCTACGAGGCCGAGGTCGCGGCGCGCGCCTTCGCGTCATGGCGCATGGCCTACCTGAGCCCGACCGCCGAACAGATGTCGGCCTGGGCCGGTCTGCCGGGCGCGACGACCCTCGACGAGCTGTTGCGCGACCTCGACCGCGATCGGCAGCGCGCGCCGCAGATTCTGCTCAACATGCTCAAGGCGCTGGCGCAGTAGCCTCGGCCCGCGCCGGCCATCAGATCAGATCAGATCAGATCAGCCGCGGCCCTTGAGCAGCGATTTCAGATCGGCGAACGGCTGGTGCGAGGCCGCCTTCGGCGCATCGCCGCCCGCGGCAAGCCCGGTGGCATCCAGATAGCGCGAGTGTTCGTTGTCGTGGCAGTAGAGGCAGAGCAACTCCCAGTTGCTGCCATCGGGCGGGTTGTCGTCGTGGTTGTGATTGCGATGATGGACGGTGAGCTGCTGCAGGTTGTCGCGGGTGAATTCGCGCGCGCAGCGGCCGCAGATCCACGGGTAAATCTTCAGCGCCCGCTCGCGGTAACCCTGCTCGCGCTGCATCTGGTTCCGTTGTGCCTCGGCGACCACCCGATCGAGCCGGTCGTGATCCGGTTTGCGCATGTGCCCTCTCCCGCTTTTGCTCGCGCCCCTTTTTGCTCGCGCCCGTTCGTGCGATGCCGGCGTCGATTGTCGCGCGATGCGCGCGGCAGTTCAAATCCACCGATTGCGCCGGGCGCGAGCGGACCCGCTTTTCCCCCACGAGCGGCCTGGAAAGCCAGCAAGCACGCGGCTCTTTCGGCATGCACCGCGGAGAACGCCTATCCATGCGGTGTTTCGACGTGCATGCCGCGAGATCGCCACGCAGCGCGGGGCGCAGGCCGGTCGCTTACTGCGTCAGCACAGCCACGGTCGCGTCGTCGTGGATCTTGCGTCGAGGCGGCACCTCGGCGTCGAGATACGCGACGATGTCGGCCGCGCCGGCTATCCGGGCGAGGGCGTCGCCGAGGGTTTCGGTCAATCCATCGGTCATCGCCACCAGCCGGTCGCCGGGCTGGCAGGCAAACGACTCGTCTACCGGCTGCCAGTCGTCGCGTTGCACGGCGAACGGCAGGTTGATCGACTTGAATTCGTGCACCTTGCGGCCGCCGCGCAGCAGCGACACGGCAGGCATGCCGGCGTTGATCACCTGCAACCCGCCAGAACCGGTGCGCACCAGCACTCCGCTGACCATAAAGCCGGGCGGCACCACGCTGGCCAGCTTGCGGTTGAGTTCGACCGCGATGTCGGCGATCGGCATCCGCTTGGCCGTCATCGCGTAAAACAGATCGGCCGCCAGGATGGTGGCGAACGCCGCGCTGAGCCCGTGGCCCATCGCGTCGGCCAGCAGCAGGTAGCGCGCATCGGGCGTTCTGCGGTAAGCGACGAGGTCGCCCGAAAGCTGGTCGGCCCCCCGCTGCCAGACTTGAAGTTCGGGATCGCGCAGTTCCGCGCGGCGGGTCATCGCGGCCAGAACATGGGTACCGAAATCCTTCTCCCGCTCGGCCAGATCGCGATAGCGCGTCAACGCTTCGCTCTTCTCGCGCAGCAGCCGTTCCTGCAGCGACAGGCGAATGAATACCTGCAGCTTGGCGCGGAACAGGCCGAAGCTGACCGGCTTGATCAGGTAGTCGTCGGCGCCGGCCTGCAGGCCATCGACCACATCGCTGCCACTTGCAAGGGAAGTCAGCAGCACCAGCGGCGTCCACTTGGCCTGCTTGTGCTGCAGCTGGCGGATGCGCCGGATCGCCTCGAGCCCGTCGATGCCCGGCAGCACGCGGTCCATCAATACCAGGTCGAAGTCTTCCGCATGCACAGCGGCAACCGCATCTTCACCGGTGCCGACGATCCGGCACGGGATGTCGAGTTCACCGAGGTATTGTTCGAGGATTTTCTGCTGGACGCGCTCGTCGTCGCACACCAGAACACGCATGCGGCCGGCAGGTTCGCGCACCGCCCGGGGCGGCGCAGCTTGCGGATTGTGCGAACGATCAGTATCCATACTCTTGCAACGGTTTTGCCAAAATTTTGGCGCAGAAGCGCCATGCCGTGAGGAAGATTGGTGCGGCGGCGGCAATAGTTTGCAATCGGGCCGATCGTCCAGGCGTGCCTGCGTGCCGATGCCGCGCCCCGCGCAGCATCGCTATCCGCGACACGACAAATTGGTTTGTCGAAAGCGCTTCGGCTGGTAGACTTCCGCCCCGCACAATCGGCAAGCCGCCACGACGGCACCGGCACGTTACGACCCCAGCATGAGGACCGGCAGATGAGCAAAAAAACAATCGAACAGTACGACGAGGATGACAGCGACAACGGCGGCACGCCCAGCGCCGACCAGTTTCGCCGCCCTCTGCGCCATGGCGAAGTGGTGCCGCCGATACCCTCGATCTATGAGCAACTGGCGAAGGCGGCGATGACCCCGCTGCGTCCGGGCAAGGTCGCCTCGCGCTGACCCGGGCGGGGCTTTCCCGCGCGGGCGGGCACGGCAGCGCGCGGCTTGGCCGAAACCGTTGCCCGGCGTTACGATACGACCCGGCGGCAACCCCCGGGCGATGCGCCCGAGCCGCCGCGCCGAGGCCACGCAAACCGGGAGGCAGCATGAGCAACAGGGTCGAACAGATACTCGAACGCGCGGCGCAGCGTGCGGCCGAAGAACACCTGAGCTACCGCGGCGCGCTCACGCCCGGCGAAGCGTGGACGCTGCTGCAGGACGACCCGCGGGCAAAGCTGGTCGATATCCGTTCGCGCGAGGAACTGGCGCTGGTCGGGCGGATTCCGGGCGCCATCGAAATCGAGATCAAACGCTACCCGGCCTGGATCGACAACGACAACTTCCTGCCCGCGGTGCGCGAGCGGGTTTCGCCCGATGACCTTGTACTGCTGATCTGCCGCTCCGGCAAGCGCTCGCACAAGGCGGCCGAATGGCTGACGCGCGAAGGCTACCCGAACAGCTTCAACGTGCTCGAAGGCGTCGAGGGCGATCGCAACGAGCAGTCGCAACGCGTGATCAACGGCTGGAAGGTGGCGGGCCTGCCCTGGACGCAGTAGCACCCACAGTAGCACCCACGGCTTGCCGGGGCTGTGCGCGGCGCTCAACGCCCGCCGCGCGTCCCCGGCCGTGCCGCCGATCCGGCACGCGCCCGAGTCATGCGGCGGGCCGCTGCCGGCGGTAAGCATTCGTCGCCGCGCGCGGTCAACCCTTGCGACCCCACCCAACCTCCAACACACGCTCAGGACACCGATTTCATGAAACCCCTGCTCTGCCTGTTTTGCGCCATCTGTTTCGCGCTGTCGACGCCCGTGGCCGCCGCCGATGCGCCGCCGCTGCAATTCGGCGTCGGCCTGTTCCAGCCCGACAAGGACAAGAACGACGCCACCTACCGCCCGCTCGCCGAGCACCTGTCCAAGGCGCTGGGCCGCGCGGTCGTGCTGCGCACGGTCGACACCTGGGAAGGGCTCGCCAAGTCGCTCGCCAACGGCGAGACCGACATCGCGCTGCTCGGACCGTGGGGTTTCGTGCTCGCCAATCACCAGGCCGGCGCGAAGGCCATCGCGACCATTCTCTACGACGGCAAGCCCGAGTATTTCGCCATCATCGTCACCCACCCGAAAAGCGGCATCGCCTCGATCGCCGATCTCAAGGGAAAGCACTTCGCCTTCGGCGACAAGGGCTCGACCTCGGGCTACCTGATTCCGCTGCACCACTTCATGACGCTGGGCATCGACCCCGAGACCTACTTCGGCAAAATCATCCACACCAAACATCAGGCGATCGAGACCCAGGTCACGCGCGGCGAACTGGACGCCGGCGCCGATTACAATCGCAACCGCAATGCGATGATCGAACAGGGCCTGATCCGCGCCGAAGACAGCCGCATCATCTGGACCTCCGCCCCGCTGCCCAACGACGCCTTCGCGGTGAGCGCCGATCTGGCCAAAGACAGCGCTTTGATCGAGCGCCTGCGCGGCGCGCTCGAGGCGGTCGGCCCGGCGCTCAAGACGCGCCCCGACCTGCTGCCGCCCCACTACACCGGCTTCGTCAAATCCGACGATGCGTTTTACAAGCCGATCCGCGATGCCGGGCTGGCCACCGGCAAGCTCACCCCGCTGAAGAAATAGCGGATGGGTGGCCTCGGGCGGGCACTGCGGCTGCGCGGCTACGCCGCCGTTTATGTCATCATGGTGGCGGCGTGCTGCGCATCGCTCTACCTGGCCGGCGACCTGTCGTTTGGCCGCAAGCCGTGGCAAAACCTGGTCAAGACCGCGCAGGAACTCGCCCGCCCGAGCCTGCTCGACCTCTGGTACGGCGACCCCCAACTGGAATACCGCGCCGACGACGGCCGCCTGCTGCGGGTGGAAAACCAGCGCGAGTCCGAAGCGCGCTTCCTGCGCGGCCTCGGCGAGGCGATCTGGACCACCTTTCGCATCGCCACCCTCGGTTCGCTGATCGCCGCGCTGGCCGCCTTTCCGCTGGGCCTGGCGAGCGCACGCAATCTGCATTTTCCGCGGCCCCTCGCGCTGGCCGCGAAGCTGATCCTCGATGTCGCGCGCTCGATCCATTCGCTGGTGTTCGGCCTGCTGCTGGTCGGCATTCTCGGGCTCGGCGCAACCGCCGGCATCCTGGCGATCGCCGCCCATTCGCTCGGCACCTACGGCAAGCTCTATGCCGAATCGATCGAGTCCATCGAGCGTGAAACCTTCGAGTCGGGCATCGCGCTGGGCGCCGGCCCGGTGCACACGCTACTGTTCGGCATCTGGCGCTGCGTGCTGCCGCGCCTGATCTCGTCGCACCTTTACATCTGGGAATACAACATCCGCGATTCCACGGTGCTCGGCCTGATCGGCGCCGGCGGCCTCGGTCTGCTGGTCTCCGAAGCGGTGTCGCTTTTCCAGTGGGGGCGGCTGTCCACCATCCTGATCGCAATCGTCGCGCTGGTGATCGGCTTCGATGCGCTGTCGCGGCGCATCCGCAACGACCTCATGGCCTGATTTTCCGCTTTGCCGCCGGCCGCGACACCGCATGCGGCGGACCTCCCAGCCGGCACCGCCCTGAGAGCCGCATCGGCTGGACATCCTGGCCGTACCTGCCTGCAGAACGCCTATCCATGCGGTTCTCCGGGCACCTCCAATTGCGGCCGCAGCATCATGGCGAACGCAGCGGCAACGCGCCGGCCGCCACGCCCTCGCGCCGCGGGTCGGCGGCGGCGGCGATCCGGCGCGTGCCGTCGGCCGCGTAGTCGATGGTGAAGCCGTGCAGGCCGCTGGTCTGCTCGTCGATGCGGATCGCATGGCCGCGGGCGGTCAGCGCCGGCGCCAGCTGCTCGAGCGGCGTGCCGCGCTCCAGCGTTGTGGCCACACCGCTCATCGCACCGAAGTTGCCCAGGCGGATCGCGTCGTGGATGTCCAGCCGCCAGTCGAGCACGCCGATCAGCGCCCTGGTCACGTACTGGATGATGCCCGCGCCACCCGGCGAGCCGACCGCCAGGCGCACGCGCCCCCGGCGGTCGAAGACGATGGTCGGCGCCATCGAACTGCGCGGGCGTTTGCCCGCCGCCACCCGGTTGGCCACCGGCCGCCCGTCGCGGTCGGCCGGCGAGAAGGAAAAGTCGGTCAGTTGGTTGTTGAGCAGGAAGCCGCGCACCATCAGTTTCGCGCCGAAGGCCGACTCGATCGAACTGGTCATCGACACGACGTTGCCGGCATCGTCGACGATCGCCATGTGGGTTGTCGCCGGCAGATCGGCCGCGCTGTCCGCGCCAAGCAGTTCACCGGCACCTGCCGGCATGCCGGGCCGCGGCTCGCCCATCGACTGGCGCGGATCGATCGCCTGCGCGCGTGCTCGCAGGTAGGCCGGATCGAGCAGCCCGGCCTGCGGCACGGCGAAAAACGCCGGGTCCGCGAGGTAGCGCGCGCGGTCAGCATAGGCCAGCCGGTAGGCCTCGCTGACCAGATGCACCGCGTCGGCCGAGTGCGGCTGCATCGCGCCGATGTCGAAGCGCTCCAGCAGACCGAGCGTCTGCAGCACACCGATGCCGCCGGAACTCGGCGCGGCCATGCCGCAGACCCGCCATTTCGCCCGATAGGCACCACACACCGGCTCGCGCAACACAGCGGCATAGCCGGCAAGGTCCGCCAGGTCGAGCGTGCCCGGGTTGCGCGGGTGGTTGCGCACCGCCGCCACGATGTCGGCGGCGATAGCGCCGCGGTAGAAGGCATCGGCACCGTTGAAGGCGACCTGCAGCAGCACCTCGCCGAAAGCCGGATTGCGCAGCCAGGTGCCGGCGGGTTTCGGCCGCCCCTGCGCATCGCAGAAGTAGTCGCCCGCCGACGCTTGGCCGCACAGCGCATCGTCGGCCGCGATCAGCCGCGCCAGCCGCGGCGACACCGCGAAGCCGCCGTAGGCGATGCGTATCGCCGGCATGAACAGCGTCGACCACGGCAGGCGGCCGTGGTCGCGGTGCGCCAGTTCGAGCATCCGCAGCAGCCCCGGCGTGCCGACCGAGCGGCCGCCGACCACCGCAGTGCGAAAGTCGAGCGGACGGCCATCGCTGCCAAGCAGCAGATCGACACCCGCCGCGGCCGGCGCGGTCTCGCGGCCGTCGTAGGTGTCCAGCCGGCGGCTGCGCGCCGCGTAGTGCAGCAGGAAGCCGCCGCCGCCGATGCCGGAAGATTGCGGCTCGACCAGATTGAGCACCAGTTGGGCGGCGATCGCCGCATCGACCGCGCTGCCCCCGCGCGCCAGCATCTGCAGTCCGGCCTCGGTCGCCAGCGGATGCGCCGCCACCACCATGCGCCGGCTCGAATGCACGAGCGGCTTGTCTTGCCAGCCGGAGGCGGCTTCGGGGGCGAGCGGGGTTTGCGCGAATGCCATCGCGCCGACGAGCAACAGGGATGCGGCAATCGCGTGCCGCAGCGCTGCGCCGGGCATCAGCGCCTGGCGCCGCAGACGGCAAGCGAAGCTGTGAATCAGGGCGGCGTTATGGGCGGGCAAGGGCGGCTCCGGCTGTGTAGCCCGACGGCCTGCCGGGCTGCCGCAGCGCACCGCCTGGTGCGGCGTTCAGCGGTCCGGTTCGGCGCGCCCGGCCATGATCTGTTCGCGGAAGCGTTCGGCGGCATCGGCGCTCCAGCGGTTGATGCCCTCGACCGCCTCCTGCACGCCGTCGGCGCGATCGAGTTGATGATAAACCCATCCGAGCGAACGCCAGAACGCGGCGCGATCGGTGCGCGGTTCCATCGTCTTGCCGTCGATCGCGCGGCGGAATGCGATCACCGCATCTTCCAGGCGCTGCTCGCGCACCAGCGCGCTGCCGCGGCAGGCCCAGGCTTCGGCGTAGTCGGCCTCGCGCTGGATCGCCTGCTGCGCGGCGCGGATCGCCTGCGCCGGCTCGGCGTTGCGCAGGTGTGCCTCGCACAGGTCGAACCAGGTGTTCGGCTCGGACGGATTGATCTCTGCGGCCCGCGCATAGGCGCTCACCGCGTAGTCGTGGCGCTGGAGTGTGGTGTAGGCCACGGCGAGACTGCGCCACACCGGCGGACGCTGGCGCGGGTTGATGTCGATCGCCCGATTGTAGGCGGCCACCACGCTGACGAAGTCGCCGCGTTCGGCATGCGCCCAGGCCAGCAACACCCACGGCGTATCGTCCTCCGGATCGAGGTTGGCCCATTCGCGGCTGACCCTCATGCCGTGGCGCCAGTCGTCGGCGCGCAGGGCCGCATAGGCTTGCGCGCGCAACGCCGACACGCGGTCGGTATCGGCGACAGGGCGGATCAGCGGTTCGACCGTGAGGTCATAATCCACCCACGGCGAATAGGCCGACGCCGGTCCGGCGACGATCGCCGCGCAGCACAGTCCCAGCCCGACCGACCATATGCGCGCGCGCCGCCGCATGACGCACCCAGCCCCGCCGCTTGCACGACCCATGACTCGATCCCCGAAAAAGTTGCACACGCGCTGCCGGCGAACGCTGCGCCGCAGTGCGCCACGCTGCGTTTACGACATCATCGGTCGCAACTGTAAGTATCGATCAACTGGTAGATTTCTTCGAGCGTCTCGCCGACCAGCGGCGTGACGAGGTTGGCATGCAGCGCGTCGGTCTCACCCGGATCGACGATGCCGCGCGAGACCGACGACATGGCGGTGGCCAGTCCGACCAATTGCCAGCCAGGCGCTGCCTGATCCTGCCCGTCCGCCGCGGGACGCGGCGCCAGCACCGGACCGCCCGACTGGCCGGGATTCATCGCACAGGTGGTCGCCCAGCCGCCGATCGGCGGGGCCGCCGCCAGCGCGTGACAACCGGCATGGCGCCACAGCGTGGTGAAGCCGCCGCCCTCGATCAGCTTGTCGCCGGGAAAGCCGGCCACGGTGAGCGCGCGCTTGCCGGGCACGAATTCGCTTCGATCCGGCGCGGGCTCGCCGCGCGGCAGCAGGTCGACGGCCGGGTATTCGTCGTCTACCCGCTGCGCCAGCCGCAGCAGCACCCAGTCGTGAGCGATAGCGGAATCCGGCCAATAGGCGTGCGAGTAGCCCACCACCGCGGCGCCCAACCGGGTGGCGAAGTCGCGTCGCGACCCCGGCGTTTCGCCCAGCAGCACAGCCACCGGCTTGCCGCGTTTCGGCGGCCCGTCGCCGAACACCACATGCTGGCTGGTCAGCACATGGCAGGGGCTGACCAGCACACCCGAGCCGACCATAAAGCGCTCGTCGCGCCCGCTCGCCCGGATCGCCGCCACTGCCGCAAAGCGCCGGTTGCCGGCGTCCTGCCGATCGACCCGCTGACGCGGATCGCCCTTGCGCGGCACGCAGCCGGCGATGTCGATCATTCCCTGGTACAGCGCAATCATCGACGCGCGATCGTCCTCGGTCGACGGGTCGGGCGGAAAGGCACGCCACTCGTCGATCAACGCCCGCTGGCGCGCCAGAAAGCCGTCGAGCCCCCCGGCGCGATAGATCGACAAGGCGACGCTGCGCCCGACCAGTTCCAGCGCACTGGCGCGCACCGTCGGATTGCGCACCTGTTCCGCGCTGGCGCGCAACGACGCGAAATCGGCCGGGCATCCTGCAATTCCGCCGTGGGGCCAGACCGCGCCCGGTGCGGCCAGAATCAGGAGCAACGCAATGCCGCGCAAGCACTCCGCCAGGCAACCCCGCGATCCCTGCCGTCGACTGCGTTCGATCAACACCGAACCCCCCCGCGTATTTGCCCGCCCCTTGGCCCACGCCAGCGACCGGATTACATCCTCAGACGCTCGCGGTAGCCGGTAAGTTCGAGGTAGCCCCGGCCGGCCTCCTTGCCGCCGGTCGACAGGCGCACCGCGCCTTCCCAATAAACGGCACCGGTACTCTGGCGCGAATCGAGTTCCTGGTCGTCGATCAGGGGCGCAAGCTCGCCGACCAGCGGGCCGCGCGAGGTGGCGAGCCGGATGCGCATCGCGACCGGATAGCGCGAGCCGGTGCGCGGGCTCGTCCACTCGCGCACCGGCTCGAATGCGACCGCCTGCGGCGCGAACGTCTCGACACTGCCGTCGGCGCGGCGCAGCGTGCCGCCGGCCCACAGGCTCGCGCCGTCCGTACCGCGCATGCGAAAAGCCATCAGCGCGCCGCCGTCGTCGAGGTTGATGCCGATCCAGTCCCAGCCGCTGGCGCCCGCCGGCAGGTATTCGCTCGACCATTCATGGTCGAACCAGGCGCGGCCGGTAACCTCGAGTACCCGTCCGTCGCGCCGCACCCGGCCGCTCACCGCAAGCTGCGGCAGGCTGTAGTAGTGGCTGGCGTGACGCGGGTCGGCGGCTTTCTGGCTGAAGCCGCGCACGCCGTTGCGCAGCACAGGCTGCGTCGGCGCAAGGCGCAGGTCGTAGGAGAAGTCTCGCCCGGCCGCATGCGCATGAATCGCTTCGCCATCGGCGCCTGCCTCGCGGCGCATCGTCCAGTCGTCGATGCGCAGATCGAGTTCGCCGGTCGCGGCCTGCGCCAGCCCGAAGCCGGCGCGCGCCGTGCGCTCGGCATGGCGCAGGCGGCCATGCTGCGGATCGGACAGTGCCGCATGGGCAAACAGCACCTGGCGGGCGGCAAAGCGGCTCGGGTTGTTCTCCTGCAGGCCCGGACGCACACGAAAGAACGTGATCTGGAAACCCAACTGCAGTGGCTTGCCGTCCTCGACGGCATCGAGCCAGCCGGTGACATACCACCACTCGACACGAAACGCCGGATGCGCGCCGTGGTCGGCCGGCAGCTCGATCGCACCGTCCTGCCGCACCGGCGGGTAGTCGACGCCGGCCGCGCCCGCCGCCAGGCAGATCGACCACAGCAGCGACGCCAGCAACGCACGCATCACCAGTCCTCCCGCACCGCGCGCACCGCATCCACCTGCATCGCGGCGCGCGCCGACAGCACGGCCGCCGCGGTGGCAAGCAGGGTCATCGCCAGGCCGAACAGCGTCAGCGTGCCCCAGGGCACCACGACCTCCATGCTCCAGTGGAACGATTGCCGATTCACCACATGGATCAGGATCAGGCTGATCGCCGCGCCGGTGGCCAAGCCGGTCAGCACACCGAGCGCCGCCACCAGCGCGCCCTCGGCACCCAACATGCGGGCGATCTCGCCACGCGTCAGGCCGATATGCCGCAGCATGCCGAACTCGCGCCGCCGCGCTGCCGCCAGCGCGGCAAAGCTCGCCGCCACACCGGCGATGCCGATCACGATCGCCACCGCCTCCAGCGCGTAAGTGACGGCGAAGGTGCGATCGAATATGCCGAGCGAGATCTTGCGGATGTCGCCCCGCTCGGCCAGTTCGATCGCCTCCGCCGGCAGACGCGCGCGCAGCGCCTCGGCCACCTGCGTGGTGCTCGACTGCGGCGCCAGCCACAGCCCGGCATCGTTTACGCGCAGGTCGCCGGTGAGTGCGCGGTAGGCCGCCAGGTCGATCGCCACCGCGCCGTGCTGCCGCGCATAGTCGCGCCAGATGCCGGCCACCACTACTTCGACATCGCGCCCGGCGAGCGGCAGGCGCACGCTTTGCCCGAGCCGCCAGCCGTAGAGATCCTGCATCGCTTCCGAGGCCAGCACGCCGACCTGACCGGCGGGCACCGTCACCCTTGCCAGCAGCGGCAGCGCACGCTCCGGAACGTCGGCCGGAATCGGCCGCGCGATCAGCGCCACCTGCGGCAGCGCCGGATCGAGCAGCAGGCTCTGGTGGCGCAGGAAGTCGACGCGCACGACACCCGGCGTCGCCAGAATCGCCGCCTGCTCGGTTGGCTCGAAGTGCCCGCTCTCGCCGGCGCGCGCCGCTCGCAGGTAGAGGTCCGCCGGCAGCACCTGCCCGAGCCACACGTCGACCGACTGGCGAAACGAGCCGACCATGATCGCCATCGCCCCGGCCAGCGCGACCGATGCCAGCACCCCGGCCGCACCGATGGTCGCCAGGTGCGGCGCGCCGCGCAACTGTTCGATCGCCAGCGACAGCCAGACGACACGCGGCACCGGCGGCAGACGGGCGAACAGCAGCCGCGCCAGTCTGGGCAGGATCAGCACGCTGCCGACCAGCAGCAGGGCGATCGCCGCATAGCCGAACACCGGCAGCCCGCCCAGCGGTGGCAGCCAGACCACCAGCGCGGCCGACATCAGGCTCGCCAGTCCCGGCGCCAGACGTCCCAAGCGAGCGAAGCTGTCCGCCACGTCGCCGCTCTTGAGTGCCACAGCCGGATCGCTGCGCGCCGCTTCCCGCGCCGGCAGCGCGCTGCCGGCCAGCGCAGCGGCGATCCCCAGCGCCACGAAACCGATGGTCCCCCACGGGTCGAACGCCAGCGGCGGCCGGGCGCCCTGGAAGTAGCCGGCGCCAAGATCGCCGCCGATGAACTGCAGCGCCACAGCGGCCAGCGCATAGCCGCCCGCGACGCCGAGCATGCTGCCGATTGCGCCGATCAGCGCGCCTTCCAGCAACAGCCAGCGCACCAGCGCGCCGCGCGTCACGCCAATCGCGCGCAGCAATGCCAGTTCCGACCGGCGGCGCACGACGTTGAGCGCCTGGGCCGAGAACACCAGAAACGCGCCGGTCACCAGTGCGATGAGCGCCAGCATCGTCAGGTTGACGCGGTAAGCGCGCGACAGCCGCGCCGCCCGCGATTCCGTTTGCGCCGGCGTGGCGACGACCACGCCGGGTGGCAGACCGGCGGCGATCCCGCTCAACGCCGGCCCGGCGGCAACGCCCTCGCGCAGGCGCAGATCGATGCGTGTCAGCCGGCCGAGCCGCTCGAAGCGCCATTGCGCGGTGGCGATGTCGGTGACCGCCAGAATCTGCCCGGCACCCACCGCCGGCAACAGTCCGCCGACGCGAAATCGCGCGCTGCTGGCGCCGCTCTGCAGTTCGATTTCGTCGCCGACCGCGACGGCGAACCGCCTCGCCGCGGCCGGGCTCAGAAACAGCACGTCGTCATCGGGCAGGCTGGACGTTTCGGTCGCCGCAGTCTCCTGCCCCCGTCCGGCAGGCGCTGCGGGCGGTGCAATCAGCGCCGGAGAGAGCGCGATCGCCCGCAGCGGGTCGAGTCCGATGAGTTTGATCGCATCTGCACCGCCTTCCCTGGCCGCGCCGCGCACCCGGGCCTCGATCTCGAGCAGCGGGCTGGCAATCTCGACCTCCGGCCGCAACGCAAGCTGCGGGTACAGCAACTCGTCGAAGCCGACGCGCGCGCCGCGCACTTCGAGATCGGCCTGGCCAGAGACCGTGCGCAAGCCGCGGCCGAACTCGTCGAGCGCCGAGCGATTGACCACCGACACCGCAACCCCGAGCGCCACACCGAGCGCCAAGGCCAGCACCGACATCAGCGCGCGGCCGGGTTGCTGCGCCAGATGGCCGAGGAAGGCGCGGGCGAGCACGGCGCGCATCGCGTTCATCACGCCGCGTTCATCATGCCGCGTGCAGGCGGCCGTCATTGCCGAGCCGCAGCACGCGATCGGCGCTGGCCGCCGCCGCGCGGGAATGGGTGACGATAATGCCGTTCGCTTTGCGCGCGCGAATCGCGTCGCGCAGCAGGGCGAGGACGCGCGCCGCGGTCTCCGGGTCGAGGTTGCCGGTCGGCTCGTCGGCCAGCACCAGCGCCGGGCGATGCACCAGCGCGCGGGCGATGGCCACCCGCTGTAATTCGCCGCCCGACAATTCGCGCGGCCGCGACCCGGCACGCGCCGCCAGACCGACCGCATCGAGCATCTCGTTCACCCGGGTGTCCTTCGCTTCGATACGGTTGAGCGCCAGCGGCAGCGCCACGTTCTGGGCAACAGTCAAATGCGGCAGCACATGGAAGGCCTGGAAGACGAAGCCCATCTTCGCCGCGCGCAGACGCGTCAGGCCGTCGTCATCGAGCGTGGATAGATTCCGGCCGGCCAGCTCGATCTGCCCGCCGCTCGGCCGGTCGAGTCCGGCGATCAGGTTGAGCAGCGTGGACTTGCCGCTGCCCGACTCGCCCATGATTGCAACATACTCGCCTGGCGCCAGATCGAGATCGATGGCGCACAGCAACTGGCGCGGCGGCAGGCCGGGCGCCAGCGCGGGAAGGGTCTTGGAAAGAGCGGTCAGGCGAAGCACGGCGGGCTCGAGTGGCGGGACAAGCCCGATTTGACCACGAGCCGGCGGCAAAGAGGGCGCAGGTTGCGGCGCGGCCGGTCAGCCGAGCAGGCGCTGGTCGGTGAGGCGCAGGCGGCGACTGAGTTCGCGCGCCATGTTCATCTGGATCAGCGCGAACTGCTCGAGGTCGCGCTCGTACAACTGGTGCAGGCTGGCGGCGAAAATCTCGAACGCGCTGCAGTCCTCCAGCGCCTGCACCGACGCGCTGCGCGGCGCCAGATCGATCAGCGCCATCTCGCCGAAGCAGTCGCCGGGGCCGAGCCGGCTCAGCAGCAGCGCCCCGTGCCCTCCCTTCTTGCGCACGCTTACCGTGCCGGCGTCGAGCACGAACATCGATTCGCCCGGCTCGCCCTCTTGGAAGAAGAACGACCCGGCAGGCCGGTTCACGTCGCGCGAAACGTCCAGCAGAAATCCCAGTGCATCTTCCCGAATGCCGCCGAACAGCGGCATCTGCTGCAGCAAGGCGATTCGCTTCCCTTCCATCGCTCTCGTCGCTCCCACGCTTGCCGGACAACCTCAAGCATACGCCACCCGGTGCGGGATGGGCGCACTGCGGAGTCGATGCCACGGGCTATCGCATCGGCATTGCAGGGAAACTCTGCCGGAGAACGGCGCATTGCCTGACGGCTCGCGTCAAAGACCGGCTCTGGATTCGCTGTCGCACCGGCCCCTGACGCCGGCTACCGTGTGCTGCGCCTGCCGGTGGCCTGAACAACAGGGTCGCGCGCAGCGGGAGTATCGTGCGACATTTCCGGCGAGCCGGCGCGTTCGATCCGCCCGGGTTCGGGCAGTGGCAGCGTTGCTGCGGACACACGCCGGGAGAAACACCTCGCCCACGCCGTTGTCGGTGGGGCCAAACCGGGCTGGAGAACGTCAAAATGAATCCTCGCGAGTTGTTGCAGAAAATGTTCGCCGCGGCGGTTGAAGCCGCGCAGCCCGCGCACTGCATTCCCCGGTTTTTGCCGGCAGCGCCCGGCGGCCGCCTGGTGGTGATCGGCGCCGGCAAGGCCTCGGCGGCGATGGCAAAGGCGGTCGAAGATCATTGGCCGGGCGAGCTGTCCGGTCTGGTCGTCACCCGCTATGGCTACAACGCCCCGTGCCGGCGGATCGAGATCGTCGAGGCCGCGCACCCGGTTCCCGACGCCGCCGGCCTCGCCGCAGCCGGGCGCCTGCTGCAGACCGTCGCCGGCCTCACAGCCGACGATCTGGTGCTGTGCCTGATCTCAGGCGGCGGTTCTGCGCTGCTGCCCCTGCCGCTGCCCGGTCTGACGCTCGACGACGAACAGGCGGTCAGCCGCGCCTTGCTGAAGTCGGGCGCGACCATCAGCGAGATGAACTGCGTGCGCCGCCACCTCTCGGCGATCAAGGGCGGACGCCTTGCCGCTGCCTGCCACCCGGCGCGGGTACTCAACCTGTTGATTTCCGACGTGCCGGGCGACAACCCGATCGACATCGCCTCCGGTCCGACGGTCGCCGACCCCACCACTTGCGCCGACGCGCTGGCGATCATCCGCCGCCACGGTATCGCTGTGCCGCCGCCGGTACTCGACATCCTGCAGGGCGGCGGCGGCGAGTCCGTCAAACCCGGCGACACCCGCCTTGCCGGCGTCGAAACGCGCCTGATCGCCACGCCACAACTGGCGCTGGAAGCCGCCGCCGCCGCGGCACGCGAGGCCGGTCTGCCGGCCCACATCCTCGGCGATGCAATCGAAGGCGAGGCGCGCGATGTCGGCAAAGCGTTCGCCGGCATCGCATTGCAGTTGGCAAATCGCGGCCAGCCGTTCTCGCGGCCCTGCGTGCTGCTCTCCGGTGGCGAAACCACGGTGACCGTGCGCGGGCAGGGGCGCGGCGGTCGCAATGTCGAATTCCTGCTGGCGCTGGGCATCGCGCTCGACGGGCAGGCGAACGTCCACGCGCTGGCCGGCGACACCGACGGCGTCGACGGACTCGAAGAAACCGCCGGCGCCTACCTCGCGCCCGACTCGCTGGCGCGCGCTTGGGCGCTCGGCATCAATCCGCGCGACAGCCTGGATAACAACGACGGCCACGGTTTCTTCGGCGCGCTCGGCGACTCGATCGTCACCGGCCCGACACTGACCAACGTCAACGATTTCCGCGCCATCCTGGTCACCGACGGGATCGCTGCCAGAGACGCCAGCGTCGATGCCGGCCGGTTGGCCAACCGATGATGAATGCCCCCGCACTTTGCCAAGCGCGGTGCGGAAACCCGAAGACGCAGCGATTCCATTGCCATGTTCGCGGCGCTGCCCGGTAGCGGCAGACGGATGCCGGCTCGCTGCGACCGGGCCTTCCCGAGGCATACCTCTCGAAGAACCGCGTGCGACGGACCTCTCAAGGCGGCATGGCTGGAGAGCGCCTATCCATGCGGCTCGTATGTTTGCAGTTGGCGACTGATCTGCGAGAGTAGGAGAGTCGCTGGGGTGGAGGGACGCCATGCGGCATCGGCAGAAGTGATTCTGACCGACTCGGCG
>WBZP01001145.1_pt1 | contig 33764 bp, 29 predicted proteins | sample 5204301 | NCBI WGS metagenome assembly WBZP01 (sample SAMN12412401, study PRJNA552823) | activated sludge metagenome | isolation source: activated sludge from nitrification reactor of wastewater treatment plant... | place: USA: Pennsylvania | collected 2017 | reverse complement strand
CATGGAAACCAGCGATGAATGGGAGACCGGAAAAGTGTATCTGTCCATGACACCCTAATCGCTGTCCGGCAGCTGCCGTTGCCGAGGAGCGCCCCCAAAAGTACAGAAGAGATGTTGACTAATCGCTCAGTGTCACCACATAATCACTATCCAAGCGCCTGCCCTGGCTCGCGTGCAGCAATACTTCATCGAGATACATCAGCACCGACGAAAGCGTGTCGGTAATGGCCTCAGTTGGGTGGAAGTGGCCGCTTATGCTACCTGGGCATTGACGCGGCGGCATGCCCATGCTACGATGCCAGCCGACAGACCTACCTATTCAGCTGGAGCTACTGTGTCATTCCGGCCAATCAGGCTGATATTGTGTGCCTTGCTGGCATTGCTGTTGGCCCTGCCGCCCGCAGTATTTGCTGCGCCGCCTGCGCCCGCCGAGTCCGATGTGCAGGCGTTTCTCGCTGCGCAGTCCGGCGCGCTCAAATCGTACCGCGACCGTGAACATAGCGCGGCGGACATTGTGCAAGCCACTAGCGCGTATTATGGCGTCAGCCCGCGTATTCTGCTGGCGCTGCTTGAAGCGACTGGCCGCCTGCTGAGCGATCCAGCTCCTTCCGAGGCAATACTCCGCCAACCCTTTGGCGCAGATGGCCCGCTGGGCTTTGCCGACCAGCTCGATTGGGCTGGCAGCGAGCTGCGCGCTGGCTATGGCCCGTATCAGCGCCCGCCAGTCGTGCGTTTCACCGATGGCACCACGCTTACACTCACGCTGCAACAGGCTCCCGAGGGTGTGGCGGTGCAGCGCTTTTTGGCGCACAACCGTACCCAGCCCGAATGGCGCGCTGCGTTTGCCCAGTTCAGCCAGGCGTTTCAGCTTTACTTCAATAACGAGCTGCCCGAAGCCAGCCAGCCGCAGCCTGGCGCAACCAGCGGCTTCCTGATGCGCCCCTGGGCGGCTGGCACGCGCGTGGTACACCTGGCCTACTTCGACCATATGTACCCAACTGTGGATACGGGCAAGGCCGACAATGGCGCGGTGGTGAACTACTTTGGGCATGGCAGCGTGCAGTATGATGGGCACGACGGCAACGATTTCTATTTCCCCGACCAGCCGATTGGCACGTATATTTATGCTGCTGCCGATGGTATTGCGCATGCCAGCACGCACCGTGGCAATGGCGTATGGATCGAGCATGCCAATGGCTATGTTACGGTGTATTGGCACCTCGATAAGTTCGCGCAGAAATTCCGTGGGAACGTAGATACCGGCGCGGGCGTGCGGGTGCAGGCGGGCGATTTACTAGGGAGTAGCGGGAAAAGCGGCTTTGTGGTAGGTACACCGCACCTGCACTTCGAGGTGCGCCACAATGGCAAAGAAGTTGACCCCTACGGCTGGTATGGCGCTGGCGCTGACCCTTGCACCCAATACGCTGCCTGTGAGGCGAGTGTGTGGTTATGGCATCGTAGCCTGGCGGGCGAATTCGATCTTACCCCACCCGGTACGGTTGCCCAGCCCGATCGCACGCCGCCAGAAGCCGTCATTGCGGCGAATCCGCCCGGTGATATCTTGCTGCTCAACCATTTCGATGGCACAACCCTGCCGCAGCTGGGTGTTGGCTTGCCCATCGCCGAAAGCGGCCCGGCCTTTGTCGATGCGCGCTTCGGGCAAGGCGTGCGCGTTGCTGGCTCGGCCCGGCTGGCCTTTCCCACAGCGGGTAACCTCGATCTGGATGTTGGTACGATTGCCTTCTGGGCGCAACTGCCCGTGCGCTGGCCGAATACCCCGAATAACCGCCAGTATCTGCTGGCTGCTAGCGCGCACGCCGACGAAGTCCCGGTGTATACAGGCACCCTGGCCCTGCGCCGCGATACTGCGCCCGATGGCGCGCCGCGCTGGAATTTCTGGACAACACCCGAGCGTGGCGAACCTGGCCGCAATGATCTGGTTGCGCCCGATACCTTGGCATCGGGCTGGCATCACTTCGCGCTTAGCTGGAACCGCGCCGACCGCTCCAAGGCGCTGTATCTCGACGGCCAGCGCGCCGCAGTGGCGGCTGATGTTGACCTACCGAGCGACGTTGGCCCGCTGCTCGATCTTGGGCGCTGGCTGCCAGGCACACGTGCCAGTGGTGTTAGCTTCGATGAGCTGGCGGTGTATAAGCGCGCCCTGGCTCCGGCTGAAGTTGCCGAGCTAGCACAGCGTAGAGATTCGTTGCATATCGATACCCAGGCTACCACAAGCCGCGAGCTGCAGCTCGCCGTCAAGGCGCGCGACGACGGCGGCGCGATTGTGAGTATGCAGCTGGGCATCAATGGCGAATTTGCCGACCCACAGCCGTATAACGAACGCCCCGTGATCCAGCTACCCGCTGCCACTGGCACCTACACGGTAGGCGCGCGCCTGCTCGACCGGGCCGGAAATACCATCGTAGTAAGCACTACCATCGCACTAGCGCTACCCACCCGTGCACCTGCTACGCCGGGTGCCTGGCAGGTATGGCTGCCAATCTGGCGCTAAGCCTCCCCTGCTCTGGCGCGAATACGCCTTCTGGCTGATGCAAACCTATACCGAGTATGGTATTCTATGACCAAGAAAACAATCTGGTCATATAGAAACGAGAAGCGCACTATGCCCAAAGCATTTAGCGATGAAGAGAAAGCGCATATTCACGCAAATCTGCTGGTACAGGGCCGCCGCCTGTTTGGGCTGCATGGCTTGCGTAAAACCAATGTCGAAGATCTGACGCGCGCAGTGGGTATTTCGAAAGGGGCATTCTACCTATTCTACGATTCGAAAGAATCGCTATTCTTCGATATTCTTGAGCGCTTCGAGGCTGAATACCAGGCGCAGATGCTCGCGGGCCTAACGGAGCAGGCTATTCCTGCGCGTGATCGCCTTGCCAATGTGCTGCGCCAAGCGGCGACGCTATGGCGTTCGCACCCGCTATTCGCGCAATTCGGCAGCGACGATATGGCCTACCTCACCCGCAAGCTTTCGCCCGCGAAGATCGAGGCCAATCAGAACAGTGATGTAGCTTTCGCCGCACAGTTTATTACGACGGCGCGCGCGGCTGGCCTGCCAATTTCGGCTGATGCGCAACTGCTTACCGGGCTGCTGCGCGCTCTGGTACTGCTGAACCTGCACGAAGACGAGATCGGCACAGCGATGTTTGATGCCGTAATGGCGGTGCTGGCCGAGCAGATCGCCGCGTATCTATTGAAGGGAACGACACCATGATTACTGCTCAGAATGTGAGTTTTACGTATCCGGGTACGTCTAACCCGGCGGTGTCGGCGCTGAATCTCACGATTGAGTCAGGCGAGGTAGTTGGGTTGCTCGGCCCCAGTGGCGCGGGAAAATCGACCACGCAAAAGCTTTTGATTGGGCTGCTGCGCGGCTACACCGGGCAGATTACCGCATTCGGGCGCGACCTGGCAAGCTGGGGGCGCGATTACTACGAGCGTATTGGTGTTTCGTTTGAGCTGCCCAATCACTTCCAGAAGCTTACCGCGCGCGAAAATCTGGCTTACTTTGCTTCGCTCTACCGCCGCGCGAGTATGCCGCCTGCCGAGGTGTTGGCGCAGGTGGGCCTGGCTGACGACGCCAATACTCCGGTTGAGCAATTTTCAAAAGGGATGAAGAACCGACTGAGCGTGGCGCGGGCGCTTCAGCATAACCCCGAGCTGCTGTTTCTCGATGAGCCTACTTCGGGGCTTGATCCAGTCAATGCCCGTCGCATCAAAGACATTATTCGCGCGCGGCAGGCGGCTGGCACTACCGTGTTCCTCACAACCCACGCCATGAGTGTGGCCGACGAGCTGTGCGACCGGGTGGCCTTTATCGCTGATGGGCAGATCGCGCTGATTGATAGCCCGCGTGCGCTGAAGCTGCGCTACGGTGCGCCGCGCGTAGGGGTGGAATACCAGGGCAATGGGCAACTGCGCCGCGCCGATTTTGCGCTCGATGGGCTGGGCAATAATGCAGCATTTTTGCGGTTGCTGCGCGAGCAGTCAGTGCAAACCATCCACACCCAGGAGGCAACGCTCGACGATATTTTCATCCAGGTCACCGGGCGCAGCTTGGGCGAAGCCCCAATTCGCGCCGCTGCGTAATTTTGATCAAAATGCTGTGTTATGGGTAAGTGTACCCCACGAGGCGCGCCATGAACCGATTATTCGTAACCATACACACCGATCTACGGCTGCAAATTCGCAATGGGTTTTATTACGCCGCTGCATTTGTATTAGGCATCTATGTGCTGGTGCTCACGCAGCTGCCAATCGCTGGCGTGCGGCTGGGCTGGCTACTGCCAGCGCTAGTAGTGAATAACCTGATGATTAGCTCGTTCTACTTCGTTGGCGGTATGGTATTGCTGGAAAAGAACGATGGCACCCTCACTGCCCAGAGAGTGACCCCGCTGCGCACCGGCAAATATATCTGGTCGAAAGCGCTTACGCTGACGGTGCTGGGTATGGCCTACAACGGCATCATCGCTGGGCTGTTGGCCGGGTCGCGCGTTGCACTTGCACTGATGCCCGGCCTGGCGGCGGCATCGCTCTTCTACTGCCTGTTTGGGCTGGCGGCGGTTGCGTACTACAGCAGCCTGAATCGTTACCTGATGCCGTCGCTGCTCTGGATCGGCCTGCTTACGCTGCCGCTGGTGCCCGATGCAATGGGCTGGCAGCACCCGCTTCTGTACCTGCATCCGTTGTTTGCGCTGTTACTGCTGCTCCACGCCGCAACTGAGCCAGTCGGCGCGAGCCTGCTGCTGTATGCTGTGGTGTATGCATCCCTGTGGCTGGCATTCGCCTTCTGGCTCGCGCGGCACCGCATTGCGCAGGCGGTGGTTGGCTAATCGTAGAAAGGTGGCCTGCAATGGTGTTTATGAAACTGTTTACCGGGCTTGGCCCGCTCGATGCGCGTAGCATTGGCCGCGATTCGCTCTTGCGCTGGATGCTGGCCCTGCCATTGTTGATTGTGGTACCAGTGCGGCTGGTGTTGCCGCCGTTGCTAGTGCGCATTGGCCTGACCTTTGGGGTTGACCTCAAATTGTTCTATCCCGGTATTGCCAGTGCAGTGTTGTTGCTCATTACCCCAGTGTTATATGGGTTAGTGATAGGATTTCTGCTGCTCGATCAGCGCGACGACCAGACGCTCACAGCTTTACAGATCACGCCGCTGCCGGTTGAGCACTACCTGGCCTATCGCCTGGCCGCGCCAACTCTGTTGAGCTATGGCATGGCTGTAGCGGCAGTGCTGTTGGCTGGCCTGCCCAACCCGCACATATGGGGCTTACTGCTGGCCGGGCTAGTGGCGGCGCTGCACACGCCGCTGGTTGCGTTGGGGCTGGCCTGCTTCGCGGCCAACAAGGTGCAGGGCTTAGCGTTGATGAAGGCGGGAAGTGTGCTCCTTGCGGCGCCGCTGGTGGGGCTGTTCGTGCCGAGTTCTTGGCGCTACGTGTTTGGAGTGCTGCCAACATATTGGCCCGCAACCCTGTATCGGCAGTTTCAGGTAGGCGATCAGCTTGCGTGGGTTGGGGTGTTGTTTGCGCTAGGCTATCAGGCGCTTCTTTTGGCGATTCTGCTGCGCCGCTTTCGAGCAGTAGTACTCCGCTAGCAAGCGCGCTATGTGTGGGGTAGATTATTCTTGGGAATCGGAGCCAGGAGTAGCGGGGTGTGCAAGATTCCGCAGACGACGGCGTATCCGCTCCCAGGGCTGGCGGGCGCGTTGCGCGGCGGCGGTATCAACCGGGTGTGGGCTGTACTCAGCGACAACAAATGCCTCAGTGAGATCGGTCAGGTCGGCCTGGGCTTCGGGAAGGTGTTGCGCCAGCCGCGCGCTATATTCATATGGTGTCTGGCTGGTGCGCCGTGGCACCCCCCCAGCGGCGGCGCGGCGCAAGGTTGAACGATAGAAGTAGCGAACCAGCTCGCGCGGGGCAAGCCGACGTAAGCGTAGGCCAGGAATGCGCGTTACGGTTGCTTGGGGTGGGCGTTGCAGCAAGGCGCGCGCTCGCTGGGCCGCCTGCCCAGCCCATACTCGGGTGTCGCGCCAGAGCCAGGCAAGCTGCCGCAACAGCCAGCCGAGGGGGCCGCGCCGGGTGAGCACTTGCATCAGGCCAGGGTTGCGCTGTACAACGATGAGTATGGCATACCCAGCCAGTAAAGCCATACACAGCCAGAATAGCATTGCTGCCCACAAGCGCGGCTCATAGGTACCTGGTGGCGGTGCGTCGGGCGGCGGCACAATCTGGGGAAGCTCAGGCAGAGGTTGTTGCGAGCCGCGGCCTGTAAGCCAGGAGAGCAGCAGTAAGGGAAGTACCGCCAGCACGCTGACCAAAGTTGTTAAGCCATAGCCGATGACCGCTATGAGGTAGCCTAATAGCCCAAGCGATTGCTGCAACGTGGCTAGCAGCCCCATGCCATAAGCGCGTGGTAGGAACGACGCCCCGCCAACGATCCCTCCAATAATCAGCCCGCTTACAATTGTCCAGCGGCGTGGCACCTCGGCGGCTATCGTCGCCCCGTCGATATACCAGCGTGCCCGTAGGAAGGCGAGCCACGCCTGGCTGTAGAGCAAAAAGCCGCAAATAAAATACACCAGCGCTGCGATGCTGCTCAGGCGCGATATTGGTAAGCCAGGGGCGCTAATCTGCTGAATATTGACCGACTCAAGCCCTAGCGCCAGGAGTAGCAGCACTCCCCCTTGTATAAACCGGCTGCCCACACGCCGCAACGCCGCCCGCCGATCGTAGGTTGCCATAAGGGCGGCGTGTCGCATATCTTCTGCTGTACTTAAATGCGCGTCGGTGGGGCGCGGCTCAAGCAGAAACAAATCGCGCATGGTGAGGTGAGCCACCAGGCCAATCATCAGGCCGAGGATGATTGCCACGACAAAGCTCGTATCGAAGACATTGAGCGGATCGTAAAGCCAGTCGCGCGCTAGCGCAAACAGCTGGGTATGCCCTTGTGCCAATGCGGTAGCCACGCGCATCAGCACAATCATTACGAACACTTCGGGCACAAGGTAGCGTGCGATTTCATCGCCCCACAAGGCTTCGCGGCGGAAGGTATAGTGTACTGCCCCAGCTTCGAGCGCAACCAGGAAGCTCGCACCGATCAGGTACAGCGGCTGCCAATCGGGTATGAAGCGTTGCACCGGGCCGCACAGCGCTGCTACCAGTGCGGCGAGCATAAGCGCACTGAAGAGCAGACCCTGGCGGTTGAGTGCTGGCATCTCAGCGCCCAAACCGTAAGCGCCACACCGTTAGTAGCGCTTCGAGCACAATCCGCCGCGACATTTTCGATTGGCCGACGCGCCGATCGGGGAAAATGATCGGCACTTCGCCAATGCTGAACCCGGCGCTCAGGGTGCGGTACACAAGCTCGATCTGGAATGAGTAGCCATTCGATTGGATGGCATCAAGATCAATCGCTTCGAGCACGCGCCGCCGGTAGCAGCGAAACCCGCCCGTAGCATCGGCAACTGGCAGTCCCAGAATTGTGCGCGCGTAAATGTTGCCGCCCCGGCTGATAAACTGCCGCGCAACGCCCCAGTTTACCGTGCCACCATTGCGCACATAGCGTGAGCCAAGTACCATGTCATAGCGCGCCTCGGCGGCAGACAGCAAATTCGGTAAGTAGCGCGGGTCGTGCGAGAAATCGGCATCCATCTCGCAGATATATTCGGCACCTTCAGCCAACGCCCGCCGAAACCCAGCAATATACGCCCGCCCTAGCCCTTGCTTACCAGGTCGCGAAAGCAGGCCAATGCGTGGCTCGTTGCGCGCCAGGTCGGCTACAATTGCGGCGGTACCATCGGGCGAGTTATCATCGACAACCAGCACGCGGAAGCGCGGTTGCGCCAGAATTTGCGGAAGCAGCTGGCCGATATTTTCGCATTCATTATAGGTTGGAATAACGACGGTACAATCGGCTACACTGGTCATTGATATATCCACTGTATCGTGCTGGTCTAGATATGCAATCATCGTTCACCTTTGTTCGCCGAACGGGCTTGTATCGGGTATTATACGTCGGCGCTGTCGTTCGTTCAAACGCGCCACCTGCGCATTAGCATAACGCAGGCAACCGCTTTTGTGATCAGCGGATCAGCCACAATGTTGTTGCAGTTTAGGGTAATCTGTTATGCTGCCGTGCAAAGGGAAAGGATTCTATGCACCCTTCAGCGCCTCGCACCGTTGCATCAGCCCCGCGCCAACGATTTAGCCTCCCTGGCATCGAGCAGCTGTGGGCCATTATGGCATTGGCGCTCATCGGCGCCTTTATTGCGCTAGTGCCAACCCCGCCGCACGATTTCTGGTGGCACCTGAAGGCGGGCGAGCTAGTAGCAACCAGCGGTATTCCTACCACGAACCTGTTTGCGTGGACATTGCCCGCCGAGCATCCCTACACTTATGCCACCTGGCTGGGTGAGTGGCTGTTCTATGCGCTGTATCGCATTGGTGGTTTGGGGGCCGATGTCGCAGCCCGTAATTTGCTTGGGCTGGCTGGCTTTACCCTGGTGGCATTCGAGGCGCGCAGGCGTAGCGGCTCGTGGCGGCTGGCGGCGCTGGCGGCGCTGCTGGCGGCGATGATGACGATCAACAATTTGCCCACCCGCACGCAGAATTGGTCGTGGGTGCCGTTTGGGCTGTTTGCGCTGATCTTGGGCGCATATGCTGCGGGCCAGCTTCGCGCGCGCGCGCTTGTGGCCCTGCCGCTGCTCATGGTCTTCTGGGTGAATGTACATGGCGCGTTTGTATTGGGTCTGGGTATGCTGGCGATTGTCGCGGCGGGCGAAACATTGCGCCGCCTGCTGCGCCAGCCCGATGCGCCGGGTTGGGATCGGCTGGGGCGGCTGTATGCAGCGGCGGCGGCGACCCTGGCTGCGACGCTGCTCAACCCGAGCGGCGTGGGTATTTTCGGCTACGTGCGCACGCTGCTCGCCAATGGCTCGATCCAGTCGCTGGTGAGCGAGTGGCAGCCGCCCGCGCCGCGCGGTATCGCTAACACGGTGTTTTTTGCATCAATTCTGGTGCTGCTGGCCGTATTTGCGCTTGGCCGTCGCCGCCCAACCATCACCGATGTGCTGCTGGCCTGCGCCTTTTTATGGCTAGCCTGGGGCAGCCAGCGCAATGTCGGCTGGTATGGCATGCTAGCAATGCCCATGCTGGCGCAGGGCCTGGCGCGCCCGCGTGCACTTGCGTTACGCTCGGCTGCACCGCGCATGCAGCTCCCCAGCACAATCATCGCGCTGGTGCTGGCGGCGTTAGTTGTGATTGTGCAGCCGCCCTTCAAGCCCGCGCTACCCTTGCCTGCGCCCTATAAAGCGTTGTTCGCACCGGTGCCTGGTGCGCCCGAGCTGTTTAGCAGCGAGACCCCGGTTGCAGCGACGGAATATCTGCGCGCGCACCCTGGCGGCGGGCGGCTATTCAACGAAATGGGCTATGGCTCGTACCTGGCCTGGGCGCTCTATCCTGCCGAGCAGTCGTTTATCGATCCGCGCATTGAGCTGTACCCCGATACACTTTGGCAAGATTACGTGTCTATTCGTGATGCCCGCGATTACAATGCGCTGCTCATCGATAAATACAATGTTGGGCGGGTGCTGCTCGATAGTGTGACAATGCCGCGCCTGGCGACAGCCCTAGCCGCCGACCAGCGTTGGCAGCGCGTCTATGCCGATGATCGCGCCCAGATCTACGTGCGGCGCTAATCTTTCTAGCGCTTTCGCCTAGCGTTTCTGCGCTGTACTTTTCATTCTTCTTCGTGATATTTTACGTGTGGCGCAAAACATCACGAAGGGACGCGAGTTGCGCGATGGGTATTTTTAGCCAGCGACATGGGCGACGATGTAACCCGTGCAAGGGAGTGAAGCGGCTGTTTGGGTAAGCAAAAGCCCTGCTTCTTACAACGTACACCAAGGGTTCAGCGGCATAGTTGACAGAACTCAGGCATACGCGATAATACAGCCGTGGATTCGTGCGATGTGGCAGATGCATCAAGGAGGAGCGCTGTATGTCATTTGTTCCCAGTATGCTGTTGAAGCAGCTCTATACCTTTAGCAGCCTCAAGAATGTCGAGCAGGGCGTGCAATTTGCGATCAAAAATCGCCTGAGCGATGCCGAATTTCTCGATTTGCAGGGTATTACCATCGATGGGAAGGCCGTGCCGCGCGAGAGCATTCGCGTCGATCTGGGTGATGGTACGGTGCTCGCCCCCGACCAGATTGTGACAAGCGGGCCGATTCACTTTCCATTGCGCAAAACTCTGGTGGTACGCGTGGGTATTCCGGCGCTTGAACTGGGAAAACATAAAATTGGCATCGCTTTCAAGAGCAAACCATTTGGCGCACTGAAATTCGAAGTTGAAGACGCGATCTCTGAAGAGACCGACCACCTGGTGCGCATCCCGCGCGACGCAAACGACGATTATTCTGAGGCGGCGATTAAAGCTCGCCAACAGTTTGTGTCCGAGTTTACGGGTGCGCAGTTCGAGCATATTGGGAAGTACTCGTTCGACCCGCACGTGACCAAAGGGAATATTGAGCATTTCTCGGGCGTGGCGCAAGTGCCGCTCGGGTTTGCCGGGCCAGTCACCATCCACGGTGAGCACGCGCAGGGCGATTTCCTCATCCCCATGGCTACCACCGAGGGTACATTGGTTGCCTCCTACAATCGCGGCATTAAGGTGCTGAACCTGAGTGGCGGCGTGAAGGTGACGGTAGTGGCCGATGCGATGCAGCGCGCCCCGGTGTTTGTGTTTGAGGATGCGCGTGAAGGCCGCGATTTCCTGCGCTGGGTTGAGGCGCATATGGACAAAATCCGCGAGGAAGCCGAGGCAACCTCAAGCGTAGCCAAGCTGCAGAATATTGACCCCTACCTCGCCAACAAGTTTGTATACCTGCGCTTTAACTATAGCACTGGCGATGCCGCCGGCCAGAATATGGTGGGCCGGGCCACATTTGCCGCGTGCAGCTGGGTGCTTGATCACTACGAGGGTAAGGTTAAACACTTCTACCTCGAATCGAATTTTGCAACCGACAAAAAAGCTTCGCAGGTGAACATTATGCGCACACGCGGCAAGCGTGTGACGGCTGAGGCAATTATTAAGCGTAACGTGCTGGTTGAGAACATGCGCGTTGAGCCTGAGAACCTGGCCTACCACTGGGGCGTGGCGAATATTGGCTCGTTCCTTTCGGGCGCGAATAACAATGGCCTGCACTCGGCCAATGCCATCACCGCGATCTTCATCGCCACCGGCCAGGATGTAGCCAACGTGTCGGAATCTTCCGCCGGAGTGCTGTATGCCGAAGTCACGCCTGAAAAAGATCTGTACCTGTCGCTTACGATCCCATCGCTGATCGTCGCGACGTTTGGTGGTGGTACTGGCCTACCAACTCAGCGCGAATGTCTGGCGCTGCTTGGCTGCGTGGGCCGCGACAAGGTGTATAAGCTGGCCGAAATTGTGGCAGGCGTGGCGCTCGCCGGTGAGATCTCGCTCGCCTCGGCGATTTCTTCCTCCGACTGGGTATCGAGCCACGAGCAGTATGGGCGTAACCGCAGCAAATAGCTCTGGCTGTAGATAGTTTGCATAGAGCCGCAGGTATGTGTATTGCCATACCTGCGGCTGCGTGATCTTAAAGAAGGAACACGATGAGTCAGGAACAGTGGACCGCCGTTGACGATTACATCACGGCGCGGCTAATCCCGCCCGATCCTGTGCTGGAAGCTGCGCTCGCGGCAACTGCTGCCGCAGGCATTCCCATGATCAATGTTGCCCCAAACCAGGGCAAGTTGCTGTACGTGCTTGCGGTTGCGCACGGTGCCCGTACTATCCTTGAAATTGGCACACTGGCGGGCTATAGCACCATCTGGCTGGCGCGCGCATTACCTGCCGATGGCCGCTTGATAACTCTGGAATATGAGCCGAAGCATGCCGAAGTGGCGCGCGCCAACATCGCGCGGGCTGGGCTTGCGGCCCAGGTTGAGGTGCGCGTTGGCGCGGCACTCGATACATTGCCGCAGCTCGCCGCTGAAGATGCTGGCCCGTTCGACCTGGTGTTTATTGATGCCGACAAAGTGAACTCAGTAGCGTATTTCAACTGGGCGCTGAAGCTTACCCGCCTGGGCAGCCTGATCATTATCGATAATGTGGTGCGCGATGGCAAGGTGATTGATGCGGCGAGCCGTGACGTGAGTGTGCAGGGCGTTCGCGCGCTGTACGAGGCGCTGGCCGCCGAGCCACGGGTAGCCGCTACCGCAGTGCAAACCGTGGGCAGCAAGGGCTACGATGGCCTGGCGGTGGCGGTAGTTCTGGGCGCATAGCCCTCGGCTACAGACAGGAGTGAGCAATGCGATACTATGCCTTATTCTACTGGTTTGTCGGCGATTACCTGGAGCGGCGGCCTGCTTTCCGTGAGGAGCATTTAGGTATGGCGCAGGCGGCACAAGCGCGTGGCGACATGGTGCTGGCTGGTGCTTTCAGCGACCCGGCCGATAGCGCGCTGTTGGTGTGGCGCACTGCAAGCCGCACGCCGATTGAGGCATTTGTGCAGGCCGACCCCTATGTGCGCAATGGCCTGGTTACGCGCTGGGAAATCCGCGAGTGGACGGTTGTAATTGGTAACGAGCCAGCGGACTGATACGGTGCGCGGCTGACACGCGACGACCGACTCTGTTGTGGAGTCGGTCGTCAGTAGTCAATCGGCAATCGGAACGGTATTGCTGCGGATACGCCTTAGTGCAAAATCTTGCTCAGGAACAGGCGGGTGCGCTCGTGTTCCGGGTTCTTAAAAATGCGCTCGGGCGAGCCAGTTTCGACAATGCGGCCCTGATCCATGAAGATTACGCGATGCGAGGCCGCGCGCGCAAACCCCATTTCATGCGAAACGACCACCATTGTCATACCCTCGCGCGCCAGGTTGACCATAACATCCAGCACCTCGTTGATCATTTCGGGGTCGAGCGCCGAGGTTGGCTCGTCAAAGAGCATAACTTTGGGCTGCATCGCCAGCGCCCGCGCAATCGCCACGCGCTGCTGCTGACCGCCCGAGAGCTGGGTTGGGTAACTGGGCGCTTTCTCGGGAATACCCACCTTCTGCAATAGCTCCATCGCAATCGTGTTTGCCTCGCGCGCGTTACGGTGCAGCACCAGGCGTTGTGCCAGCGTCAGATTCTGCAGCACGGTGAGGTGTGGAAAAAGCTCGAAGCGCTGGAACACCATGCCAACTTCTTTCCGCACGCTGTTCAAATTAACGCCGCGCTGCATCAGGTCAACCCCATTGACCAGAATATGCCCGCTATCGGGGGTTTCGAGCCGGTTCATGCAGCGCAGCAGTGTTGATTTCCCCGAACCGCTCGGCCCGATGATCATCATCACTTCGCCACGGTTGACATCCAGGCTTACATCATCGAGCGCCTGGAGTTGGCCAAAGCGCTTATTGATGTGGTTCATCACAATAATCGGGCCGCTCATGCCGCGCACAACTGCCTCATGCTCGTTCATTGCTTGTTTTCCTTTCAACCCAGCGTACTCCCAGCGAGAGCACGAGTGTAAGCATGAGGTACAGCATGGCAGCGGCGTTGAGTGCGCGGAAGAAATCGAAGGTTCGTGCGCCTTGAATGCGCGCAAGCTGGGTGAGTTCGTTGATCGCAATTGCCGAGAGCAGTGACGAATCCTTCAGGAGTGCGATAAAATCGTTCGCGAGCGCCGGGATGACCCGCCTGATTGCCTGGGGGAGAACGATATAGCGCATCATCTGGTAGTGGCTCATGCCCAGCGAGCGGGCGGCCTCGCGCTGCCCCCGGTCGATCGATTGGATGCCAGCACGATAGACTTCGGCCAGGTAGGCGCCATAACAGGCGGCTAGCGCGAGCGTACCAGCGATCTCAGCCGTGCGGTTGAACCCAATGCTGGGGGCAATAACAAACTGAAAATAAATAATAACAACCAGCAGTGGAATTCCGCGCAACACCTCAACATACAAGGTTGCCAGGGTGAAGAGAATAGGATTTTTCGCAACCCGACCGAGGCCAGCAATAAGACCAAGCGCCAGCGCAATAGCGTATGCCACAACCGAGATAATGACGGTTAGCCCGATGCCCTGCAACAGGTAGGTCAGGGCCTGAACATATTTTTCCTCTTGCAGCATGGAGTAGATGACATAGGCACCAACTAGAAGAATGATGATCAGCCACCAGGGCAGGTTGTTCAATGTCTGGGTGTTGAGGACACGCCCCTGTCGCGCTGAGGCAGTCGGCGTTACTTGGGCCATAGCTGCTCCTTATGCTGTAAACCTGCTGCTTGCTACCTGCCAGCGATGAGGTATTTTTTAAGCGCATTGCTGCACCGTGGTGTGTTGCAGCAATGCGCCAGATGATGTTGCGCCGATGCCGAAAGGCAGTGTGAAGCTTACCTAGCCGCTTATTTGATCTTGTATTTGGCCTTGAGCTGATCGACTACACCTGCGGCCTTGATCTCTTTGAGTGCGGCGTTAATGCCATTCAGAAGCTCGGTGTCGTTCTGGTTCACGGCAATACCATAGCTTTCGGTGGTGAAGGCATCGCCGACAATTTTCAGCTTCCCATCGTACTGCGGCTGTGCGAGGTAATTGCCAACCGTCGGGCCATCGGCAACGACCGCATCGATCGCGCCATTCGCCAGATCGGCAAAGGCCAGATCAATCGTCTGATAGCGTTTGACCTGGGCATCGGGAACTTTAGCCTTATCAAGGGTTGCCGTCTCGCCGGTGGTACCAGTTTGTACGCCTACGGCCTTGGCGTTTGGCAGGTCGGTGTAGCTCTTGATGGTATTGTTGCTAGCTGCCACAACCACAAGTTGCCCAACGTCGATATACGGGTCGGAGAAGGCGACGATTTTCTTGCGCTCCTCAGTAATGGTTGCCGCCGACATGACGGCGTCGTATTGCTTGCTTTGAAGCGCGGTGAAAATTGTGTCGAAGGTGGCGTTCTGGAATTCGACGGTGATGTTGATCTTCTTGGCGATCTCAGCCATGAGATCGGGATCGAACCCGGTGATTTTGTTGGTTGCGGTATCGACCGACTCGAAGGGTGGGTAGGTAGCATCGGTGCCAATAACAACCTTGCGGCCTTTGAGATCGGGCAGTGCGCCACTGCTGGTAGTACCGGCGGCGGGGGCATTTGTCGCGGCGGGGGCGGTGGTTTGGTTCGTGCCACAGGCAGCCAGCAACAAGAGTGTCAGCAGCACCATGCTGAGCATACGGGGAACTCGGGACATGCGTTTCCTCCTTGCATCCTGTGTATTCAGGAGCTGTGCGAGTCTGTTTGCCCTTACGTGAGCCATAGCGAGGTTTGGACGCGCTGATTATAACATGGCTCATTCGATATGTAATTGCGCGGTGTTACCCAGCATAACGCTGTAAAATTGCATCCACCTCGGCACTATAGCCTTCGCCGAAGAGATTGAGATGGTTAAGCAGATGGTAGAGGTTATAAAGCTCTACGCGTTCCTGCCAGCCCGGTGGTAGCGGCCACGCCGCCTGATATGCTGCGTAGAACCCTGGTGGGAAGCCGCCGAACAGCCGTGTCATCGCCAGGTCGGCCTCGCGGTCGCCGTAATACGCTGCCGGGTCGATCAGGGCTGGCGCGCCGCCCGGCCCCACAATAAAATTGCCGCCCCAGAGATCGCCGTGAAGCAGCGACGGCTGCACGTGCGCGTCGTCGAGCCACTCACCCAGGCGCGTGAGCAGGCGCTCGATGCGCGCGGCGCGCATTGTTGGTAGCAAGCCGTTGTGCTGCGCACATGCAGCCTGTGCGCGTAGCCGCTGGTCGCGGAAGAAGGCCAGCCAGCTGGTGTGTGGTGCATTAAGCTGGGGCGTTGCGCCAATATAGTTATTGTGGTCAAGGCCGTAGGTTGGCGCGGTCGTGCGGTGCATAGCAGCCAACGCGGTACCAAGCAATTCGCCGGCATGGGTGCGGCTGGCATGTGGTGGTGCGTCGAGCCATTCAAGCAGGATGAAGCCAGTTTTGACGACCGACGACTGACGACTGACTGCCGGGGCTTGGGTGGTCGGCAATTGGTCGACGGCGGTTGTTTCAACATCGTGCACGGCCAGCACCGCCGGTACGCGCACGGCACCGGTGCCAGCCAGCAGCTGTAGGCCGCGCGCTTCGGCAGCGAAAAAGCCGGGCAGCCCGCGCCCGCCAATCTTTAGTAGATATGCGCCATGCGCAGTTTGGAGCCGCACTGCCTGGCTGATACTGCCGCCGCCAATAACCGCCCGTTCGCGGATGGGGCTGGTATCGCCAATTTCGGCGAGCGCGGCGCTGATGGCTGCTTCATGCATATGCTCTCGCCTTGCCCGGTGTTTACCGACGCGGCGCTAAATGATGTTCTGCGATAATGTGATCAAGTAGCGCGCGACAGCCCTGGCTAACCAGCGTATATACTTCGTCGAAGCCGCCGGTGTAATACGGGTCCGGTACATCGTGCACATGCGTGCCCGGCACATAGTCCATCAGCAGCTTAAGCGTGGCCTGGTTGCCCCGAGCATAATAGCGTAAATCGCTCAGGTGGCTGCGATCAAGCGCAATGATATACTCGAAGTGGGCGAAATCAAGCGGCTCGATCTGACGCGCGGCATGGGTGTAAGCAATACCGTGGTTGCGCAAGACCGTGCGCGTGCCGTGGTGCGGCGGCTCGCCAACGTGCCATGCGCCAGTTCCGGCTGAATCGGCTTTGATAACATTGCTCAGGCCCGCCTCGGCCACCATATGCTGGAACACCGCCTCGGCCATCGGCGAACGGCAAATATTGCCGGTACAAACGAACAGGACGTGAATCGGCTGGGGTTGTGCTGGCATTGTTTTCTTTAGCATATTATGCGGTTATTCGCCGCGTATGGTACCACAACTTGGGCCGCTGCCGCTGTAACTGGGTTGAGCCGCAGAGTACAGTATAATAGGGGTATTCGCAGCACCGGGAAGAGGAACCAATGGAGACAGTTGCGGCGCGCATTGCCGCGATACATGAGCGGATGGCTGCGGCCGCGCTGCGGGCCGGGCGCGCGCCAGCCGAAGTGCAGCTAGTTGGAGTGACGAAAACGCACCCGCCCGAGCTGGTAGCCGAAGCATTAGCGGCTGGGCTGCACGATGTTGGCGAGAACCGCGTACAGGAAGCTGAACGGAAAATTGCTGCGCTGGCGGCGGTGCGTACTTCGCTCAGGTGGCACTTAATTGGTCATTTGCAGAGCAATAAAGCCCGCCGTGCCGCCGCGCTCTTCGATATCGTCCACTCGGTTGACAGCGTACACCTGGCGCAGGCACTAGCCCATGGGGCTGCCGACCGCGCGCCATTGCCAGTATTGTTGCAGGTCAATGTGTCGGGTGAGGCGAGCAAGGAAGGGTTTAGCCTGGCCGGGTGGGAAGCACAGCCACCAGTGCTTGCGGCGTTTTGCCGCGATGTTGAACAAGTGCTGGCGCTGCCTGGGCTGGCAGTGCAGGGCCTCATGACGATTGCTCCGTGGGGCGAAGACCCGGAACGCGCGCGGCCCTGTTTTCGTTCGGCGCGGCGGCTGCGCGATGAGCTGGCCCGGCGCTTCCCCGCTGCCGGGTGGGGCACGCTCTCAATGGGTATGACCGATGACTTTGAGGTGGCGATCGAAGAGGGTGCGACCCTTGTGCGCGTCGGCCGAGCAATTTTTGGGCAGCGCGGATAGCGCTCTGCGCCGGGCATGGTGCCGGTGGCGGCTAGAACATACTTCAGTGTCGTTCTTGTTTGTTCATAGTATGTATGCTAGGATTTGGCGGTACGTTCGCTCAGAAAAGGAAACGAACCGATGAGCATTCTGGTGGATAAAAACACGCGCTTGTTGGTGCAGGGCATTACGGGCAACGAAGGCACCTTCCACTCGCGCGCAATGCTCGCCTATGGCACCAACATTGTTGCTGGTGTAACGCCTGGGCGCGGTGGGCAAATGGCTGTCGATGGCAAAGTGCCGGTGTTTAATACCGTGAAAGAAGCAGTGCGCGCCACCCAGGCCAACGCTTCGATCATTTATGTACCGGCCTCACTCAATGCCACCGACTCAATCACCGAAGCGGCTGAGGCAGGTGTCCCCTTGATTGTGTGTATCAGCGAGGGTGTGCCCGCTAACGATATGGTGGCTGCCTACGAAATTGTGCGTGAGCATGGCGTGCGCCTGATTGGCCCGAACTGCCCAGGTTTGCTTACTCCCGCGCAGGCGAAGGTTGGCATCATCCCCGGGAATATTGCCATACCCGGCCTGGTGGGCGTGGTATCGAAGAGCGGCACGCTGACCTACGAGGCGGTGGATGCGCTGACCAAACTTGGCTTAGGGCAGACGACGATTGTGGGGATTGGCGGCGACCCAATTATTGGCACGAGCTTTGTCGATGTGCTAGAGCTGTTCGAGGCCGATGCCGACACCAAGGCGATTGTGCTCATCGGTGAGATCGGCGGGCGGGCTGAGGTCGACGCGGCGGAATATATCAAGGCGCATGTCACCAAGCCAGTGGTAAGCTTCATTGCGGGCCAGACGGCCCCGCCCGGCAAGCGCATGGGCCACGCTGGCGCGATTATTTCGGGCGGTGAGGGCACTGCGCAAGAGAAGATTGCGGCGCTTGAGGCGGTGGGTGTGAAGGTTGCCAAGCTGCCCACCGACATTGCGCAGCTCGTAAAAGAAAGCCTTGTGTAGTGCATTACGATCGGGGATGGCGGTTATAACCCCATCCCCGATTCTACGCCTCATCCCCTATTCATGCCCCAGGTGCTCCAGGCTCAGCTGAAACAGCCGCGTCACATGCTCATCATCGAGCGTGTAATACACCTGCTTGCCATCGCGGCGCGCGCGCGCAACCCGCAGGCTGCGCAGCAGGCGCAGCTGGTGCGACACCGCTGACTCAGTCATATCCAACACTGCCGCGAGATCGCCCACGCATAATTCGGCGTGCGAAAGCGCATGGAGAATACGCACCCGTGTTGGGTCGGCCAGCGCCTTGAAGATCTCGGCGACCTGAAGCACAAGATCATCATCGAGCGGGTGCGCCCGTACTTGCTGCACCGCTGCCGGGTCAACAATCTCTTGCGTGGGTGAAGGCGGTTTCGCGGTGTCCATCATCGTTCCTTTGCGTGGCAATCGTGTCGCTGTAGTATACAGGCTTATGCTTGGCTGTGCCACACTATTGTGCGCGCTTGTTCCATAAACGGTTCGGCCATTTCGTTGGGGATGTTTTTGCGCGTAGCGCAAAAACATCCCCAAGTGACACGCGTTACACAATGGGCGTTTTTCGCCTTCGGCAGAGCGGTACGTTTCGATAAAGGGGCGCTGATGTTGGCGCGAAGCGCCAACATCAGCGCCCCAAAGGGAGCCAAGTGCCCTGCTACCGCAGGCAATATTTCTACAACGCGGGTGACGGTGTAACGCGTGCAAGTGAGAAGAAGCTTTTGCCCGGGTAAGCGCAAACCCAATCTGCTCACATTGTCGCGCCGATAACCCAGGGGTTGAACTCTTCCTCGCCAATACCCTGCGCCTCACTCAGGCTCTGCTCGCCCGAGGCGACTGCAATCAGCTTCTCAAAAATCTCATGCCCAACATCGTCGATACTCGCGCCAGTGAGGATGGTGCCAGCATTAATGTCCATGTCGCCGCGCATTCGTTCGTAGGTGACATTGTTTGTGGCGATTTTGATGCTAGGCACGGGCTTAAAGCCAAAACAGCTGCCACGCCCGGTGGTGAATGCGATCAGGTTGCAGCCGCCCGCCACCTGCCCCGTCGCCGAAACCGGGTCGTAGCCAGGTGTGTCCATAAACACCAGCCCGCGCTCGGTCACCGGCTCAGCGTATTCGTACACCGCGCGCAGGGGCGTGCTGCCGCCCTTCGCCACCGCGCCCAGCGATTTCTCGTAAATCGTGGTCAGCCCGCCAGCTTTATTCCCGTGCGAGGGGTTATTGTCGATCTCAAAGCCTTCGCGCCTGGTATATTCCTCCCACCAGTGCACGCGCTCAAGCAGCTTTTCGCCAACGGCGCGGCTGGCGGCGCGGCGCGTCAGCATATGCTCAGCACCATAGATCTCGGGCGTTTCGCTAAGCACGGCCGTGCCGCCCTGGGCAACCAGCAAGTCAACGGCGTAGCCGAGCGCCGGGTTGGCGGTCACGCCGCTGAAGCTATCGCTGCCGCCGCATTGGAGCGCCAGGTTGAGTGCAGAAAGCGGTACTGGCTCGCGGCGGCACTCGTTGGCGCGCGGCAGCCGCGCCGCCAGCTCGCGCAACCCCTCCTCGATCGTTGGCACCACGCCACCAGTATCCTGAATGCCAATATATGGCGGCAAGCCCAGGTCGCCCAGGCGCGTGCGCTGGCTGAGGAACAAATCTTCAAACTGATTGGTTTCGCAGCCTAACCCAACAAACAGGTAATCGGCCACGTTTGGGCTGCGCGCGAAACCTGCCAGCGTGCGCCGCAGCATCTCGATCTCGTAGCCGCTGCTGCGACTGGCACAGCCGCTCTTGTGGGCAATTGCGACAATGTCGGTAACGTGTGGGAATTGGGGCAGCAGTTCAGCGCGTGCGCGTGCGGCAATCTGGCGCACAACGTGGGCCGAACAATTCACCGTTGTGATGACAACCAGTGTATTCCGTGTGCCAACGCGACCATCGGGGCGGCGGTAGCCCATAAAGGTGCGGCGCGCTTCGGGCGGCACCATTGTCACCGGGCGCGCATCCACACCGATCTGGTAATCGAGCTGCATGCCGCCCACCGCTAGGTTATGGCTGTGAACATGCTCGCCGGGCAGGATAGGCTGGGTTGCAAAGCCGATCACCTGGCCGTAGCGCCGCACCGGCTGCCCCTGCGACACCGGGCGCAGCGCGAATTTGTGGCCTGCGCCGATTTCGGCGCGCAGCTGCACTGTACTGCCAGCAATATCGATCCGGCGGCTGCGGCCCAGCGGCGTGAGGGCAATTGCCACATCGTCAGCCGGGTTCAGATGGATCGCGGGCGTGTCGTGAAGAGTGATCAGCATGGCGTACTCCTTATTGCTGATGGTAATGCCTGGGGGGGATTATACGAGCTTTCGGCATTTTCCGGGAAGGCATACATACGCAGCTACCACCATCGTTCGCAAGCACTGTGATAGAATGGCCTCCGGCTCATCGCGGCCAACGTAGCTTGGAAGGAAGACGCTATGACCACGCCTGCCGATCCCTGGGGCGACCAATTTAATCACGAAGAGCGTGCCCTGCTCGCGCCATTTGTCACCGATCTGGATGCACCTATTTTTGGCCTGTGTAACCTGCCGGAAGTGGTGAAGGGTGCACTGTTTTCACGCTATAGTCGCACCGACAAAAGCTTGCGGCGTATTCTGCTCGACGAATTCATTCAGGCACCCGAATCGGGCTTTGCCGCAATTGTTGGCAGCGCGCGCGAGAATGGTGCCGACCAGCTGGTGGCAGTGCGCCAGGCCGAGGCGTTCTACGAGCGGGTGCTGATTGGCTACGGTGACGATTCGGTTGCCGAGCTGGGCGGCGCGCATGTGGCATGTGAAGGCGTGAGCAATATTGCCGCCAAAGCGCTCGAAGATGCGCGGATCGGCATTAGCCCGTTGGAAAAATCGACGCGCTATGTTGTGTTCAACCGCAAGCTTGCGGGGCAGTATCGCTACCTGCGCGAGCCGGGAATTATGGCCTCGGCCTATGCCTGCGCCTACCAAAGCGCGCTTGATGGGCTATTCGATACCTACTCGGCGCTACTCGACCCGACGATCGCGGCGGTGCGCGCGCACAGCCCGCGCGATGCGCAAACCTCGGAGCGGGCCTACGCCAGCGCGACGCGCGCTAAAGCCTGCGATTTGCTGCGCGGCCTGCTGCCCATGGCAACCCTCACAAATGTCGGGTTATTTGGCAATGGTCGCGCATTCGAATACTTGTTGACGAAGCTGTATGCCTCGCCCTTGCCCGAGCTGCGCACGGTGGCAGGCGCGATGCAACACGCGCTCGATGCGCTTATTCCTTCGTTCGTGAAGCGCGCCAAGACCGAGCGCGGCCAGGCGCAGCAAGCGTACCTGCGTGCGATGCGCGAACGGGTCGCCGTAGTGAGCCGCGAATACCAGCAGCGTGAGATTGCCGACAGTGCCGCTCGTTCGCTTGCTGCTGAACCCACTGGCGTCAGCCTGGTCGAATTCGACCCCGACGCCGAGGCGAAGGTTGTGGCCGATATTCTGTATCCGCATAGCGATTTGCCACTGGCCGAGGTACGCGCGCTGGCTGCTGCGCTCCCTGCCGCCGAACGATTGGCGATTCTGCGGGCGTATGTTGGCGAGCGCGGCAGTCGCTTCCACAAGCCAGGCCGTGCCTTCGAGCGCCCAGTCTATACCTTTGATATTCTGGCCGATCTGGGCGCGTACCGCGATTTGCAGCGCCATCGCATCCTTACACAGGAGCGCCAGCACTACACCACGCGCCACGGCTACGTCACTCCGCCCGAGCTAGTGGCCTATGATCTGGCCGCGCCGTATGCCCAGGCTATTGAGCGTGCCAGCACCCTAGCCGAGCAGATTGCCGCCGAGCTGCCCGAACCAGCCCAGTACGCGGTGCCGCTCGCGTGCCGGGTGCGCTGGCGCATCAGCATTAACCTGCGCGCGGCTTACCACCTTGCCGAGCTGCGCTCGTCGCCGCAGGGGCACCCGGCATATCGCCAGGTTGCGCAGGCGATCTACGCGCATATTCGCGCAGTACACCCGACGCTGGCTGAGGGTATGCGCTTCGTCGATATGGGTGATTACGCACTCGAACGCCTCGATGCCGAGCGGCGGCTGGATGCCAAGCTAGGTGCGCAGCCGCAATGATTATTCGCGCGAGGGGGCAATATCGCTACCTCTATGAGGTGTAGTCTCAGCTACCGAGGTGTGGGCGTTGAGCCAGGCAAGCGCTGTCGCCCACACTTCTGTGCGTTCGGCTTCTTTGGGTAGCTGGTGACCGCTCTGTTCAAACCAGCGCAATTGTTTATCGGCTGAGCGAATAGTTCGATACACTAGCTCGGCGCTGCGCGGGTCTACCGTCTGGTCGCGGCGGCCTTGCATTATCAGCGTAGGCACGTCAATGTGCGGCAGATCGCGCTGCGCGGCGCGTTGCAGCCGGTACAGCTGGTACAGCGAACCGACTGGCACTTTTGCCTCGCGCCGAATGGCTGCCACTACCGCAGGGTCGTCGAGCTTTGCCTCGGGCGCACGCTCAAGCACGGCCGCGCGCACAGCCGGGTTATTGAAGTTGGCTCGCGCCAGTGGGTAATACCAGGGCATCACATATTGTAGCAGTCCAGCCAGGCGCAGCAGGCCACCGCCGCGTAGTCGTAGCGCTGGTGCCAGAGTAATCATTCCAGCAACAGGTTCGCGCGCCGCCAGGCGCAGTGCCAGCAGCCCGCCAGCCGAGAACCCACAGATAAAGACGCGCGGGCACATAGTGCGTAGATACTGTAAACCGTCTTCTGCCGAGCGCTGCCAATCTTCCCAGCGCACACCGAATAGTGCGTCGGGCGTGCTGCCGTGGCCGGCCAAGAGCGGTGCATGGATGTTATAGCCAGCTTCCGCCAGGGTCTGTCCAAGTGGTTGCAGTTCGGCTGGCGAGCCACTGTAGCCGTGCAGCAGCAGCACACCAACAGATCCAGGTTGGGTAAATACTGGCGTGCCGCTCTGCATCGCGGCGGAAGAGGTGGTATTATTCATTGCTATCATGTGAAGCCTTTCGCAGCGAGCACGTTTGCCTTACGCCATACGGCACTGCTGGTGCTCAGTTTTGTTACAAAATCATTACAGCAGCTTGTACCGCTAGCGAAAGCGGATAATCATGAATTGACAACGACTAGCCTCACGGCGTAGGATAAGGCATGCTAGTGCCATAACTGCGGCCACCACCACGAACGAACTGGAAGAGAAACGCGCGTTGTAGTTTACTAACCGAGAATGCTATGTCGCTGCGTTTTCAGCAAAAGTTAATTATCCCTGCCGATGGCCGACCCTTGATCGAGCGCTTGCAGTTGCGCACTGAGCTAGAGCAGGCAATTACCACTCGGCGCGTGGTGGCGCTGGCTGCACCGGCAGGCTGGGGCAAAACGACCGCGCTTGCCCAATGGGCGGCGATCAGCTCGTTACCGGTAGCCTGGTATACCCTCGATCCAGGCGATCGCGACCCCAAACTTTTCCTCGATTACCTGTTGCATAGTATTGCCGATTTTGTTGATGGGGCGGCTGAGCTGCTGGCCCGCCTCGTGGTGTCCGATCCTCAAGGCTTGCCCGAAATCTTCCATGCTACTGCGCTCGCAATTTCGGCTGGGCGTATACCCTTCGCGCTGGTGCTCGACGACTTTCATGTCTTTGATGATGCGCCACCAGGAGGTTTGCCTGGCACGAATCTGATCTTCGATCTTCTGGCATCAGTTGCCCAATATGCAACGAAGTGCCATATTGTGCTGGTGTCGCGCACACTACCGGCGCTGCGCGGTTTAGTGCGTATGGTTGCCCAGCAGCGGGCTGCAGTATTCGATTATACCGCCCTGCAGTTTAGCGCCGCCGAAATTCAGCAACTGGCTGGGCAAGCGTATGCGCTGACGCTCAGCGATGCCCACGCCGAGCAGCTAGTGGTACGCCTCGATGGCTGGATCACGGGTATTGTGCTGTCGCTCGATCGCTCGGGAATGCCGGGCGATGCTCCCGCGCGCAATACCGATGCAGCCCCGGCGCTCCCAGCAATGCCGATTGAAATGGATACCAGCCAGGTTTATGCGTTTTTCGCCGAGCAAATTATTGCCCCATTGCCCCCTGCGCTACAGCATTTTCTGGAAGAAACGAGCGTGCTCGAAGACCTTTCGCCACAGCGCTGCGAGGCGCTCAGGCGTCGGGGTGATGCTGCCACCCTCTTCGATGAAGTCAAGCGCTACGGGCTATTTGTATCGAGCCGGGCGGGCTGGCTTTCGTACCATAGTTTGTTCCGCGAGTTTTTGCGGCTCCGCTTAGCGCGCGATCCACAGCGCGAGCGCCATTTTCTGTTGCAGGCCGCCGAGCTTTACCGCGAAGAAGATGACTTGCCGCGCGCAATTGATTGTTACCGGGCTGCTAACGCGCCTGAACGTGCGTTTGATCTGCTGCGTATCACGATCCCACGCTTTCGGCAACGCTCGCGCCAAATGACGCTGCTGGCCTGCTTCGAGCGCTTCCAGCCCCAGGCGGCAGATGCGCTCGTGCAATGCGAAGAAGCGCAGCTTGCTCGTAGTGTGTCAACTTCGTCTATAAGCTTGCCGCCCGATCTGCTGTTGGCCCAGGCGCGAGTATACAGCGACTTAGCGCTGTGGGAACGCGCCTACCTGGCGATTGAACTTGTTGAGACGATTGGCGATTATACGACCCGCTGGGAAGCGCGGATGCTCCGCGCCGACCTGCTGAATCTGCAAGGCGACGACGCTCGCCCGAGCCTGGCCGATGTTCCGTATGCGACCTTACCTGCACATCTTCAACTTGAATTTCACATTATCCATGGCCGGGCACAAATCCTCAGCCGCGACCTTATGGGCGCGGTGCTATCGCTTGAGCAGGCGCGGGCACTGGCTCCACTCGATGAGCCAGCCACACTCGCCGATATTCACGATAATTTGGGCTGGGCGTATGCAACCCAGGGCAACCGTACCATGGCGTTGCGTCACCTCAAACAAGCCGATGCCTGCTGGCAAGCTTCGGGCAATTATGGCCGCCGCGCCCTAACACTCAGCAACCTGGGGGCCTTAGCGACCGACGAAGGCCGCTATGAAGAAGGGCGCGAGGCGCTTGAGGCCGGGCTGGCCTTGGCGCGCCAAACTGCGCGCCGCCGCGAAGAAACATTACTCCGGTGCAACCTGGCCGATATCGATGTGCTTGAGGGCGATCTTGATCAGGCCCTGGCGCGCTTCACCGAAGTGCATACGTTGGCGATGCGCATGGATGTGAGTAGTAGCGTTGCCGCTGCTGCTGCGGGAGCGCTCTGGGTTGCAGCGCTTCAGGGCGATAGCGCGGTGGCACAAGCCTGGCTCGATATTGCATCGTCGCTTGAGGCCACCGGGCAACCCGAAGTGCGCGGCCGTATGGCTTTAGCTCATGCGCTGTTGTGCATGCAGCAAAAACGGCCTAGCCTCGCTCAGGTGGCTGAATTGGCCGCCGCTGCTGCTGAAGAAGAAGGCGCATTGAGCTGGCCCGAGCAGGCGTATTTGGTGCTGCTACAAACCGCGTTACAATTTGCGCAGGGCGGTTGGGCCGCCGCAGCCGCAGGCTGGCCGTTATTTACTGCGCGTGCAGCTCGGCTTTCTGAAGCGCTAGTTATCCGGCTGGTGCGCCCGCATCACACGCTGCTGGCGGCAGCGGCGGCGCTAGATGAGTATGCCGCGCGCTTCCACGACCTTCTTCGGCTAGCAAGCCCAACGCGCTGGCGCATTACTGCGCTCGGGTCGTTTGCCTGCTTAGTGGATGGCGAGGAGTGCGAGCTTTCGTCGTTACATCGCGCCCTGCTGGTGCGCCTGCTTGATGCTGGCCCGGCTGGTCTTACAGTTGAGCGCCTGTGGGAGGCTGTATGGGGCGAAAGTGAGCTTTCGATGCCAGCGCTCCACCAGGCGTTGCGGCGGCTGCGTGTGCAAACAGGGCTGGCGGTAGCTGCGCGCGATGGTCATTGCGCGATCCGCAGCAACTGGGACGCAATGGATTATGACGTGCGCCGGTTCGAAGTAGCGCTAGAGCCGCCGCTTGAACGCGAGGCGGCGAAGGCTGCAATTACGCTCTATCAGGGAGAATTTTTGCCGGGCGCACCACTGAGTGCGGCACTCTGGGTCGATGCCCGGCGCGCGCACTTGCGCGAGCGCTACCTCGTCGCACTTGAGCAGCTTGCCCACGCCGTTGAGCGTGAAGCGCCACAATTGGCGATTCACTACTACCAGCAGGTGCTACAGGTAGACGGGTGCCGAGAACAAACGGCTGCACAACTTATGCAGCTAGCCGCACGCTTTGGCAACCGATCGCTGGTGAATGCTACATTCGAGCATTTGAAAGGCGCGTTGCGCACCCTCGGAGCAGCGCCACTCCCTGCCACAGCAGCGCTCTACCAGCAGCTCCACTAAAGAGCACAATCGCCGGTTTCCCTACCGCTATGCCGCTGCCCGTTTCTGTTCGGCTATGGGTAATGTGAAGTAGAAGGTTGAGCCATAGCCTGGCTCGCTCTGCACGCCTGCGGTGCCGCCTAATCGATTGACGATCTGTTGCACAATCGCCAGGCCCAGCCCATGGCCCTCGCGGCGATGCGTGTGCAGGCGCGTGAACGGGGTAAACAGCTGACGCTGTTCGTCGGCGCTCAGCCCAGCGCCATTGTCGTGCACCCAGAAGCGCACATAGCCATCGGCGGCTGGTTGGAAGCCTAATGTGATCTGTGGTGGGCTACCGCCATATTTGAGCGCGTTGCTAAGATAATTTGCCCACACTTCTTCTACCCATGGGGCATAACCTAAGGCAGTGGGCCAGCTGTGTGGCTTCGATATGGTGGCACCGGTTTCTGTAATCATCTGATGAAAGCGCAGGTCTAGCTCGGCAACAATCGCTTCCATATCGAGCACGCCCATCGTAATAGAATCTTGTGCACGTGCACTTGCTAGCAGTAATAAGCCATTAATAATGGCAGTCATTTTCGCGCCGATTTTATCAATGTCAATGAGAAAATCACGGAGCGCTTCCGGTGGCATACGATCATAGCTACTGAGTAATAGGTCGTTATACCCCAGTAATGAGGTAAGCGGGTTTTTCAGATCGTGCGCAACGGTGTGGGCAAATGCCTCAAGCTCGGCGTTTTGCGTTTGCAATTCAGAAGTGTAGCGCTGTAGCTCTTGCTCGGCTTGTTTGCGCTCGGCGATTTCGCGTAGTGCGGTGCTATAAAGGTTGGCATTATCGAGGACTAATGCGATTAAATTTGCGAAGTCGAGGCCCTTTTGAACTTCTGCTGGGGTGAATTTGCGGTTGGGCAAATTGCGCCCCATCGATAATATCCCAAGGCATTGCTGCCCGGCCAAAATTGGTATATCGACAGTTGACGTAAGCTGTAGCGGCTTGTAAATTGTGCGCGCGGAGGGTAGCGTCGAGTAATTATCGATGAGAACTGGCTTCTGTGTATCGTATGCTCTCCAGGATATCAGGCTCTCTGATCGTGTGCCGCGATCACCGGCAAGGAATGGCTGATTACTGGTAAAGGCGCGTGCCACCAAGTGCTCGCCTTCAGGAATTAAAAGCTCGCCATATGGGGCATCGAGAATGATCGACGCGCGATCGACAATTGCCTGGAGCAGATCTTTCAGCTCGCGGCGATTGAGCAATTCTAGCGCTGTCTGATGCAATATCGACAGATATTCACGCTGTTCAGATTCAACGCGGCGGGCCTCAACTGCCTGCTCATGGGCGGCAGCTAGCTCACTGGTACGTTCGATCACCCGCTGTTCTAGATTAGTGCGCGCCTCATTTTCTTGTTGCCAGGCGATTTGTAAGTTTTGGAATAACCTGGCGACGCCCACCTGCAATGTACCAACCACGAGCGAGAAATTAATACAGGTGGTAAATACCGCTGAAATGGGCAGCGACCGTAGCTCATTCGATACCGGATCGAATCGATCGGTTGCAATTAACATCCCAATGCTGGCCAGCGATACCACGGCAATGATTAACGCCCCAAGGCCAACGCGATAGTTGAAGAATAACAGCGCCGTAAGGGCAAAGCCGATGAAAAAAGCGTGTTCATCGGCACTATAGCCGAAGTGCAACAGCTCGTTCATGCCGAGGATGTAGATGCCAACTAATAGCATTCCGCCGCGTACGTTATAGTCGAGGTTGCGGAATAATGCCAACACCCAGACAATGCACAGCACTACAAGCTGCACCAGCAGTGCGCCATATAGATTTTGATAAATCAATGGGAAAGTGGACAGCAACGCGGTAACGAGGCCGAGGATTGCCGCGACCCGGGAAAAGAGTGTAAGAAGCTGCTCGCGTGCGGCCCAAAAGTTGGGTGGCAGATCCGAGCGGCTACGTATATCTAGCAACGGGGGCAGAACAAAATTGCGCAGCCGTATCACGGCCAGATTATACCAGGAATTATTATGCTTGCCCTCAGTGCGCCCAGGTGGCCTTGTGAAAGACTGGCGCATTATATTTCCCTGATGCCTCCCCAGCAGACTAGCATCATCCAGTGGGCTAAACGTGTGTAGCCTATTGGCTTTAAGTCGGTATATTGTATCGGGCGTAATTGCCCTGTAAAAATTATATCATTCGTGGGCATACGGTCAAGCTATGGATGCATATGTTCGCATATAACAGTACCAGGCACTTTGTGGGCAAATCCCTATGAATATGGTACACTAGATTTCACCGTTTGCAGATTACATTACTAGTTTTGTACAAATTGTTACCTTTCTAACAGGATAGAGGGCTTGCGCAATGGCCGAATTTATTCCCTTAACGCCACTAGGCGCGTCAACGCTTACCCCTACCACTACCGAGCCGCCAGCTCCACGCGCCCGCCGCCCCGAGTGGCTCCGCGCTAAAATGCCAGCGGGTGCGAACTACGAAGATGTACGTGGCCTAATGCGCGAAAAGCGTTTGCATACCGTATGTGAAGAGGCGCGCTGCCCTAATATTGGCGAATGTTGGAATCACCGCACTGCAACTTTTTTGCTGCTTGGTGAAGTATGTACGCGGGGTTGCCGCTATTGTGCGATTGCGAAAGGGAAGCCCGGCCCGCTCGATGAGCAAGAACCCGAGCGTATCGCCGAGGCGGTTGAACATCTGCGTCTGAAGCATACGGTGCTCACGGCCGTAAATCGCGATGATCAGCCCGATGGCGGCGCGCATATTTTTGCCGAGTCGATTCGCCTGATTCGTGAGCGTGTGCCCGAATGCCAGATCGAGGTGCTGATACCCGATTTTGAGGGTAACTGGGATGCGCTGAAAATGGTGATGGATGCTGGCCCCGATGTGCTTAACCATAATATCGAGACCGTGCCGCGCATCTTTCGGCGCTTCCGGCCTAAGGCGAGCTATACGCAGTCGATTGAGCTGTTGCGACACGCCCGAACAATGGGCGGAGCCAAAGTTGTAACTAAAAGTGGCATTATGGTAGGTGCCGGTGAAACAAATGAAGAAGTATTCCGGGTGATGGACGACCTGCGCGCTGCCGACTGCGATGTGATGACCATTGGCCAATACCTGGCACCTTCAACCTCACACTGGCCAATTGATCGCTATGTTACTCCCGCAGAGTTTGTCATATTCAAACAGCATGGCCTTGCGCGCGGTTTTAAGCATGTTGAGAGTGGGCCGCTCGTGCGTTCGAGCTACCATGCCCACGAGCATGTACCACCGCGCTAGAACGCACTGTGTGATACAACGATATACTTGAAAACCCGCAGGATGAGCGTTTAGCGCGACTGCGGGTTTTTGTATCTGCTGAGTGCTTTTTCGCGCCGTTGTGTATATTTGCAAACTTCGCAATTTGTTCGATAATAACGCCATAAGCACCTATAGCTGTTGGCAGTCGGCCGCAGTCGGTGGGTAGGAGATATAGCGCTTATTGCTCAGGATGTGCGAAGGTATGCTCAATTGTGCTGTGCGCAGCGCTAAACGATAACCGAAAATTTTCATCGCAGGTGCAGCTACCCCAATTGTATTGGCAGCCAAGGAGCAGTGGAATGCGGAGCCAGATGCAACAACAACTCAAATTGCTCACGCTCTTACTCACCATAATAGTTCTGGCGGGTTGTACGTTGCTACCGGTATCGGTGAATACGAACCCTACTTCATTTGTTGCTACCGCTATTGCGATAACTCCTCAGCTTGCCGTAGCTACCCCACATCGTGATGCCACACCGCGGCCCGTATCGCCAACCCCTGCCATTGTGCGTATTAAGGGCTACCCTGCAGTAGCGGTCAGTGCATTACCAGACGAGGCGCAATATACGCTAAAGCTCATCGCCCACGGAGGGCCATTCCCCTATCGTCAGGATGGTGCGATATTCCAGAACCGCGAACGGCGATTACCACGCCATCCAAGTGGGTACTATCACGAATATACAGTCGAAACACCCGGTTCAGCCGATCGTGGCGCACGGCGACTGATCACTGGCGAGGAGGGTGAGATTTTCTACACCGACGATCACTATAATACATTTGTACAGGTGCTGCCCACATGAATGCAACGCTTCAAGATATTGTTCAAGGTGTTGTTCCGCCAGCGCTCTATACGCTCCGTTCACGCGCGCGGCCTGCTACAGTGGCAGCCGCACTTGCCGAACGAGGATGGCGCTGCTTTTTGCTGGATGGGCGTACTATCGACGCGAAAGCCACATTTTTAGCGGCAGCGGCGCAGGCGATGCAGTTTCCAGGCTATTTTGGCGCTAATTGGGATGCGTTTGAAGAATGCCTGAATGATTTGAGTTGGGTACCGGCACTGGGCTACGTACTGTTGTATGATAACCCTAAACAATTTGCCAGGGCACAACCAGCCGATTGGGCAGTAGCGCGCGCGATTCTTTCGGATGCAGCCATGCGTACCCAGGCAACACCGCCGCCGTTGTATGTGCTATTGCGCACATATCGCGCAGTAGTGCCGCCGAAACCCTAGTACAGTTTGGTTGTCGGTTGCCACAACCGGAAAAGCACGTTCGCCAAGGTTGCGAGTACTTTACTACAGTGATACGTTTGCCGCGCAGATAGCTCTTTTTCAATAGAATGAGGGCTTTCGCTGCCACCATAAGCACACGCAGCATTGTACCTACCAGGTAATTTTCGCGCTGTTTCCCGTGTAGTAGGGCGGAAACACCGCACCCAACGAAGCAGTGTATACCGTTATGCCAAAGGCGTGGAGCGCTAACCCTGTGAGAAAGTTGGGCTTATAGCCCACTAATGATGCCCAAAAGCAGTTAAAGACCTATTGACGCAGCTGCTGCGACTGTGGTACCATTCCCCGCGCAACTCGTTTGTGAAAGGGGCATGGCGTGCGTGAGCTTGATCGCGCCGAAGTGCAAGCCGCATGGCGACGGCTATCGCAGCGCTACGGCTGGTCGCTCGTTGAGGACGAAGCGGCGTTTGTTGCTCGTGCTTACGCCGAATGCCAAGGGCTGGTTGTCAATGGCTCGGCGCAAGATTGGGCCAAGGTTGGGGTATGGCGCGCCTATGGTGCCTGTTTGTACGATGGTTTGCAAGCAAGCAACGAGCGTGCGGCGGGTGAATTATGGCAACTTTTTGCCCGCCTGGCTATGCACCGTGGCTATACGCGTGCGCTCGCTGAAGAGTTGGCTCAAGACGGGGTAGTACGAGTACTGTTCAAGCTGCCATCGCTGCATTCGCCAGCTGCAATGCTTACCTGGGCTATTCGCCTATTCTCCTCGGTATTGCGCGAACAAGCGCCCGCTGTTATATCCGAGCCATTGAGCGATGCGATTGCCGAGCGCTCCCTATCGCTGATGGCGACGACTGATGTGGCAGTAGATGTAGAACAGCAGCTTATAACCAGCGAGCTTGTGGCCCGGTTACGCGCCCAGCTCACCAACGATTTAGAATTTCAGTCGGTTGTTCGCACGATCGTGTATGGCGATAAACCGCGGGATATTGCTCGCGATCTGGATGTACCTGCATATCGCATTCGTGTCGCAAAGTCGCGTGCGCTGGATCATCTACGCCAGGATGCAAGCCTTTTGGCCTGGCTGCGTGAGTTAAGTGGTGATTCAGCGCTCGCCCTTGGTAGCTCAGGAGCTGACGATCATGCCTGATCCATTTATGGGCCACACTGCTGCCGCGCGGCTCCTTAGCGCGCTAGAGGGACAGACACTGCTGGATTGTACACAGGTACGGGCGTTACTCCCCGATTTTGTTGAGGCCGAGGCCGCCGGGGTTGATGTTGATACACAGCCAGAATATGCCGCACTTTTGCAGCACCTGGATAGCTGTGCAGAGTGTATGGCACTCTATGCTGAGCTTTCGGCTGATCTTGAATATGTGATGGATGCCCCCGCTGTGCCCACCGAAATGCTGACGGCACCGCCAACCTTCTTCAAACCTGCGCGCCAGACTGAAAATGTTGTGCTGCGCGTTTTAGGTAACATACAGCGCGCATTTCAGCTTGATATACGTGTGCGATTACCAAACCCTGGAACTCTCAGTGGTGGGCAATCGGTCAACTTCTTTGCCGATACCTTGCCCGAAGTGAATGGTACGCCAATTGTGGCGGTGGCGCTTGTACCCGCCGCCGATGGCTCGCTTCCTTCTCTGCTGGTTGCCGTGCGTGAACCTCAACAAACTGGGTCGTGGGAGATTCAGCTTGTCACCTCCGATGAGACACGCCAGGCAACCACCGATGCACAGGGGCTGGCCCGCTTTGAGGCGGTTACGCTGGTCGCTGGCGCGCAGCTACATTTAAGCTGCCGCGCGCTCCCTGTGGCATAATGCCCCGGCGCACTTCCTGGTGAATTTGAATATTACATTTCTGTCGGTATCACTATTTTACCAGGAAGCAGATCTTGTTTTCCAGCACATAATATGCCATACTATAAACTATCTAAATCAATGAGGAAAGATATAACGTGGGGTGGAGGTGGGGCGGCAGGTGATTAGTCAACATCTCTTCTGTACTTTTGGGGGCGCTCCTCGGCAACGGCAGCTGCCGGACAGCGATTAGGGTGTCATGGACAGATACACTTTTCCGGTCTCCCATTCATCGCTGGTTTCCATGGC
>WBZP01001144.1_pt1 | contig 33783 bp, 31 predicted proteins | sample 5204301 | NCBI WGS metagenome assembly WBZP01 (sample SAMN12412401, study PRJNA552823) | activated sludge metagenome | isolation source: activated sludge from nitrification reactor of wastewater treatment plant... | place: USA: Pennsylvania | collected 2017 | reverse complement strand
TCTCCATCTTCTTCTCTCACACGCTCCTCGGCGACTACCTCGACGAGAAGGAGCTGGCGGCCGCGCTGTGGGGCATCCTGCAGGGCGCCGACGAGTGGGACGACCAGCTGAAGACGCAGTTCGGCGGCAAGCGCTGGATCGACGCCTGAGCCGTCCCGGATGCTCCGCACGGACCTTCAGGACGCCGCCCTCGCCGCCGCGAAGGGCCACAGCCACGCCCAGGTCGAGCCGCGGCACGTGCTGTTCGCCGCGGCTCGGCACTTCCGCACGCGGCCCGAGATCGAGCCGCTCGTCGCCGCCGCGCGGGCCGCGCTCGACCCGCGCGGCTCCGCGGTCTCGCTGCCGGTCGTGACACCCGAGGCGGGGGCCCTCCTCGACTCCTTCACCTCCGAGAAGGCGACGATCGACGTCCTCCTCGCGAGGCTGGGGCCCGCCGCCGGCTCGGGCGCGGTCACGCCTCCGCCCGCGCCGACGCAGGCCCAGGCGCCTCCGCCGGCCGTGGCCGCCACCGCGCCGGCGGCCGCCTCGCCGGGCCGCTCCGCCGAGGCGACGGCGGCGATCCTCGCCGAGCTCGACGCCCTCGTGGGCCTCGAGTCGGTGAAGCAGCAGGTGAAGCGCGTCATCGCGGTCGTCCAGGCCAACGAGGAGCGCACGCGGGCCGGGCTCGCCCCCGTCTCCGCCGGCCTGCACCTCGTGTTCACCGGCCCGCCCGGCACCGGCAAGACGACCGTCGCGCGGCTCATCGCGCGGCTCTACGCCTCCGTCGGCGCCCTGCCCGGCTCGAACTTCGTCGAGGCGACGCGCGCCGACCTCGTGGCCGGCTACGTCGGCCAGACCGCCATCAAGACCGCCGAGCTCATCCAGCGCACCCGTCCTGGCGTCCTCTTCATCGACGAGGCCTACTCGCTCACCCCGACGCACCACTCCGACTTCGGGGCCGAGGCGATCGCCGCCCTCGTGAAGGCCATGGAGGACTACCGCCGCGACCTCGCGGTGATCATGGCCGGCTACGGCGACGAGATGGCCGACCTCGTCGGGTCGAACCCGGGCCTGCGCAGCCGCTTCAAGACCTACATCGCCTTCCCCGACTACAGCCCGCCCGAGCTCACGCGCATCTTCGCGACCTTCGCGAAGGACGCCGCGATCGGCCTCGCCCCCGGAGTGCTGGAGAAGGCCGAGGCGATCTTCCGTGCCGCGCTCGACACGAAGGACTTCGGCAACGCGCGATTCGCGCGGTCCCTCTTCGAGGAGGCGTACGCCCGCATGTCGGCCCGCGCCGCCGCCGACGGCGTCGTCAGCGTCGACGAGCTGAAGGAGCTGGCGGTCGAGGACGTCGAGTCTCCGGCCGACACCCCGCACCGCGCGACGCACGTGATCGGCTTCACGCCCCCGGACGAGCCGGAGCGCGACCGCTGATCAGCCGCGCCGGGCCTGGATCGCGTCCCGGTACCGCCGCGACACCGGCACCTCCGTGCCGTCGCGCAGGCGCGCGCGGAAGTCGCCGGAGCGCGACGGCGCGACGGCCTCGACGTGCCCGAGCGCGACGAGCCACGACCGGTGCACGCGGGCGAGGCCGGCGGCGGCGAGACGCTCCTCGACCTCGGCCAGCGTCGCCCGCAGCATGAGCGGCGGCTCGCCCGGACGGTAGAGCTCGACGTAGTTGCCGGCCGCCCGCACGGCGGTGATCGTCGCGGGCTCGATCTCGACCTCGCGCGCGCCGTCACGCACGGCGATGCGCGCAGCGGGCCCGGCCGGGCCGGGGCCACCGCCGACCGGCATCGCGGGCGACGGGAGCGGCGCGACGGCCAGGACGGGCGCGGCGAGGCGGCGCTCGACCTCCCGCAGCAGGTTCAGGATGGTCACGATCAGCACGAACGACACGAGGTCCTTCCGCAGCTCGTACAGGAACTCGCCCGGCAGGGGGCCGAAGCGGTACGGGCCCAGCACCGCCGCGTAGACGAGCTTCCGCAGGCCGACCATCCCGGCCACGTGCAGCGCGCTGAACGCGACCCCCACGGCCGCGTAGAGCGCGGCCGTCGCCGCGTGCGGCCGGGACGACCACGGCCGGCGCTCGACGAAACCGGCGAGAGCCGGCACGAGGGCAAGGGTCGCCGCGGCGCTCGTCAACTCCCAGGCGAACGGCTCCCAGCCCTGGAAGGTCGCACCCCGCCGCTCGAGGTCGCGCGCGGTCGACAGCGCGTTCATGAGGGCGGTGAAGCCGCCGAAGGCGATCCACGCCGCCCAGAAGCCGCCGCGCCGCGGGCTGAAGCTCAGTCCCGCCGGTCCCGGCTCGGCCGCCGCTCGTCCCTCCGTCACAAACCTCCGCCGCCCGTCCCTCGGCCTCTTGCCTGCGCCCGCCGGCCGCCTCAGATTGAGGGCGGCATGAAGAGCGACACCCGCCTGCACCACCTCGACTGGCTGCGCGTCCTCGCGTTCGGCCTGCTGATCTTCTACCACACGGGCATGCTTTACGTGACGTGGCCGTTCCACGTGAAGAGCCCCCGCCTCGTCCCCGGCGTCGAGTGGGCGATGGTCCTCGCGAACCCGTGGAGGCTCGCTCTCCTCTTCTTCGTCTCGGGCGTCGCGAGCCGCTTCCTCGTCGGCAAGCTCGGCCCCGGCCGCTTCGCCCGCGACCGGTTCGGCCGGCTCTTCCCCGCCCTCCTCTTCGGGATGCTCGTCGTCGTCCCGCCCCAGGCCTACTTCGAGCTCGCGACCCGCGGGCGCTTCGCTGGCGGCTACCTCGCGTTCTGGACCCGCCACTACCTCGTCGCCGACCGGTCGGTCGGGACGATCGTGCCCACCTGGAACCACCTCTGGTTCCTCGTGTACCTCCTCTTCTACTGCCTCGTCCTCGCCGCTCTCGCCGCGGGGTGGCGCGGGCGGCGGGCGCTCGAGTGCCCCACCGTCGTGCTCCTCGTCGCGCCCGGCCTCTGGCTCGCCGCCGCGAACGTGCTCGCGAACGAGTGGCGGCCCGACACGCACGCGTTCGTCGACGACTGGGCCGGCCACGTGCGGTGGATCGGGCTCTTCGTCGCCGGGCTTCTCGCCGCTCGATCGGATCGCTTCTGGGAGGCCGTGCGCTGTCGTCGTCGCGCCCTCGCCGGGGCCGCGCTGGCGCTCGCCGTCGCCTTCGTCGGCGTGCGCGTGGCGCTCCACGCCGGATGGGTCGGCGATCGGTGGGACGGCCCGGTCTACGCCGTCTCGTCGGCGGCCTTCGGCTGGACGGCGATCCTCGCCGTTCTCGGTCTCGCCACCCAGCACCTGAACCGCCCGTCGCGCGCGCTCACCTACCTGAACCTGGCGATCCTTCCGGTCTACATGCTCCACCAGACGGTGCTGATCGCCCTCGGCGTCGTCCTCTTCCCGCTGCGCCTGCCCCTCGCGCTCGAAGGAGGCCTCGTCGTCGCGGGTACGTTCGCCGCGTGCCTGCTGCTGTACGAGCTCGCGATTCGCCGCGTCGCCGTGCTGCGCTTCTGCTTCGGCCTGAAGCGGCGCGACGCGCCGGCTACCGCCGCCCGCCGCGAGCCGGGGCTCGCGGCCGCGAGCTGAGCGCGGAGCGGTGCGGGCGCCGTCACGGTGGCGACCTTGGCCCTTCTGAACAAGGCAAACGCACTATTCGCGCGGACCCGCTCGCGTCGTAGACTCCGGTCATGTCACTCTGGCCCCGTCTCTGTGTCCTCCTTGGTTGGGTCGTGCTCTCGGCGGTTCCGAGCAATGTCCTTGGCGAGGAGCCGGCCGACGCGTTTGCCTACGAATCTCAGAGCTATCGGGACAGAGTGGATACGGGCGGCGCATTCACCCGAAGGATCGACGGCCGGGTCTTCCTGCGGACACCCGCCGCGGTCCAGGCCCTCGGCCAGATCCAGTTTCCGTACGTCGTGGGCTACGGCGAGGTCGCCTTCGAGGACATCGTCGTGTCGAAGCCCGACGGACGCCGGGTCGAGGTCAAGGGAGCGCTCATCGAAGACCTCAACCCGTTCGGCGTCACCGTCGGTCCGCTGGCCGCCGACATGCACGTCAAGAAGCTGACCATCCCGGGCCTCGAGCCGGGCGACCGGCTCTCTTACCGCGTTGTCCAGCGCCAGAAGCCGCTGACGCCGGGCGCCGTTTTTGGCGAGCTTCGAATGCCGTACCTCGCCGGCGATCCGGTCCAGACGTACGAGCTGGACCTGCCGCGGGGGAGCGCCTTGCGCGTGCGGGTCCGGCCGGGGCTCGGAGCCGCGTGGGAGGACGTCGCTTCCGCGCCGGATCGCGTCGTCCGGCGGCTGAACGTGAAGGTGCCGCGACCCGATCCGAGCGCCAAGGTGACGAAGAAGCTTCTCGCGGAGTGGTCCGACCCCGACGTGATCTTCACGAGCTTCGCTTCCTGGAGCGAAGTCGCCCGCTGGTGGTGGGACCTCTCCCGGGACCGCCTGGCGCCCGATGACGCGGTCCGCAAGCAGGCCGAGGAGCTGGGCACGCCCGCGCTCTCGACTCGGGAGAAGCTCGCGGCCCTCCACCAGTTCGTCGCGTCGAAGGTCCGCTACCTGAACGTGAGCTTCGGAGTCGGCCGGATGCAGCCCCATCCCGCGGCCGAGGTCCTCTCCGCTCGCTACGGCGACTGCAAGGACAAGCACGCGCTGCTGGCCGCGCTGGCCGCGAGCGTCGGCCTCGACGTCCGCCCGGTCCTCGTCAGCACGTCGCGCTCCGACCTCCACGACGACGTCCCCGCCCCCCAGCAGTTCGACCACATGATCAGCGTCGTCCGCCTGGGGCCCGATCCCACGAGCTGGCTCTGGCTGGACGGCACCGAGCGGCTCGGCCCGCTCGGCTACCTCGGCCCGCTCGTCCGCGGGAAGCGCGCCCTGCTCGTCGAGCCGACCGGCGAGGGCCGCGTGGTGACGACGCCGGAGGATCCGCCGTTCCTCTCGCGCATGGCGGTCGAGTTCAAGGGCACGCTGCGGGCCGACGGCGTCCTCACGGGCCGGACGGTGATGCGAATGCGCAGCGACTCCGAGCTCTACCTGCGCGCCGCCTTCGAAGCTCTGCCCGCGGCGCAGCGCCTCGAGGGGGTCAAGAAGTCGCTCGCGCGGCACTGGACCGACGCGAAGGTCGAGGACCTCGTCGTGTCGGACCCCGCGGACACGAGCGAGCCGCTGCGAGTCGAGTTCTCCGCGGAGAAGACCGTCCAGGACGACGCGTCGCGGTCCGACTGGAGCCTCTGGATCCCCCTGCCGGACCTCTCGCTGCCCGACCCGCCGGACGAGGTCACTCCCGAGACCGAGAAGCTGGAGGTCGACGTACGCGAGACGGTCGCGCGAGCGGAGGTCGAGCTGCCCGAGGGGTGGACCGCGCGCCCCCCGCTCTCTGTCGTCGTGGAGCGGCCGTTCGGGAAGCTTGAGTCCAGCTACTCCGTCGAAGGTCGCCGCCTCGTGGCGACGCGCGCCGTGCGCCTCTCGCGCTCGTCGATCGCGCCCGCGGAGTTCGGGCTGCTCGACGCGCTCCGCAAGACCATGAGCACCGACGGCGACCAGAAGTTCCTCGTCAGCGGCAAGGTCGCGGCGAGCGTGGCCCCCTCCGCGGAGGCCCTGCGCAGGCAGGGCAACGCGGCGCGGGAGAAGAGCGACCACGCGGAGGCGGTCCGCCTCCTGACGAAGGCGTCCGAGACTGACCCCAAGCTGAAGAACGTCTTCTACGACCTGGGTCGCACTCTCCACGCCGCCGGGCGCGACGAGGAGGCGGTAAGCGCCTACTCGCGGCAGATCGAGCTCGAGCCGTTCCACGAAGACGCGTATCAGTGGCGCTCGGCCTCGCTGACGCAGCTCGGCCGGATGGAGGAGTCCTTCCGAGACCTGCGGAAGGCGATGGAGATCACGCCGTTCGCGGTGTGGCCCTACGACACGCTGGCGGGCCATCTCCGGTCCTTCGGCCAGCACCGGGAAGCGGCGGAACTCTACGCGCGGGCTACCGCCATCGAACAGGACAAGCCCGGCCGCTGGATCGACCTCGCCTGGGAGTACGCCCGATCGGGCCAGGCCGAGGAGGCTCGCCAGGCGCTCAGCCGGGCCCGGACGCTGAGGCCGCCGGACTGGATGAAGATCAGCGCGGCCGGCGTCTACGGGCTGATCGGCGACCACGCCGCCGCCGCGGATCTCGCGGTCGAGGGGCTCGAGCCGATGGCGAAGCGCCTCGCCGAGCGCTCGGCGGACAGCTTCGACGACGACGACGCGTGGACCGCCGAGTACCTGGCCCGCGGCTGGGAGGTGATCGGCTCGGCCGCGATGGCCGCGGGCGATGACGCCAAGGCGGAGCGATACCTCACCGCCGCCTGGAAGCTCTACTTCCTGCCGAAAGCCGGCTGGGCGCTCGGCGAACTGCGAGAGAAGCAGGGGCGTCACGCCGAAGCCCTCGACCTGTGGTCGATGGCGGAGACGGTGCCGACCGCTCTGCTCAACCTGCCGCCCGACCGCCAGAAGCGCATGGACGCGGTCGCGGCGAAGCTTCCCCCGCCGCCGAAGCCCTCGCCCTCTCCCGGACTGCCGCCCGAGGTCCGGGCCGCCCTCGAACGGCACCCGTCGCAGGCCAATGCCGGGGGGCGGATGACTGAGCTTCGCTCCGTGAAGCTCGCCGACGTCCGGGGCGCCGCCCTCGCGGAGGAGGTGGTCGTCGTCTTCTCGCGCGACGGACGGATCGAGCGGCTCGTCGACCCGTCCGCGAAGGCGAAGGATCGCGTGGCCAGGGTCGCTGCGGCCCTCGGCAACGCGAGACTTCCGTTCACGGCTCCCGACGACCGGCCGTTCCGCGCCGCTCGAAAGGCCCTTCTCGTGTGCTCGGGCAGCACGCCGTGCGGCCTCGTCCTCGACCTCGAGGGCCTCCCGAAGATCGGTCGCTAGCTGTGCAGGGCCTGGATCGGAGCGGGTTAAGCTGGAAGCGGGAGCCGGCCGTCCGGTCGGGCCGGGGGCGAAAGGGCAGGAGCCGATGAAGCCGATCCTCCTGTGCCTGGCCGCCGCGGCATGCCTCGCAGGCTGCACCGAGGAGCGGGAACCGATCGCCTGCGCGGCCTACGCCGCGGCGGGGCTCTCCGTCACCGTGACGAACGCCGACAACGGGCAGCCGATCTGCGACGCCACGGTCACCGCGACCGAGGGCGCCTACAGCGAGAAGCTCTTCGCCGTGGGCTGCACCTACACCGGCGCCTACGAGCGCGCCGGCACCTACGTCGTCCGGGCCTCGCGCGACGGCTTCGCGCCGAAGGCCGTCGCCTCCGTCAAGGTCGTGATGGGCGGCGGCGACTGCCCGCACGTGCAGGAGACGAAGGTCGCGGTCTCGCTCGCCACCGCCGTCGGCCTCGTCCCGGCCCGGCTCGCGCAGGAGGCGCTGCGGAGGGAGGAGCCGTGACGCCCCGCTGGCCCACGCCGAGCCGGGACGCCCTCGCTCGGATCCGCGCGCTCGCCGAGCGAAGGCTCGAGGCCGAGGAGGTCCGGGCGGCCCTCGCGGTGCCGTTGGGCGAAGCCGAGCTCGAGGAGAGCCGATCTCTCATCCGCTGGTTCCGGAGACGATACGCGACGCCGGCCGAGCGGCTCGCCTACGTCCGCCGCGCCTATCGCCGCTGGGCCGCGGCGCAGCCGAGGCCCTGACCCGCCTCGGCCGCGCGGGCGGCCCGGTGCTAGCATCCGCCGCAGGGCGGAGGGCAGCACGATGAAGAACCCCGAGGACAAGGCGGCGGGCGGGCTGAAGCGGCGGACGTTCCTCGCGACCTCGGCCGCGGCGGTGGGCGCGGTCGGCGCGGGCGGGGTCGTCGAGGCCGAGGCACCGGGCAGGCCTGCGAAGACGGGCGGCGCGGCGGCATCGCCGAAGCGCGCCTACAACGGCCCGTACGAGGGCGCCCACACGAGCCGGATCGCCTTTCCCCTCGGCGGCATCGGCGCCGGCATGATCGGACTCGAGGGGACGGGCGCCCTCTCCCACATCTCGCTGCGCCACAAGCCCGACGTCTTCAACGAGCGCTGCGCCTTCGCGGCGCTGCACGTGAAGGGACAGCCCTCCGTCTCCCGCGTGCTCGAGGGCCCGGTGCCCGGCTGGAAGCTCTTCGGCGTGCCCGACGCCGGCAACGGCCGCGGCGGCACGTCGTACGGCCTGCCGCGCTTCCGCACGGCGTCCTTCCTCGCCCGCTTCCCCTTCGGCACGGTGACGCTGTCCGACCCGAAGGTCCCGCTGCGCGTCGAGCTCACCGGCTGGAGCCCCTTCGAGCCCGGCGATCCCGATAGCGCGAGCCTGCCGGTCGCGGCCCTCGAGTACACATTCACGAACGCGAGCGACCGCGCGCAGGACGCCGTCTTCTCCTGGAACTCGCGCAACATCGTCGAGCAGCCGAAGGCGAAGCAGGCGATCCGCTCGGTGCCCGGCGGCTTCGTCCTCTGGTCGGCCGGCCCCGAGACCGCGCGGTGGGACGAGGCGAGCTTCTGCGCCCGCGTGTCCGATCCCGCCGCGAAGGTGAACGCCGCGTGGTTCCGCGGCGACTGGTGGGACCCGCTCACCCTCGCCTGGAAGGACGTCGCCGACGGCGCGTGCTACGAGCGGGCGGCGGTGAGCGAGGGCGCTCCCGCGCCGGGGGCCACGATCTTCGTCCCCTTCACCCTCGCCCCCGGCGAGAAGAAGACGATCGCGGTCCAGCTCTCGTGGTACGTCGGCCTCACCGACCTCACCGCGGGCGACCCGGTCCCGCTGCCCTCCACGGCCGAGTCCGGCACGTATCGCCCGTGGTACTCGGGCCGCTTCCCGTCGATCGACGACGTCGCCGGCTACTGGGACCGCGAGTACGCGGCCCTCCGCGAGAAGACCGCGCGCTTCTCGAAGTGCTTCCACGACACGACGCTCCCGCCCGAGGCGATCGAGGCGGTCGCGGCGAACCTCGCGATCCTCAAGTCGCCGACGGTGCTGCGCCAGGCCGACGGCCGGCTGTGGGCGTGGGAAGGCTGCGGCGACTCCTGGGGCTGCTGCCACGGCTCGTGCACGCACGTGTGGAACTACGCGCAGGCGATCCCCCACCTCTTCCCGAGCCTCGAGCGGACGCTGCGCGAGACCGAGTTCCGCGTGTCGCAGGACGCGCGCGGCCACCAGACGTTCCGCACGGCGCTCCCGATCCGGCCGACGACCCACGAGTTCCACGCCGCGGCCGACGGCCAGCTCGGCGGCATCCTGAAGGTCTACCGCGAGTGGCGGATCAGCGGCGACACGGCGTGGCTCGCGTCGATCTGGCCCGGCGTCCGCACGAGCCTCGACTACTGCATCGAGACGTGGGACCCGCGCCACCGCGGCGCCGTCGAGGAGCCGCACCACAACACGTACGACATCGAGTTCTGGGGCGCCGACGGCATGTGCACGAGCTTCTACCTCGCCGCGCTGCGGGCCGCCTCGATCATGGCCCGCGAAGGGGCCGGCGCGGCGGTGCCGCTCTACGACGAGCTCGCGGAGAAGGCGGCGAAGGTCCTCGAGCAGGAGCTGTGGGACGGCGAGTACTTCGTCCAGCGGATCGAGTGGAAGAACCTCCGCGCGAAGAGCCCGCTCGAGATGAAGAGCTTCGTCGGCAACTACTCGGCCGAGGCCGTCGCCCTCTTCGAGAAGGAGGGGCCGAAGTACCAGTACGGGACGGGCTGCCTCGCCGACGGCGTCCTCGGCGCGTGGCTCGCCGCCGTCTGCGGCGTGGGCGACGTCCTCGACCGGGGCAAGGTCGCGGGCCACCTGACGGCGGTCCACCGCCACAACCTGCGCCGCGACCTCAGCGAGCACGCGAACCCGCAGCGGCCCACCTACGCGTGCGGCGAGGAGGGCGGCCTCCTCATCTGCACCTGGCCGAAGGGCGGCGCTCTCAGCCTGCCGTTCGTCTACTCGAACGAGGTCTGGACCGGAATCGAGTACCAGGTCGCCTCGCACCTCATGCTCATGGGCCACGTCGACGAGGGGCTCGAGATCGTCCGCGTCTGCCGCGACCGCTACGACGGCCGCGTGCGCAACCCGTTCGACGAGTACGAGTGCGGCCACTGGTACGCGCGGGCGATGTCGTCCTACGCTCTCCTGCAGGGGCTCACGGGCGCGCGCTACGACGCGGTCACGAAGACGCTCACCCTCGAGCCGCGCGTCCGCGGCGACTTCCGCGGCTTCCTCTCGACGGCCACCGGCTACGGCACGGTCGGCGTCCGCGACGGGAAGCCCTTCCTCGACGTCGTCGCCGGCACGATCGACGTGCGCCGGACAGACTACCGGCCGGCCGCCTGAGGCCTCCCCGCCGCTTCCCCTTGATCACCGAGAGGAGTTCGGGCTACTCTCCTCGGTAACCGAGGTGACGCCATGAGCCGACCGCCCGACCTCCTGCAGGGGACGCTCGACCTCCTCCTGTTGAAGATCCTCGCCCTCGAGCCGCTCCACGGCTGGGCGATCGGCCAGCGCCTGAAGCAGGTGTCGCGCGACGTGCTCCAGGTGAGCGACGGCTCGCTCTACCCCGCCCTCCACAAGCTCGAGACCCAGGGCTTCATCCGAAGCGAGTGGCGGCCGAGCGAGAACAACCGCCGCGCCAAGTTCTACTCGCTCACTCGGCCCGGCCGCCGCCGCCTCGAGCAGGAGACGGCCGACTGGGAGCGGCTCTCCGCCGCGATCTCCACCGTCGTCCGACTCGGGGAGGCCTGAGCCATGGAACCCGAGCGCTGGCTCCTCGCCCTTCGGCTGAAGGTCCGCTCGCTCCTCCGGCGCGGGCGCGTCGAGGACGAGCTCGACGACGAGCTGCGCGACCACCTCGAGCGCGAGGCGCAGGCGCTCGTGGCGGGCGGGATGGACCCGGAGGAGGCGCGGTGGGCCGCGCGGCGCGCGCTCGGCAGCGTGGAGGCGCAGAAGGAGTCCTGCCGCGAGGCGCGCGGCGTGCGCCTCGTCGAGGAGACCGCGGCCGACGTGCGCTACGCCCTGCGCGGCCTCGCCCGCAACCCGTCCCTCGCCGCCGTCGTCGTCGTCTCGCTCGCCCTCGGGATCGGCGCGAACACGGCGATCTACTCCGTCCTCGACGCCGTCCTCCTCGCGCGGCTCCCGGTCCGCGACCCCGACCGGCTCGTCCTCCTCGGGTGGAGCGCCGCCGACTGGCCTTCGGCGTACCTCGACGACCTCGAGGGGAGCAGCCGGCCGGGCGAGGGGGCCGGCATGGTCAGCGAGTCCTTCTCGAGCTTCGCGTTCCACGAGCTCGCGCGCCGGACGACGGCCCTGTCGCACGTGGCCGCCTTCGCCGCCAACGACCAGCACGTGAACGTCGGCCTCGCCGGCCGTGCGCGCGACGCCGTCGTGCAGGCCGTCTCGGGCGGGTACTTCGGGACCCTCGGCGTCGCCGCCGCGCGGGGACGGCTCCTCGTCCCCGCCGACGACTCCGCGGGCGCCGCGACCACGGCCGTCGCCTCGTACGCCTTCTGGCGCGGCCGCATGGGCGGAGACCCCGCCGCGGTGGGCGCCTCGATCGTGGTGAACGGCGCGCCGGTGAGCATCGTCGGCATCGCGCCGCCCGGGTTCTTCGGAGTCGAGCGCGGCGCCTCCCCCGACCTCTGGGTGCCCTTGAGCTTCTACGAGGCACAGTGGGAGAAGCAGAGCCCGGACACGTTGCCCGGCAATCCGCGGATGTGGTGGCTGAGCGTCGTCGGACGCCTCCGGCCCGGCGCGACGGTCGACGAGGCCCAGGCCGAGCTCGCCGTCGCCTTCCGCCAGACGCTCACGGCCGCGCCGGGATCGGCCACCGCCTCCCCCGTCCCGCGCCTCCACGCGGCGCCGGCGGGCCGCGGCCTCGACACGCTCCGCCGCAGGTTCTCTACGTCGCTCTGGCTGCTGATGGCGATGGTCGCTCTTCTCCTCGCGATCGCCTGCGCCAACGTCGCGGGCCTCCTCCTCGCGCGGGCGGCCGCCCGGCGCCAGGAGATCGCGACGCGCGTGAGCCTGGGCGCGCCGCGGGCGCGGCTCGTGCGCCAGCTCCTCGTCGAGAGCACTGTCCTCTCGGTCCTCGGCGGCGCGGCCGGGCTCCTCGTCGCCCGATGGGCGGCGGCCGTCCTCGTCGGCTTCTTCGCGGAGAGCCGCGACCAGGTGCGCGTCGACGTGAGCCTCGATGCGCGCGTCCTCCTCTTCACGGCCGTCGTCTCCGTCGCCTGCGGCCTCGTGTTCGGCCTCGCGCCCGCGCTGCGCCTCACCCGGTCGAGGGCACTCGCGCCCGGCGCCGGCGACCGCCGGACGCACGCACGCCCGCACCGCTCCGGCCGCGTCCTCGTGGCGATGCAGGTCGGCCTGAGCCTGGTGCTGCTCGTGGGCGCCGGGCTCATGCTCGGCACTCTGCGCCGCCTGCAGTCCGTCGACGTCGGCTTCCCGCGCGAGCGCCTCGTCGTCTTCGACGTCAAGCCGGGGTTGAACGGCTACGACGGCCAGCGCCTCGCCGGCTACTACGAGGAGCTCGCCCGGCGGATGGCCGCGATCCCCGGCGTCCGGTCGGTCGCGTTCTCCCTGCTCGGACCGATCGGCTCCGGCTCGTCCACCAGCCGGCTCGAGATCCTCGGCAGCGGCGCGCCCGGGCGCCAGGTCGACTTCCACCGGCACCTCGTGAGCGCCGGCTACTTCGACACGCTGGGCGTGCCCGTCCTCGCCGGACGCGCGATCTCCGCCGGCGACACCGCGACGGCGCCGCGCGTCGCGGTCGTGAACCGGGAGTTCGCCCGCCGGTACCTCGGCGGAGCGGACCCCCTCGGCCGCGTCCTGCGCCGCGGCACGGCGGAGAAGCCGTTCGACGCGGAAGTCGTGGGCGTCGTCGGCGACGTCCGCTACAACCAGGTGCGCGAGACGCCGCCTCCGACCGTGTACTTCTCCTACCTCCAGGCCTCCCCCCGGCCCGACTACGTGCCCTTCTTCATGAACTACCTCGTGCGGACCGAGGGCGACCCGCGCCCGGTGGAGCTCGCCCTCCACCGCGCCGCGCTCTCGCTCGACAAGGACGTGCCGCTCGTCAACGTCCGCACCGAGGAGACCGTCATCGACCAGGTCCTCTTCCTCGAGCGCGCCTTCGCCTGGCTCACCGCCGCGTTCGGCGTCGTCGCCCTCGCCCTGGCCGGCGTCGGCCTCTACGGGACGATCAGCTACACCGTGGCGCAGCGCACGCCGGAGATCGGCGTCCGTGTGGCCCTCGGCGCCACCCGCGGGCGGATCCTCGCGTGGGTGCTCCGGCAAACGGCCCAGGTGGTGCTGGCCGGCGTCGCCTTCGGCCTGCCGCTCGCGTGGGCCGCCGCCCGCCTGCTGAAGAGCCGCCTCTACGAGCTGTCGCCGGGCGACCCGTGGACCCTCGCTGCGGCCGTGGCCGCCGTCCTCGCCGCGAGCGCAGTCGCGTTGTGGCTCCCGGCGCGCCGCGCCACGCGCGTCGACCCCGTCGTCGCGCTGCGGTACGAGTGAGGCGCCGGCGTGGAACGTCGGGGACCGGCCGCGTCCGCCTAGCCCGAGGCGTCCTTCAGCAGGCGGCCCATGGCCTGAAGGTACGCCGCGAACGCCTTGCGGCCGGCGGGAGTGAGGCGGGCCCGGGTGAGCGGCTTGCGATCGAGGAAGCTCTTCTCGATCGCCACGTAGCCCGCCTCTTCCAGCTTGCGCAGGTGCACGGACAGGTTGCCCTGCGTCGTCTGCAGCGCGTCCTTCAGCTCCACGAACTCGGCGACCTCGGCGTTCGCGAGGTAGGCGACGATCCCCAGGCGCACGCGCCCGTGGATCACCTCGTCGATCTTGCCGATGTCGAAGGCCGCCATCGCTGCCCGGTCAGCCCGCCACGCGGCCCGACCGGCGAATCACCACGCCGGGCAGCGCCATGAGGACGAACAGGGCGATCGCGAAGAGGAGGGTGTAGGCCGCGTAGCTGCGACTGAGGAGCGCCAGCGTCAGAGCCGTCGCGTACCAGCCGACCGACACGGCGAGCAGCCAGATCCGTCGCCAGATCATGAACGCGACGTACCAGGCCGAGCCGAGCACGACGGACAGCGCCGCCGGGTAGAGCAGCCAGATGGTCAGGCTGCGCTCTCTCGTCGCCACCACGCCGAACGACACGAGGAGCACCAGGTTGGCGAGACCGGCCGCGCCGAACGCGCTGTTGACGGCTCGCGTGCCGACGCCGCGCTGGCTCGTCTTGCGGTCCATCCACAGCACGACGGCGAGGATCGCCAGGTAGAGGATCGTCACCGCGTTCACGAAGACGAGCATCGCCCGGTCGGAGAGGTGAACGAGTCCCACGATCTGGGCCCACTGCACGAGGCACTGCAGGCCGTAGAGGACACCGCCCCACAGCAGGGCGCTGCCGCCCGCGATCTGCGAGCGGCCGCCCTCGTCGACGAGGGCCCGCATGAAGGCGAGGTCGGCCTGGGCCTGCGCGGCCGCTCCTCCGCCGGACTCCGGCGCTTCGTCCTTCCCGGTCATTCGGTCGCTCCGCCGACCGCGGCGCCGGCCGCCGCCGCCCGGGCCGGCCGCTCACGCCGCCGCCCGTTCAGGACCCCACCCACCCACGTGTAGCGCACGAGTGAATGATACGAGACGAGCATCAGGGGAACGCCGACCGCCAGCACCAGGGCGACCTTGACGAGCGCGGGCGCCGCCACGCGGAACACCAGCACCTGCAGGACCATCACCACCGGCAAGTGGACGAGGTAGACCCAGTAGGACGCGTCCGCGAGATAGCGCACCCGCTCGCTCGGCCTCGACAGGAAGCGCAGCGCGGCGCCCAGCAGGCCGAGAACCCACGTCCACATCGCGAGCGGGTAGGCGGCGGCGAAGACGAGCCGCCACGGATCGTGCGCCCCGGCCTGCTTCGCGGGGTCGAGGACGACCGTGACGCCCGAGATCGACAGGCAGACGCCGCTCAGGACCGCCGCGGCCGCGAGGTGCGCCACCCAGCGCCGCTCGAAGAGGCTCAGGAGGTCCGGCTGCCGGTGCAGCAGCCAGCCGAAGGCGAACGCGGCGCCGAAGGCAGCGGCCGCCGCGGCGTTCGGCACGAGGCCGTGGTCCGGCGTCGGCACTCCGAAGAAGAGGAGCCAGTCGGCGTACGGGTAGAGGATCGCGGCGGTCGGGACGGCGAAGACGGGGACGACGAGCCCGGTCCGCGCCAGCCACCGGAACGCGCGGTCGGCGACACCCGCCGCCCGCCCGCCGCTGTCGACGAGCCGCGCGGTCGAACGAAGCGCGAGGGCCGCGGCATAGAGCCACAGCAGGACGTACAGGAACCACAGGTGCGTCAGCGGGAAGGTCTCCATGATCGAGCCTCCCGTCTTCGGCGGCTCCATCGCCTTCGCCCCTTCGACGCCGTGCTGGGTCACCACGCCCCAGATGAACGCGGCGGTGATGGTGGCGACCGAGACCGGCCAGAAGCCCACGAGCGGGATCCCGATGCGCCGCAGGCGGTCGCGCACGAATCCCCTCGTCCCGCGCCGCTCCAGGCTCGTGCGCCCGAAGAAGCCCGCGATCAGGAAGAAGAGGGCCATGCGGAAGACGTGGCTGACGAAGAACACCGCGCCGAGCACGGGGCTCTCCGCGTCGCGCACCATCCAGATCTGCTGGCCCGGCACGAACGACATGGTGGCGTGGAAGACGACTCCCAGCAGCAGCGCTCCGGCGCGGACCGCGTCGAGCGCGTGAAGCCTCTCCCCGACGAAGGGACCGCGAACGTCGACAGCCGTACCCATCCCCCGACCTCCCCGGAGGCCGGGACACCCCGCCGCCTCCTGCCGGGAGAATCTAGGCAGAGTAGTTTAAAATGTCAACTGGTTTACGAGCGGTTCCAGCGTCCCTTCACGACTTCGTCTTGAGCTGCGCGTCGTTCTCCTTCAGGAACGCCCGGATCTCGTCGGCGATCGCGAGCAGCTTCTCCCACTGCTCCTTGTAGAGCGTCACGGGGAACCGCCCGAGCCCGTAGACCGACAGGGCGCCCTTCTCGCTCACCTTGAGGCTGATCCCCCGCGCGGTCCGGTTCTTCAGCCGCTCGTTCTCTTCCTTCAGCCTGGCCAGCTCGGCCTTGAGGTCCTCTTCGCTCACGCGGGTCTCCCCTTCGAGAAAGGCGATGTCGATTCCGCACGGATTATCGCCGGACGCCCCGGCCGTCGCGATGGACACGGGCTTCGTCAGGCGGCGGCACCCTCGAACCACCGCAGGACGCGCAGCGCCCGCAGCGTGATCCACCGGCTGGGCCGGCCGTCGCCCGCCTCGAGCGCGAAGGGGATCCGGCCGGGATGCGTGTTCTCGAGGAGCCACGTCCCGTCCGCCTGCCGCTTCGATCGCACGAGCTCGACGGCGTCCGACAGCCGGGCGTCCGGCGGGTCGCCCGCCGCGCGGAAGTAGTCGAGGGCACGCAGCACGTCGTAGTGCCAGCGCACCGGGAAGGAGAACGAGAGCCAGGCCGGGTCGACGAGCGCGCCGGTCGAGCGCCGCCGCATCAGGCCGCGCTCGAGCAGGTACTCCTGGCCCCCCCGCCGGGCGAAGGTCGCGGCCTGCGAGCCGCCCGTCGCGCGCTCGTGCGCGAGCAGGCCTTCGAGCACGTTGATCGTGGTCGCGAAGGACGAGCGCACGGACCCGTTCTCCGCCTCGCAGTTCCACCCGCCGTCCGCCAGTCGCTCCCCCACCAGGCGCGCGACGATCGCGTCGACGTCCACGCCGAAGACGGCGCCGATGCCGACGGTGCGGCCGTTGATGCACGGCTCGACCTCGCCGTCGAAGAACGGCTGGCCGGCGTGCTCCCAGCGGCAGCCCGCTCGCACGCGCGCGACGGCCCCCCGCACCCGCGCGTCGCGCGGGTCGACGCCCATCTCCAGCAGGAGCTGGAGCGTCGGCAGCGTCGACGTCCACGGCTGGCCGGGCTCGGCGCGCCAGCCCGTGCGGAGGGCCGGGAAGCAGGCGCCACCGTCCCACTGGCCGTCCTCACCCTGGACGGCCAGCAGCCGCGCGCCCCAGCCCTCGTCCGCGACCCGCGCGCGCTCCGCCGCCACGACCTCGGTTGGCGCGTCGAGGAGGTCGCGCAGCACCTGCCAGCGGATGGCGGGGTCCGAGTCGAGCAGCCAGGCCGTGACGTCCATCGGTCGAGGCTAGCACGCACCCGCCGGGCGCCCCGCGCGCGCCCCGCCGATGCCCCCGCATTTTACCCGGATGATATTGACGCATGAATTTTACCCGGGTATATTGAAGGCACGGAGGACGTCATGGAGACCCGGGAAGGAACCTACACCGCGTTCGTCGACGACAGGAAGATCGCCTCGGGCCGCCTCGCGGCCGTCCTGGAGCGGGCCCGCGACCACCGCGGCGGGAAGCGGACGCTCCTCGTCTTCGACGACCTCACCGGCCGGCAGGTCGACTTCGACCTGCGCGGCTCGCTCGAGGAGGTCCTGACCCGCGTCGAGGGCCGCGAGCGGACCGGCCCCGGTCGCCCGAAGCTCGGCGTCGTCTCGCGGGAGGTCTCGCTCCTCCCCCGCCACTGGGACTGGCTCGAGGCGCAGCCGAACGGAATCTCGGCCGCGCTGCGCCGGCTCGTCGACGAGGCGCGGAAGCGTGCCCCCGCCGCCGAGCGGGCGCGCGCGGCCCGCGACGCGGCCAGCCGCTTCATGTGGGCGATGGCCGGCAACCTCCCCGACTTCGAGGAGGCCTCGCGCGCCCTCTTCGCCGACGACCGCGGCCGCTTCGACGAGCTCACCCGACGCTGGCCGAAGGACGTCCGCGCGCACGTCGTCCGGATGGCCTGGGGCGACCGCTAGGCCTGGACCACCCCGGGCCACCTTCAGGAACGGCCCCTCGGCCAGGCGCGTCACGGGAGAGCCAGTGAGCGCGCGATGAACTCCGCCGTGCGGGCCTGGGAGAAGTAGTTCGTGTGGAGGACGGATTCGGACGTCCCGAAGTCGAGCACCGTCGCGATGGCCGTTGCGGGCCCCAGATCGGTCATGGACGCCGTGTCGACCACGAGGTCGTTGGCTCCCTGGAAGATGAGGTCCGCCCCGGCATCGAGCAGCGCCGACTTGCGAAACCGCTTCCAGAAGGCCCAGCCCGGATCGGCGGGCTCGAAGTTGCTGAGGACGGCGAACCAGGCGCTCCCGCTCGCCCCGGCGGCGCGCAGCCGCGCGATCTCCGCGTTGTTGCTGACCGCGGACTGGGCGGCGAGGCCCGGAACGAGAGCGATCCCCGCGTCGACCAGCGGCGTGTGGGCGGCGGCGGCGGTGACCGAGGCGAGGATCTTCGTCACGCCGACGACCGCGGTGAGGAGCGGCATCGCGGCCGAGGCGGCCGCTCCCGCGAGAGCCATCCCCCGCGCGAGGTTCGTGAGGAGGTCTATGGCCGCGCGCAGTCGGGCGGGCGAGGCGAGGCTCGTCCCGGCCAGGGGCGACCCGACGAGCACGGCCCGCGCGGCCGGGGCCCCGGCGGGACGCAGCGCGTCGAGCCACCAGCGGGCCACCAGGCCGCCCCGACTGTGCGCGACCACGTCGACGGCAGAGGTCGTTCCCGTGAAGAGCCGGGCCAGGTCGACCGCGTTCAGGAGCGGGCCCACCGAGAGCGTCGGGTGGTCGAAGACCAGGACCTCGTCGTAGTGTTGCCGCGCCCGGCCGAGCAGGTCCTTGCCGGCCGCCGTGCGCGAGAGCTCCTCGATCAGCACCTCGCCCCGGCTGAAGGTGCCGTGCACGAAGAGGAGGATCCGCTGCGCGCCCGGCGAGGGCCCGGCCACGGGCTGCAGGGGCTGGCCGTCCCGCCATCGCTTCAGGCCGGGCGCGGGAGTGAGGCTCGCGTCGAGCTCGCCGAGGAACTGCCCCACTCGTGAAGCGGGCAGCCGCTCGAACTTGAACTGCTCGACGATCCGCCCGGCGACGGGCGACCTCCGGCCGAAGCCGGCCCGCCGCGAGCCCGCGCCGCGCGAGTACGAGTCGCTCCAACGGAGGACGCCGTCGGTCTCGGTGAGGAGGACCGTCCCCACGGGGTCCCGCTCGTCGCCCATCGCCCGACGGCGCGGCGAGAACGGCCTTTCGGCGACGAGCGCCGCCTCCGGCGAGACGACCCCGACGCCGGCTCCGGCCTGCTCGAGCGCGCCGATGAAGAGCGCCTCACGTTCGGCGGGAACCCCGGGCGGCGGCGTCATCGCTCGTCCCGGAGCGGCAGAGGCGTCACGGGCACGGCGGCCGTGCGGGCGAGGTGGATGTCGACCATGGAGTGGAAGTCCCGGCTGCTGCGGAGGTTCTCGAGGCCCAGCTCCATCGCCTCCTCGAAGGATCCCCGGCTGGTGAGCGCCACGGTCTCGATCGGGACGAGCTGCCGGCGGTGGACGCGCGAGAGGACCTCCCGGTAGCCGCCCCGGCGGATCTGCCAGGGGACGCGCTGTCCCAGCGCCTCGGACTCGGCCGGCGGGGCCGCGGCGGTCGCCTCCGGCAGACCGTCCTGGTTCGCGTGCTCGAACTCCGCGTACCCGGACGGCGTCCGCCAGTAGCCGGGGAACGCGTGCCCCTGGAGCAGGAACACGACGGGATAGACGTCCACGTACTCGAGGCAGGCCGCGAGGAGGAGCGCCAGGTCGATGCAGGTCCCGCTCTTCGACGCGAGGACCTCCCCGGGCGTCCGCAGGCGCTGGGCCGAGACGCTGTAGGTCGGCGGCGGATTCACGTACGTGATCCCGAGGTCGTAGCTCAGGGCGGACCAGATCGCCTGGACCTGCGCGTCCACCTCCTCGGCGGCGGCGTCTTCACCCCGCGCGTCGGCGGGCGGGACGCCGTCGAAGGGCTGGTAGCCGTCGAAGCCCGCGCCGCTGTCGTCGCGCAGCACCTTGAGGTATCCCTTCGCCGCGTCCACGACTCGCGCCACCGCGGGATCCCGCGGCAGGACGAAGGACGGCAGCCAGATCCGGTTCTCGTCGTCGTCCTTCCACTCCCCGGCGTCGAGCAGGGTCACCCGCACGGTGTCGCGGTAGACGGTCTGGCCCTTCCAGGAGACGCAGACGTAGAGCACGCTGTGCACCGCCTCCCGCACCGCCCGGGCCAGCCCCGACGTCAACGGGACGCGCACGCGGTCGCGCAGCTCGGTGACCTTCTCGACGAGGTCGATCGACGCCCGGTAGGGGAACGACTCCGATCCGGCGTACAGGACGACCTCGACCTCGACGTCCTGGATGGGCTCGTGGACGAACTTCGAGATCCGGAACGTCACGAACATGTCGCGGTTGTTGTGCAGCAGCGAGTAGTTGAGGCTGGGGCACGGACGCGCCTCGACGCCCATCAGATCGCGCGCGCGGGCCTCGGCCCGGGCCACGAGGGCCGGCGGCGCGGTCGCCCCCCCGGCCGGCCTCGCCGTCGGCGTCCGGGCCCTCGCGCCTCGCGCGGTGAGGTCGACGACGCTCCGCCCCGGGAGCGAGGACCACAGCACCACGCCCGAGCCGAGCAGCTCCTGCCGCCTCTCGCGCACCTCGGTGAGCGCGGCCTGGAAGGCGCCGGGCCCGTCCGCGCCGTCGTCCCACCGCTCGTAGAACTCCCCGAAGAACAGCTCGGCGAGGCCGTCGTCGAACTCGTCCTGGAAGCCGATGGCGGCGCCGCAGCCTTCGGCGACGGCGAGAGCGCAGATCCGCGCGGCGGAGTTGTAGGCGTTGCACGAGAAGAGGGCGGGCCGGCTGGCGCCGGCGTTCACGAGGCGCGCCAGCTCTGCGGCGCTCACGACCTCGAGGCCGCCGACCTCGCTCCGAAGAAGGAACCCGTCCTCGCCCGGCGACGTCGAGGACGACTCCTCGTCCTCGCTCCTCCCGGGCAGCGTGACGAGGCGCCCCGCCTGGTGGACGTCGACGCCGGTCAGGTGCACGACGCGCGGCTCGAGCGCCCGGATGCGGTCGGCAAGCTCGGCCCGGGTCGGATTGACGGCGCTGAAGAACGAGCCGCCCTTCAGGTTCGACTCCACCATGCGGCGCTCGGTGTCGAAGGTCAGCAGGTCCTTCAGGTCGCCCGGCGCGCTCTCGACGAAGAGCGTCGGGTTCGCGGGAGGAGCGAGCGGCGGCAGGGCCGTGCCCGGCGGGCGGTGCAGGCAGCGGAGCACCGTCATCTTGTGGGTGCGGATGCTCTTCGTGGCGGCCGAGAGCAGGTACTCCCACGGGAGGATCCGCGCCTCCCAACCCTCGCTCTCACGCGCGTAGGGAACGATCACCTGGATCTGCCGAGCGGACGCCAGCTCCGCGACGGGGATGCCGAGCGACTCGAGCGTGCGCCGGCTCCGGGCCGCCTGCTCGCGCCGCGTGCTCTCCTGGCTCGCCCAACGGCGACGGTTGCGGACGACGTACGACCACTCCATCGCCGCGCGCTGCAGGGCCGGGCCGATCGCGACCGCCACCGTCGCGCCGGAGTCGCTGACGAGGCGGACCCGACCCTGGTCCTCGTCGGCCGGCCGCGCGCCGGCCGCCGCCACGACACCCCCGCCCTTCACCGCCGCGGCGCGCCCGGCCCTCTTCGCGCGGGCCGCGGTTCGTCCGTCCTGCCGCTTCGTCGCTAGGCGGCGTGGCATGGGAGCCGCCGCTCAGGCCGAGAAGATCGAGTCGAGGTACGTGACCCAGCGCGCGGTGCGGTCGAAGCGCAGCTTCTCGTAGGTGCCCGCCACCTGCCGGAACGCCGTCCGGTTGGCCGGGAGCCAGAAGGCGAGGCCGTGCGCGTCGGCGACGACCTCGCCGAGAGCGGTCGAGTGGATGCGTGCCGCGTCGAACGCGGCCGCGACGGCGCCGCAGGCCTCCTTGACCGGGTCGCTCTCGGCCGTCCCCGCGAGCCGCGTCGCGAAGTCCCTGATGTCGTAGGTGTCGCGCCGATCGAACGACTGCGTGAACGCGCGGGCCTCCTGGACCCACGCGAAGCCCCGCCGGCCCTCCGTCGCGAGCGCGCCCACGAGCGCCTTGAACGCCGCCGTGATCTGGTTGTCGGACCGGAACGCCCCCAGCGTGCAGGGATGCTGCTTCGGCCGATCGCGGTACCCGTCGTGGAAGGCCTGGACGGCGATCCGCCCCCACTCCACGCCGTCGGCGGGCGGCCGCTCGCTCATCGCCCGGAAGAGGCGCTCGTAGTCCCAGCCGTCGCCCGGCTCGAGGTCCTCCGAGCCCACGACGACGTCGGCGAAGTCCCGGAACTGCTCGAGCACCTCGATCATGCCGTTGAGGCAGGTGTCCGAGAAGATCATGTCGATCCGCGACACGCCGGCGCGCTCGAAGGCGGCCTTCACCACCCCGTAGGCCTCGTAGTTCGTCAGCACGCCGCCGTTCGTGTCGTCGTGGAGCATCGCGCGCAGGCGCGGGTTCGCGGCCAGCCTGGCGCGGGACACGAAGAGCCGCCGGGCCGGGAACGAGCGGCTGCGCGAGCGGCGCGCGACGCGGCGCAGCCCTCGGTCGAGCAGCACCTCGTTCGGGTCGCTCTCGTCGAAGACACCCGAGCCGTGGTCCCAGAAGCCCAGCGCCTTGCGGGTCGCCGCCGGATAGCTGACGAGCGCCCGCGAGATGAAGCTGGCGAGCGTCTCCGGATCGCCGGTATCCACCTCGCCCAGCGAGGCGATCACGTGGTGCCCCGCCTCCGGCGAGAGCTCCACCACCTGCGCCTCGCCGTCTTCGAAGTCCACGAGGCCGAGCGTGGCGAAGCGGCCGGCGTTGCCGGCCGCCATCTCCTGGAGATCCTCCAGCACGAAAGGACTGAGGTTGTTGTCCCCGCCGAACACTTCGATCACGACGTGTGTGACGTTCTCGTCTCTTACAGGGAACGGCTCGGCGTTCGGCATGGCGCCTCCGAGGAACCCCTTCACTCCGTGAGCTGTTGACGGCTGTGCGCAAGGTAGGGTTCGCCTCGATGCCTGTCAAGCACATTCTGTCGCCGGACGTGATCCACGCCACTGGTCGGCGACTCGGATCGGGAACACTGGCACTCTCTGCCGCGTCGGGAAAACATGTTGCTTCGCTGCCGCGCGTGAGACCTCGACCTCGTCGCGCGCCGCGCGACGGCTCGACCTCCGCCGACCGAACTTGATCGCTCCGGGCGGAAGGCGCTAGCCTGCGCTGGCGCTCGGCGTCGACTCGACGAGCCGGCCGGCTGCGCCACACCACAGGAGGAGCTCATGACCCGCTCGGTGCGCCGGACGACGCGTGGCCTCGCCGCGGCCTTCGCGGTGCTGTTCGCGGTGGCGGCCCAGGGCTCGCCGCAGGCGCCACCGCCACCGCCGCCGCCGGCGCCGCCGGCTCCGCAGAATCCACCCTTCCGTGATCCGGCTCTTCCCGTCGAGCAGCGGATCACGAACCTCCTGTCGCTGATGACCCCCGACGAGAAGGTGCAGGCGCTCGGCGGGTTCAACTCCGGCGTGGCGCGGCTGGGCGTGCCGGGCTTCGGAATGTCCGAGGGCATCCACGGTCTCGTCCAGCGGGGCATGCCGGAGCGCGGGGTGCCGCCCATCACGACGACCCAGTTCCCCCAGCCGCCGGGCATGGGGTCGACCTGGAACCCCGACCTCGTGCGCCGGGCCGGCGGCGCGCAGGGCGCCGAGGCACGCTACGTCACGCAGAGCGGCAAGGCCCGCTTCCCGATGCTGATGGTCTGGGGCCCGCAGGCCGACCTCGCGCGCGACCCCCGCTGGGGCCGCTCCGAGGAGGTCTACGGCGAGGACCCGTTCTTCAACGGCGTGATGGCGACGGCGTTCGCCCGCGGCATCCAGGGCAACGACCCGAGGTACTGGCAGGCGGCGCCGCTCCTGAAGCACTTCCTCGCGAACTCGAACGAGAACGGGCGCATGTCGTCGGACTCCGTATTCGACGAGCGGCTCTTCCGGGAGTACTACTCGGTGCCGTTCCGCATGGCGTTCCAGGACGCGGGGGCGAACGCGGTGATGGCCTCCTACAACGCCTGGAACGGCACGCCGATGCACCTCCACCCGGTCCTGCGCGACGTGCTGATCCGCCAGTGGGGCGTCGAGGTGATCTCGAGCGACGGCGGCGGGGTCCAGAACCTCTGGGAGGACCACAACGTCGTCGCCGACCAGAAGGCCGCCGTGGTCGCCGCGCTGAAGGCGGGCATCAACCAGTACCTGGACCGGGCGGTCGAGGAGCTGCGCGCCGCGCTCAAGGAGGGCCTCGTCACCGAGGCGGACCTCGACGAGGGATTGAGGAGGAAGTTCCGCGTCTCGATGAAGCTGGGCCTCCTCGACCCGCCGGAGATCGTCCCGTACGCGAAGGTCAAGGACGGCCCGGCGCCCTGGGCCAGTGAGGAGCACCTCGCGATCTCGAAGACGATGGCCCTCGAGTCGATCGTGCTGCTGAAGAACGACCGAGGAGCGCTCCCCCTGCGCAAGGCCGCGCTGAAGTCGATCGCCGTCATCGGCCCGAGGGCCGACGCCGTGCACTGGGACTGGTACGGCGGCACGCCGCCGCACGCGATCACGCCCCTGCAGGGCCTCCGCGACGCCGTTGGACCGGCCGTCAGCGTGAACTACGCCCCCGACGACGAGGCCGGAGCGGCAGTGAAGGCCGCCAGGGCCTCCGACGTGGCGATCGTCGTGGTCGGCAACCACCCGACCTGCGGCCCGAACATGGGCAAGGAGTGGACGAAGGGCGGCGACACCGAGCCCTGTAAAGACCCGGGCGAAGGGCGCGAAGGCCGCGATCGCGACACGCTCGCCCTCTCCCAGGAGGAGCTCGTCCGCAAGGTGCAGGCCGCCAACCCCCGCACGGTCATGGTGCTGGTATCGAGCTTCCCCTACACCATCACCTGGTCGCAGGAGCACGTGCCGGCGATCGTGCACATGGCGCACTCGTCGCAGGACGAGGGCTGGGCCCTCGCGCAGGTCCTGTTCGGCGACTACAACGCGGGCGGCCACACCGTGGTCACCTGGCCGGCCTCGCTCGATCAGCTCCCGCCGATGATGGACTACGACATCCGTCACGGCCGGACCTACATGTACGCGAAGGGCACTCCGCTCTATCCGTTCGGCCACGGCCTGAGCTACACGACGTTCGCCTTCGGCAGTCTCCGCACGGACAAGGCGGCTCTTGCCGTCGATGGACAGCTCGAGGTGAGCGTCGACGTCAGCAACAGCGGCAAGGTCGCAGGCGACGCCGTGCCGCAGCTCTACGTCCAGCACCTCGGCTCGAAGGTCTCCCGGCCCGCGCTGCGGCTCGCCGGCTTCAGCCGGGTCCGCCTGGCTCCGGGCGAGACGAAGACCGTGCGCTTGCCTCTGAAGGCGCAGCAGCTCGCCTATTGGGACACCGGCCGAAAGGCGTTCGTGGTCGAGCCCGAGCGCGTCAGGCTGATGATCGGCGCGTCGGCAGCGGACATCCGGCTGCGCGCGGAGGTGGAGGTTCGCTAGGGCGCCAGACCGGCTCGGGTCGCCCGCTCCTCACGGCACGAGGCGGGCATCCGACCGTTCCGCGACCCTCCCTCACCACAAGGGCGCCATGTTCTCCACGTACTTGGCCCGCGCCGCGTAGGCGGCGAGCGCGCTGCCGGCGTTGCCGGCGGAAGGCGCGCAGGCGTCGGTCGCCCCGAGCGCCTTCGCCATCGAGACGGCCATCGCGAGGCCGCGCGCCTTGAAGGAGCCGGTGGCGTTGCCGCCTTCCTCCTTCACGAGCAGGCCCGGAAGGCCGAGCGCGCGCCCGAGCCGCGGCACGGGCATGAGCGGCGTGAAGCCCTCGCCCAGGCTCACGCGCTCGTCGCCCTCGCCGAGCGGCAGCACTTCGCGGTACCGCCACATCGTCGGCTCGCGCAGCGCGAGGTGCCCGGGCCGCATCTCGAGCGCGGCCGCCGCCAGGTCGTAGCGCGCGAGGAGCGGCGCGCCGCACTCGCAGACCGTGTGCACGCGGTTCTTCTCGTGCCGCTTCCCGCAGCGCGAGCACTCGAGGTGGGTCAGCATGGGCGAGCCGAGGGCGTGTTCCTGCCTGCCATGATGGCGTCCGGTCTGGGCGACCGTTACGACGGCGGCGCGGTGCCGCCGTCGCCGAACTCGTCGAAGATCTCGTGCACGCTCGCGGCCCGGACGTAGACGGTCGCGTCCACCGGCCCCGTCGGCTCGTGGACGACGGCCACGATCTCCCACAGGTCGTGATGCTCGACCGACACCCCGGCCAGCGCGAGCTCCTCGTCGCTCGCCCGGATGTACTCCCCCGCGCGCGGCACGGCCGGCAGGGTCACCTGGATCTCCGGCGACTCGAGCCCGGGATGTCCCACGACGACGTTGACGCGAACCATGACGCCCTCTCCTCCCCCTGATCCCGCCAATGACGCTGCAGGACACCGCCTTCTCTGCGAGGATACCGCGTGGAAGGCGACCGATGAGCCACGCCAACGACACGGATCCCCTCGTCCTCCGGGCCGAAGCGATTCGCCTCTCGCGAGAGGCCGTCCTGTCGCTCGCCCGGGAGATCCCCGGCGACCCGACCGCGGTGGACCGCCTGCTCGCGCAGTGCGCCGACGGCCACTTCGCGCGAGCCTTCACGGCCCTGTCGCTGGCCGCCCTCCACGCGGGCGTGGCGGTCGACGCGCGCCACCTCGTCCGCGGCGCGCGCCTCCTCCCCGACCCCGTCTTGATCGGCAAGATCTCGGCGCGCATGGAGGGCGACGTCGTCGGGGCTCTGCTCGGGGCGGTCGAGGAGGGCCGCCTGTCGTGGGAGCGCGAGTCGGCGGCGCTCTACCTCGCCGCGCACCGGGGCCGGGAGAGCGGGATCGAACCGCACAAGGCTGGGCTCGTGCGCCAGGCGCGCATGCTCGTGCGCGAAGCCTGCGGGTTCGAGGTGGAGGTTCTGCTCGCCGCCGCGTCGCTCCTGCTCGCGGACGACCAGCTCACCGCGCTCGTGAGACGTCGGCCCGCCGGACGTCTTCTGCCGGTCGCCGCCGACTGCGCAGCCCGGTTCATCGAGGGCGTCGGCACGCCGCTGCTCGACGGCCTCGACGACGACGACGACGGGCCCGAAGTCGTCACGACCCGCCGCCGCGCCGCCCCGCGGGTGGGGCGCAACGACCCCTGCCCCTGCGGGAGCGGCAGGAAGTACAAGCGCTGCTGCGAAGAGAAGGACCGGGAGCGCCTGCGCGACTCCTCCGACGTCGCGGGCGTGACCCGCACCGAGCTGCGCCTCCACCTCGAGGAGCACCTCGACCTGGAGCGGGCCCACTCGCTGCGCGCCCACGAGCTGGCGCGGCTCGACCCGCGGCGGGTCGACCCCCGGCTCCACGGCGTCGTCCTCAACCAGCTCGTTCGCTACGAGGAGTGGGACGCGCTCCTCCGGTTCTTCGACACGGTGGGATCGGAGGACCGCTACGCGGGGCACGTGTGCGACGCCGCCGAGGGCGCGATCCGCGCCGGGAGGATCGAGACCGCGAGGCGCTTCCTCGAGAGGGTTCCCTCGTCCGGCGACGAGTGGTTGGGCCTCTACGAGCGTCTGCTTCGGTCGGGACTCGCCGACTCGCGGGCCCTCGACCTGATCGAGGCCGAGGCGAGAAAGAGCCTCGACGGCGGAGGCGTGGACGTCGCCTTCGACCTGCTCTGGAGCCCCTGGCCGTGCCTCGGCATCCTGGCGGCTCGCGGCGCCGCCCCGCTCGCCAACCCGTGGGACCGCGAGGCGCTGCGGGAGGACCTGGGCCTCGCGCGCGACCGCCTGGGCCTGCCCGCGATCGACCCGACCGAGGAGCTCGAGGACCTCTGGGGCGACGACGAGCTCGAGCCCTTCGACGAGCGGCCGCGCGCGCACCGCCAGGAGCACGCCGCGGAGGCCTCCGACCGCTCCGAAGCGGGGCCCGAGCGTCCGAAGGACGACGGTGTCGAGCGCAGGCTCGCCGACACGGAGACCGAGCTCGCGCGGCTGCGCCAGGAGCTCGCCCTTCTCCACGGCCGGCTCGAGGAGCGCCAGGGGGCGAAGCCCGAGCCACCCGTGGGCGCTCCCGCGCAGGCGGAGCCCGAGGCGGCCACCGAGGACCCGCGCGTCGCGGCGCTGAAGCAGCGCGTGAGCGCCCTGAAGAGCGCGCTGTCGCAGCGGCACTCCGAGCGCAACCAGCTCCGGCGCCAGCTCGAGCGCGAGAAGAAGCGCATCGACGCGCTCGAGGCGGCGCGCGCGAGCGCGGAGCTCACGGGCGGCCCGGACGACGACGACGAGCGCGACGACGACGGCGCCGAGCCGGCCGACGCGGGCCTGACGCTCGCGTTCCGCATCCCTGTCTTCACTCGACGATTCCGAGCGAGCGCCGCCAACCTGCCCGAGCCGGTCCGGCGGCGGGCCGTCGTCCTGGCCAGCCGCATCGCGGCGGGCGACGAGGCCGCCCTGCGCGGCACGAAGCGCCTCGCGCGCGACCGCGAGCTCTTCCGACAGCGCGTCGGCCGCGAGCACCGGATGATCTTCCGCCTCCACGACCAGGAGCTCGAGGCGGTCGACCTCGTTGCCCGCAAGGACCTCGAGCGGACGATCCGCGAGCTGACGCACGGCTGACCGCGGGCCGTCGGTGGGAAGGCGCCTCCTAGCGGAGAGGTCCCCTGGGCCTCGTTCCCGTTTCGGGAATGACCAGCTGGTGCCGGTCGAGCGTGCGGGCGAGCAAGCTGACGGCGTGCTCCATCTCTCGGAGCCCATTCTCGCGAAGGCGCCGCTCGTTCACCGTGAAGCCGTTGAGAACGTGCTCTCTCTGCGTCCGCGTCGCTCAGATGCGGAACCGGGTCCCTTCCTTCGAGTTGACCCGGTAGCCGACCGAGAGGATCGCGTCGAGGTTGTAGTGCTTCACCGAGTACATCTTCCCGTCTACCGCAGTAGTTGCATCTTCTGCAACGACTGCGGCGCGATCCAACTCTCTAGATCCGGACACGTTAGACAGGTGCCAGGACACGACCGCCTTGTCCCGCCCCCCATCCCCGATCCTCCTGGAGACGGCTCCACGGCTAGTCCGGAATCGTTGACACGCGTGCCCTCCCCGGCTCGAGCACGACGAACGACACCATCAGGCGATCTGGGATACGCGCGGCGAGGTCCAGAACGGCTGCCGGAGCCTGCCTCCGAGCCGCCGCGGGAAAGCGGAGCAGGACGACGCCGGCGCGGCCCTTCGCGTCGGCATGAACCAGCTGGCCGAAGTCTTTGTCTTCCGTCAGCAGGACTCGCTGTTGCTCGCGCGCGAGCCGGATCACCTCCGCGTCGCGGGCGCCGGGAGAGGTCTCGACGACAGCGATCACGTCGTGCCCCTCCGCTCGAAGCGCACGCACGACGGCGAAGTCACAGCTCTCGTCGGCCAGGAAGCGCACGGCGGATGTTTCAGGAGGCCGCCGGGCCCGAAGCGCCCGTGAGGACGATCACCTCGTGAGACACGGCATCGGCCGCGTAGGCGAGGGCCGCACGGATGTCGTCCACCGTGATCTGCGGGTAGGCGTCGAGGAGCTCCGCTTCCGTGGCGCCTTCGCTGAGCTTGCGGAGGAGCAGATCGACGGTGACCCGCGTCCCACGAACGACGGGCTTGCCCTGCATCACCCCGGCGTCGATGGTGATTCGATCCGTGGTCATAGACGGCGTGTCCCTGTACGGTGATTCTATCACTCGGTGCCTCCAGCTCCCCGCGCGGCGAGGCCCAACGCCTCAACCCTCTCGGACGGAGTGTCGCCGCCCCGTCGGACGCGTGAGGTCCGGGATGCGGGCGATCCCGGGCCGGGAGCCGGCGTACCATCGAGCATGGCGAAGGCGAGCGCGATCAGCCACCACGAAATCACCGCGCGCATCGAGCGCACGCTGAAAGGGCTTGGCCGTCCGCTCGCCCTCGTCGGGCGGTCGGGCTGCGGGAAGACGAGCCTCATTCGGAAGGCGCTCGACGGTCTCGAGGTCGAGCCGCGGTGGACGACCGCTCGGGATCTCGCCGACTCCTTCGTCGACGCGATCCGCCGCGAAGCCCAGGACCGGATGCTCGCCGATCTCGGTGAAGAGGAGCGCCCGCTCGTGGTCGAGCACCTCGAAGACCTTCGCGCAAAGCCGCGCACTCTCGACGAGCTGCGCCGCCTTCTCGAAGTCCGCGCGCATCGTGGCGGTGCCGTCTTCCTGACATTGACGACCCGCCCGGGAGCCGGTGACGTGGTGCGCTGGCTCGCCCGACACGCCGAGGTGGCTGGCTTGCAGCCCTAGTCCGGCAGCCCGAGCAGCCCGGCAACGGAGATGTCTTCGTCGATATCGGGCCAGCGCACTCCGAACCCGGGCCCGATGAGCTCCCAATGACCGCGCTGCTCGGGACTGGCGTCACGCAGCCTCGGGAACCACTCCAGGGGCGCGCTCACGGAGCGGCCATCCTCGAGATGGAAGACCACGGTGTCCGCGGCGAAGTCCACGCTCCGCGCTCGTGCGTTGGGCGGACTAACGACCGAAGTGCTCATGCCGCCTTTCGACGAAGAAGGCTTGGTGCGAACCGCCGGCCTTCGCTCCTCTGGAGCTGGCCGATCACCTCGAACAGGTTGCGTGCCTGCGGGTTCCCCCGGGGGCCCAGCATGCGCATGAGGCTCTTGGGCGAGGCGTTGACGACCGCGACGTCAGCCAAGTTCGACTTCGCGCTTCAGTTCGTCGAAGTCGACGACGAAGGCATCTACCCTCTCGCGGGCCAAGGCCAGCAGCCGCTTCGCAAGCGAGTAGGCTACGGGGCGAACCCGGCGCTCCCACCGGCCCCCTGCCCGCGTCGAGACGCTACACGTCCCGCGAAGGCGCTACCTCGTGCGGCGGGGCGTGCCCTTCCGCCGGCGAGCGGCCCTCGGGACGTCGACCGCGAACTCCCTCTCCACCGTCTCGATGGGAATCCCAGCCCCCGGGGGGCAAGCTTCGCGCGACCGCCGCATGAGCTCGACGAAGTCCGGATGGGTCGAGACGAGGTAGTCCTCGCGCTCCTCCTCGGTCAGAAGGCGCAGCATCGCCACGGGCCGACCGCGCCGCGTGAGCAGTACGGGACCTCGTCTGGCCTTGCGCGCGTAGTCCGCGAGAGGCGCCGTCGCGTCCGTCAGCTCCACTCGGGTCATGACAGGTCGATCTCCACCCCTGCGACGAACAGGCGCTCGCGCACCTTGACGCCGATCGCGCGTATCGTGACGACCCTCAGCGGCGACTCGGCCACTACATAGTACACGCGCAGGTGGCCGCTCCCCAGGACCTACGGCGCCAGAGGATTCGGCCGCATCCGCTTGCGGTTCCTCGTCGTGCGGCTGGGTTCGTGGACCAGTTGCTCCCTCGTGGCCTCGAGCAGCACAGTCCTGGCGTGAGCAGGGAAACTCCGAGCGGGCCCGGGCACTTGGACTGGATCCTCGACCTGACCCTCGTGCCGCTAACGGGGCATGCAGCACTTGCGGTAGCGCCTCCCGCTGCCGCAGGGGCACGGGCCTCGCGGGTCGGGCGGCGCACCCTGCCCGTCCCATACCCACCGGCTCCGCGCCCCGCCCAGCATCGGCAGCAGCGCCGGATCTTTTGCTAGACGCTCGTTGAAGCGCCGGACGGACGCATCGAACGCCTGCTTGTCGGTGACGTCGATGCCCTCCCGGCGCACGTGCTCCGCGAGGAGCTTGGCCGGCCCGTAGCGGCGCTCGTCGCGTGCCGCGTCGACGAACGCCGCCTTCAGCTCGGCGAGCCTCGCCCGGGCGGCCGCCAGCTTCCCCGCCCTCCCGCGGCCGCTCGAGGCCAGCCAGGCCAGAAACGCCGCGAACCGCGCCGGCAGCCCTTCGACCTCGGCGCCGGTCGTCGCCCCGCGGAGCGGGTAGTGGTCGAGCAGAAACGCGGAAACCTCCTCCGCGGACCAGTCCACGAGCGAGCCGCCGGCCTGCTGCTTGAACTCGAGCATCTCCTCGGCGGCAACCGCGTCGGCGTCGAGCTCGCTCGACGACACCCCTTCCGCCTCCCGTGCCGCGCGAAAGCCCGAGAGCAGCGCCTCGCGGTCCCTTCGGCGGATCCCCTCGAACGGCTCCTCCTCGCCCCATCGCCACGGCAGGTCGGCGGGCGGCGCCTCGACCGTCACCTCGACGTCGCCGTCCGGCATCACGATCCGGGAGGACATCCTGACCCGGGTCGTCGGCGGGGCCTCGAAGAGCGCGCGCTGCGCCCCGACGAACTGCCGCACGGCGGTCAGGCACGCGATGGCGACGCGGTAGTCCTCCTCCGTCGAGCGAATCGGGACGTGGTCGGCGTTCGAGTTGAGGATGAACGGATAGCGCCCGCTCGGGCCGGCCACGAACCCGTGCGCCTTCGCCTCCGCGACCAGCTTGCGGCCGCCCGGCAGGAGGCGCGGGTCGTCCAGGTGGACCGCGAGGAGCGCGACGCCCGGCCCGGGCCGGCGCCGCGCCGCCGGATCGTCGGCCAGCCGGACGAAGCCCTCGTAGTCGCGCGGCGACCGGAAGAGCGTGAGCCCGAACGACTCGCCGCCGTGCCCCATCACGACGGCGATCCCCGACGGCCAGCCCGCCGCGGGCGCTTCGAACGCCATCACGTGGCCGTCGCTCGCCTGCTGCCACGGCTCGCTCTTCTCGAAGGCCGCAGCCGCTTCGTAGAAGCCGGCCTTCACGGCCTCCGAGACCTCGTCCTTCCAGTCCGGATCGGGTCGCGGACCCGAACGCCGGCTCTCCGTGTACTCCTCCAGCGAGGCGATCGCGTCGTCCACCTCCGGGGTGTCCGCCACGACCACGTCGGCGCGCCCCGCGAGGCGGGCGCGGAGCGGCGCCGCCAGCTCTTCCGACTCGACGCGGACGGTCACCCCGTCTTCGATCCGCGGGCCGGCCCACTTCGCGAGCGCCTCCGGGGACGGATCGGGCTCCACCGGTTCCATGTCGATCATCCGCCCGCTGCCGACGTCGATCAGCATGAGAAGGTGGGGCCGGAACGTCTTCGGCTCCTCGACGAGGAACGGCGAACTCCGCCAGCCGAACACCCAGTTGCGGCTCGTCTGACCTGCGCCTCTCTTCGGGCCCCTCGCCTTTGGCGCCATCAGACCGCGACCTCAACCTCCCTGATGGCAACGGTCACGGGCATTCCGCTGGCGGCCCGCGCCTCCACGCACGCCGCGATCGCCTCCCGGATGTTCGCGAGGGCCTCGTCCTCGGTCCGCCCTTGAGACACGCAGCCAGGTATCGCCGGGCATTCCGCCACGACCATGCCCGTCTCGTCGCGCTCCAACGTGACCACCAGCCCCATGGACGACTCCTTGCGATCCATTGTCGCCCACCCCCCTCGCTTCGGCGCGGTAGCGCGAGCCGCGGAACCGTCCGTCGCGATCGCGACGCCCCGTGAGAGCGAGACCGCGACAAGAGCCGCAGGTCCGAGGTCGCTATATCGGCAGGTAGCAGATCCGGTTGGCCCAGTCCTCGGGCGACGTCGCCGTGGCGATGAGCAGCAGGTCCTCGACGGCCCTGGAGACCGCCAGCGACTGCGGGATGACGACCACGCCCCCACTCGTTTCCGACTCGACGAAGGACGCGAAGTGGCGAGGCATCGTCTTGGAGTCGTGAGTCACGAGGACGCGTTCATCTCGAGCCGCGAGGGCGAGGACCGCCAGATCGTCCATTCCGTCGAGCGAGGCGTCCGCCGCGGTCCGAAAGTCCACCCGCGCGTCCCGACGGATCAGCGCGGAGACGATCACCTGGTTCAGGTCCGCGTCCGCCTGGAAGCGGACCATGGCTCAGGAGGCGATCGAGTTGCGTCGGGAAGCGAGGAGCTTCTGGAAGAACATCGGATCGGCCGCACGAGCCGCGGCTCTCTGGGCCTCGAAGTCGTGCCGCTGCGCCGCGAGGTACTCGTCGACTTCCTGGCGATGGGCGAGGTAGTACGCCACGGCGCCGTAGACCTGCTCG
>WBZP01001142.1_pt1 | contig 33802 bp, 32 predicted proteins | sample 5204301 | NCBI WGS metagenome assembly WBZP01 (sample SAMN12412401, study PRJNA552823) | activated sludge metagenome | isolation source: activated sludge from nitrification reactor of wastewater treatment plant... | place: USA: Pennsylvania | collected 2017 | reverse complement strand
GGAAGACGGAAGGAGGGGTGCAGGCCTATCGCTGGGTGCTAGAGCAGTTCTTAGTGTTCGGGCGCGGGCGCTTTGGGCGAGTGGCGCGACTCTCAGACTTGTCCAAGGCGGTGATTCAGGACTGGATGGATGAGATGGCCGCACGTGATCTCACACTGGGCACGATCAGGAGTCGCCAGTCGGCGCTCTCCAGCTTTTGTAATTGGCTGGTGAAGCGGGAAGCGTTGCTGGCGAATCCCATTGCCGGAATGGATCGGCCTCCGCATCGGATCGAGCCTCCCAAACAGGTGCCGACACCGGCCCTGATGGATGCGCTGATTGAAGCGGCCAGAAGCCGACAGCGGCCTCGCGATGTGGCTGTCTTCCTGATCCTGCGCTTCACCGGCATGCGTCGAGAGTCTGTGGCCACGCTCCAAGCGAGACATTTGGATGCGCTATGGGGATTGCGCCGTGTCCGGGTCAAGGGCGGTCATACGAGAGACATTCCGCTGCCCGAACCCGTCATGCGGTATCTGCATGCCTATGTCGCGCAAGTGGTCACGCCGTCAGTCACGACAGTCACACCGGAGACGCCGCTCTTCTGGTCGGTGTGGGGACGAAGGTCACTCGGAAAACAGCGAGCACCGATGACCGGGAAGAACATCTGGCGGTTGTGCAAACTCTATGGGCGAATGATCGGCTATCCCATGTTGAAGCCGCATGATCTTCGCCATGGCGTTGCTATGGAAGTGTTGGAACAACGGCACGACCTGGAGCAAGTGCGCGCGCTGCTCGGCCATGCGCGCATCGACACCACGCAGATCTATACGATGATTCGTCCGGCACAACTGAAACAGGCTGTGTCGTTTTACGAGGAGTCGGCGCGGCAGATGTTGGCGAGTTTCCGGAGCGACAAGAATTCCATGTTCGAGGAACATTCGTATGTTCCTCAAACACGGAGTCTAAAACTTCAATAAAATCAAGGTGGTGGTCCCAACGGGATTTGAACCCGTGTTTAAGCCTTGAGAGGGCTCCGTCCTGACCGGGCTAGACGATGGGACCATCCGGGATCTACCGACAGCCGCACAATGCGTGCCTGCAGGACTGCCAAATCGAGGGTGGAACGGTATCACAGAGACTTTCCGGTTTGCAAACGTACCCCGGGCACCCACGATCACCTGCGCCCGATGAAAGGGCCCAGCCAGGAGGAGTACGGCTACATCTTCCACAGTCGGCTCAAGCATCACCCGATTCGAGCCGAGCCGCCCCTATTCTTCTCATTATTCCTATGGATAGTCTTGACAGAGAGGGCGCTCAAAGCCTAGCCTCTCACCTTCCGATCAGGACGCACGTACGTCCGCTATAGGACATACTGGAACGAGGATCACGATGTCAGAATCTCTTGCCCCCCAACGCACAATCGGCGCCGCCACGACCGATCCAATCGAGACAGAATCCTCGAGGCTAGGTCTCGAACTGCTCATCGGTTCAAATAAGTTTCGCAACACCAACGGGGTAGTTCGGATCCAGGGGAAAGAACAGCTATTTCTTGAATCGAAACCGGAGCAGGGTTTACTTCTCGTCACGATCGATCTGTATGGTGATACGGGTACACACATCGGCCATCTTCGCCGCAATGTCCTGGTGTTGAATCCGACCGATCAATTCAGCGTCGACGTGCATCGTGCAGACGACAGCGTGACCGACGACCTTCCGTGGGTGCGGGTGACCGATCAATCCACAGGCCAGACGGTACTTGAAGCCTGCGTCGTAGCTCACAAGAAAATCCAGGTGGCGCTGGGGAAATTCTATTCGCATAAAGGGATGCTCGTGGACATCACGCCCCATTACTGCCGCATTGGCTCCGGCACGACCCTCTTCGGCGATGTCAGTGAAAACAAAGGCGGAACCGTGGTGCTCGGTTGACGTTGTACGGATCAATCCGCGCATTTCCCTAACCCTATCGATCAATACAACGCACACCTCAAAGTTCGGCTCCACAGCGACCCTCCCGCAATTTGGAAGAGTCCTTTGAGAATCTCCTCTGATCTCGTAGAATGACGTTCATGCCGGACATCCCCACCCCCAGCGTGCAAGCCTTCTTGGTGTGCGACCAAGTCATCGAAGACAGTCAGACCAAGAAGAAAAGCCTCATCGGCATCTTCACCCACTTACAAGCCGCTTCCTTCCCGTTTCAGCACAATCAAATGGGCCTGTATTTCTGCCTCACCGACGCAGAAGGCACGTACCACTTCGATATCGACCTGGCGTACATCAATACCGAGCAGCTGGTCTGTCGCGCCACCCTCCCCAATATCGTCATCGCCGACCGGTTGCAGATCTCCGATTTCGGCATCAATATTCCTTCGCTGATGTTTCCCACTCCCGGCCGCTATGAATTCCGGCTTCGAATGGAGGGGCACCTCATCGCACAAAAAGATTTCAACGTCATTCAGATGTCCTCCCATGAAGCCACTGACCCCTCCGGGCCGCTCTCCTAATCAACTTCCCCTCCCTCCCCGTTTCTCGTACGCACCGGACTGTGGTACAACTACGCCGCAATCCAACTGCCCTACGCATAACTGTTTGAACCATGAGCGACAAGCCAATGACTGACCCAGCATCCACAGGGCCTTCAGATTTCATTCGGGAGATTGTTGCGGCAGATCAAGCCACCGGCAAGCACGGCGGCCGTGTCGTGACCCGCTTTCCACCGGAACCGAACGGGTATCTCCACATCGGCCATGCGAAATCCATTTGCCTCAATTTCGGCATCGCCAACGAAAATCCCGGGGGAGTCTGCCACCTGCGCTTCGACGACACGAACCCCACGACAGAAGATCCGGAATTCGTCGAGTCCATTCAGGACGACGTGCGCTGGCTGGGGTTCGACTGGCACGGCAAGAAGTTTTACGCCTCAGATTACTTCGAGCAACTCTACGAATTTGCCGTGGTCCTCATTCAAAAAGGCAAAGCCTATGTCGATAGCCTGACGGCCGATCAGATGCGCGGATATCGGGGCACGCTCACCGAGCCCGGCAAGAATAGCCCGTACCGAACCAGACCCGTCGATGAAAATCTGGATCTCTTTCGCCGGATGCGGGCAGGCGAATTCCCCGACGGCACGCATGTTCTGCGGGCCAAGATCGACATGGCTTCGCCGAACATCAATCTGCGCGATCCTGTGCTCTATCGCATCCGCCATGCCGCCCACTACCGGACCGGAACCGCGTGGAGCATGTACCCAGCCTACGACTACGCCCACCCGCTATCGGACGCCATCGAAGGCATCACCCATTCGATCTGCACATTAGAGTTTGAAGATCACCGCCCGCTGTACGACTGGGTCGTCGCAGAGTCTGGCGCGGTCCACCGGCCCAGGCAAATCGAATTCGCCCGGCTGAACCTGACCTTCGCCGTCATGAGCAAACGCAAGTTGCTGGAACTGGTGACCAAGAAATTGGTCGCAGGCTGGGACGATCCCCGCATCCCCACGATCAAGGGGTTACGGCGGCGTGGCTATACGGCTGAAGCCATTCGCGCCTTTTGCGACCACATCGGCGTGGCCAAGCGCGATGCGATCGTGGAGATGCAACTGCTGGAATTCTTCATTCGCGAAGACTTGAACAAGCGGTCGCCGCGCGTGATGGCCGTCCTGAACCCGCTCAAAGTCGTCATCGAAAATTATCCCGAGGGAACGGCCGAAGACATGGAGGCCGTCAACAATCCGGAAGACCCCGCAGCGGGGACCCGTCGCGTCCCCTTTTCACGCGTGCTGTATATCGAACAAGATGATTTCCGTGAAGATCCGCCCAAGCAATTCTTTCGCCTGGCACCCGGGCGCGAAGTCCGCCTGCGCTACGCCTACATTGTGAAATGTACCGGCGTCGTGAAAGATCCGCAGACCGGCGCCATCACCGAATTGCGCTGCACCTACGATCCCGACACCAAGAGCGGATCGTCCCAGGAACAGCGAAAGGTCAAAGCGACCATTCATTGGGTCTCAGCCGCGCACGCGCTCCCTGCCGAAGTGCGCCTGTACAATCCGTTATTGACGACCGACCTGACGAAAGTGTCTCCGGACCAGGACTGGACACAATCGCTCAACCCGCAGTCGCTCGAACGATTGACTGGATGCCTGGTCGAACCCAGCCTGAAGGAGGCTCCAGCAGGCGCGCGCTTTCAGTTCGAACGAACCGGCTACTTCTGTGTCGATCCGGATTCCTCTGCAAGCAGCCTCGTGTTCAACCGAACCGTGTCGTTAAAAGACGCCTGGGCTAAGATCGAAAAGACGCAGAAGTCCCCCTAATCTACGAGTGCAGGATTTCCCCTGCGCTTATTATTCTCTGTTTCCAGCTGGTTTCGCTCATCTTTACATCCCACCTATCCCTGCTACGCTTCTGGGGTGCTGAATACCCCTTCTATACAAGACGTCACTCTTTCCCTGATCCGGCACCTGCTCCTCACAGCGGGGCTCGTGATCGCATGCGGCACTGGGCAGACCGTCTGGGCTTCCGACTCCACCATAAGCCCTGCCACCCCATCCGCAACTGACGCCGTCAAGCACACCATTACAGAGCTGCTGCGCATATTGGACGATCCTGCGCTGAAGCAGCCGGATCGATCGGACGAGCGACGGCAGGCTATCGAACGCGTCATTATGCAACGCGTGTCCTACGAAGAGATGGCCAAACGATCCCTCGGTACGCCCTGGACGGAACTCCCTGAGGCTGATCGCCGGGAATTCGTCGAGCTATTCGTCCAGTTGCTTCGAGACAATTTTGCCGGCCGGATCAGCGAACATTCCGCTGCAGCCGTGTCATATCTCAGCGAGCAGCAGGCGGCGCACTTCGCCGAAGTCAAAACGCACCTCAAGAATCCGAAGGTCGATACCCGGGTGGATTTTCGGTTATTCCTTCAATCGGAGGAATGGCTGGTCTACGATGTGGTAGTGGATGGAGCCAGTATCGTCAGTAATTACCGCGCGCAGTTCACAAACATCATTCGCGACGTGTCCTATGTCGGACTCGTCAAGAAGATGAAGCAGAACGCCGTCTCGGTAAAGTTCTTCGAACACCCCTCCACCCGCTAATCCACCACCGGGAGGCCGTCATGATCGAGTGCCGCGAGCATCGTCGCATTCCTGTCGAGCTCCAAGTCTTCTTCTCCACCACAAATCAGACAGAGATCCGCGAAGGCACGATGTTCGACATCTCCGCCGGTGGCTGCGCCGTGACCAGCACGGCCCCGATCAATCCCGGGTCAGGTGTCCGGCTCCTCATTCGGGCCACCGACCTGGGTTCGCCGATTACCGTTCACTCCGCCGCCGTCCGCTGGGCCAATCATGGTGAATTCGGCGTCGAGTTCTTGAATCTGTCCGACCTGGATCGCAGCCGCCTGCAACGTTTTCTGCACGTCGCCAAACCTCAGCAAAATTCCTAGCGAAGTGCTCGCCCCTCTTGCCTAACCGAGCCGGGAGAATGGTAGACTTCCGGCATGAAATGCCCGGTCTGCCGAACACCCACCGAGTGGAAAGACAATCACTGGCGTCCGTTCTGCTCAGAACGCTGTCAGCTCACGGACCTGGGTACCTGGGCCACCGGAGGCTACCGCATCCCAGGCACGCCGCTGACGATCGATCCGGAGGAACCGATCGACGAAGATCCTGACCCTTCACGAACCGGATCCATCACGCCAGACAATTGATCGCCTGATACTCCGGCCCCACGATTGTGGTTTCTGGAATCCCCCACCATGATCGCATCACCGTGGCATACATGCTCCGGTAGTCGATCCGATATTTCAAATCCCCCTCCTGAAGATCGTTCAGCGACGACATACTTCCATACAATCCGCCCTTCACAGATCCGCCCAGGAACAGATGCGGAGCCGCAGTCCCATGATCCGTGCCCGCACTGGCATTCTCACCGACCCGCCGTCCGAATTCTGAATAGGTCATCAGCAAAACGCGGTCCCAGAGCCCGGCTTGAACCATCGCCTGACGGAACGCTGCCAGACCTTCGGCCAGCTCCTTCAACAACCGCTCATGGTGCCCCAACTGACCAGCATGGGTATCGAAACCCGTCTGCGAGACTTTCATCACCGCCACCGGCACCTTAGCCGTCAGCAGCTGCGCCGCCGTTTCAAGCTGACGTCCGATCGGCGATGGAGGAAAGAGCATCTGCAACGGCGGGACCTGTTGCAGGTGCGCAGCCAGATCGCCTGCTGCATGGGTGAGTTCCCGTTGTACCTGAAGGATGTGAGCCAGCGCGCGGTTGGTACTCGATTGTTCCACCGCTTTCACGTGACCGGCCTGCTGAAGAAACTGTTGCGGATCGTGCAGCGCGACCGTCCGGACCGTCTTTCCACTCAATGGCCCGCCGTCCCGCTGGCCGAGCAGTATTCCGTCGGTGGCAAATGTCTCCGGCAACGGATACGCCTCAAACAAACGGGCGAGCCAGCCCTCATCCAATACTTGCTGGCTGGCCGACGCCGTGTCCCAGATTTCGATCGACCGGAAATGCGACCGGTTCGGATCGGGATAGCCGACACCCTGGATAATCGCCAGCTGCCGTTTCTCCCACAGAGGCATGAGCGGCTCCAACGCATAGTGCAAGCCGACCGCTGGCGAGAGCTGCAGCACTCGCTCGCGGGGAATCGCCAGATGAGGACGGGCCTGATAATACCGTTCGTCGGAATACGGCACGAGCGTGTTGAGGCCGTCATTGCCTCCATGCAGTTCGACCAGGATCAGGATGCGATCCCAGCGGCCCCGGACCGGCGCAGACGAAGCTGCGAGAAGATCAAACGGCCGCGGAGCCAGCCACAGTAGTGGCAACGTCGCGGCGAATTTCAACAAGTCTCGACGAAGCATGGCTCGCCCCTTACTTCAGTTGGAAGGTCGGATCCATCACCAGATGAAACACCATCTGCCATCGGTCTTCTCCCGTCGGAATCGGATTCACCGGCGGCACCGGCGCCAAGGCCGCCTGCACGGTCTCCGCCGCTTCCTCCGTAATCCAGGCGGCGCCGTGCATCTCTCCCCTGCCTGCATGAGTATGCATAGGTCCGCTCATGTCAGCACCGCGCATGCCCCGTTGTAAGAGTTGCCAGCGATTCAGCAGGGTCGCGCTGGTAATCCAGCGAGTCCCCCCAGGCCAGCCCTTCACGTTGGGGGGATCGAAGAGATCCTGCCCCAGGCGTTTCCCATATTTCGCGAGCATGGTCGTGTCCTGAATGGGCAGATTCAGGAGGCGGACGGTACCAACCAATAATTCAACCGGCGACTTCACGAGCGCCCCGCGCGTCTCGGGTGCCCAGAACTGCGGCAGGGTCAACAGCCCGCGCAGGAGCGGCTTGATCTGATAGCCGCTGTTGCGGAACAGCGCTGCAAGCCGCTCGACCTCGCGCGCATCCGGCTCATCTGAAACAAACTCCCGCCACAGCTTTGCCGTTATGTACCTGGCACAGGCCGGTTGGTCCAACGCGATAGCCAGAATATCCTCACCACCGAAGGCACCGGTCTTCCCCAACACATGTTTCACCCCGCTATCATGCTGACGCCGGTTGAACGCAAACCCGCCGCCGTGATGCAGGGCGATATGCCAGCCGGTAAACGCACGCGCCGCTTCCTTGATGTCGACCTCGGTGTAATGTCCCTCCCCGAGGGTGAACAGTTCGAAGAGCTCACGGGCAAAGTTTTCGTTCGGGTGGTCGCGATGGTTAGACTGCGTATCCAGATACAGCACCATCGCCGGATCCTTCGCAATCTGAAAGAGCAGTTCCCGAAACGATCCCAGCCCATGGTGACGAAGCAGTACGTTCTGGTGGTACAGCAGCGCCGGCCATTTCACCTTGTGGAAGCTAGAGGTGAAGTGATTGTGCCAGAATAGCGTCATCCGCTCGGTCAATGGGGACGGTGTGGTGAGCAACTCCTGATACCACCAGCCCTTCAGCTCGAAGGCTTCCTCTCGCCGCTCCTGTTTGAACGCCTTCTTCTGCTCGAAACTCAGCCCTTTCATCCCCTCGATAGGCGGCAGGGCGCTGAGCACTTGGGATGGAGGGCTCGTCCTGGCTGTCGTATCGACTCCGGCGAGAAGCTGATCAATGGCAGCCTCACGATCGAGCCTGGCGAGTTCGCGAATTTCTGCGGGACTCCCGCCGAATCCCGTGCGGGCCAACAGATGCCGCGCATCCTGAAAAGTCATGGGCATCGCATACGCTCCTTCGACGTGAGTCGGGTCACTGCATCATACAACGAAGGATGTGCGGTACGGTTGACGGCCCCCACTGCCACAACATTTTCCCAGTTGGCATCCAGACGCCATCTTGCTAAGGTCTTGCTGTCCTCGCGTACTTTTTCAGACCAGGAGCACCGACATGCTACAGACCAAAGGCTACGCAGCAAAGACTGCCAAGGCAGCGCTGACCCCCTTCTCTTTCGAACGGCGTGACGTCGGCCCTCACGATATCTTGATCACCATCACCCACTGCGGCATCTGCCACTCCGACATCCACCAAGCCCGGGACGAATGGGGCGGCTCCCTCTTCCCCATGGTCCCCGGCCATGAAATCGTCGGCACCGTCGCGCGCGTCGGAGCAGAGGTGAAGACATTCAAGCCCGGTCACCGGGCAGGAGTGGGTTGTTTCGTCGATTCCTGTCGAAACTGCACTTCATGCCGGGAAGGGCTGGAGCAGTATTGCGAAACCGGTATGCTGCTCACCTATAGTGGGCGCGATCAGGCCGGCCACATCACCCAGGGCGGCTACTCCAACCAGATCGTGGTCGATGCGCAGTATGCGTTGCGGATTCCCGAGGCGCTCTCAGCCGCCGGCGCCGCACCGCTCCTGTGCGCAGGCATCACGACCTATTCGCCGCTCCGCCACTGGGGTGTCGGCAAGTATCACAAGCTCGCGGTGGTGGGGCTAGGCGGGCTGGGCCACATGGCCGTAAAAATCGCGCGGGCACTCGGCACCGAAGTCACCGTCTTGAGCACCTCGGAGAAGAAGCGGCAGGACGCTATGCGGCTGGGGGCTAATCACTTCGAGATCACCTCGCAACCCGAAACTTTTACGAAGCTACAGCGGCATTTCGATTTCATCATCGATACCGTCTCGGCCCCGCATGACTACAACGCCTTAGTCAATTTGCTGAAGACCGACGGCACCCTGATTCTCGTCGGCGCGCCGGAGAAGCCGGCGCCGCTCGAACCGTTTCCTTTAATTCTGCATCGGCGGAGCATCGCCGGCTCCGTGATCGGCGGCATCCGAGAAACCCAGGAAATGCTCGACTTCTGCGCGGAACACAAGATCGAGTCTGACGTCGAAGTGATTCCGATCCAGCAGGTGAACGAAGCGTACGAGCGCGTCCTCAAAGGTGACGTGCGGTTTCGCTTCGTGATTGACCTGGCCTCGCTGCGATAGGCGAGCGGGGACTCGACAGCATACGTTGAGACCCTGAACAACACGACAACGCGGCCGGCGAGCGCCGTCAAGCTCCTGCCTATTTGGCAATGGTAATTGCCGGCGTCGGATATTTCGTCAGATCCGTGACGGTCATCTGAAAGAGATTCGACAGCACCGCAAAGGCTTCCTGGTTCCAACTCGGCACCATGCCCTGACTGACCGGGTACTTTCTGATCGAATAGTAGCGGCCATCAAACGGTACGGAGAATTCATAGTCGCCTGGCTTTGAGACGGACTCTTCGATCTCCAGTGTCCTGGCCGGATTGCGCACCACAAGCTGGGTCCGTGGATCGGGCGACACCATCATTTCCGGCTCTTCCTCGATACTCCGCGCCACGAATCCGATAATCGCATTCATGCTGCGAAGCAGAATCGACCCGTGCAGCGGATAGTCGCCGCCGGGATGCCCCGGCCTGACGTCCACCAACACCGAGTCGGACGGCACTCGTTGCGCCTCCTCATGGAGATTCCGCCGCTCGTCGTTCGACAACCTGGCCGGGTCGTAATTGGCGATCAACAACCGGCCGACGGCCTTCCGCCGCACCGTGTGGACCTTGCCCTCGCTGTCACCTTCCCACCGGAACCCCTTTTCCAGTGCTGCCACGACTTCATCCGGATTCGGCGGACGATTGGTTCGCACCGTCTGGCTTTCTTCGAAGAGGATCGGCCCGACAAACAACTTGCGCTCCGCATCCAGCCCCGCGAGGTGCAACAGCCGGCGGCGGAACTCCAGATAGCCCGCTGCCTGGGACGGCTGGTTGAACAAGACGAGAGGCCCGCGGACATCGTCGATGGCAATGCCCCGCGCCATAAGGCGTAGCACCATGTTGATGTCATAGCCCTGCCGGACGAGAAACTCGAACTTATCTTCATCCAGCGGACGCAAGACACGCTTCGTAAACTCTTCGCCCGTGATCGGCACGATCGTGATCGTCGGATTCTCCGCCACGCTGGCGCTGTACTCGAGATTGATCGGACGGTCGGCTGAATCCGTCACCGGACCGAATCCGCCGCGAATGCCTGCGCTCGTGCGGAAGTCGAATGTCGCCGCCACGCTCGAGACCGCCGTGAAATGGACCGGCCGGTGATATCGGGCACGGGCGATGTTGAGCAGCAGCAAATCGGCTTCGACATAACTCACCGTTCGGTCGTACTCGATCACCGCCCGATGCATCGCAATCGGCGAGAGACAGCCCGTCATACCAGTGAGCAGCAAGGCAAGTGAGAGGCTAGTTGATACATGCAAGACATTCACGTTCTACACTCTTCTGCTTCAATCATGGTCTTCCGATAGAGCGGCCGGCTGGCACACTCACGTCTTCGATGGTGGCGGAGTCTGACGGGCGGAGAAGGCGTGCCGCAGACGGTCCCGCAGACTCCGCTCAACAGCAGGTCCCGGCAACCGCCCAAGCAGGTCACGGACCGCCGCGATCTGCTTCACGTACGCCTCACAGCCCGCGCAGGCCGCGAGATGGAGCGCCATGCGAACCTGTGTCGCGTCGTCCGCATGCGCATCAAGATAGGCCGAGGCCAATTCGGCCACCTCGCGGCAGGTGATGTCCGGGACTGACGGTTCGGCTGGATTCAATGCCATGGGGGACGCCTCCGGTGATATCGCTACCCCTGAGTCTCCCCGCCCCTGAAATCCTTACACCGTGAGGGCCGCTCCCTCCAGATAGCTCTCAACCACCCGGCGCACGCGTTCCCGCGCACGGTGTAACCGCACGTACAGATTGGTTTCCGTGATCTTCAGCAACTCGCAGGCATCCTTCGTCTCGACCCCCTCGATATCACGGAGGATCAGCACGTCCTTGAGCGTCTGCGGCAACGAATCGATGGCGTGGTTCATGGCATTAATCGCTTGTTGGCTCGCCAGCAGGTTCTCCGGCGTCTGTTCGTCCCAGGGCTGCGGAGGAAAGGCCCAATGGCCTGCCCACTCGCCGCTCTGTTGAAAGCGGGAAGGATCGACGGCTTCATCCTGCTCGTCGTCCTTGGATTCGAAATCTGAGAACGTGATGTGCCGCTTTTCCCGCACACCGCGGTCTTTGGCCTTGTGAATCAGAATCCCGCAGATCCAGGTCCTGAGCGACGATCGCCCCTCGAAACAGGTCAGACCTTCGATCACCGCCATCCAGGTGTCCTGCACCACCTCCTCGGCCACCTCCCGGTCCGCCACATGCCCCAGCGCCATACGAATCAGCGCGCCATGGTGCTTGTTGACCAATTCATCAAACGCCCCTTCGTCGCCCTTGCGCAGGCGAGCGATCAGCGAGTGGTCCCCCTGCGAGAGCGAGAAACCGGCGGAACCGCCCGGAAAGGCTCCGACGGACAGAGCCGGCCCCGGCGAAGCATGAGTGGCGGTGGCTGAATTCATGGCTGACCTCCAATCTGCAGCAGCTCCGTCACAAAGCCGGGAGCGCTGACAAGCGTGACTTGTGCGGGAGGGAAGTTGTTCACCACGTCCACTCCCCGTTGATCGATAAAATCCACCTGCGAACAATCCAGGTAGACGAGCTTCTTCTGTCGAAGGAACGAGCGACACTCCCCGTCGAGCAGCGCAGCCCACTGTGCCGTGATCTTTCCTTCCAGCTTGAGCAGCACATCGCTGCCGCTTTCTTGAATGGTGGTGATCTTCAACATCGTCTTGCAGTCTCCTTTGCTGTCGTCCACCGGGCAGACCATTCAGCAACAGCAGTGCCACCACACATGGCGATGAGAGGTGATGAGCTAAGTGATTGATGGACCAATGAGAAGACGGACTCTGACGGGCTAAATCAGCGTGCGGTCGGACCGAACCGATTCCCAACATATTGGGAGCGTCACGATAGGTTGGGGAAATTTCTTGGGAATGAAGGAGAAAACAGGCGAGAGGACCTTAGGACTTCGCCTGACGTTCGATGCCGAGCTTTTTCATTCGTGCTTCGAGGGTCGTGGGCTTCAAGTCGAGGATGGCGGCGGCGCCCTTGGGGCCGCTTACGCGCCAGTTGGTCTGCTCCAAGACATCGATGATGTGCTGCCGCTCCACCTCCTCAAGCGTCAGGAGCTTGGTAGTGCCGGGCTTGTCGCTTGACGGCGACAGCCACTCGATTGGATCAAGTTCTGATCCTTCGCTAAGAATGACCGCTCGCTCGATGACATGTTCCAGTTCGCGAATGTTGCCCGGCCAGGGATAACGCTGCAGCGCGGACATCATGCGCTCAGAAATCTTCGTGATCTTCTTGCCGAAGTTCGCGGCAAACTTGCGCACGAAATACTGCGCGAGCAACGGGATATCGCCCTCGCGCTCGCGCAAAGCCGGCAGATGAATCGGGAACACGTTCAGCCGGTAGTAGAGATCGGGGCGGTACTGGCCGCTCTTCGAGAGCTGTTCGAGATCCCGGTTCGTCGCGGCAATCACCCGCACATTCACCTTGAAGGTCTGCGTCCCGCCGACTCGCTCAAATTCTCCCTCCTGCAAGACACGAAGCAATTTGGATTGGAGATCCAACCGCAGTTCGCCGATTTCGTCGAGGAAAATGGTTCCTTTGTCGGCCACTTCGAACCGGCCCATTTTCTTCGTCAGCGCGCCGGTGAAGGCGCCCTTCTCATGGCCGAACAGTTCGCTTTCGATCAGGCCGGCCGGAATCGCGGCGCAGTTCACTTTCACCAACGCCCGGTCCTTGCGCGGGCTCAGGTTGTGGATCGCGCGGGCAATCAACTCTTTGCCGGTGCCGGTCTCGCCGGTAATGAGTACCGTCGAATCGGTCGGCGCGACCCGCTCCACGTTCTTGAGCACTTTTTTCAGTGAAGTAGATCCGCCGATCAACTCCTCGAAATTGTGCGTGCCCTTGATTTCTTCCTGTAAGTAGACATTCTGTGCTTCCAGACGAGCCTTTTCCTGCTCCGCCAGCACCTGTTCAGTGATATCGATAAACATCGTACGGGTGTATGCGCCGCCGGAGTCCGGTCGCGACCACCACCTGATCCACAACGGCTTGCCATCATCCTTGCGGCGGAGCTCCAATACGACGCCGCTGGTATCGATGCCCTTGCCGATGGCGTCGAGCGCGGCTTTCAGGCGTTGTTGCGCGTCCGGCGTATCGGGAATAAGGGTCTTCCCATAGGTGCCCTCGACTTGGTCCGGGGTAATACCCAGGCTCTTCATGGCAGTCTTATTGGCCCGGATAAACCGGGTGTCGAGCCCCTCATGGACATAGGCGATCGGCGCTTCATCGAACAAATCCCGCAACCGCTGCTCGTTCTCCTTGAGCATCGCGTCCATCTGCATACGCTCCAGCTCAGCCCCGACCCGCTGCCCGAAAACACGAAAGACAGAGAGGTCCAATTGCTCGAGTTCCATCCGGCGGCGCCCCATGACCGCGAGGTGTCCCAGCACCCGACCGCTCACGTTCGTCACGGGAATGGCAAGATAGCTCTGGACACCGAGTTCGTCCAGTTCATGCTTGTGTGTCGGAAACCGGTCCGACACCTGCTCGCGGCAGTGGTACAGCTCGCCCGCCAGCACTCTCTCGCAGGGCGTTCCGGCGATCGCGTATTCGAAATTGTCTAGGAAACGGTCGGCGGCCCAGAACGCCAGCGTACGGACTTTGGAGCGATCCGCACAAAATTCCGAAACAAAGGCATACTCGACATCGAGCGCCTTCGCGAGCTGCTGCACGAGGGCAGGGAAAAACTGCTCCCCGACCTTAGCCTCAACTCCCTCGACGATTTCTCGAAGGGCGGCGCTCGTCTTGGCTAAGTCGATACTGCGCTCGGCAACTTTCTGCTCAAGCAACGACTGCGATTCCCGTAAGCGCCGCTCGGCCTCTGTTAACTCCGTGACGTTGCGGGAGACGGCCAGGAGCTTCTCGGGCTTGCCGTCTTTGTCAAGAATGGCGGTGACTGAGACGCTCCACCAGGCGGGCGTCTTAGTCTGGGTCGTCGGGAAATATCCGGTGAACTGCCCCACCTTCCCCTGACAGGCCTGGTTGATCGCGGCCTGCGCATGGTCCCGATCACGGGCCTCCCAGAACTCGACCCAGGGCGAGCCGACAAGCGGACCAAAATCGCAGATCTCCAGCGCCGTCATGCCGTGCGCGTTCATAGACAGGAGACGACCGTCGAGGTCGAGCAGCTTGATACAGTCGCGGCTGCTTTCGATGAGCCGCGCCGCGAATTCCTCGCTGCGACGGAGAGCTTCTTCAAGATCGGGAGACGACATCGCGCTCATCCAATGAGAGGCGTCAGAGGCTGGAAAACCGGGACGAAGTCTAGCACCGGCGGGAAAGAGCCGCAACTAAGGGGAAGGCGGTAGGGACGCCGCATCTTCCAACAAAAGCATCATCGATTTCGTCTCCGGGATCGTTGACTCTTTGCAATTTGCACCGTAGCGTAGGGGGCTATGAAAACCTTTGGCGTGACTCTGCTGGCGGCGATCCTCGGCTATATCGTCGGCCTGTTCGGGACGATGGCCGCGATTGAGATCTTTTCGTCCAACACCCATGACAAGTCCATGGAAGCGGCGATGACTGGCGCGTTTCTCGGTGGGCCGTTGATCACCGTAATTTCCGTGATTGCGATCCTGATGCTTAGACGAAAACGGACTACGTGATCGGCGCTCGTTCGTCCCTTATCCCGTCACCACACTCTTCTCACCTGTAAGATCTTCACGGCTGCTTCGACTCCTGCGCAGAGAGTGGAATGATCCACTTCACCTACTTGAGGAGGATGGTCATGAAGAAGCAGATGCGACAAGTGACGACGTTTGGGTTGATGGCAGCCGTGGGCGTGACGGCTCTATCCGTGGGCTGTGTGTCCGCCAACGCGGAGAGCATGGGCATGAAGAATGGCCATCGCTTGCTCTTGAAGAGTGCGGTCGAGAATGCGGATTACACCGAAGTGACGCTGCCGATTTTCGAGGGCCAGCGGAGCGGCGAGACGGTGTGGTTCGTGGTCACCGAGTCATCGGATAAGGCCGATGCCGCCGCACGCGGAGTGCACTACAGCCCCAAGATGGCGAACGGCAAGGGCACGCTCGCCGTGCAATCCGTGGGGATGGTGAACGGGAAGGTGCAATTCCTCGGCAGTGTGGACTTCTCGCCGGAGCGTATCGTGGTGCCGAGCGAGACCGGGTTCCCTCCGAAGGAAGCGAAGCCCGGCGCCATCGGCGAGGCGCTCTACACGCCGTTGATCCAACTGCCCAACGGCATCGTGTTGAATGCGCCGCAGATCAAGAACAACAGCGGCACGCACGATCGTCTCGTCCGCATTGATCTGGAGAAGCGCACGGCCACCTTCAAGATGACGGACGGTTTCTTCGAAGGCCGCCGCGTGCACTACACGTCGTTCAACGCGTCCGATCCGGCGATCGCTGCCTTGGAAGCGGCGAACTATACGCCGAACCTGAAGGCCTTGCCGAACAAAGGCTCGAACGGCCCCGGCTCCGGCTTGACCGGCTTGGCTCCGGTGGTGAACGGACCAACGGGCAAAATGAATCCATATCGGCAGGGCCTTGCCTCGGCCCTCATGGGTGAAGGCGATCCGCTGAACATCGTGCAGGAGATCCCATTCGGTGCCCGCGCCCTGGCCTACAGCCCGATGTGGGATGTCCATGCGACGGTCTGGGCCCAGGTGCCGATGCCTGCCTCCAGTTCCGTCCAACTGACGGACTTCAATGAAGTCGAGAAGAAAGCCTTCGCCGGCCAGATCTCCGGTCCCGAAGGCAAGCCCTGGGGCCCGATCGGTGTGGTGGTGAACTGCCCGATCATCAGCCTCGAAGAATAGGCTGGTCCTTTCATTCCCGCCGGGGTACGGCTTCAGAGCCGTCCCCCGCACTCCTTCGACCCCGCGAACATCAGATACCCCCTACTCGATACTCTTCGCCCAGATTCACCCACAGCACTCACTTATCCAACACCCCCGTTGCGTCCTTTTCCGGAATGCACCGTCTCTAGGGATAGGCAGGTGAATTCTCTCCTGCCGCTCACCAAGGAGGTTCCCATGAGACCGCATCTTTCTCTCGATGTTCGCCATGTCCCAGCATCGGTCGAGTTCTATCGGAAGGTGTTCGGCGTGGCGCCGCAGAAACAAACGGACGACTATGCGAAATTCGACCTGACAGCCCCGGCGCTGAACCTGTCGCTGGTGTCGTCAACGGGCAGGATCAGTTCGGTCGACCATCTGGGGATAGAAGTGGATTCGCTCGAAGAGATCGCGCAGTGGAAATCGCGGTTGCAGACCGCCGGTGTGCTGGAGCGGGTCGAAGACAACACCGCCTGCTGCTTTGCCAGACAGGACAAACTCTGGTTCACGGATCCCGACGGGAATGCCTGGGAAGTCTTCCTCGTGCACGAGCAACTGGCGGTCGACGGGCCGCTCAGCCGGACAGGCTGCTGCGTTCCGGCTCATCCCGGCGCGGCACAGGCAGCAACTTGCGCCGCGTCTTGATGCGCGGTACCGTAGCAGAGCTTCGATCGGAGGCGTGATCATGACACAGGATAGACAAGCCGTCTGGATGGAGGTGCGCGGGCGACTGCGCGCCTTCATCGCCAAACGAGTCGCCGACGATGCGGCGGTGGACGATCTGCTCCAGGACGTCTTTCTGAAGATTCATGACAAGATCGACCAGGTGCAGGATCCCCGCCGCCTGGTTTCCTGGATCTTCACCGTCACGCGCCATGTGATTATCGATTATTACCGGACGTCCCATCGGCATCGTGAACTCCCGACAGGGCTGGCGACAGACGTGGAATCTCTGATGGCGACGGGAGAGCCGAAGGATGAACCGGATGAACCTCGCATCCAGCTTGCAAGTTGCCTCCGCCCCATGGTGGATCAGCTGGCGCCGGAATACCGGGACGCCCTGAGGCTGGTCGAACTGGACGGGCTGACCCAACAGGCCGCCGCGTCAACACTCGGCCTTTCACTCTCCGGGATGAAATCCCGCGTGCAACGGGGCCGCCGACAGTTGAAGACTCTGCTGCATGACTGTTGCCTGATACAGCTCGATGCGCGGCGCGGAGTCGCCGAGGCGGCGCTCCGCGACCCGGCCGCAAACCCCTGTGCTCCGCCGACCCCGATGATGCCGGAACGGCGAGCGGCACGGAAACTAACCTGAGGCCCATTGCGCCGGACAGGCCGGGCTTGATAAAGATGAGTCTCACACTGTACTACCGGAGCACGTGACGACCATGTCATTCCGACTTTTCCATCGCACCAACCACCGTTTCCTGACGCATGCGCTCGTGAGCCTGGTACTCGCGAGCCTGCTGCCTGCTTCTCTGCATGCCGCGCCGCGCGGCGCGAACAGCGGAAAGATGGAAGTGTTGCCGTCCCAGAAAGCGGCCCCGGCCGCCGTGTTTCTGGATGCGCAAGGCACGGAGGCGGACTTACGCCGGCAGTTGCGGCTCAAGACCGGTGTCGTGGAACTCAAGACGGATCTCCCGCAAACCCGTTTTTCCGTGGCGCCTGTCGGAACTTTTGGCTTCGCCCCTCAGCAAGGGCTCGGGCTGGCCTTGGTCTCCCAGAGTCCCGATATGCTGTTGGAACGGACCGCGCCGGCCGCCAATGCCTACGAAATCCATAAACTGGCGGATGGCAGTGCGTTGGTCGTGGGCTTTGTCAGCGCAGACCTGAAACCGCAGCTGACGCCGCAGCTGCGCCCCAAGAACATCCGGCTGGCGCTCTATTCCAATCCGACCGATAAGGCTCCATACATTGTCGGCGTTCCCCTCAGCAAACTGGCGGTCGATCAAATGCCGCATCGCCTGGATCCGAAGAATCCGAACAGCCCGGTCGTGTTGGAAATGGATCTGCAAAGCAGCAGCAACCGGCAATCGCCCCATGGCGGGCAATAGTCCGCTAATCGGCCCACACAGCCTTCTCAACAGTCGATCGACTGCACAATCCTGATTTGGTTGAGAGATCTAAGGGGGAAATGGCTGGGGGACTAGGAATCGAACCTAGGTAGCCGGCTCCAAAGGCCGGCGTCCTACCGCTAGACGATCCCCCAGCGCGGTACGAAAGCGAATGGTAGCGCTAAAGACGAGATGGAAGTTTTTGGCTGGGGGACTAGGAATCGAACCTAGGTAGTCAGATCCAGAGACTGACGTCCTACCGCTAGACGATCCCCCAACCGACGCACACAGTAATATACGGATCGTGATTCCGTCAAGATCGACGCGAATTTATTGGCAGAATTCGGCTTATGAAGCCGTGGCCCGCTCAAGTCCCCGCCGGAGGCGGAGGAGCGTCCGGTCGCGCCCCAGGACCTCCATGACCTCAAACAGACCGGGGCTGGCGGTTCTGCCGGTCAAGGCGACACGGACCGGCTGGGCGATCTGGCCCATCTTGATGCCTTCTTCTTCCGCAAACTTCTTGAACGACTCTTCCCAGATCTGCTTCGAAAACGCGGGAAACGCCTCGAACCGTGCGATCAGCTTACCGAGCACCGGCGCAATCGCCGGCGTGAGAAATTTCTTGGCGGCCTCCTCTTCGAGGAGGACCGACTCGCCGAAGTACGGCCGCACCCAGTCCACCATCTCGACCAGGGTCTTCGCCCGTTCCTTCACCAGGACCACCAGCTGAGCCAACCATTCGGGCGACACCGCCTTGACCTGTTCATGCAAGCCCGCTTGCTCCAGCAGCGGAACGAGTGCCTGCACCACTTGATTCGGCGAGGTCATCTTGATGTATTCGGCGTTGATCCAGAGCAGCTTCTCGGGATTGAACACGGCCGGAGAGGACTGGACGTTCTTCCAGGAAAACTTTTCGATGAGTTCCTGCCTGGTAAACAACTCCTGATCCCCGTGCGACCAGCCCAGCCGGACCAGATAGTTCACCATCGCTTCGGGCAGATAGCCCATGTCTTTGTAGGCCATGATCGAGGTGGCGCCGTGCCGTTTGGACAGCCGGGACTTATCCGACCCAAGAATCATCGGCAGGTGGCCGAACTGCGGGACCGGAAACCCCAACGCCTGAAAGATCGGAATTTGGCGCGGTGTGTTGGTCAGGTGGTCATCCCCACGGATAACGTGGGTGATGTGCATGAGCGCATCGTCGACCACGACGGAGAAATTATAGGTCGGATAGCCGTTTGAGCGGAGGATGATCAGATCGTCTGCCGCAGTATTGTCGAAGGTGATCTTCCCTTTGATCACATCATCGACCACGATCTGACCTTCTTGGGGCGCCTTGAATCGCAGCGCGGCATCGCCCGGGGGATTTGTAATCCCAAGAGTCCGGCAGCGCCCGTCGTAGCGAGGCGACAGGCCTTTCGCCTCGGCTTCTTTGCGGCGCGCTTCGAGCTCCTCGGCCTTGCACACACACCAGTAGGCCTGCCCCTGCTGCAGTAGCTGTATGGCATGGCTGCGATACAGCTCCATGCGTTCGGTTTGACGAAAAGGTCCTTCGTCCCAATCAAGCCCCACCCATTTCATCCCTTCGATGATGGCCTGAATGGACTCATCAGTCGAACGGTCCTGGTCGGTATCTTCGATGCGGAGCACGAAAATTCCGTGCTGCTGTCGTGCGAACAACCAATTGAACAGGGCAGTCCGGACTCCCCCGATGTGAAGAAACCCGGTCGGACTGGGTGCGAAACGGACTCGTACTTGGGTCATGTATTCATCTCATTGTGGGGGTGGAACGGCCGGTATCTATAGCATGCAGGGAAAAGTGTTGTACAGAATCAGACCGCTTCTGCTATGAGGATGCACACCGGTCCTATGGCAGAACTTACCCAACCAGCTGTCGTGCTTTCCACTCTCGACCTGACGCCCCACGTGCGGCAACTGGTCCTTCGCCCGCTCCAGCAGAAGATTGTGTTTCAACCGGGACAGTGGGTCTCCCTGAAACTGCCGGTGGGAAGCAAGCCTCCGCTCAATCGGGCCTACTCAATGGCCGATCCTTCTTCTCCCTACGGCGAGTTGACGCTGGTCTTTGACCGGGTGCCTGAAGGGCTCGGATCGAATTACCTCTATCAACTGAAATCCGGCGACGAGGTTCCGCTCTCCGGCCCCTATGGTAACTTCGTATTGCCGATGCCCCTAGATCGGGAACTGCTCTTTATCGCCCGCTATACCGGCCTGGTCCCGGTTCGTTGCCTGTTGAAGCAACTGGTTGCAGCCCACGCGATCACCTCAGTGCTCCTCATCGCAGTGGCTCCGTCGGAGGACGAGCTGTTGTTTCATCAGGAATTGCTCACCATGGCCGTCCAATCCCCCTCCTTCCGCTACTTGCCCCTGGTCGTGCCGGGCGGGGAAGCGGACGCGGTTGAGCAGACGCTGGCCATGCTGCGCCCCCTCGTGGAGGGACAGCCGAAAACCATCCCGATGATCAGTGGCACCAAGGGATTTGTCCGGCCGTTACGGGCAGCGTTGATGGAATACGGATACGACCGGAAGGACGTGAAGACCGAAACCTTCGATTAATGCCCTTCCCTGACGAGATTCTTGTTCACGGCGGGAATCTCAACCACGATGTCCTTCGTACCGTTCGGCACACATTGGCAGCCGAGGCGAGACTGCAATGTCGTAATCGGAGCCTCGTCTAGCTGATCGAATTCATCGTCAGTCCCCTCGCTGCAGCTCTCAAGCCCTTGCTTGACGATCACATGGCAGGTCGAGCAGGCACAGACGCCACCGCACACATGCTCCAGATCCACCCCGTTGGCCATGGCCACGTCAAGAATGCTTCCCGGCAGTCCGGTCGGTCCATACGGAATCTTTGTCGGATCCACGACAACTTTGGTCACCGTGCCGTCGGCCTCAATATACGTGATCGTATAAGGAGCTTGAGGAAGCTCATACTCCGTTTTCTCGATATAAGGGTTGGTGCCTCCCATGCGCTTGATCCTTTCTCTCCTGAAATTCTTGGATTCCGCTGTTGACAGCTCTAAAAGCTGCGTGGTATCTTTAGTCCGACCTTATTGATCGGAGATCATTATAGTCTCCGATCTCAACGATCGGCAATAGGCATGTTGAAGATTTCAAAAAAAGCTGATTACGCCCTCATGGCCCTCCAGCACATCGCCTCAGTGCAATTCGGGGATGTGACTCCAGGCCGGGTTGTGAATACAAAAGAAATTGCGGAAGAGTACCATATCCCGCTCGAACTCTTAGCCAAGGTCCTTCAGACGCTGGCGAAAAACGGACTGATCGAAAGCCATAACGGCCCCAAAGGCGGTTACGTCCTGGCCCGCAGCACCAGACAGATTACGATCGCGCAGATTCTGGAAGGCATCGAGGGGCCGCTGGGCATCACAGATTGCTCCCATGAAAAAGAAGGCGAGCCCTGCCTTCAGCGAGAGCACTGCAATATCCGCACACCGTTGCTCAAGGTGCAAGACAGCATTTATCAGCTTCTCAACAATATGACGTTGCAAGACATGATGGGCGGAACACCTCTCATCACGATTCAGTCTCCCACGGCACAAGGAGTCGCACAATGAAGCTCCCGATTTTCCTGGATAATCATTCAACCTCCCCGATGGATCCCCGGGTGCTGGAGGCCATGCTGCCTTACTTCATCGAGAAGTTCGGCAACGCCGCCAGCCGCAACCATGCCTTCGGCTGGGCGGCAGAAGAAGCGGTTGAAAACGCCCGCAAGCAGATCGCGAAGCTGATCAAGGCTGATTCCAAAGAAATCGTCTTCACCAGCGGCGCGACTGAATCGGACAATCTGGCCATCAAGGGCGTGTTGGAGATGTACAAGGAGAAGGGCGACCACATCATCACCTCCTCCACCGAACACCGCGCCGTCATCGACACCGCCAAAGCCCTCGAAGCGAAGGGCAAGGCGACCGTCACCTATCTCCCGGTGGATAAATTCGGCATGGTGAATCCGGAAGACGTGCGGAAGGCGATCACGGACAAAACGGTCCTGATCTCCGTGATGCTCGCCAACAATGAAATCGGCACGATTAACCCGGTGAAGGAAATCGGCAAGATCGCCAAGGAAAAGGGCGTGCTCTTCCATTGCGATGCGACGCAAGGCGTCGGCAAAATCCCGGTCGATGTGCAGGATATGGGGATCGACCTGATGTCGTTTTCGGCCCATAAGATCTATGGCCCGAAAGGTGTCGGCGCCCTCTATGTCCGAAAGAAGAACCCCCGCGTGCGGATCGCCGCGCAAATGGACGGCGGCGGACACGAGCGCGGCATGCGCTCCGGCACTCTGCCGGTGCCGATGATCGTCGGATTCGGCAAGGCCTGCGAATTGTGCGAGCAGGAAATGGCTACGGAATCGGTACGTCTGGCTGCGATGCGCGATCGCCTGCAGGCCGGCATCATGAAAGAGATTGACGAAGCCTATCTCAACGGCCATGCGACTCAGCGCTTGCCGCATAATCTGAATATTTCCTTCGCCTACGTCGAAGGCGAATCGCTCCTGATGGGCATGAAGGACATCGCGCTCTCATCCGGCTCGGCCTGCACCTCGGCGACGCTGGAACCGTCTTACGTCCTGCGGGCGCTGGGCGTCGGCGTCGAACTCGCCCATTCGTCCATCCGCTTCGGCCTGGGCCGCTTCAATACGGACGAAGAGATTGACTACACGATCAAGAAGGTTATTGAGATCGTGACGAAACTGCGTGAAATGTCGCCGTTGTACGAAATGGCGAAAGAAGGGGTCGATTTGAAATCCGTTCAGTGGGCGGCCCACTGATCCAGCCCACTGACTCAGATAGACACGAGGAGGACGCACCATGGCATACAGTGACAAAGTCGTTGATCATTTCAACAATCCCCGCAACATGGGGAGCTTCAAGAAAGACGAAGAGGGCGTAGGAACTGGGATGGTCGGTGCGCCCGAGTGCGGCGACGTCATGAAGCTGCAGATCAAGGTCCAGAACGATACAATCGTCGATGCCAAGTTCAAGACCTTCGGCTGCGGCTCCGCCATCGCCAGCTCCAGCCTGGCCACCGAATGGCTCAAAGGCAAGACCATCGAAGAGGCCCAGATGATCAAGAACACCGATATCGTTCAGGAGCTGAACTTGCCGCCGGTCAAGATCCATTGCTCGGTTCTGGCGGAAGATGCAATCAAGGCGGCGTTGGCTGACTATCAGAAGAAAGCCGACACGAAGTAACAGCAGAAGGGAGCCCACTATGGACGCCACAAATACGGAAGCCCAGACCCCGGTCATTTCGCTCACCGATGCAGCGATTAAGGAAGTGAAGCGCCTGATCAATGTCCAAGGCATCGAAGAAGGCGGCCTCCGTCTCGGCGTCAAAGGGGGCGGCTGCTCCGGTCTGAGCTATACCATCAACTTCGACGAGAAGATCGGCCAATACGACCAGGTCTATGACTTTGACGGCGTGAAGATCATTGTGGATGCCAAGAGTGCGATCTACCTGCAAGGCACCCAGCTAGACTTTCACAAGGACCTGATGGGCGGGAATTTCAAATTCGTGAACCCGAACGCCAACAAGACCTGCGGTTGTGGAGAATCGTTCTCCGCTTAAACGAGTACGCGCATGGATGGACACACGCATCATCACACCAGTGACCGGCGCGAGCTGCAGATGGCCCGCAGCATGTGCTGGCATTGCCAGTCCGAAGTGTCGGGAGAATATTTCTGCGACCGCTGCGTGAAAGTCCAACCGGTGTCGAAGGAGCTGGACTACTTCACCTGCTTCGGCTTTCCCCGCCGCTTGTCAATCGACCAACAGAAGCTCGAGACCAAGTTCTACGAATTGAGCAGGGCCTTCCATCCCGATTTCTACCAGAACAAGAGCGATGCGGAGCAGACCATCAGCCTCGGCAACTCGGCCATGTTGAACACGGCCTATCGCACGCTACGTGACCCGATTCAGCGAGCCGAATATCTGCTGGACCTCGAAGCCGGCTCCGTGAAAGAGATCCGAACGACACCACCAGCCGATCTCTTCGAAGAAATCCTCGAACTGCAGGACACGCTCGATGAATTCCGCGCCAGCGACCGGACGTCCGACGCTGCCGCGGCGCTCCGTTCGCAACTCCAATCCGAACGCACCGCGCTTGAGGGTCGGCAACGAGATATGGAAACCCAACTTCACCAACTCTTCGGCCGATGGGATGGGCTGCAAGACCGCGGTGAAGCGACCGACCAGGCACGCGCCGAACGGGACCGTATCCTGAAAGACATGCGGGACATCCTCTCTAACCGCACCTACGTCAAGAACATCGTCAACGACCTCGTCGCCACCATCGCGTAATCACCATGGCACGCATCGTCGGCATAGACCTCGGAACAACGAACTCCCTTGTCGCCTATATGGACAAGGGCACGCCCCGCGTCATCGCGGGCCGCCATGAGCGGGCGATGGTTCCCTCCGTCGTCGCGCTGACCGACAACGGGCTCATTGTCGGCGATCCGGCGAAAGAACACCTGACGAGAAATCCAGAACGCACGGTCTATTCAGTCAAACGCTTCATGGGCAAGGGCCTGGCCGACGTTCAAAATGAACTGGCCTACTTCCCCTATACACTCACCGAGAAAGGCGGGGTCATCCGCATCAAGCTCGGCGAGAAGACCTATTCGCCGCCGCAGATCTCTGCCATGATCCTGAAGGAGTTGAAGCTCCGGGCGGAAGCCTTTCTCGGTGAAAGCATCACCAAAGCCGTCATCACCGTCCCCGCCTACTTCAACGACAGCCAGCGCCAGGCCACCAAAGACGCCGGTATGATCGCGGGGCTTGAGGTTCTGCGCATCATCAATGAGCCAACCGCAGCCTCGTTGGCTTATGGGCTCCAAGAAAAGACGCAGGGAACGATCGCGGTCTACGATCTCGGCGGCGGGACTTTCGATATATCAATCTTGAAGTTGAAGAACGGTATCTTCGAAGTACTTGCCACCAACGGAGACACCCACCTGGGCGGCGACGACTTCGACCAGTTGATCGCCGACATCTTCGTCGCAGACATTCGCCAGGAGTACGGGCTCGACCTCAAGGCTCATCCAGATCATATGCAGGGAATCCGGCTTGAAGTCGAGCGGGCAAAAATCCGCCTCTCGGACGAACTCAAGACCACCGTGAACCTCGAACTTCCTGACGGCAAGGGTCTGTTCACCCGCGAACTCACGCGCGAACAACTGGAATCGCTCTGCAACGCCCTGGTGGAACGTACGCTGGGGCCCTGCCGTCTCGCCCTCAAGGATGCGGGGCTAACGGCAGCCGACATCGACGAAGTTGTGCTCGTCGGCGGCTCGACCCGCATGCCGCTAGTCCGTCAACGCGTGCAGGCTCTCTTTGGCACGCAACCGCATTGCGAGCTCAACCCGGACGAAGTCGTGGCCCTCGGCGCCGCAGTGCAGGCCGACATTCTGAGCGGCGGCACGACCGACATGCTCCTTCTCGACGTGACGCCTCTGTCGCTGGGCATCGAAACGATGGGTGGGGTCATGAGCAGCCTCATCCGCCGCAACACGACAATTCCCGCCAGCGCTAAGGAGATGTTCACGACCTATGTGGACGGACAGACCGGCGTGGATATCCACATTCTTCAAGGAGAACGGGAACTGGCGAAAGACAATCGCAGCCTGGCCCGCTTCCGGCTGAAGGTCCCGCCACTCCCCGCAGGGGTCCCCCGCATTGAAGTGACCTTCCTGATCGATGCCAACGGCATCCTCAATGTCATGGCCAAAGATATGCGGACCGGCGAAACCCAATCGATCGAAGTCAAACCCTCCTACGGGCTGTCGGATCAAGAAGTGGAGCGGATGATCGAGGATTCGTTCAAATTCGCGGCCGACGATGTCAGCGCGCGAAAATTGATTGAAGCCCGGCTCGACGCCGGAGCCCTGATCATCACCACGGAAAAATCTTTAACCGACGGCGGGCAGCTCATATCCGCCGACGAAGTCACCGCTATTCGCCAAGTACTCTCGGCACTGGCTGCGGCCAAGGACGGAAACGACCCCCGAACCATCAGGGCACGGATGGCCGATCTTGAGCTAGCCGCAAAAGGCCTCACCGTAGCCATGCTGGACGACTCCCTCAAACGGGGGCTGCAAGGCAAAAAGGTCTCAGAGGTTACGTAATCCTGGACACGAGGACAAGTGATGGATTTGAAGTGGCAGAATACGGAAGATATTGCGATTCGCCTGGTCGAGGAACATCCGGAGGCGGATCCGCTGACCGTTCGATTCACGGATATGCACGCCTGGATCGTTGCTCTGCCTGATTTCAAAGATGATCCGAAGAAGTCGAACGAGAAGATCCTTGAAGCGATTCAGATGGCCTGGCACGAGGAATACCAGGACTCACAATCCTAACAACTCATGGCGAAGTGATCCCCTCCCCGACAGGCCCCCCCTCAGGAATCTGATCCAACTTATAAAAATCGGTCGGCCCGAGGCGGCGTGCAGATGATTGGGTGGGCTCGCTTCCTTTGGCAAACAGCTCGACTGAGCCTTTTTCTCCGTCTCCTTCCTGTTCTGATTCCAACAGCCCGGTCGTCGGATCGACCTTTACATAGGTGATGCCTTCAGGAATCTCGAACGGAACGACCGGCAGCTGAAGCACTGCGTCCTTCATGAACTGGATCCAAATCGGCAGAGCCGAACGAGCGCCGGTCTCGCTCTCTCCCAAGGGCCGGCGATCGTCGAATCCGACATATACTCCCGTGACCAGGTTCGGCGTTCCACCAATAAACCAGGCGTTGATATACTCGTTCGTCGTGCCGGTTTTCCCGGCGATCGGCCGGTCGATCACCTTCGCCGCCTGACCGGTCCCTTTCTGAATCACATCTTCCATCATGTTGGTGATGAGGTACGCTGTCTCTTTCGTGATGATTTCGTGCGGCTGCTCCTCCGCAACCTCCAGCGTCTTGCCGGTACTGTCCTTCGCCACCTTGATCGCAAAGGGCTCGGCTCTCGTCCCTTTGTTCAGAAATACGCCATAGACCGAGGTCAGCTCCAACAGCCCGATAGAAGATGACCCCAACCCCAGGGATAAATCCGCGGGGAGCGGACTCGTGACACCGACCGTTCGCGCAAACTCGATGACATTCTTGATCCCCACCTTGTCCAGCAATCGCACGGTGGCCAGATTGTGCGAATGCGCCAGCGCATCGCGCAAGGTCACCATCCCGTGGAATTTCCGTCCGTAGTTCTCCGGCTTCCAGATCTTGTCGTCGGCTTCCTGCTCGTACACCACCGGCGCATCGAGAATTTGCGTCGCAGGGCTCATTCCCTGCGCCATCGCCGTGGCATAGATCACTGGTTTGAACGCCGACCCTGGCTGCCGGCGGGCCTGGACTGCCCGGTTATACTCGCTGCGGGAAAAATCGTAGCCACCCACCATGGCCCGAATAGCCCCCGTTCGAGGATCCACCGAAACCAGCCCTCCTTCGACAATCGGCGTCTGTTCCAGGGTCAATTGCATCCCGTCCTTGGCGAGCTTCTTGACGCCGACCTCAATCACATCGCCCGGCTTCAAGGTTTTCTTGACGTCGGGCATCACCACCACATCCTGGGTCGGATCAGTCCCTTTCAACACACGTTTGGCCCAGGCCATGTCATCGAATAGGAGCTTCGCCGTCTGATCTCCGAGCTGGACCACATAGTGATCCTTGGCCTGCTTCAGCACGATGCCCTCAAGAAAATCTCCGGCCTTGATCGGTTGATCCGAGAGCGGAGCCCCTGGGATTTGCACCGTCGCAAGGTCGACCGTTTTCTTGGGTCCCCGCCATCCTTGGCGTTTGTCGAGATCCCGGACGCCAGCAAGAAACGCCCTCTCTGCAGCTCGCTGCATTTCCAGATTCAGCGTCGTGAAGATCTGCAACCCACCTTTGTACACCATGGATTCGCCGTATTTTGCGACCAGTTGCTGCCGCACATGCTCCACGAAATAGGGCGCAATGTGCTCACTGCCAGGCCGGTGGAATTTCAACTCCTCTGCAATCGCGGCATCGCGCTCAGCAATGGAAATGAATCCCGCCTCTTCCATACGTGCAAGTACGTGCTCCTGACGTTTTTTCGCCCGCTCGTAGTTCGTGAAGGGGGAAAACCGGCTCGGCGACTTCGGCAGTCCTCCGAGAAACGCAGACTCGGCGAGCGTAAGTTTTTCGATCTCTTTTCCGAAATACGATTGCGCCGCGGATGCCACTCCATAGGATCCCTGACCGAAATAGATCTGGTTCAAATAGGTTTCAAGAATCTGCTCTTTCGTGGACACCGCTTCCATCTTATAGGCCAGGATCAACTCCCGCAGCTTCCGATCATACGATCGCTCTGCGGACAAGAAGAGAGACCGCGCCAATTGCTGCGTAATCGTGCTCGCCCCTTCCACCTTCTTCCCGCCATGGCGAAGGTTGGTCCACGCAGCTCGCAATATCCCGATATAGTCCAGCCCCGGATGCTCGAAAAACCGCACGTCTTCCGTCGCAATCACGGCATGTGTCAATGTTTTCGGAATGTGGTCGAGAGGGGTCAGCGTCCGCCGCTCGATAAAGAACTGGCCGATCGGCTGCCGATCGTCGGCATAGACCGTCGTGACTAAACTCGGTTGATACCCCTGCAAGAGGTCCAAGGGGGGAAGATCCTGAGCCAAATGCCAGATCACGCCAGCCGCAGCCGTGACGCCTACAATGCCGAGGGCACACAGCGTCACGAGGGTGATCTGCCACCAACGCCAGGGACGTCGCGAAGGCTGCTGTATTTCAACGAACCGGTCGTCACCAGGCATTCAGGCACGCTCCAAAGGGAAAAAGAATCTGGCAGGGTCGCCTCGTCACCTTACAATGCATCCCCCCAAAACTCAAGCAGACCAGGCAATCAGACCCGTTACACCAGAGGCTGTCTTCCCGGAGGGCAGGGAGCGAAGGCCTACAGACCACCCCACTCATCAACCGCTCAAGATTGCACGTGAATTTACCGAGAAGATAGCCGGAGATGTGGCACTGTTCTGCGCTCCGGCGGTCCATCCTTAGCTAAGGGTTATCGCCTAATGAACTAAACCATTGCATTCCCGACCGGATGCCACCGAGCGTGATGAAGCCTTCTATACAGCCGCAAGATGAATACCGACGCCACGACGCCCTGTTGCGTTATGGCATCCTGGACTCCCAAGCTGAGCCGGCCTTCGACGACCTATGCCAGCTCGCGACGCAGATCTGCGGAGCCCCCATGGCCTACATCGGCTTCATGGATCGGACTCGCCTCTGGTTCAAATCCCGCATCGGAATTCCCCAGACCGAACTCCCGCGAGATCGCTCGCTCTGCGCCCATACCATCATGCAGTCGCACCCCATCGTGCTTCCCAATGCCTTGGCCGATCTTCGCTTTGCGAATCATCCCATGGTCACGGGAGAGCCGTTCATTCGCTTCTACGCAGGCATTCCACTCCTCACTGCCGACGGCCTCGCGATCGGGACTCTCTGCGTGCTCGACCGTCATCCCCGCCATGTCAGCCAAAAACAGGAGCAGGCCCTCACCGCCTTAGCCCGGCAAATCATGAACCAGTTGGATCTCAGACAACGCACGAAGCAGCTCACCCAGAGCGCGCAGGCCCAACGGCAAACCGAAGCGATGCAGGAGCGACTGCTCCTGGCATTGGGACATAGCACCGAGGGCGTCGCCCTCCTGACCAAGGAAGGCCGCTATACGTTCGTCAACGACGCCTTTGCCGCCATGCATGGCTTTCGTCCCATCGATCTCATCGGACAATCCTGGACGATATTGTATCCGCCCGAATGGATCGCCAAACTCGACGACGTGTTTTTCCCCCTCCTGCGCCAGCACGGCACCTGGCGGGGAGATCTGATCGGCCGCACCAAATCCGGCGAGTCCATCTGGGTCGAAGCCTCCTTGAAGACGCTCCCGGAACGGCACCATGAAGAACAGTGGCTGATCTGGACCTGCAGTAACATTACCGCGCAAAAACAGGCGCTGGAGGAAATCGCCGATACTCGCGCGCGACTGCAAACCGTCCTCGATTCCGCCACGGAAATCGGCATCATCGCCACCAATCCGCAAGGCATTATTACGCTCTTTAACTTCGGCGCCGAGCGCCTGCTGGGCTACCAGGCCGATGAAGTCATCGGACAGCGCACCCTCGACTCTTTCCACCTCCCCTCGGAAATAGCCGTCCGCGGGCAGCAGCTCTCTGAACGATTCGGACGTCCGCTGGCCGGTGCCGATGTCCTGGTTGAAGCGGCGCGCATGGGAGGCTACGAAGAACGGGAATGGACCTACCTTCGCAAAGACGGCGACGGCATCACCGTCAGTCTGGTCGTCACGGCCGTGCGAGGGCCCAACGGCGCGCTGACAGGATTTCTCGGCATTGCGAAAGACGTCACCGCGCTCAAACAGGCAGCACTCCAGACCGAAGCCCAGCAGGCCCTGTTATCCGCGATCTCTGAAGTGCAGGAAGCCTTTATCGAGGAATCCGGCACCCAGAAGGTATTCACAGGCCTACTCAATCGGTTTCGCATACTCACCCGCAGCGCAGGCGGCGTGATCGGAGAGCTTCGGCCTCGGCAAGGCCTCTCTCCGGCGGTGCGCCTCCTCGCATCGACGGCGCCTTTGCAGCAGAACCAGCAGGGGCACGCCGAGCAGGAACTGTTCGGCGTCATACAAGACCCTCGCCTCAAACGCCACATCGACCACGTGCTCACGAAAGGCGAGCCCTTGCTCGTCAACGAAAACCCGCAGCCCCCGGGTACTCCCAGCCCGACGGGAAACGACCAGGCGCGCCACACATTTCTCGGCCTTCCGCTACTCGAAGGCAATCGTGTCATCGGCTTCATCGGCATGGCCGGTCGGCCGGATGGATATCCGCCGCCCTTGATCGAGTATCTGGACCCGTTGGTCCAGACTTGCGCCAACATCCTCCAGTCCTACCGAAACACCCTCCAGCGAAAGGAAGCGGAAGGCGCGTTACGCATCGCGGCGCAGAATCTGGAAGCGCAAAACCATGAACTCCAGCGGGCCCGCGATCAGGCGCTGGCGGCGACACAAGCCAAAAGCGCGTTCCTGGCCACGATGAGCCACGAAATCCGCACGCCGATGAATGCCATCATCGGCATGGCCGAGCTATTGATGGAAACGCAGCTGACCGACGAACAAAAGAATTTCGTGAATCGGTTCAATCGAGCGGCAAACTCCTTGCTGGGACTGATCAACGATATCTTGGATTTCTCGAAAATCGAATCCGGCCATATGAAATTGGAGAATATCCCCTTCGATCTTCGCGAACTCGTCGAAACCAGCGGCGAGCTTATGGCTGTGCGGGCGCACGCCAAGGGGCTCGAACTCATCACGCACGTGGCACCCGACGCCGCTCTCACGGTGACGGGAGATCCCACGCGCCTGAGACAAATCCTGATCAATCTTCTCGGCAATGCCATCAAATTCACCGACCAGGGCGAAATCATCCTGTGCGTGCAGCACGACCCGTCCACGGAAGGCCTGCTTCATCTCAGTGTCGCAGACAGCGGAATCGGGATTCCCGAAGACAAGCTGAGTACGATCTTCGAGAACTTCACACAAGTCGATTCTTCCACCACGAGGAAGTACGGCGGCACCGGGCTCGGCCTGAGCATCTGCCGGCGCCTCGCCGAACTGATGGGCGGGCGAATCTGGGTGGAAAGCACGCTCGGCGCTGGCTGCACCATGCATATCACAGTCCGTCTGCCGCATACCGCATCGGAGCCTCCGTCCGCCGTCGGAACCGGCCCGCTCCCGACCGGCACGTTCATTCTGGTCGTCGACGATAACGCGACCGTCCGCCTGGTCTGCAAGGACATTCTCACCCGGGCCGGCGCCCGGATCGTTGAAGCCGGGGATGGCCCGGCCGCGTTGACCGCGATGCAGAAGGCCCACACCGACGGCGCCCCATTTCGTCTCGTCATTCTTGACTGCCGCATGCCGGACATGGACGGGTTTTCTGTGGCCGAAGCAATACGTGCATCTCCGGAGTTCTCCAGGACGCCGATCCTGATGCTGACATCGGATTTCGGCAGCAGCAACGCATCCAAGGCTCACGCCTTGGGCATTCACAGACAGCTCAGTAAGCCGATTCGAAGCATGGCACTGCTGAGTGCGGTGATCAGCACCCTCACCGACCTGCCGCGCTCCGACGGGGCCAATCCGGCACCCGCGCAGCGTTCCGCAGCTCCCAAGCCGCCACTCACACCCGCCTCAAGCCTTGCGAGAGGCCGGATTCTTCTGGCCGAAGATCTGGAAGACAATCGCGACGTCGTCGCACTCTTCTTGAAGACGGCACCCTATGACCTCGACATGGCGGAAAACGGAGCCATCGCATTGGAGAAATTCAAAACGGGCACATACGATCTTGTCTTCATGGACATGCAAATGCCCGTTATGGATGGATATGAGGCCACCGGCCTGATCCGAAAATGGGAGGAGGAATATCGCCGCACGCCGACTCCGATCCTGGCGCTGACTGCCAATGCCTTTCCCGAAGAACTCGAAAAGAGCCTGACATCCGGCTGCACGGCCCATTTGACGAAACCCATCAAGAAGAAGACGCTGCTCGACGCCGTGCGTCAATATACGCGTCAACCTAACCGCCAGGAGGCTGCCTGATGGCTGCCACACCCCAACCGACATCAGATAATGACGCACTCACCGTTCACGTCGAGTCTGACTTTGAGCCCCTGCTGCCGAAATTCATGGCCAATCGGAAGAAAGAGGTCGTGACGATGCGGGAAGCACTAGAGCGACAAGACTTTGACGCGGTTCGCAAGCTCGCGCACGGAATGAAGGGAGCCGGAGGCAGCTATGGCTTCGATCGTGTCACTGCGATGGCCGCCACGATCGAACTGGCCGCGAAAGCAGGATCGGCGGCTCCGATTGCCACAGAGCTTTCGCTGCTCGCAACATATCTGGAACAGGTCCAGGTGGTGTTCGACTAGCGACGACAGCAGAGAGCGAAAGGAGATTCCATGACAGCGACAACACCTTCCGGCAAACCCACATTGCTGATGGCGGAAGATGAGGAAGATACCGCCGGCTTAATCAGATTTCTCCTGGAGCGCGCCGGGTACCATGTCGTGCATGCACCCGACGGCCACCAGGCGCAGCAGCTCATCGATACAATGCCGCCGCCCAATCTGGTCTTGCTCGACATCATGTTGCCGCACGTGAGCGGCCTGCAACTGCTGCCGTATATTCGGAACAAGACGGAATGGCAGCAAGTTCCCATCGTCATGCTCACCGCGGACTCCAGCGAGCACGACATTCAACAGGCCTTGGCTGCGGGCGCCAATGACTATATGGTGAAACCGTTCAACCCGCGGGAGCTGACCGCACGGCTGAGCCGCTTTCTCAAAGCCGCGGCCTAGCCGGGGACAGCGAGTGACAGACGTGGTTGAACACACTCTTACCCGGTCAGTTGTCGATCTCGGATGGCTGGCTACCTTCACGATTCATGGT
>WBZP01001141.1_pt1 | contig 33803 bp, 27 predicted proteins | sample 5204301 | NCBI WGS metagenome assembly WBZP01 (sample SAMN12412401, study PRJNA552823) | activated sludge metagenome | isolation source: activated sludge from nitrification reactor of wastewater treatment plant... | place: USA: Pennsylvania | collected 2017 | reverse complement strand
GCGCGCGATGGCCTCTTCGGCCAATGCCTGCCCCATCTCGTGCAGCAGTTCCACGTCCCAACTGGAGGCCAGGCTGGAGGCGGTGGGGAAGCAGGTAGCCGGCAGGCTCTGGATGGCCATCGAGTGAACGTCGGCCACGCGGCGAATGCCGTGCGGGCCGTCGGAGACCAACAACTGCGGCACGCCGAGGCGTTTGATGGGCGTGGTCGTCCACGCGCTGGCCCCGGTACACAGCGCCGCTTTCTCTTCCAGGGTCATTTGGGCTATGAGAGATTGAATATCAGACATGACAGGCTCCTTTCATCGCTGCAAAAGAGATGGCTCCACGGCGAATGAGATAAAGATGGGTCGTGAAACCGGTTCCCCTCGTCCCTTATGAATGAGTTCGCGCCGCCTGACGCGGCCTGAAGGAATCATAGACCGAGCGCAGGCGCAAGGCGTCCTGGGCCTGGGCCACGCTCCACCCCGCCGGCCGGGGGCAGGTGATCGTTACCGCCCGCCCGGCGGGCAGGTCGAAGTAGTTGTCGCTGAAGACCACGTCCGCGCCCGCCAGTTCAAGCTCCACCAGCCGGGCCAATGAGCGACCATGCACTTCGATGCGCAACCCGTCGCCCTCGCCGGCGCACGTCGCCGTCAATTGTGGGTCGGTCAGCGACAGATGCTTGGTGGGCACAAAGAAGGCCGTCTGCCGGGTCATTGAGCCGTCCCCGGCCCCCATCTCGGCCACGAACACCAGCGCGCGCCGGTTGTCGGCGGTCACGTAGCCGGCCAGGTCGAAGGTGTTGACCGGCGTCGTGGCCAGCGGCGCGGCCCGCACCGCCTCTTCGCCCGCGGCCAGCACGTCGCCGTCCAGCGTCTCCAGCGACCAACGCACTTGTTCCTCCCAGGAGTCGCGCTGGTCGCTGGTGACGAAGACGCCGAAGCGCGGTGGCGCGTCCTCGATGGACAGCAGCCGCGGGGCATAGAAGCGGCGGGCGGCATAGTGCAGCGCCTTCCAGCGGCCGAAGTAGTCCACGCTCGACCACGACGCCACCGGCCAGCAGTCGTTCAACTGCCAGTAGAGTGTGCCGGCCACGCGGTCGCAATGCCGCCGCCAGTGCTCCACGCCGTAGCGGATGCCCTCGGCCTGCAAGACCATGCTCAGGTAGACCAGCGACGAGAACTCCTGCGGCAGGCGGAAGGTGTCGAGCATCTGGCCGACCATCAGGCTGTTGCCGCTGGCGTTCTTCTGGTGCTGCTCCATGACGTAGGAGGTCATGTTCCAGTCGGCTTCGTCGGCGTAGGCGCGAATGGTGGCCAGCGGCGGCAGGGCCTGGAAGCCGAACTCGCTCATGAAGCGCGGATACTGGTGGCGGTAGGCGGTGAAGGGTTGGCGGCCGTGCCACACGTCCCAGTAGTGGGCGTCCCCCTGCCGCTGGCCGTTGGGGTTGGCGAACGGCGTGTCGGAGGAGGGTGAGCTAGGCCAGTAGGCCGTGTCGGGGTCGGCCGCGGCGCACCAGGCCGGCAGCGTGTGGTGGAAGAAGCGGTCGTAGGCCGCCTTCAGGCCGTCGAGTTCGCTCTGCCCGCGCCAGCCCCAATCCACCCAACCCCACTCCATCTCGTTGTTGCCGCACCACAGCGCCAGGCTGGCCCGATGGCGCAGGCGGCGCACGTTCTCGGCCACTTCGACGCGCACGTTGTCCAGGAAGGCGGCGTCGTCCAGCGGGTAGACGCTGCACGAAAAGATGAAGTCCTGCCACACCAGAATGCCGTAGCGGTCGCACAGATCGTAGAAGCGCTCCTCCTCATAGAAGCCACCGCCCCAGACGCGCAGCATGTTCTGGTGCGTCTCGGCCGCGGCGCGGATGAGCGTCTCCAGGTACTTGTCGCTGATGCGCGTGGGGAAGGAGTCGGCCGGAATCCAGTTGGAGCCTTTGGCGAAGATGGGCACGCCGTTGACCACGAACTGGAAGGAGCGCCCCCACTCGTCCTCTTCCTGGCGCAATTCAAGCGTCCGCAGGCCCAGCCGGTAATCGCGCCGGTCTAGTTCCTTGTCCTCGTGATGAAGCGTCACGGTCACCTGATAGAGCGGCTGGTCGCCGTAGCCGTTGGGCCACCAGAGTTGCGGCTGGCGGATGTGCAGATCGACGGTTCTAGGGTGTTCGGCGGAAACGGCTGCTTCTTTCGTAAGCTTCTTTCCGTCCGGCGTGACGATGGACAACCGCGCCGTCAGTGCCTCGTCCGTCCATTGCTCCAACGACACAGTAGCCAAGACGAGTGCCGCCCCGCCACTGTGGCTCTGGCGCAAGTGAACGTCGGTCAGGCGGGCCTGGTCGCCCCCTTCCAGCCGTATGTCCTTCCAGATGCCGATGGGCGGCAGTTGCGGCCCCCAGTCCCAGCCGAACTGGCAGGGCGCTTTGCGCAGGTGCGGCCCGCCGGGGATGGCCTGGGAAACGCCGGGCAAGGCGCGTTCCGCTTGTTTATCGCTGATGAACTTCACCGGCGAGGCGAAGGCGATGAGCAGTTCGTTGTCGCCGGCCAATAGTGGCCCAACGTTCCAGCGGTACTGGCGAAACATATTGTTGGCCTGGCCCAGAGTGTGGCCGTTGAGGCTGACCGTGGCCAGCGTGTCCAGCCCGTCGCAGACCAACCAGACGCGGGACTGCCGGCGGAGTTCATCGCCGGCGGCGAAGCGGCAGCGATACTCCCAATCGGCCTCGGCCACCCAACCCACGCGCGTCTCGTTGTCGCCCACGAACGGGTCGGGGATGCGACCCAGGGCCAGCAGGTCGGTGTGGACGCCGCCGGGAACCGTGGCCGGCAGCCATTCGGCCGCGCCCACCTGACGAAACTGCCAGTCGCCGGCCAGGGATTGCGTCTTCATAAAGCCTTTACCTCTCGTCCTGCCGCTTCTCTCCAGACGGCTTGCAGGGGGCGATAATCCAACAGGATAATGCCTTCTTCTGCGATCACGTCCCTGGCCTGTTGCGAGACCAGAAAGTCGAAATCCGACTGGCGCATGTGATGCCCTTCCGATTCTATCGCCAGCAATTCAGGATAATTGAAGCCGGGATGGACGGCCCACTCGCTCAGGCCCGGCGGCAGCCGGCGCAGGAGTTCCACGTAATGGGCCTGTTTGCCGGTTAGGTCGAGTTGGTAGCTGTCCAGAAAGCCGCTGTCATTGGCCGGCAAGCCCAGGCTTCGCACCCTGGCAATTTGGGGACGGACGACCACCCGCATTGCCAAACCATATTCTCGCGCCAATCCCAACATCACCTCGGAAACGGCATCCCAGCCGTCGAGGCGCAGGCAGTGCCAATCGAGGTGGGTCGGCCGCAGGCCATAGTCCAGCACCGCTTCGATTTGTGCCCGGAACTCCATCTCCAGTTGCCCCAAATCAACCTGAGCCAGGAAATGGCCCATCTGGTCAAAGGTATAGAAGGAGCCGTCGGCGCGGATCAGGGACGGCACTTTCTCGCGGGGTGTCACCGGCCCCCAACGGTAATCCGCCCAATCGGAGATGGCCGTCAGGTGTACGCCGAACGGCAATTCGGGCTGCTCGGCCAGCAAGCGCAGGGCCTGCCGTGACCAGGGACAGGGAACCATGAGGGTGGTCGAGCGCAGCAGCCCGGCGGGCAGGGCGGCCATGACGGCTTCATTCACCGCCTGGCACATGCCGAAGTCGTCGGCGTTGACGATCAACAGCCGCGCGTCGGCCGGATAGCCGAGCAGGTGGTTGGTCTGACCGGGCGCGGTCTGACCGGGCGCGGTCTGCCTAGCCGACATGCGCGCCCCCCGCCGCGGCCCGCGGCATGATCGCCAGCCGGTACAATCCCAGCAGGGTCAGGAACAGCAGCACCAGAATGATGGGGACGATCTCCAGCGAGAAGCGGCGGGCCAGGATGCCGATCAGGCTGGGGATCAGGGACGCGCCCAGCCCGGTCACGGCCATCTGCATGCCGATGGTGTTGGCGGCCAGATGGACACCGACGCGCTGGCTGGTGCCGGAGATGAGGGCCGGGAAGATGGGGGCGATGGCGAAGCCCACCAGGGCCACGGCGATCAGGTTGGACATCGGGAACGGGTTCCACCACAGCAGCAGCGCCCCCAGCAGCGCCAGCGTCAGACTGCCCTGCACCAGGATGTTGACGCCCAGGCGCTTGGCGTAGAGGCCGGCCAGGATGCGGCCAACGGTGAACATGGCCCAGTAGCTGCCGGTCAGCAGGCCGGCCAACCGCGGCTCGATGCCGCGCGACTCGGTCAGCAAGCTATAGGCCCAGATGCCCAGCGACACCTCGGCCCCCACGTACAGGAAGAACAGCGACACACTCAGCCAGACGCGCGGCCGGCGCACCGTCTCGCTCATCGGGGTCTTATAGTCGGTCAGCTTCTTTTCTTGTGGGCCGTCGGCCGGGGTCTGGCGCTGATCGCTCCACCAGGCCAGGGTAAAGAAGAAGGCCAGGGCCATCAGGAATTGGAAGCCGCCGACGACGCGATAGCCCAGCCGCCAGGAGTCAAAGGTGGTCAGGGCGGTAGTGATGATGATCGGGCCGAGGGTGATGCCGATGCCGTAGCTGGCGTGCAGCCATTGCACCAGCCCCTCGCCGAAGTGGGCGGCGGCATAGGTGTTCATGCCGGCGTCAATGGCCCCCGCGCCCAGCCCGGCGACGACGCCCAACAGCACCATCATCCACCACTGCGGCACAAGGGTGTAACCGATCAGCGCCGCGCCGGTCAGCATACAGCTAACGGCCAGCACCTGCCCCACGCTGAAGCGCGACACCAGCGTGCCGCTAAGGAAGCTGGAGGTCATGTAGCCGGCAACCGAGGCCACCAGCAACATGCCCACGGCATCGAGCGGCACGCCGAAGTCCAACCGCATCGTCGGCCAGGCAATGCCCAACAGGCCGTCGGGCATGCCCAGAGCGATGAAGGCGGCATAGGCCAGGATGACCGGCCCCAGGCGGGTAACGGTTTTCGTTTTGCTGAGTGTACTCACAATCACATGTCCGGTGGCACCGGTTAACTAACCTTGTGAAATAATGAGGTGTAGGCGGCCTATACGGTGGACAGGTCCCACTCCTCGCGGATTTTGGGCACGTCGCTGATCAGACGCTTGGTATAAGGCTCTTGCGGGTTCAAGATCACGTCGTCGGCCGTGCCGCTTTCAACGATCCTTCCCTTTTCCATGATGTAGACGGAGTCGGACACGTAGAACGCCAGGCCGATGTCGTGGGTGATGAAGATGGGCGTCATGCCGATCTCGTTGCGCAAGTCCAGCAGCGAGTCGAGGATCGTCGAACGGGAGCAGGCGTCCACCATCGAGGTCGGCTCGTCGGCCAGCAGAATCTTCGGCTTCAGCAGGAAGATGCGGGCGATCATGAGGCGCTGCTGCTGGCCGCCGGATAGTTCGAAGGGGTACTTGTTGGTCAACTCCTCGAACTTCAGGTTGACGAAGCGGCAGGCCTCGATCATCAGGTCCATCTTCTCATCACGCGACAGGTGGCCGCCGCCGCGCATGCGGATGCAGTCCAGCAGCACCGTATCAATCTTGTTGAAGATGTTGTAAGCCGAAAACGGGTCCTGGAAGACGGCCTGGATGCTGCGCCAGTACTCCTTCTTCTTGCGGTGCGAACTCAGGTCGCGCTTCTCCCCCTGGAAGTAGATGTCGCCCGAAGTCTGGTTGATCAGCCCCAGGAGCATCTTGGCCAGGGTGGTCTTGCCGCTGCCCGATTCGCCGACGATGGAGACGACCTCGCCCTCATAGAAGGTGAAGTCCACGTTGTCAACGGCGACGGTCTTCTTGCGGCCGAGGCCGAAGACTTTACTCAGTCCGACGCCCTGCAAACAGGGTTTCTTGTCAGTGATCATGTCTGGCGTATACCTCCCGGGCGTGGTTCTGGCTCAACTCTTCGGGCGACAGAACGCAACGGTACTCGCGCCCGCCGCCTACGTCGCGCAGCGGGATGGTCTGTGCCCGGCAGATGGGCATAACGTATTTGCAACGGTCGGCAAAGCGGCAGCCGGACGGCGGATTCTTCAGATTGGGCGGCACGCCGGGGATGGCCGTCAGCTTCACGTCGCGCAGCCCCTCCTCCGGCACCATGATCGAACCCATCAGGCCCTGGGAGTAGGGGTGCAGCGGCTCCAGCACCACTTCTTTCGAGCTGGCCTTCTCCACGATTTGCCCGGCGTACATGACCATGATGTCGTCGGTCACGTTATAGAGCAGCGGCAACTCATGGGTGATGAAGATCATGGATTTGATGTAGCCGCCGTCCATCAGGCGGCGCAACATCTTGATGACCATCTTCTGCGAGGTCACGTCGAGCGCCGAAGAGGGTTCGTCGGCGATGAGCACTTGCGGCGACAGGATGACGGAGATGGCGATGACCGTGCGCTGCTTCATGCCGCCCGATAGCTCGACTGGGTACTTTTGCAGCACCTCCTCCGGCAGACCCACGGCGTGGAAGAACTCCTTGGCCGTCTCGTAGATCTCCTTCTTCGACATGTGCATCTTGTGCGCGTCGAACACGTCCTCGATGAAGCGAATCACCTTCTGGGTGGGGTTCAACGCGTTCATCGCCGCCTGGGGGATGTAGGCGATGTCGTTGCCCAGCACGGTGCGGCGCACGTCATCGGGGGCCATACCGGTGATTGTCCGGCCGTTGATGATGATGTCGCCGCTGGTATAGTGGAGCGGCGGAAAGTAGTAGCCCATCAGGCTGAGCGCCAGCGTTGATTTGCCGCAGCCCGATTCGCCGGCGATGCCCAGCGATTTGCCCTCGCCCACTTGCAGCGAGACGTGATCCACGGCGTAGACATCCTCCCCAAAGCGGGTAATGTACTTGGTGGTCAGTTCCTTGACATCCAGTATTGGCTTTTCCATGGCAGCCCCTTAGTCTCTCAATGCCGGGTTGAATACCTGCTCGAGGCCGGTATTCATCAGGTTCAGCGAGAACGCGATGAGCGCGATCATTAGAATCACCGGGAAGTAGGCCCACCACTTGCCCAAAATGTGGGCCTGGTAGATCAAGGCCCAGTTCATCATCAGACCCAGCGTGGCCTCTTCGGTCGTGCGCGGGCCGAGGCCCAACACCGACAACTGCGCCTCGGCCAAAATGCCGGACGAAATTTGCAGGATGAGGGCCATCACCACGTAGGAAGCGATGTAGGGCAGGATGTCGCGCGAGAGGATGTGGAACAGGGAGTGGCCCGACAGCTTCGACAGGTTGACGTGGTCGCGGTTGCGCAGCGAGATCACCTGGGCGCGTACGGCGCGGGCCGTCCACACCCACGAGGTCAGGCCGATGACCACAGCGATGACGAACGGGCCGCGCTGCTCCTGGCCAATGCTGAACGAGATCAGGATCAACAGCACGAAGCTGGGGATGACGATGAACAGGTTGGTGATGAACATGATCGCGTCGTCAACGACGCCGCCGACGTAGCCGGAGACAAGGCCCAGGATCAGGCCGATGAACGTGGCGATGAACCCGGCCACCAGGCCAATGCGCAGCGAGACGGCCGTGGCCGAGACCAACTCGGTCAGCACGTCGCGGCCGAAGTTGTCCGTCCCCAGCGGCAAGACGCGCACGTTGGCCACCTCGCGGATGTTGACGTACTGGGTCGGTTCCACCGTGCCCGTCGCCTCCAGCGCGCCTGTCTCGGGGTCGGCAGCGGCGATGGTGACGCCCTCGGTGGACAGCAGCCCCTGGAGCGACTTGTTGAGGCGGATGTAGTAGTTGCGGTCGGCGTTGGTCATGCCGGCAATCTGCACCGAGGAGTCGAAGTTGTTGACCCACAGCCCCAGCAGGCTCTCGGTGTTGGCGATGTCAATCTCCCCTTCGGCAATGCCCGCGCCCACCAGCCAATCGCGGATGGCCGTACGGTCCTCATCGCCTAACTTGCTGGCAATGCGCTTGGCCGCGGCATCGTCGAGCATGATCGTGTAGCTGGGCGAACTGATGCTATCGAAGACGTTGACGTAGACGCCGGGCGGGAAGAAGGTTCCCTGACCGATGATAGATAGAGGGTGGTCGGTGATAATCAGAGGATAGAAAATAATCGTCAGCAGGATCGCCGCAAAGATGACGAAGCCGGTCACGAACTTGCCGGAGCGGAAGACCTGTCGCAACATGTGTTTCATGGCAGCACCTTCCTTATTAGTCCGCCTGGGCGGCCTTGATGCGCGGGTCCAGAACGCCGTAGAGGAGTTCGACGGTAAAGTTGGCCAGCAGCACCATGATGGTGACGATGAGCGTCGTGGCCGAGATGAGCGGGTAGTCCTGGCCCAGCACGGCGGACAGAATGGTGGAGCCTAGCCCCGGATAGCTGAAGATGACTTCGGCCACCAGCGCGCCGCCGACCATCGTGCCGATGGCCAACGCCAGGCCGGTGATCTGCGGCAACATGGCGTTGCGAAACACGTAGCGCACGATCTTGTTGTCGTTGATGCCCATGAAGCGGCTGTACTTAACGTAGTCGGCATTCAACTCATAGATTGACATGGAGCGCATGCCGATGGCCTGGCCGCCGATTGTGATGATCACCAGCGACCAGAACGGAAGCTGGTAATGGACAATGACCGACCAGATGAAGTTCCAGCTCAGGTTGGGGATAAGGTCGAAACCGTAGCCGCCGGAGGTGGGGAACCAGCGCAACGAGACGGCGAAGATGACCAGTAAGATGACCGCCATGCCAAAGGCCGGCAGGCTGCTCAAGAAGAGGCTGACCGGCAGCAGAACGCGGTCGAAGTTCCCCCGGCGATAGGCGGCCAGCGCGCCCAGGGTGTTGCCCAGAATCCAACCGACGATGATGGCCGGGAATTGCAGGCCAATGGTCCAAAAGATGGAAGAGCGGAGCACGTCGGCTACTGTGCGCGGATACTGGCTGATGGAGTAGCCAAAGTCGCCGCGCAGGGCGTTGCGCACGTAGATGAAGAACTGCTCGATGATAGGCTTGTTGGTGCCGAATAGCTCCGTGTACTGCTCATAAATGGCCTGGACACCCGACGTATTGCTCATGCCCTGGGCCATACGGGCGACAATGGCCGCCACTGGGTCGCCGGGCATCAGACGCGGCAGCGTGAAGTTCAAGACAAAGGCCACAGCCAGCGTAATGAAAAACCAGACCAGCTTCTTACCGAAGTATCTCCAATATCCTTTCAACGCCGCACCTCCTCGCAATACAGTCTTTCGTCAATGGAAGCGAATGGGTCGGGCTTGGCTTTAGACCTACACGTGTGCGCGCGGCGGGCGCGGCGACGGTTATAAAAACAGCCATGCCCCATTGCGGGGCATGGCTGTTGGGTCTAGCTCAAGGGTTAGGGATTCACCAGCTCCAGGTTATAAAGGCCGGCGATGCTCCAACCATCGGTCAGGTTGAGCGGCGGGACGGGCGGCTCGGTGCCGTCGCCTTCGTGCGGGAAGTTCGTCCAGACGCTCTCGTTCACAGTGTGGAACGATTGCGGGCGGTACATCAGCGTGAAGGAAGGCACGTCGGTCAGATACATCTGGACCAGTTCCGTGTACATCTCATTCAGCGCCGCGGGATCGGTCTCGGCCGGGATAGCCTGGATGACGGCGTCAGCCTCTTCATTGGCGTACTGGCCCCAGTTGCCGTTCCAGTTGCTGGCCATGCCGATGAACTCGGAGCTCATCAGCTTGCGGATGCGGCCCCACGGCTGCGTCGGGCCGGCGCCGTCGCTCCACATCATGAAGATGTCGTAATCTTCGGGCAGCGGGGCGTCAGACTTGGTGACGACGGTCTGATAGACCGACCACTCGGGGAAGTTGGTCGTGATTTCGATGCCGATCTTGGCGCCGGCGGCGGCGACCACTTCGATGGCGGCCTGCCAGTCGGACCAGCCGTTGGGGCAGGTGGCGACGTAGCTCAGGTTCTCGCCGTTGTATTCGCGAATGCCGTCGCCGTCGGTGTCAACGATCCCGGCCTCATCGAGCAGCGCGTTGGCGCCTTCGATGTCGTTGCCGGCCCACTGCAGGTCGGCCACGGCCGCGTGGTCAAACGTGGCCTGCTCGCCCTCGGTCGGGTTCATCAGCGACCGCGGAACCTGGTCGAAGGTGGCCGACTGGTTGGTCATGGCGTTGGCGATGATGGTCGGGTAGTCAACGGCCATGGCGATGGCCTTGCGGACGGCAACCTGATCCAGACCGGGGGAATTCAGATTGTAGAAGGCGGTCGGCAGGCTGGCGCCGATGCCGTAGGGGGCTTCGGGCAGATAGGTGGAGATGGGCAGGTCGTCTTCCAGCCAGAAGGCCTGGACGTTGGAGTTGAACTGCTGGCTAACGTCCACCTCACCGGCTTGCAGCGCGGTCGTGCCGGCGGCGTTGTCCTTGAAGATCACATGGGCCAGATACTTGGGCACGGGCAGCTTGCCCCACATGGAGGCGTCCTGACCCCAGTAGTTGTCGTCGCGCACGTAGATGACCTTGCTGTCATCGGCGAAGTACTTGCCGTAGGGGCCGCTGTAGACCACATCTTCGGCCGGATCGGCCAGCAGGGCGACGGGGTCGCCACCGACGCGCTCGAGCAGGGTCTCAGTCCACGCCTTCTGGATGACGTAGTTGCTGCTGACATAGGCAGCCACCAGCAGCGGGTTGACGGCCGCGCCTTCGTCGTTCAGCTTAGCCTTCACGACGACGGTCTGGGCGTCCACGGCCTCGATGGCGTCGATGAAGTCAACGTTGGCCGCGCCGGTGGGGGTGTTGTACTCAACGTGCGTGGCCCAGGTGAAGGCGACGTCTTCGGCCGTCACCGGCGTGCCATCGCTCCAATGGGCGGCGGGCTTGATCTTGAAGGTGAGCTCGGTGCGGGCTTCGTTCCACTCGAACGGGCCGTCGGCCAACAACGGATACACCTGACCGTCAAGCATGTTGTACAGATAGGGCGTTTCGAACATGATGACGCGGGCGTTGTCCTGCTGGGCAATGGCCATGGCGTTGTTGTTGCTGTTGGAATAGGGGTTCCAACCGACAACCGCGCCCCACTGCTGGCCGTTGGAGTACAACGTCTCGTTGCGCGGCAGCTCGTTGGGGTCGGCCACTTCTTCGGCCGGGGCGGCCGCTTCCTCGGTGGGAGCAGCCTCTTCCTCAACCGGCGCAGGCTCCTCGGTCGGCGCAGCCTCCTCAACTGGGGCAGCCTCTTCCTCGACCGGCGCGGCCTCTTCGACCGGCGCGGTCTCCGCTGTAGCTTCTACCTCGACCTGTGTCGTGCCGCCGCAGGCCACCAGGCCCAGGCTAAACACCAGCATCAGGGCGAGAAGGACAGACAGCAGACCAAACTTATGCTTCATTGTGTACCTCTCCTCACTTGGGAATAGTTCTTGCGGCAGCTCACGATTGAAAGACTTCGCTCTCGAACGGTCCACCGCAAATGTGGTGGGTGTGGGTGATTGGCCGGCAGCAGCCAATCATCTCTTCCTATTGGTCAAAAGTACCGAAAAAGACGGCTTTTGTACATATTGTTTTTGGATGATTTCGTTAAATCCGACAGGGAGAGCGCAGCCGTGTTTCTCATATAGACAGACGAAATCGGCCAATAGTTACCCAAAATGGCGCAAACGATCTATACTTGGGTAACTCTGTTTGCAGCCTTTCTCATCCAACAAAGGCATGGTCGCCTCCCACTATCGAGAGAGGTTAGAGGGATCAGCATGAAACCAACTGTAAAAAACGGCGCTCTCTGGACAGAGGAGCAGGAGATAGCCCTATCGCCGCCCGTCCTGCTCGATTCGCCCGAATGGAACGAATGGCTCATCAGCCATCGCCAATTCCAATTCCACGGCACGACCGGACACTTCTCGGCCCGCCGCGAGAGCCGCCACGGCTCCGACTACTGGTATGCCTACCGGCGGCGCGACGGCACCTTGCACAAGGCGTATCTGGGCAAGGTGACCGACCTGACCCTGGGCCGGCTGGAAGAGGTGGCCGCCAGTCTGGACGGGCGAATGGTTCTGAGCCAACTCTCTCTGACAACCGACGCGCCGGGCATCGGGGTGAGCGAAAGCTGGAGCGCCACCACCTCCTTCGCCACCCGGGCCAAGCTGCGCCCCCCCACCCTGCCGCCCACGCTCGTCACCCGCCCCCGCCTGACGCGCCAGATCAGCACCCCGGTGACGTTCATCTCCGCCCCCGGCGGCTTTGGCAAGAGCACCATGCTCAACGCCTGGCGGCAGGAGTGCGACATGCCCGTGGCCTGGGCAGCGCTCGATAGCGACGACGACCATCTGCTGCGCTTCTGGTCAACCGTCATCATGGCGCTGCAAACGGTGCAGCCGGGACTGGGGCAAAAGCTCTTGCCCTTCTTACAGCGCTCCTCCTCCATCACCCCGGCCGAAATTGCCAATCGCCTGGCCGACGAGTTGGCGAACCTCGAAAGCAGCCCGCCGCGCCTCGGCCTGGTGCTGGACGATTTTCACCACATCAAACAGGCCGACATCCACGCCTCGATGCAGGTCTGGCTGGAGCAGCCGCCGCCGCTCTTGCAGCTCATCATCTCCGGCCGCACCCGGCCGCCGCTGGCCCTGGGCCGTCTGCGCGCCGCTGGCCAGGTGACGGAGTTGGAGTTGGAAGACCTGCGCTTCACCCTGTCGGAGGGCATCATCTTCTTGCAGCAGCACATCGCCGACGAACCGCTGGCTTATGGCGACATGGAGGCCCTGGTCAAACGCACCGGCGGTTGGGTCGTGGGTCTGAAGCTGGCCGTGCTGGCGCTCAGCAAGCAGCCGGACCGCCGCCACGCGGTGGATACCTTCAGCGGCGCCCACATCTTCCTGCGCGAATACTTCATGGAGACGGCGCTGCGCAACCGCGCCGAGGCCGTACAGACCTTCCTGCTCAAGACCTCCATCCTGAAGCAGTTGACCGGCGGCCTGTGCGATGCCGTGACCGGCCAGACGGACGGCGCGGAGATGCTGGCCCGGCTGTGGCGCGAGAATCTGTTCATCAGCCGCACGGAAGACCAGGCCTGGTATCGCTATCACGATCTCTTCGCCGAGATGCTGCGCAACCAGCTTCAGCGCGAAGACCCCAACACAATCGCCGATCTGCACCGGCAAGCAGCGGCCTGGTATGTGTCCCACAACATGCCGGCCGACGCGGTACACCATCTGTTGTTCATCAAGGATTGGGAGGCGGCGGCCGAAGTGATCGAGGACGTTGGTCTACGCGAACTGGCCGAGTCGGGCGAAGATTCGCGCCTGCTGCGCTGGGTGCAACAACTGCCGGAGAGCGTGATGCAGCACCACACAACGCTGCTGTTCGTCTATCTGCGCCTGGCCAACCTGGCCCTGCCGCGCGACGAGGTGAACCGCTTTTTGCAACGCATCGAACAGAGCCTGTCGGCCAAGGAACCGGCTGAGTTGACGCCTAGCGAGCGCGACGTGCTGGACGAGGTGCGCCAGATCGGGCAGCGATTGGTCAGAGGTCGCAGCGTGCCCCATCTGCCGGCGGGCAAAATACCCGATTCGCGCTGGCAATTGCTCGACGCCTTGCTGGTCACGGAGGCGTTCAACCAGCCGAAAACCGACGAGGTCGAAACGCGCGTGCGCGAGATCTACGAACGGGCGCGGGCCGAAAACAACCTTTTCGCCATGATCTTCGCCGGCACCGATCTGTCCAATCGGGCCTTGTTGCGCGGCCACCTGCGCCACAGCGAGAAGCTGGCCTATCAGGTGTTACAACAGGCGCTCAACCAGCGCGGCCACCTGCCCGAACCGGCCAGCATTCCCCTATCCATCCTCAGCCAGGTGTGTCTGGCGCGCAATGAGTTGGGGCCGGCTCACCAATTGCTCGACCGCGCCCTGGCTGTTGACCCCAACCCCACCTCTTCCAACATGCCGGTGACCATCGCCATCATCCGCGCCTCCATTCAGTCGGCCGAAGGCCACCACGCCGAGGCCCAGGCCACCATCCAGGCCGCGCGCACCCTCCAGACGCTGCGCCCATCCGGCGCCTGGCGCGATCGCGACCTAGCCGCCTATGAGGCGCGCTTCTGTGTGCGCCAGGGCCGCTGCCTGGACGCCCGGCAACTGCTGAAGGAGTCGGAGATGGACGAGCCGCACGCGCTCTCCGACCTGGTGCAGGCCGAGATCATGTTGGAGCGGCAAGAGATGGAGGCCGCCGAGCCGCTACTGGCCCAGTTCGTGGCCCAATACCCCGACGGCTTTTCCATCGAATCCAGCCTCAGCGCGCGAGTCATGTTGGCCCAGGCGCTATTCGCCCAACACAAGACGAGTCAGGCGCGGCACGCGCTGGCCGACGCAGTTCAACTGGCCGCGCCGGAGGGGTTCATCCGGCCGTTCCTCGACCACGGCCGGCCGCTGCTGCCCCTGCTGGCGCTCATGCTGCACAACCACAACCCGACCACGGCCGCGGCCCGGTTCACCGGCGAGGTCATCTCGGGGTTGGGCCATACCGCCGACAGTTCATCGCTGCTGCCTCAGGAGAAGCTGCAATCGCTGGCCACGGCCGCCTCGATTACAACGCGCGAGCAGGAAGTGCTGAGGCTGCTAAGCGAGGGGCTGTCCAACAGCGAGATCGCCGCCGCGCTGTGCGTCTCGCCCGGCACAGTGAAGACGCACCTGACCAACATCTACGCCAAACTCGACGTCAAGAGCCGCGTGCAGGCCATTGCCGAAGCGCAGGCGCTCAAACTGATCTGACGACTTGTAGCGCGGGATGGTATCCCGCGTCTTCGGCAGTGGAACGCGGGATACCATCTCGCGCTACAAGGGCTACAAATCGGCGCCAGTGGCCGGCGGCAGCTCGCTATGCACGTGAATGTCCGACTGCGGGTAGGGCACTTCGATGCCATTGTCCTTCAGGGCGTTCCAGTAGGTCATTCGCAATTCGCTGGCCACCTGCGCCCGGTCCTTGGCGTCGGCCACCCAGGCCAGAACAATGTAGTCAATGGTGAACTGGCCGAAGTTGACGATGGGGGCCAATGGCTGCGGCTCGGCCAGCACCAGCGGGTGTTGCAGCGCCGTCTCGATGAGCAGCGTTTGCACCGCCTGCACGTCGGAGCCGAAGCTGACGCTGATGGGCACGCGGGTGCGGGCCTGGCGGCTGTTGCGGGTAAAGGTCGTCACCGTTGACGTCAGCCACTCCTGATTGGGCACGATGAACTCGACGTTGTCGAACGTGCGCACGATGGTGGCGCGGATGCTCAGGTTGTCCACCTCGCCCTCGTGGCCGCCCACCTCCACCCAGTCGCCCGGCTTCACCGTGCCGTCGAACAGAACGATCAGCCCGCCCAGGAAGTTGCGCAATACGTCTTGCAGCGCCAGGCCGATACCGATGGACAGGCCGCCGGTGATGGCGGCGATGGTCGTGGCGTTTAGCCCCAGCAGCGAGAAGGTCACGAACAGGCCGATGACGATGAGCAGATAGCGCAGCAGGGTCAGCGACGCCACCAGCGAACCGCTCTCCACACGTGTTCGCCGCCGCCGCCGCGACAGAAACCAGTGCAATACGTCTTCGATCGCCCCGGTGGCAATGACCCACAGAGGGAAGCCGAGGACGACCAGCAGGAAGCCGCCAATCGTGATGGACTCCTCGAACAGGGTCAGCAACGGCTGGCTCAACAAGACGGGCACGTTGACCACGTCGCGCAACAGCCGCGCGCCGACAAACAGGATGAACAGCGGGGTGAGCAGACGGGTGTGGTAATACTGCACCTTCTCGCGATTACCAACGGCGTAGATGATGCCGATAAAAAAGCCATAGAGCAGGAAGATCCACAGCAGGAAGATGATGTTGATCAGCAGCCCATTAAACCAACCCAGCAGGCCGAAGAGAAAGAAAGCGGTATAAGACAGGATGATGGCCAACAGCGGGTAGACGATCTGCCGGCTGCCGGCAACGAGCGCTTCGATAGTCCGCCAACGCCCCATCAACTGCCGCCGGGTGTCGGGGTCAAGAGGCCCTTCCTCTAAGCGGATCTCATCCGTCTCTTTCTGGCGGGCCAGGACGCTGAAGAAGCGGTGGTCAACCCAGGCCGACACGCGGCGCGAGGCGATTTGGGCCACAACGAGAGCGATGCCCACGGCCAGCAGTTGCCGCAAGACGACCTGCCGCGACAACAGCTTGATCAGCGTGCCGACCAGCTCGGCCAACAGTTCCCCGCCGACGTTGACTTCCATTGATGCCTCTGCTCTTACCGGCCGGGCGCGCTATACGCCGGCCCCGGTGCATTACTCGTCGCCGGCGTGCATGGCAGTCACCATGTCAGACGTAGCCGTGAACGGGTTCTCGCCGTCCTCCAGGACGCGCCGGTACGCCTCATCCCCCAGCGCCTCCATCTCGGCAAAAGTCGCGTTCTCGACGGCGATCTCGCTGACGCGCGCCTGCTCGCGGAAGCCGTTGAGCAGCGGGTAGTCGGTCAGGTCAACCATGACGTTGGCCGAGACGCGCGTGCCCGTGGCGCTGAACAGCGCTTGGCTGTCCACCCGGCTCAAATAGCTGGCGAAGGCGATGGCGATGGCGACCTCGTCATCGCTGGTCTGGCCCTTAATCATCACGCCGTTGGTCTGGAGCAGCGGCGCGCCCGCGCCTTGTGGGCCAAAGGGCAGCGAGACGACGCCCAGATCGCCGGCCGCCAGCCCCCGTTGCAGACGTTGCAGCGCCCACGGGCCGGTGACCAGAAAGGCCGCATCGCCCGACAGGAACTCCGCTTCGGCGGCAGCGGCGTTGAAGGTGATGCTCATCCCCGGCCGATTCTGGTTCTGTTGCAGCCATTGCAGCCAGCCGGACAGACCATTGACCGAGGAGAAGATTCCCTGGCTGCTATCGAACTCGAAGCTACCGAAGGGGACCATGCCCCAGTAGCCGTTGAAGAAGCCCACCGGCAGAGCCACCCGTTGGCCGATGGCCGCCAGGTTCAGCAGGCCGTCCAGGTCAATGGGCGGATCGGCCACCTGCGAGCGGTTGAAGACCAGCGCCATGTTGGCCACCGATTCCGGGATGGCGAAGATGCGGTTGCGATAGGTCAGATTGATGACCGACGCCGGGAGATAGGTCTGGAGCGTCTCCGGCGACAGATCATCGGCGATGTCGCGAATCAGCCCTTGCTCGGCCAGTCGCGGTAGCCAGCGGCTGGAGCCGAGGAGCATCTCCGGGCCGTCGCTGCCCACGCTGACAAAGCGGTCGAAGATTTCGTCCTCGTGGTAATAGGTCGTTAGCACATGATTGCCGGGGCAATCGCGGGCAAAGCGCCGCCCGGTCTCGGCCAGCGCCGCGGCCTCCGCTCCCTGGAGCGAGTGCCACAACGTGACCGTGCCGGCCTCCGGCGGGCAGGCGACACCCTGGCTCGACGGTTCGCGCTCCATGCCCTTCTGCGTCACCAGCGTATCGGTTGTGGTGGTCACAAAGGCAATGGGCGAGACGACGCCGGCCAGCACGGCGCGATAGCCGGCCTCGAACGTGCCGCCGGGTTGGGCCAGCACGTTCCAGTTGGGGCGCAAGGCCAGGGAGACGACCTGGGCAGTGCGAATCTGGCGCGAGACGACCAGCGATTCGGCCGGCAGGTTGGCGCTGACGTTGGGCTCGGCCCCGGCGGCGATACGGCCGACGTTGGCCGCCGATAGTTGCTGCTGCATTTGGGGGTTGGTCAGAAACTCGGCCAGTTGCAGGGCGATGCGCTGCTCGGCCGTGTTCGTCACCGGGCTGAACACCAGGGTATCGGTTTGCAACACGGGCGAAGCCGGGCCGCCGAAGGGGCCAATGGGCAGCGTGGTCATCCCCAGCCGCTCCTCGCCCAGCGCCTGGCGCACCAAGGGCAACTCGCTGGAGTCGCCAACGTAGAAAGCGGCCGTGCCGTCGGCCAGCAGTTGGCGCAGCACTTCCGGCCGCGTGTCGGTGTAGATGCCCGGCGACGAGGCGACGACTTGCAATCTCTCCAGCCAGTTGACAACCCCGCCCCGCTCCAGTTCCAGACGGCCGGCGTCATTGAGCGTGCGGCCGTAGTAGTTGCCCAACAACCAGTGGGTGTTCGGGTAGGCGGTGCTCATGGCGATGGGCATACCGGTGCGGGCCATGTCGGCCAGTTGCTCAACGGTCAAGGGCGGCAACACAACTTGCTGGCGGTCGAAAAATAACACCTGACTGTGGCTGGCAAGGGGCAGGCCGATGAGGCGCTGGTCGTCGCTGACGGTCTGATAAGGGCTGTTCTGGAAGCGGGCGGGGCCGGCCCCGGCGGTGTCGGCGGCCAATTCGCGCACCACGCCGGCCGCCCACAGATCATAGGCGATGTCACCGCCCACCAGTGTCAGGTCCGGCCCCAGCCCGGCGCGGGTGCGCTGGATGTAGGCGTCCTGGATGGCCGCTTCGCTGAATGAGGTGGCGATGATGCGGACGCGCGGATGGAGGGCGCTGAACTGGTTGAGCATGTCGTTGAGCACGACTGCTTCTTCGCCCGACCAGCTATACCAGAAGAGGATGCGGCCGGATAGCTCGTCGTCATTGGCCCCCCGACCCAGCCCGACACAGGATGCAGTCAGCATGGCCAGGGCGGCGACCAGGGTCACGATAGAAAGGCGTCTGAGGCGCGTGATGAGTGGCTTCAATGACATGGCGACGCTTCTTCGGCCGCCGGACGCAACGGTTAAAGGTTCGCGATTCTGCCCGGTGGTCGCGGTCAATGCGCTACACAACTGCAAACATTATAACGCTTATGGGCGGCGCTGTAAAAGCGAGCCAAATAGAGACGCCAATGCCCCGGCGCGTTACAATGGACAGGCCAAAAGGCGCCACAAGACCGGCCATCGGCCCGGTCACGCGAACGGAGTAACGATGTCCGCCTGTGTGAAATGCGCAATTGGAGTGATGGCGGCGCTGGCGCTGGCCCTGGTGGCCTGCGGCGGCGGCGCGACGGCCAACCCACCGGCCACGGTTGTTGGGCCACAACAGATAGTCGGCGCGACGGAGCTGCTGCCCTTCGACACCGCGACCTTCCCCGCCGGCGACGGCCCGGCGGTCGGCGGCGTGTGCGCGGCCTCGGCCGTCGTGCCCGGCGCTTATCGCTGCGAACTGGACGGCGGCGGTGTGGATGAACCGTGCTTCGCCCTGAGCGGCGCGCGCCTTGTCTGCGCCCCCAACCCCGTTGCCGGCACTGCCCGCGCGCTCGTCAGCCCGTCGGCCGCGCTGCCGCCGTCTCCGCCCGCGCCGCCGGAAGAGGTGGCCGCGTTCTTCGTCGCGTTGCGCGACGGCCCGACCTGCGCCATCCGCACCGGGCCGGAGCCGGTCATCTTCGGCGGCGTGACGGCGACGTTCGACTGTGACGCGCCCTACACCTACCTGACGACCATTGACAAGTCGGGGCCGACGTGGCGGGCAATGCTGTCCACCCTCGACCCGGCCACGGGCACGTCTTCGGCCCGGCTGACGGACGTAGCGCGGGTCTGGATTCCCTAGACCAGCACGCGGGCGACGAAGTAGCCCTCAATCGGTTCGTCGCGCGGATAGGTCGTGGCCGGGCACAGGCCGAAGCCGAGCGCCCGCCACATGGGGATGGCCGCGTCCTTGTCGGCCGAACTCCACGCCCGCAACTGGTACGCGCCGCGCGACCGCGCCCGCTCGGCGGCCAGCGCCACCAGCCGCCGGGCCACGCCGCGCCGCCGGTAAGCCGCGGCCACCTCGATGATGTCAATGAACGCCTCGACCGTCGGCGGCAGCGGCGGCGGCAGCTCGCGCCAGGTGATGGCGAGCAGGCCGGCCGGCGTGTCGCCATCCAGAGCCACCAGGCTGAAGCCGTCGCCCAGGTGCATGTGGGCGGCCACGACCGGCCCCCATTCGCGCCCCAGCCGCTCGCGCAGCGCCTCGTCGGCTTCGACAACGTGCAAGTCACTCATGGGAAAATCTCGCTTGGAGGGAAGAAGCTCACGCAAAGGACGCTAAGGAAGCAAAGAGCGCCAAGAGAATCTTATCTTCTTGGCGTCCTTTGCCCCCTTAGCGTCCTTTGCGTGAGCTTCTTCCACTTGTTACAACCCATCAGTCAGGTGCGCCGGCAGTTGCCCAGAGACGGCCGAGATGGCCCGCTGCCACGAGTCGCGCTCCGCGCCGAACGGCTCCTTCTGGAAGCGGTAGTCGCTCTTGCGCAGGAACTCTTCCAGTTCGTCGTTGAGCCGGCTCCAGATGGCCCGTTGGGCGGCCACCAGCAGGCCCGGCGCGGGGCCGGACGTGGGAGTGGCCAACACGTCGCGGAAGTGGGGCAGGCACAGCCCGTCGGACGCTTCGTAGGCAGCCAGCAGGGGGCTGCCCGGCCGTGTCTGGCGCAGCAGCGTCTCGGTGTAGTGGGCGGCGAAGGTCGCCTCCTGGACGCAGACGGGACAGGGCGTCTGCGGGTTGAGCGCCGCGGCCAGGCCGGCCGCCGGCGCTCGGCCCACGCCCGCCCCACCCAGCAGCGCCCGCAAGCGCGACCCAGAACCCACTTCGCCGCTATCAAGTTGGCGCAGCAGCACCTTGATGACCCCCTGCATCGTGATCGCCGTGCCCAGCGCGCTGCCGGTGCGCACCAGCAGCGGCCCGTGCCGCCGGCACAGACCGCGGGCGGCGTTCAACTCCTCGCGCACCTTCACGTCGTTGACGCTCTCGAACAGGATGGCGTCAACCAGCCGGCCGGCGATGCCGTCGAGCAGGTGGCAGAAGGCGCAACCCGGCTGCGCCAGGGCGTCGAGCATTTCGTCCAGGTAGGGGGTTCGTTGGGTCATAGGTTCCACCGCGAAATTCGCTAACTTGCCGGGTGCAATCTCTGCCCGCGATCATAGCATAGTGTAGAATTCTAGAAACTCGGTTTCTACAGTCGAGGTACACACATGGTCGAACAATCGAAGCCCTTCATCTTTCTACTCGTCGGCCTGGCCAGCATTTTCATCATCATCGCCGGCATCCAGGATTTGGCCTTCATCCTCAACCCGATCCTGCTGTCGGTCGTCATCACCATCGCCCTCATCCCCGTGCCCGGCTGGCTTGCCCGGCGCGGCGTGCCCGGCTGGCTGTCGCTGGTGCTGACGTTCGTTCTTGTGCTGGCCTTCATCGGCCTGGTGCTGCTGCTGGTCTTCTTTGGGCTGGCGCGGCTGACCGAGGCACTGCCGTCACTACAGGCCGGCGTGACGGCCGAAGGGGAGTTGCTGGACCACATGCCCACCACCCTCTTCGGCTATCGGCTGGAGGAGATTCGCGACGCGGCCACGGCCTTCCTGACCAGTGAGCAACTGACCGGCCTGGCCACGGGCTTCCTGTCCGTGCTCTTCACCACCGTCTCGCAGGCCTTCCTGGTCATGCTCATCTTCGCCTTCATGCTCAGCGCCGCCCTGGCCCTGCCCAGCAGCGCGCGGCTGGGCCTGCAAACCGACCACCCGATCGTCAAACAGGCCGCAACGCTGACCGAAGACGTGCGCCGCTACATCACGCTGACGACCACCCTGAACCTGTTGGCCGGCGTTCTCAACATGATCCTATTGCTGGCCCTGGGCGTCGGCCCGGCGGTGCTGTGGGGCTTGCTGTCGTGGTTCATGGGTTACATCCCCGCCGTCGGTTTCTGGGTGGCCATGTTGCCGCCCCTGGCCCTGGCCTTCGTCGAGCACGGCTTCTCCGGCGCGCTCGTCGTCTTCATCGGCTACACGCTCATCAACGGCACGGTCGAGAACCTCATCAAGCCGCGCCGCATGGGGCGTGGGCTAAAGATTTCGCCCGTCGTTGTCGTCATCTCGCTGTTCATCTGGGGCTGGTTGCTGGGCATCGTCGGGGCCATCCTCTCCACGCCGCTGACGCTGCTCATCCTGAGCGTGCTGGAACTATTCGAGGGCACGCGCTGGATCGCCGTCCTGTTGCGAACAACGGGTAACGGGGAGGAGAGCGCCGTCAATGAGCGGCAAGAGGCCGTCGGCCGCGTGCGGGGGCTGTGGACGCGGGGGGTAGCCGCCGTCCGCAACACGACCGGCTTGTAATTGTAGGGTGGGTTGGCAACCCGCCTCTTCAGTGGGCGGGTTGCCAACTCCCACGCCCCAAGAGGCGAGTTGCCAACTCGCGCTACAACTGCCGCGCCTGCTCCACCAGCCCTTCCAGCCGGCTAAGCAGGCTGCCGATCTCCGGCGCGGGCTTATCGCCCATCTCTTGTTGGCCGTTGTAGGCGGCATAGACCACGTCGAGCCGCTGCTCCAGCGTATCAATCTGCGGCACGGTGCTGGGCGGCCGTTGCATGAGCTGGATGAGGTGGTGGCCAAGAATCTGCAACGCCACCGCCAGCGGCGGGGCGATGACAAACCCGATCAGCCCATAGGCCTCGACCATCAACAGCACCACCAACACGATCAGCAGGCCGCTGAACTTGTCGCGGCGGAAGAAGCGCGGCTCGACGACGAACTCCAGAAAGGCCAGTACGGCGGCGGTGATGGCCAGAGCCGCGACGGCGACCTGAATGTCCGGCGTGGAGGCCATTCCGGCCAGGAAGGCGATGGCCGCGGCGAAGACGAACCCGGCCATCGGGATGAGCCAGGCCAACCCGGCCAGCAGCGCCGCCAAAATGGGGTAGTCCAGCCCGATCAGCCGGTAGCTGATGCCCAGCAACACGATCGCCAGCGCTGCCTGCACCAACTCGCTGCGCAGATAGTCGCCGACGCTGGCCTCCGTCGTCTGCCACATGCTGCGCGCCTGGACACGCTTGCCGGCCGGCAACAGCGACAGCCACAGCCGCTCGAAGTGCGCCCGGTCGGTGCTCCAATAGAGGCTCAGGACGATGATGATGACCAGCGCCGCCACCAGCGCGGCCACGTTCTGCCCCACGCCGAAGACGACGCGCAAAATGGACAGCCCCGACGGCCCGGCCATGACCTCCGGCAGTTGGTCCGGCGGCGGCAGGCGCTGGATAATGGCCTGGGCCACGCCACTGTCGCTGTTGTCCCACTGCTGATAGGTGTAGTCGTAGAGGATGACCAGGTAGTTGCTGAGCAGTCGCAACTCATCGAGCAGCGGCCCGCCCAGCAGGAACAGCGCCAGCCCCACCACCAGGAACAACCCCAGGTAGACCAGCAGCCACGACAGCGACACCGGCAGGCCGCGTGAGGTCAAAAAGTCGGCGCTGGGGCGCAGCGCCGCGGCCAGCATCAGCGACAGCAGCAACAGAATGAGCACACTGCGGAACTGCCACAACAGAATGAGCGCCGCCACCGTGACGGCGATGATGAGCACGTAGAGCGCCAGCCGTTTCATGATGCCTCCGCGCCGTTGCGGGCCTGGCCCAGCAGCTTGTCGAGGTCAAGAGCAATAGACTCGATGGTGTCTTCCAAATGGGCGGCGCCCGGCTCGGCCGTATCGGCCGGTGCGCTTTCGCGCTGCCGCAGCACCTTGCGCACGTCCTCCACAAGCTCCTGGGTCTGATAGCGCAACAAGCCGATCTGGTCGCGCTCGCCGGTCACTTCCGTCTGAGGCGTGTTGTTCAGCAGGTAGCGCTCCAGCAACAGTTGGAAGATGGCCGTCAGCGGCAGGGCCACCAGCGCCCCCAGCACGCCGAACAGCGTGCCGAAGGCGGTCATGGCCACCAGCGTCACCAGCGGCCGCATGCCCAACGTGCGCTTCATGATGCGCGGCCCGAAAACGTTGGCCTCCAACTGATGGATGACCAGCGAGGCGACCACCACCCACAGCGCCGTCGTCGGCGAGACGGACAGGGCGATGATGATGGAGGGCACGGCCCCGATGAGCGGGCCGACGACGGGGATAAACTCAAACAGGGCCACGACCAGGGCCAGCACCAGGGCGTAGGGTAGGCCGATGATCCAGTAGGCGATAAGCGACAGCGTGCCGATGATGGCGCTGAGCAGCAGTTGGCCGGTGACGTAGCCGCCGACGCGCCCCTCGATCTCCGTCACCAGATCGCGCGTCGGCTCGCGCCGGTTGAGCGGCAACAGGGCGATGGCCGAGCGCTTGATGCGTTCCGACTCGATAGTCCAGAAGAAGGCCACAAAGAAGATGGCCAACGTCTTATAGACGCCGTTGGCCACCACGCCAAGCGTCTGCCACAGTTGGTCAAAGGGAGATTCGGCCAACTCGACGCCGCCGCCCGCGGTCGGGGTGGCGGACACGTTGCCGGGCAGACCGGGCTGGGCCGGCAGCGTCTCGGCCAGCCGCCGCAGCAGCAGGTTCGACGACTGCTCCATCCACTCCCGCAGCCCGCCGTAGGCGTCGGTCAGTTGCGCGCCGATGTTGGCCGCCTGGTCGGCCACCAGCGGCGCGCCGAAGCGCACAAACAGGGCCACCACGATGCCCAACACACTGAACAACAGCAGCACCGCGAGACTGGCGGGCAGCCCGCGCCGCTGGAGCCAGCTCACGACCGGCAGGAGGGCGGTGCTGATGATGACCCCGGCGGCCAGGATCAGCACCACCTGGTGGAAGCGGAAGAGCATCCACACCGACAGAGCGACCAGACCGACCACCAGCGTGGCCGTCACAAGCTGTCTAACCGACAGTTGGGGCAATTCCAGAGCGGGTCTATGGTCAAGCATGGCGTGTGCTCCGGCAAACTGTGAGCGACGGGGGCTACTGGCGGGCCATGACGCGGCCCAGCAGCCACCAGTCGAGCAAGAAAAACACCAGGGCGAAGGCGAACAACGCGCCCAGCAGAATCATACTTGGAAACTGCCCGCGCAGCATCACCGCCTGCAAGAGGTTGATGCCATACGTCACCGGCAGCGACCACGACACCACCCGCACCGGCTCCCACAGCCGGTAGAGGGCCAGGAAGAAGCCGCTGAAGAAGATGCTGGCCAGCAGCAAAATCATGGCGTACTGGATGGCCTGGCTGTCGGTGCGGGCCAGCAGCGACAGGAAGAAGCCCAGGCTAAGCGAGGCGCACAACAGGGCGAAGACGACCAGCGCATACTGCCCCCAATCGCCCAGCATGGGCACGCCCAGCACGAACACGACCAGCACCGTCAGAATCGCGCCGATGGAGGCAGTCAGGATCAGATAGCCCAGGAACTTGCCGATGAGTGTCTGGAAGGCCGACACCGGCGAGGCGCGGAACAGCTCGATCGGCCCGTCCTGCCGCTCGCGGACGATAGACAGCCCGGCCAGCGTGACGGCGATGTGCTGCAACAGCAGGGCGATGACCGCCGGCACGAAGAAGTCGGTCGGCCCCAGGTTGACGTCGGTAATGCTCAACGTCTCGCTGCGGAAGGGCGAGACGAGCACCTCCGAACTTAGCCCCTGATACGTGCTCAACAGGCTATCCACTTCACCCAGTTCGGTCTCGATGGCCGCGGCCGTGGCCGCGCGCTCGCCGGCGGGCGTGCCGCTGTTGCCCAGCGTCCCGGCGCTGACCTGCAGCGCCTGAAGTTGCGCCTGCAACGTCTCCGCCCCCATCGTGTTGTCCACGCCCGACAGCAGGGCCAGCCCGGAGCCGGCGGCGATGGCCAGCAGGCTCAGCTCGCTGTCGAGTTCACCGGCAGCGGTCGTGGCCGCGGCGTCGTCGCCGGCCTCCAGCGCCAGGCGCGTCGTCGTCGTCGCCTGGCGCGCCGTGGCGATGCGCTCTTGCAGGGCGCGCGCCTCGGCCTTGCCCTGGTCGGCGGCGGTCAGCAACACTTGGCGGTTGATCTCCTCGATGTAGTTGCGCCCCAGAATCTCGACGTAGGTCTGCTCGTAGGGATCGATCTCGTAGTGATAGAGCTGGAAGGTGGCCTGTTCGTTGTTGTTGATCTGCGTCGCCGGGTCGGGCGGCACGACGACGACCAGGTCTACCTCGCGCTGCCGCAGCCGCCGGTCGGCCTCGGCCGCGTCGGCAATGACCCCCTGCGGATCGATCTGCTCGCCCAGGCGAGTAGCGTAGTCCTCGACCATCGGCCGCATGGGGCTTTCGTCGGGCACGACGAACAACGTCCGCAGCGGCCGGATCTGCTCGCGATAACCGATGCCGAACAGCAGCAGGATGATAAACGGCCCCAGGATGAGCGAAACCACCAGCCGCGGCTGGCGCAGGACGTTGAGAATCTCCTTGCGGACGAAAGCAAAGATCCGAATGAAGTATTGAACAAAACTACGCATGGACGCCCTCCGCCTGCCGCGCTGTTTCCTGTTCCAGCAGCATCACAAATACCTCGTCGAAGGACGGGTTAAACTCGCCGGCTTCAGCCACAGTCACATTGCGTTCGTCCATCCAGCTCATCACCGCCGGCAGCGCCGTGCCGGCGTCGTCCACAACCAGTTGCAACGACAGGTCGGGGTTGACCGTCACCCGCCGTTCGCGGACGAAGGGCGCGGCGCGTAGTTCGGTCAACTGCTGGTAGTCGAGCAGGCTCTCGGGCTTGATGCGCAGCACGTGGCCGCCCAGCGCCCGGCTGCGCAGCCCGTCCGGCGTGTCCACTATCAGCAGCCGCCCGTTGGTCATGACGCCCACGTAATCGCAGTAGGCGGCCTCGCCGACGTACTGCGTGGTGACGAACATCGTGCGCCCCTGCTCCTTTAGCGTCCCGAAGTGGCCCCAAAACTTACTGCGCAGCACCGGGTCAATGCCCGCCGTCGGCTCATCGAGGAAAATGAGTTCCGGGTTGTGGACGAGGGCCGCGGCCAGGCTGAGGCGCTGGCGCATGCCGCCGGAGATGTTGCGGGCGCGCTTGCCTTCGTGGCCGGTCAACTCGACCAGATCGAGCAGTTCATGCAGCCGGTCTTTGCGGCGCAGCGGCACGCCATAGAGCGAGGCGGCGAAGTTGACGTTTTCCCACACCGTCAGGTCGGGGTACATGACGAACAGTTGCGGCATGTAGCCGATGCGCTGGCGGTCATTGGTGTTGAAGTGGTCGGGCGAACGGCCCAGCACCTCGACCACACCGCCCGTGGCGGCGTAGATACCCAGCAGCAGGCGCATAGTCGTCGTCTTGCCGCAACCGCTGGGACCGATGAAGCCGAAGATCGAGCCGCGCGGGATTGACATGGTAACGCGGTCAACGACGACGTCGTCATCGAAGCGCTTGGTCAGCTCGTGGGTGCGAATGACAACCCCATTTTGTTGGGCCATTACGTCGCTGGGTGGCGTCATGTATTCTCCTCCCTCTTGCCCGGCCATCCTCGTGGGCGGCCGGCATCAATGCGTTGTGTGTTCCAATACAACCGGAAACCCTTCCCCGGGCGAATCGGGGAAGGGTTCGGGTATAGCGGATCCAATAGAAACGGTACTACTCTTAGGCGCTGGGCTTGCTGTTCTTCTCGAAAAAGTCGTTGACTTCCATCTCCGCCTTTTCGCGTTCCCAGCCATAGCGCTCCTGAATTCGACCAATGACCTCGTCCTTGCTGCCGCTGATCTGCTCCAGATCGTCGTCAGTCAGCTTGCCCCACTGCTGCTTCACCTGCCCTTTCAACTGCTTCCACAGACCACCAAATACGTCTTCATTCATAGGTTCGCTCCTCTTGTCGCCTACTGTCCTTCTCCCTTCAACAATGCGCCCCAATGGCGCATCGGTTTACTTGCTATCAATACGGACTCTTACGTTGCTGACACTATACGTTCACGGGCTGCCATTCTCAATGTGCCGCGGGTACAAATGAGCGACACAGCCGCCGGTATAGACCTACTCGACGCGCAACATCAACACGCCGCCCACTTCCGTCACCCGCAAGCCGTCAACCAGACCGGCCGGCTCGTCGCCGGCATTGTCGCGGCACAGCGCCAGGGGCAGCGGGCCATCGAGCAGCGGGCCGTTGGCCGTCTCGAGGCGACAGACGCGCACACTGTCGCCGTTGACGATGACGATGTCGCCGGGGCCGATCGGGCCGGGGGCGCGAGTGGCGGCGGGGCGGGCGTCAGTCACTCGTTTGGCGGTTACGAGGAAAGGGCGGTGGCGTTTCATTGGTTCTACTCCTTCGTAGCCCGGTTGATGGAGTCGAGCAGCCCGCGATAAGTCTCCGGGCTGCGCAGCCAGAGCAGCGTCGCCGCGCCGACCAGCAGAGCCACGACCACGCCCAGCAGGGCCACGCCACGCCGCCCCTTGTGGTCGGTCATCTCGTTGGCCGCCTGGGCCACGATGCCCGGCAGGGCGGGGTCAATGCCCTTCAGGTCGTTGAGGAAGCCATCAATCTCTTCGCGGGCGGTCAGGCGCGTCTGGCCGTACTGCTTTTGCAGCGACTCCACGACCTGCTCGACCTGCTGGCGCACGCTGCCGACCGCCTCGTCCAGCGGATCGTCGTCCTTCGGCTCGCCCCGCAGCGCGCCCAGCGCGTCGCGGGCCAGTTGTTCAATTGATTCTCTATCGAGGGATGCCATCGTTGTTACCGTTCCTGGGCGGCCGGGCTATGGTGCGCCGGCAGCCTAGCTTCAAGGTAACACACGCGGCCAGGGGTTCACAATGTGCCGAGGATATAAATGTAGTTGTAGGGCGGGTTGGCAACCCGCCCCCGTGCGATACACCTTCTGAGGTGCGTTGCACGTTCTGACTGGCTCAGTAAGAAGGTGCAACCCACTGTCCTCAGTGACCACTTCGGAAAGTGGGATGCACCCGGACTAGCCGCGCACAAAGTAGATAATAGCCACAGCAACACCAATCACCACCACCACCCGCCGCAACGTCGCCGGCGGAACCCGCCCGGCCAGCCGCCCGCCCAGCGCCCCGCCAATCAGCGCCCCGACGGCCATCACCGCCGCCACCGACCAGATGACCCGCCCGGAGAAGACGAAGAACAGCGCCGCCGTCAGGTTGGTCACGAAGCCCACCAACTGCTTCAGCCCGTTCAGCCGCGTCAGCGTGTCGTCAATGACCAGAGCCAGCACGGCCAGAACGATGACGCTCAGCCCCGCGCCGAAGTAGCCCCCGTAGATGGCGGCAAAGAAGACGGGCAGCGCGGCCCAGGCTTCGCTTGTCGAAGAAGCAGGGGTGCTGGGGGGCAGGGGGGCAGGGGAGCTTTCCGGCCCTCCCCCGCTCCCCTGCTCCCCCGCTTCCCCGCTCTTCCGCCTCTTCCCCGCCAACCACCGCTTCAACGGCTCCTGCACCGCCAGCAGCAGCGAGGCCAGTAGAATCAGGAAGGGCACCAACTGGCGGAAGAGCTTCTCGTCGGTGCGCAAGAGCAGCCAGCCGCCGACCAGCCCGCCCAGCGCCGCCGCCGGCAGCAGAAACCACAGCCGCCGCCGCTGCGACCGCACTTCCTCCATTTGGGCAAAGGTCGCGCCCAGATAGCCGGGCAGCAGGGCGACGGTGTTGGTGACATTGGCGACGACGGCGGGGATGCCCATCGCCGTCAGGGCCGGGAAGGTGATGAGCGTGCCGCCGCCGGCCAGCGCATTGATGGCCCCGGCAGCCACGGCGGCCAGGGCAACGAGCAGGTATTGCAAAGGCTCCAGTTGCATGGGTCTACATTAACAGGAAACGACAGAATATGGAATGATCCGCAGATTTAGCAGATTGGGCAGATTAGCCCGGAAGACCTCACGCAAAGATCGCCAAGGACGCAAAGAACGCTAAGAGAGATTCTTCTTGGCGTCTTCTTGGCGCTCTTCGCGATCTTTGCGTGAGGTTCTTAAAATCTGCCCAATCTGCTAAATCTGCGGATCACTTCTCTTCAAGCGCGGCCTGTTGCAGGTAGCGGGCCACGGCTTCGGCCGAGTCGAGGGCCAACGCTGCGGCGGCGATGCGTTGGGCGTCGGCCAGGGCGAAGCGGCGCACGGCGGCCTTGACGGCCGGGATGCTGGGCGCGCTCATGCTCAACTCGTCCAGCCCCAGCCCGACCAGCACCGGCGCGGCCAGGGCGTTGCCGGCCAGCTCACCGCACATGCCGATCCAGATGCCGGCGGCGTGGGCGGCGTCGGCGGCGTCGCGCACCAGGCGCAGCACGGCCGGCTGCAGGGCGCTGGCCAGGCCGGCCACACGGGCGTTGCCGCGGTCGGCGGCCATGACGTACTGGGTCAGGTCGTTGGTGCCGATGCTGAAGAAGTCCACCTCGCGCGCCAGTTGGTCGGCCACGGCCACGGCCGAGGGCACCTCGATCATGATGCCCACTTCCATATCTTCATCGAAGGGCACGCCGGCGGCGCGCAACTCCGCCTGCGCCGCGGCCAGCATGGCCCGCGCGGCGCGCACTTCGGCCGGCGTGCCGATCATCGGCAGCATCAGCTTGACACAGCGCGGCGCGCCCTCTTCAGCGGCCGAGGCGCGCAGGATGGCCCGCAGTTGGGGCATGAATACGTCCGGCCGCTCCAGGCAGAAGCGGATGGCCCGCCAGCCGAGGAACGGGTTAGCCTCGTCGCCCAGGTCGAGGTAGGGCAGCGGCTTGTCGCCGCCCACGTCCAGGGTGCGGATGATGAGCGGCCGGTCGCCCGCGGCCCGCGCCGCGCGGCGATAGGCCTCGAACTGCTCCTCCTCGCTGGGCGCGGCGGCGCGATCCATGAACAGGAACTCGGTGCGGAACAGGCCCACCCCCTCCGCGCCGAACTCCAGCGCCGGAGCCACGTCGTTGGGGCTGCCCACGTTGGCGGCGATCTCCACCCGGTGGCCGTCGGGGGTGACGGCCGCGCCCTGCCCGGCGGCCTTGTCGCGCCGCTGCGTCTCCAGCCACGCCTCGCGCCGCGCCGCCAGTTGGGCCACCTGCGCCTCGTCCGGCTGCGGCCAGAGCGCGCCGGCGTCGCCGTCCACGGCCACGCGCTGCCCCTCGGCCACCTGCCACACGGCGTGGCCCAACCCAACCACGGCCGGGATGCCCAGAGCGCGGGCCAGAATGGCGCTGTGGGCCGTGGCCCCGCCCAACTCGGTGCAGACGGCCAGCACGCGCTCCCGGTCGAGGCGGGCTGTGTCGGATGGGGTCAGGTCGGCGGCGATGAGGATGGCCGGGGCGGCCAGGTCGAGCGACGGCGGGGCGACGCCCATTAGCCCGCGCAGCACGCGCTGGGCCACGTCCTCCACGTCGGCGGCGCGGGCGCGCATGTAGTCGTCGGCCATGTCGCGGTAGGTGGCCGCCATGTCAGCCATCTGGCGCTGCCAGGCGGCTTCGGCGTTGATCTTCTCGCCGTAGATGCGGTCGCGCGTGGCCTCCACCAGCAGCGGGTCTTGCAGGAACAGCAGGTGGGCCTCGAAGATGGCCGCCTCGTCCGGCCCCACCTGGGCCACGGCGCGGCGGTGGAGCGCGCCGATCTCGTCGCGGGCCACGGCTACGGCGTCCTGTAACCGTCGCCACTCGCCGGCCGTGTCCTCGATGGCGCGGGTGACGACTTCGGGCGGCCGCGGCCGGTAGAGCGCCGCCGGGCCGATGGCGACGCCGGGGGAGGCGGGGATGCCGGGCAGAGCAGTGGTCAGTGGCCAGTGGTCAGTGGTCAGTGGGTCAGTATTCAGTGGGTCAGTAGGCAGTAGGGCAGTCGGGCGGCTTTCTCCCCTGCTCCCCTGCCCCCCTGCTCCCCTGCTCTCTGGCTCGTCCCTATCACCAAAGTTATCGTCGGCCAGCGCTTGCAGCGCGGCCAGGGCGGCGGCGGCGTCGGGGCCGGCGGCGCGGATGGTGATGGTGTCGCCCTGGCGCACGCCCAGCGTGGCCACCTGGTTGATGCTCTTGGCGTTGGCGGGGCGGCCGGCGCGGATAAGCTCCACGTCGGCGGCAAAGCGGCCGGCCGTGCTGACGAAGCGCGCCGCCGGCCGGGCGTGTAGCCCCAGCCGGTTGCGAACGGTCAGGACGATCTCCTGCGTCTGCTCCACAGCATCAGACCCTCTCCCTAACCCTCTCCCCGAGGGCGAGGGGACGCTCCCCTGCGCCTCGACAGCACCACCAAGTTGCTCAATCTTGGCTCCCAACGCGCCAATCGCCTCGGCCACCACCGATTGCACCGGCGCGCCGGTCGAGGCCTGGACAACGGCGGCATAAGCCCCTTCGACAAAGGGCGCGGAGCAGAGATGGATGCGCGGCTGTTGTTCCTCCGGCAGGAACTCCACCGCCATTTCGGCGCTCAACAGGGCGCTACCCAGGTCCATCAGCACCACGACGCCGTCATCGCTGTAGACGCTCTGGATAGCCTCCAACACCTTCATGGCGTCGGTGCCGATGGGGTTGTCGGGGTCATCAATGCCGCCGGCCACGGCCAACGGCACGGCCCCTTGCGCCACTTGCTCCACCAGTTCGCGCACGCCTTCGGCCAGCCGGGCGCTATGTGAGACGAGGACGATTCCTACCATGATAACATCCGGGACAATCGTCTACCTCAACCACCGTTTCCATCACCGCGCCGGTCAATGCCTCCACCGGCCCGGGGCGAAAGCCGGTTCGACCGCAACGGCAGGCGAACCAACCGATGGCCACCGCCTCGTACGGTCGCGGCGGCGTCGCCAAATCTATCCATTCAACGCCCAGGCCCCAGCGGGCGTTGGTGATCAGCCGGCGGCAGCCGGCGGCTTCCAGCTTGCGCCGGTAGAGAGCAAAGTGGGCGCAATGGCGCATCAGCAGCACGGCGGCATCGAGGCCGGGCGGAAAGGGCCAGTCGCGCGCGTCGGCACAGACGACGCGAACGTTATCCGGCGCGCCCCCGCCCAGCAGCTCCGGCCGCCGCTCAACGGCGTAGACCAGCCGCGCCCGCCCCGCCAGCCGCCGGGCAAAGCGCAGATCGCCGGCGCCGATGTCGAGCACGACCGCGCCCGGCGGCACGAACGACAGCGCCTGGGCGTAGGTGTCCTCGTCGTAGGCCGCCCACGCCGCTTCCCAGTCGGTCATGCTTTGAATAGTGACCAGTTGTCAGTAGGTCAGTAGGTCAGTACATCAGTTGGGAGTGGTAAGTGGCTACTGGCAACTGACCTACTGATTTACTGGCCCACTGATCCACTGACCTACTGACCACTGCTCCTCATTGCCGCCGCAAAAAGTAGTAGCTGACGACAAAGTAGCCCAGGATGCCCAGGGCAAAGCCGCCGGCCCACAGGTAGGCGGTGTTGCCGGCGCGCGGCAGCATGAACCACACAACAAAGATGAACATCAGCACGGTGATGAGCGCCGTGCGAATCCAGTACCAGCGCCAGTTGGTGTGCCGCGCCGAGGGCGTGGGCGAACTGTTCTTTTTGGCCATAGCGCCCTTAGCCCGCCAACCGCTGGAGGGCCAGCGCCAGCCACAGGCCGTAGCCGATGGCCACCAGGCCGAACAAAGCCAGCGCCCAGTTCACGACGCGCAACGTGCCAGCGCTCGGCCGCAGGTCGGTGATGATGGCCCGCACCCCCAGCAGGGCGTGGACGACGCCCAGGATGACGAACAAGACCTCGATGACGAACACGACCGGATTGGCGACGTAATCGAGCACCTGCTGATAGTCGCGCAGCCCGCCCTCGACGATGAAGTGGTGGGCGATCATGTGCGCGCCGAGGATGAACACCAGAAATAGACCCGAAAAGGCCTGCACCAACCAGAGCGAGCCGGAGCGGTCGCGCCGGGCGGCCATCTCCTCCATCGTGCGCCGCGACATTGTGCTTTGCATAGAATAACTCCTACCCGGTAAAGATGAGCACCGCGCCGACAACGAACAGCACCAACGCGATGCCGACCAGCACGTAGAACAGCGTCTTGTGCCGGGGATGGCCGATGCCCATGCCGACCAGGGCCACGCGGATGCCGTTGGCCATGTGGTAGACGACGCCGAACAGCAAGACCACGTCGAGCAGCAGGAAGAGCGGGTTCTTGGCCAGGGCCACGAAGCTATCCCAACTCTCCGGCCCGCGCACCAGCAGGCTGAGCACCGCCAGATGCAGGAACAGGTAGATGGTCAGGCCGACGGCCGTCAGGCGGTTGAGGGCGAAGGCCACCGTGCTCATGCTGCGCCCGCGCACGTCGAACCACGACCGCAGCGGCGCTTTCGGCCGCACCGGGTC
>WBZP01001139.1_pt1 | contig 33850 bp, 23 predicted proteins | sample 5204301 | NCBI WGS metagenome assembly WBZP01 (sample SAMN12412401, study PRJNA552823) | activated sludge metagenome | isolation source: activated sludge from nitrification reactor of wastewater treatment plant... | place: USA: Pennsylvania | collected 2017 | reverse complement strand
CGGTGAATAGCCCCGATGGCAGCGAGCTCCCGCGAGCGGACAGCGGGTGGAGACGGTTCAACGAAGTGATCAACGTGTCCGCTTCGCGGAGGGACGAGGGACGAGTAGCGAGGGGCGAAGGTTAGGTGCGAGTTACGAGTTGCGTGGCGAGTGGTGGCGATGAGTGATGGATAAAATGAATGTTCAGGCAACGCGTTCGTTTGATAAACCGGTAAAACGTGTTGTGCTATTCGTGATCGTGCCGGGAAGAGTTAAGATGGCCGATAACAGGGATTCACCGGACGAAAAAAACGGGAGACACTACAAAGAGCGTCTCCCGTGGATGGAAGAGGTGATTGGTAATTAGTAATTAGTAATTAGTAATTAGAACTGGTAGCTAATCACAAATCACAAATCACAAATCACTAGTTACTAATTACTAGTTACCAGTTACCAGTTTTTCACCATCAATACGTCGTCGCCAGCGTCACCGCTGCCGAGGCGTTGATGTTGCCGTAACCTTTGGTGGAGTTGCGGGTCGGGTAGAACTGCGCGGTGCGGGTCATGATGTCGAGTACCTGGGCGGAGGTGAGGGTCGGTTTCGCGGACCACACCAGTGCTGCAACGCCAGCCGCGGTGGAGGTAGCCACCGAGCTGCCGCCGATGTACGCCGGGGTGGTGCCGCTGGGCATCAGGGCAAGCGAGTTGCGGTTGCTGTTGGCCGTACGCTCCATGGGAACGGTGAAGCGCACCTGGCTGCCGTCGTGGCAGGTGGCGCAGGTGGAACCGCTTTCCTTTACACCGGTCACGGCTACGCAGGCGGAGTAGGCTGCAGGGTAGATCACGCCCCACCAGCTCGTCCAGGAGAACGAAGTGCCGGCCGCGGCGAAGATGAGTTTGCCTTTGCCGTTGGCGTAGTTCACGCCGTCTTTCAGCACACCGCTGCCGAAGGGCGTACCGATCGACATGCTGATGACGCGGATGCCGGGCATATCGCCCATGCGGATGAGGGCGTTCTTCGTGCCGCTGAGTTCGCCTGATGCGTCGAGTACGACGTCATCGCAGGAGCGGATGAAGTGGAGGTTGGATTTGTAAGCAACACCGGTTGTGGCGTTCTGCGCGTTGCGCGGACCGGCGGCGGTGGAAGCCATCGAGGTGCCGTGGGTGCAGCTGGTATAAGCGCTGTTGCCGCGTGTGTAGTCGACCGTCACGGTACGGCCGACGTTACTCATGCCGTCGTTGAACTGCGCGCCCATCAAGGTCTGCGAGGAGCTGAGGCCGGCGTCGATCACACCGATCTGGATGCCTTGTCCTTCGGCCGTGTTCCAGGCGGTGGGGATGTTCATGTTGTTGTAGTTCCAGGGGAGACGACAACCGGGGGTGATCGTGGTCCAGTCGGCGCTGTTGAGCGGCTGGGTGGAGCTGCTGCAGCCGGAGGAAGACATGGAACGCATGGTCATGTTCTGCGGCCAGTAGCCGTACGGCTCGAGGTAGCGGACGTTCTCGATGTTCCGCAGCAGGGTGAGGGCGTTTTTGTCGGTGACGCGCAGGATCATGAGCGGCAGAACAGGATCATCCTCGGCGACGATCTCGTCGCGGGTGTAGGTTTTCGTGCCGGTGCTGTTGAGTTGTTGCAATACGCGTTCGATAAGCGCATCGTGCACAGCCTTCCATTCGGCGGAGTGAATGTTGATCTTGTGGATGATCGGATCCACGTCGTTTACCGAGAGCGGTTTGTAACCTACGGCCACTTCGCCGGTCACCTGGGCGGCGCTCCAGAGGGTGCGGAGGTCGGCCCACTCCCATTGGAAGTCGTTCTGCCGGTTGAGGATCTCCACGACCTTGTCGTCGGTCTGAGCACGGGTGTAGGCTGCTTCGGTCGGAGCCTGTTGCGGGTTCTGTTTCATCCGCAGGACGGGACCGTCGGTAGAGGTTCCCGGCTGGGTGTCTTCCTGGCGGGAGCAGGAGGCCAGCAATGCGCCGGCCAGCAGGAGTACGAGGTAGCTGATCTTTTTCATGTCCTGAAGTGGGGTTGTGTGGGTAACAAGGATACTGATTTTTTCGGAATCCTGACAGGCTGGTGGCTGGATCTCGGCCCGGGTACTTTGAATTTTTAGCACACGGAGTACACGGAAATATTCCCGTGAGCATCCGTTTTATCCGTGTAGTCCGTGTGCCTCTGATTCGAAACCCGGAATATGAAAACAAAAAAGCCCTCCCAAGCGGGAAGGCTTTCGAATGATTGAAGCAGCGGATCAGACCGACTCGGCCAGGATCACCACTTTGTTGTTGAGGTTTTCTACGACGCCGCCTTTGACCGTGAAGACTTTTTCGCCTTCCTTGTCTTTCACCTTCACCTTGCCGTTGAGCAGGGAGGAGATGATCGGAGCGTGGTCTTTCAGGACCTGGAAACTGCCGTTGGTGCCGGGCACCGCTACGGAGCTCACTTCGCCGGCGTAGACCTTTTTATCGGGGGTGATGATTTCGAGGTACATTTTCGTTAGTTAAACGTTTGAACGTTAAACGTTAGAACGTTGAGGCATTTGATCGTGATGCGGGAATCAGACTATTCGCAAACAACGTTCAACTTTCAAACGTTCCAACTTTCAACGAACGTTATTTGCTTTCGGCCAGGATCTTCTTGCCTTTCGCGATCGCGTCGTCGATGGTGCCGACGAGGTTGAAGGCTGCTTCCGGATATTCGTCGACGTCGCCGTTCATGATCATGTTGAAACCGCGGATGGTCTCTTCAATCGGAACGATCACGCCTTTGATGCCGGTGAACTGCTCGGCCACGTTGAACGGCTGCGATAGGAAACGCTGTACGCGGCGGGCGCGGTGTACGACGAGTTTGTCGTCGTCCGACAGTTCGTCCATACCGAGGATCGCGATGATGTCCTGCAGTTCCTTGTAGCGCTGTAGGAGCATTTTCACACGCTGCGCGGTGTTGTAGTGCTCGGCGCCGACAACCGCCGGGGAGAGAATACGCGAGGTGGAATCCAGCGGGTCAACGGCCGGATAGATACCGAGTTCGGCGATCTTACGGTTCAATACGGTGGTGGCGTCCAGGTGAGCGAAGGTGGTCGCCGGAGCCGGGTCGGTCAAGTCGTCAGCCGGTACGTAAACCGCCTGTACCGAAGTGATCGAACCGCGCTTGGTCGAGGTGATGCGCTCCTGCATGAGACCCATCTCGGTGGCCAACGTGGGCTGGTAACCTACGGCCGAAGGCATACGACCAAGGAGAGCCGATACTTCAGAACCGGCCTGGGTGAAGCGGAAGATGTTGTCGATGAAGAAGAGGATATCACGACCGCCCGACTTCTCGTCGCCGTCGCGGAAGTATTCGGCAACGGTCAGACCGGAGAGGGCCACGCGGGCACGGGCTCCCGGGGGTTCGTTCATCTGACCGAACACGAGGGTGGCCTGCGACTTGGCGAGTTCCGTGCGGTCCACTTTGCCGAGGTCCCAGCCGCCTTTTTCCATGCTGTGCTTGAACTCTTCGCCGTAGCGGATAACGCCCGATTCGATCATTTCACGAAGGAGGTCATTCCCTTCGCGGGTACGCTCGCCCACACCGGCGAACACCGACAGACCGGAGTACGATTTGGCGATGTTGTTGATCAGTTCCATGATCAGAACCGTCTTGCCTACGCCGGCGCCGCCGAACAGACCGATCTTACCGCCTTTGGCGTAAGGTTCGATGAGGTCGATGACTTTGATACCGGTGAAGAGTACTTCCGATTCCGTCGAGAGATCTTCGAAGCGGGGAGGCGTGCGGTGAATCGGAACGCCGCCTTCTTTGGAAACGGTGCCGATGCCGTCGATGGCGTCGCCGACCACGTTGAAGAGGCGACCTTTGATGGCATCACCTGCCGGCATCCGGATCGGAGCGCCCATGGCGCGAACCGGGGTGCCGCGGGTCAGACCGTCGGTGGAGTCCATCGCGATCGCGCGGACGGTGTCTTCCCCGATGTGCTGCTGCACTTCCATCACGAGTGCGCCGCCCGGGCGTTCGATCTCGAGTGCGTCGAGGATGTTCGGCAGGGTCGCGCCTTCGGCTTCGAAGCTCACGTCCACTACCGGACCGATGATCTGGGTGATTTTACCAATGTTTGCCATGGTTATGGAGATGCGTTTGGTTTGCGTTTTGAAGGCGCAAAAGTAGCGTTTTTCAGGCGAATCCGGTAGCCTGTTGGTAATTTGTTTTCATACTCCTGAACGCCTCCAGGGGTATTGAAATTCAGTATTTTACAATGATTTTGCGATTCCTTTCCAGGGCTTGAATTTGAACCCGGGATCTGTCGTGTTTTAGGCTTCTCTACAGCAGGTCGTGGATGAAATACCGATTCCTGCACGAATTGGGGTGTAATGCCCGTTATTTTTGGCAAAATGTCGCTCCCCCTCGAAGGACTCTACAAGTACTACCGGCAACATCCTGTTGTCTGCACGGATACCCGGGCCATTGTGCCTGGTTGCCTTTTTTTCGCCCTCAAAGGGCCGAACTTCAACGGGAACGCTTTTGCGGCGCAGGCGCTTGCCTCCGGTGCCGCGTTTGCGGTGGTCGACGAGCCCGGCGCGGTCACGGACCCGCGTTGCCTGCTGGTGGAGGATGTGCTGACCAGCCTGCAACTACTGGCGCAGCACCATCGCCGGCAACTGCGAATCCCGTTCCTGGCCATTACCGGTTCCAACGGGAAGACGACGACGAAGGAACTGGTGCGCGCGGTCCTGGCGAAGAAGTACAAGACGCTCGCCACGAAGGGAAATCTGAACAACCACATCGGCGTGCCGCTGACCGTGTTGTCGATCACCGACGACATCGAATTCGCCGTCATCGAAATGGGCGCCAATCATCAGCAGGAGATCGCGTCGTACTGCAAGATCGTGGAGCCGGACTACGGCCTCATTACGAATGTGGGCAAGGCGCACCTCGAAGGTTTTGGCGGGTTCGAAGGGGTGAAGAAGGGGAAAGGCGAATTGTACGAATGGATCGGGGCGCACGGTAAACTCGTTTTCCTGAACAACGACAATGCGCACCTGACGGAAATGGTCGCCGTACGCGGCGCCGAGCACCGGCAGCGTTACGGCACTACGGCTGATTGCGACTGCAGGGGAGAATTATTGGCCGAATTGCCGGGGCTGCACTTGCGTTGGACGTATGGTACGGTGGCAGGTGAGATCAAAGCGAAGATCGTCGGCCGTTACAATTTCGAAAACGTATTGGCCGCGATCTGCATCGGGAATTACTTCGGTGTGTCGGCGGATCAGATCGGCTCAGCCATCGAATCGTATGAGCCGGATAACAGTCGCTCGCAGTTGGTACGCCGCGGCAGCAATACCATTGTGCTCGACGCCTACAACGCGAACCCGACGAGCATGGAAGCGGCGCTCCGGAACTTCGAGGCGATCCAGTCGGAGCGAAAAGTCGTCTGTCTCGGCGAAATGGCGGAATTGGGCGAAGCTTCCGAGGAAGAACACATGCGCCTTGCAGAGCGACTACGCCTCGCGAATTTTTCGAACATCATCCTGGTCGGCGCGCGCTTCGCCACCTGGGCCGGGCGATTGAGTTGCATGCATTTCGACGATTCCGAAAAGGCTGCGGCCTGGATGCGCCAGCAACGCTTCGAACAGACCTGGTTTCTCGTAAAGGGCTCCCGCAGTACGAAGATGGAAAAGGTGGCGGAAGCGATCACCGGTTGAGTGCGTCACTGCAACTTCATGCACGGGATCAATTTTCGCCATATCAAACATGAAAGCTCCCACCTCCTCGCACATTCTCAATACATCGTCGAACCTCCTGGGCTTTTGTCTGGTGGTCCTGACCTCCCTCCGGATCGCCAACTACTCTGAGCAATCGCTGATCGACGAATTCACGGTGGTGGCATCGGTGCTGTTGATGGCTGCCAGTATCCTGTCGTTCCTGGCGATCCGCTCGGATAAGGAAGGCCGGGCCATTCGCCTTGAGCGGGCAGCCGATAACCTCTTTCTGCTTGCGCTCGGGGTGATCTTTCTGGCCATCCTGTTGATTGCGGCCACGGTTTTCTGACCGGGTTTCGAGGAATCGGAAAGAAGGATAGACAACCCGAAATACCCCAGCCTCAGGGAGGAATCGGCAAAACGGATCACGCAAGATCAGATTCGGAGGTGCTTTTTCATATTGGCCACAGATGTATTCATTTGGAAATTGCACGCCGCTAAGCAAGCGCTATTCGCTTGGGTATTCCTCAGCCATGTATGAATGACATTATCAATCGACGGGACGTTGAATTGCTAGTAGACACCTTTTACCGGCAGGTGCGGGAGCACGAATTACTCGGACCTATCTTCAACGATGTCGCTAAGGTCAACTGGACCCTGCACCTTCCGAAGATGTATTCCTTCTGGGCAACGTTGCTCCTGGGGGAGAATTCCTATTCCGGTAATCCTATGCTGCCGCATATCGACCTCAGCCGAAAAGCCAGACTGGACGACAAGGCGTTCAACGCATGGAAGCGCCTGTTTGATCAAACGGTCGATACCCTATTTGCCGGCGCTAAGGCCGAAGAAGCCAAGGAACGTGCCGGGAACATTGCGCGCTTGATGTTGCATAAGGTGCAGGTTGCGAGGTAAGATACAGAATGATTGCTGCGGCTAACTAAAATGGAAACAGCCGACACTTTCGCATCGGCCATTTCCGGGGCCGCTGGACGTACCTGCGCACCGATTCGAAGATAAGCAAATCTTTTATTGTATTCCCCCGAGCTCAAAATGGAAATGGCCGACACTTTCGTATCGGCCATTTCCGGGGCCGCTGGACGTACCTGCGGCCGTGGAGCAAATTTGAATTGAATTTTCAGTTGTTAGTACGGTTGTTTAGATGTTATTTTTAACCTTACCAGTCGACTTGATTTGATTTCAAGCTATTTTTGAATACATGGAGAAAAGAAGCGCTTTTTCCGGACTCCTTAAATTATCATAACTAAAATCTTTGCAAGCATGATTAATCAGCCATCATTAGCGGAATTGATAACAAATACAGATGGCTACCTGTACATCTGGCATGACTTCTACAGCCGCGAAGAATGGGTGGTCCATTACGTGGTTGCCTGTGCCATCAATGTAAACGAAGAATGGGCGTGTTATGTTGTGAAGCAACCGGGATTCGTATATCATGATGGGACCCGGCACATGGAAATGAAACGACTATGCAATGAAGTGTTGGGAGATTGGATAATGAAAGTAGCAGAAGCGGGTCGTGAAGTAAAGCATGAACACGCGCCTGCTGATGTCATGGTAGCGATTTCAAGTAAACTGCTACCCTCGATTTCTTAATGGTTGATGTATTCTGTCTGAATTCCGCTCCTAAAAAAGAATTTGCTTAGACTAATAATGTGCAAACACTAAGCTAATTTAAAGGGAATGATTAATTACGGATTTAAAATTCGGTCAACTAGTGGAAAGTGTTTCTATAACCATACCCCGTAGCAGAAGCTATGCAGAAACGCTGTGGAGCAACTACATAAAAATGGCAAATGCCGACTAAGTATAGTCGATATCTACCTTCGGCCGCTGCTCGTAGCTGCGGCCAGGTTAAATTTTAAAATAAAATCGCAGAAATCAGCTTGCTATTGACGTTTCATTAGTCCCCAACTAAATTTTCGCAGGCTGTGGTTTGATGACTAAAACCGATATTGACTAACATCGCGCACCCTCAAATTTTTACGGTATTTGCTGTGGTTTGATGACTAAAACCGATATTGACTAACGTCGTGTTATCTCGACAGCAGAAGGGGTGTGCTGTGGTTTGATGACTAAAACCGATATTGACTAACTCTTCATCTCCTGCATACTGTCGATGGATGGCTGTGGTTTGATGACTAAAACCGATATTGACTAACGCAGGCCGGTATACCAGGAAGAATTTGTTGGCTGTGGTTTGATGACTAAAACCGATATTGACTAACACCCGCGGAGCTTCATACATCTGGTGCGCCGCTGTGGTTTGATGACTAAAACCGATATTGACTAACCCCTGCAGGTGGGAAAAACGACATACTGCTGCTGTGGTTTGATGACTAAAACCGATATTGACTAACGCAGACCCAACACCTGTACCATGGTGGGGCGCTGTGGTTTGATGACTAAAACCGATATTGACTAACACAAACAGAAAGCAAATGTCAAACATCATCGCTGTGGTTTGATGACTAAAACCGATATTGACTAACACCATCCGGTCGGAGAACTTCTACGGTGGGGCTGTGGTTTGATGACTAAAACCGATATTGACTAACGATCCATCCAGGCGTTCGTTATACACGGTCGCTGTGGTTTGATGACTAAAACCGATATTGACTAACGGATCCCAATGGTTTCGATTCATCCGTCGTGCTGTGGTTTGATGACTAAAACCGATATTGACTAACCCATACGGTAAGGCTTAGCAAGCCACTCATGCTGTGGTTTGATGACTAAAACCGATATTGACTAACTGATCGGCGATTCAGTGTTACGACCCGCGCGCTGTGGTTTGATGACTAAAACCGATATTGACTAACGAATCCTTTTTTTGCTCATAGCGACGGCTCGCTGTGGTTTGATGACTAAAACCGATATTGACTAACCGAACCCGGAAAAGATGATACGCCGGGTTTGCTGTGGTTTGATGACTAAAACCGATATTGACTAACACCGGCAGCAGCAAGTCCAAGTACGACACCGCTGTGGTTTGATGACTAAAACCGATATTGACTAACCGTGCATTTGAGCATCAAACAGCGCATCGAGCTGTGGTTTGATGACTAAAACCGATATTGACTAACTTCCGACCCCAATTGCTCAGAGCTGATCCGGCTGTGGTTTGATGACTAAAACCGATATTGACTAACTGATCAGCAGCGGTTGAACAAGATGCGCCTGCTGTGGTTTGATGACTAAAACCGATATTGACTAACTATTCTTAATCATATCGTAAACACAACAACGCTGTGGTTTGATGACTAAAACCGATATTGACTAACTAACTCTTACGGAGTTGGGCGAAGGTATAGCTGTGGTTTGATGACTAAAACCGATATTGACTAACTATTCAGAAGTCAATAGCCGAATGGGAGAAGCTGTGGTTTGATGACTAAAACCGATATTGACTAACCGAGATTAGAACATAGTAAAAAGCCCGATGGCTGTGGTTTGATGACTAAAACCGATATTGACTAACAGAGAAAAGAAAACAATATGTTGAATCCCTGCTGTGGTTTGATGACTAAAACCGATATTGACTAACAGGCTTGGAAATTGCCCTTAGCGTCCGACTGCTGTGGTTTGATGACTAAAACCGATATTGACTAACAAGTTCATTGACCAATTCGCAAAGCTGCTGGCTGTGGTTTGATGACTAAAACCGATATTGACTAACCTACCCTTCCATTTTGGCCTGTGAACCAGCTGGTTGGGTAGGGTTCTTTACCGGTGAAAATCAAAAATTGGCTAGAAAAGCTCCAGTTGTTGGGGTGGCGGAGGTAGTGGTTCAGACGATTTACCCCAAAAATTCAGTATGTCGCCATACTGCCGGTCGGTGATCTGTAATACGCTCACCTGACCTTTTTTGGGTAGGGACTTTTCCACTCTCCGGATGTGAACTGCAGCATTTTCTCCGCTTGGGCAGTGCCGGAGGTAAACGGAGAATTGCATCATCGTGAATCCATCCTGTAGCAGGTCTTTTCGGAATCGCGCGTAGTTCTTCCTGTCTTTTTTTGTTTCCGTCGGCAGGTCGAAAAACACCAGGATCCACATGACACGATAGGCGCTGATCCTCTCCTGATGCCGCATGGTCAGAGGGAGGGAAACGATAGTTCGACTTTTCCTGTTTCAAAACACCTGGCCAGTTGCGCGGCAGACTGCTGGATCGCGATCAATAGCGGACTGGTGCTTTTTTCAAATGCGGCGTCTTGTGTGAGTATGGAAGCCAGGCTTGTCTTCACATCTTTATCCAGCGGAGCATCGGGGCCTGACTGACGGACAATGGCGACCACTGACCTGTCCACCCAGGGTCGAAAGGGTTCCATGAGGTCGTCCGCCAGCGGGTAGGCGTTGTACCGGTTATGGTGATGGATGCCTGCCACCGGCAACAAACCCGAACCTACGAGGGAGCGGGCTACAGCGGTCCGTATGATCGTATAGCCGAAATTGAAAAGTCCGTTGGGTGGAGGTCCGTTACGGTCCCGGTAAAAACCCGGTACTTCAGCCATGAGTGTCTGCCAGTAATAGCGTGCCGCCTGTCCCTCTTCATTTCCGGGATCGCCGGAGCGTAATTGCCGTAGCCGTTCCTTGAGAGCAGCACTTTCAAGTCCGTAGTAATCCAATACCCCACCCTGATTTCGAATCTTGGCTTTTACAATAGTTGCCCATAGCTGTTTTAGAAGCGGTTCCCCTGCAGACAATTGCATTCGGAATCGCTCCCCGTGTAAGTTATGTCCGCTGAGTGGTAGTTGAAGCCCGATCGGGTGATGCGTATCGTCGCATACGCATACTGCTACATTCGCTGAAGCCAGCTCGCTCAATAAATAGGAGCTAAGTGTAACTTCACGGGATTCAATAATTAAAATGCCTATGTCTTCTATCGGTATAGATGTTTCATGTCCATTGTCTTTTGAGCGGATTACTAATTGACGATTACGATTACTTAAATTAAAGGGGTTCGTAATGTAAATCGTCCTTTTCATCATCATTCAATAGTATGTTGGACGAACACGGGCTGCCCAATCACTTCTCCAACTACGTTGATTCTGCAACCAATGATTCTTGCATCTTGCAAAGCTTTCATCGATTGGATTCTGCGAAAAAATGGCATTTCATCCCGCAATATGGTAGCTTCAGTATGAAGTCTAAATTCGAAGTATTTAGAGGAAAATTTCTGGCCTCGGAATAGGTGCTTACTAAGAAACGCAGGGTTGTTTTTGTTACTACTAAATGTTTCATTATCAAGTCCAATAAAGTAGAAGTCATTCGACTTTAAACAAGTGATAACTGATTTTCCGTTTGAGGGAAGTTTAATTAAAGGAAGCCCCTGTCTTTTTCTTTCTACTGCTTCCCAGAAAGTCACAACCTCTTCATCAATAACGCCCTTGTCGTTTTGATAAATCAGCACGTGATGATTGTTGCGAGGATTTACATAGCGATTAATCCCGGCATTCTGGTTGGCGGCATTACCCAGGTTTTCGGAGATTCGCACTTTATTGACAGGAACCGGATCCCCGTTCTTATTGGGTAGCAATACAGGAATATCAAATGCAGCCTTGAAGGCTTCCTTTTGTTCCTTCGTCTCCGGTTTGGGTTTGCCGGATTTCTGATCGATTGGTATCCCACGCTGGCGTAGCCGGTCGTAGACGAGTGCTCGCACCCGGGGATCGACAATCTTCGGGAAAGCAGCTTCGCTAAGACCTTTCAACGATTTTCGAACATGATAGGCTTCGGACTGCCCGGGTGCTTTTCGTTTTCCATACACGGTGTCCATGTGCAATTGCCCCCGGGCTGAGATGCCCGTATTTTGAAACTCAACTTTACCTTTTTTTATTCTGAATTTTCGTTTTGTCAAGACTTTCCGATCTGCTTTGTGTGATACCAGTATGGAAAGTATGCTCAACTCAGCATCCTGCCGGAAACTGTCCCAGGGCATTGGGAAGTTGCGCAGCTCTGCTGTGCGATTGTATTTATTCCACTTTTGTAATTCCTGTAGGTGGGCAAGTTTATAGGTGGCCATGACCAAGGCATCGATGGCATGATGCCGGTGGTCCTTACGATCCTTGGCATCGGTATCGCTAAGTATTGTGTTAAGTCCCCACTTTCCCCTCAAAATAGCGGTCATGTTACCGGGCGCTACGGAAACTTTTTCGGCTACTTGAGATAAGTAATTTGTCGCTTCTTTACTGATGTACCGGGTATCGTTAAGTTGTCTTGCGATGAAACCCTCTTGGTCAAACTTTTCAGCAGTAAACCGTTTGAATTTCCGGTAGCGGTTCGGAAATTCTTTCGTGTCATAGAATTGGGTGATGACTCGCTTTTTAACATCTTCCCATGTAGCTTTTCCGGAGCGGATGAAGTGTTGGTAGGGTGTACGTTCACCTTTTAAACGGTTTTCATCGGCAAAACAAAGGGTGAGATTCAGCCAACTGTCGTCCAACGATTTGCTCCAGGGGAAAATGTGTTCGATTTGCACCTCGCCGCTGAACAATTGTGTAATGCTGATCTCTCTGCCGGTATAGGGACAGGTGTGTTGGCATTCTTCCCACAATTTGTAACGAAGCATGTTTTCGGCGGATGGTACTTTGCCATGCTCATTCAGCCTTTTTTTCACTTCTTCATTATATCGCTCCAGCCGGTTTTGTTCCATTCGAATTTGCCAGCGCTTTAGTCGTGGGTTTCTTAAGTCGCGTGCTAGTTCCACGGAAATTTCGTCGATCTTTCCAAACTTTTCGATGAGCGCGTTAACGACTTTTCTCAATTCGAAAAGCGCTGTAGAGACGACGGGGTTTCGAAGTTTCTGGATAATGCGGTCTGCCGCTGGGCCGTAAGGCAGTTTTTCAACCCATTCCCCGGCTCGGATTGATTCGCTGTGGTGATAGAGTTTGTTTAACTGTTTTTCCGTGAAACCGAATTCGCGGACCAGAAAGGCCTTTAGCTCATCAAGGTAACCACCTTTAATTCCAGAGCGAACAATTTCCGGGACATTGGTAATGATGAAGTCCTTGTTTTCGGGAGAAAGTGAATCCCAGGTGTTGCCAAACGCATTTCTTATTCCTCCCAGACAGACTGCGATATCATATTGATGTCCGTCTTTCAAAAAAGGTAGTATGTTGTTGATCGCTTTTCTACTCAGGCTAGCGTATCCTTCTTCCAGCCGGATTTTAAGTACAGCCTGGAGATCTTTTTCGCTGCATTTCCATTTCTTACGCCCATAATCTTCCAAGCTATCCTTGTCTTCAAAGGAAAACAGCACATGCCAGATATCTTCTTGTTCCTTTTGACTTAACTCCTGCCAGGTCCGGTTGTTGAAACTCAAACCTGATAAGGAAGCTAAAGTTTGCGCGTTCTTTACTTTGTCGTCTTCAAGATAATTGAACCGGTAGTATTCGTCTTTCTTTTTCCAAAGCTTTCGAAGGTCTTTGATTTTTTTATCTGTTTTGGAAGCTGTCAGATAATCAACAGCAGTGTCGACTTCTTCCCGACTAAGCCGCTCTCCATTGCACTCAATCGTATTTAGAAATTGATAGAGACGGAAATATTGAAATGGGATCGCACTTACCGGGCATCTGGGCTTTTTAGGCTCAAATGTGCATTTCCCGATAAGATATTTCTGACTTCGCAATGGCCGCTGGAAAAACAAGATTCCATCCTGCGGATCATTCTGTTTCCTGGTACCGCCAAACCGGATTCTCATTTCCTCGCTCAATAATGGGTTTAGTTTGCTCTGTGCGCTCCAGATCGCATTGAACTCCATTTGATACATAGCCCTGGTAGTGTAACGATTTCGAATGCGCGGCCTTCCCGCAGAATAGGATTCTCCATCTGGAGGATAAATGGTAGCGAGGTAGCTGCCTAATGTGCTGTTACCAATTAAGGATTGAGTTTCATTAATGCCGGTCTTGCCTTCCTCTTGATTTCCTGTGAAAAGGACGCTTTCCTCTTTGTCATCTCGGGCGCTTCTGCTGTTGCTTTGAAAACCACGCCGCTGAGCCATGTGATAGAGCAGTCGACCAAGCTCTTCCGCTTGCAATTGCTCTTTTAGCGCTTTAGCCCGGAGCAGATAGGGGTTTAGGCGAAACCATTCGCGCATTTCAGGCGAATCTGGGAATTTTTTGGCCCGGAAAAATCCTTGTAATTCATTCGGCGAAATGGGGCATAAGCCGGCTTTTGAAAGCTCTTTCAGCAGGATCTTCTTCCGTAATTTTCGTCGGAAGTTTTGCTTCCGCAATCCCCTGAACTGTCGCCGTTCGCTGTTTCTCGAAATTTCTTTTTCTCCTTCGCCAAGATTCACCACCCCTTCTGGAAAAATTCGAACTCCGGAACCAAGGATTCTTTTTTCATCCTCCACCAATGCCCAACCGATGGAGTTGGTGCCAATATCAAGCCCTAATCTCTTTTTCATAAAATAATATTTAAAAAATTTACTTGACTCAAATGTATTCATTGAGTAGTTTTGTGTCAAGTGATTGAAAAATCATTTAGTCATCTTATCACAGTAAGGCTAAATTGCCGAAGGTGAAAACCTTGAGCCCGGCGTACTCCGTCGGGCTTATTTTTTTAATAAAAAACTTCCAATAAACGAATAAAACAAAAAAGCGGCTCGTTGGAGCCGCTTTTTTCATGCCTTCTTCGGTTTCCTGAAAAACTTCTTCTTCCGATTTTCTTCGTCATAATAACCGTAGCCGTGGTAACCATAGCTGTAGCCGTAGCCGTACCCGTAGCGCTGGTTGGTGCCGGCATCGTTGAGCAGGATACAGAGTTGCTTTGCTTTTCCTTGTTCGTGGATCTCGTTGATCGTTTTGATGTACTCCTTCTTCGAGTAATTCTCGCGAACGATGAAGACGTTGATGTCGGCATGGTTCATCAGCACCAAGGCGTCGCTCACGATCCCCACCGGCGGTGTGTCGATGATGATGTAATCGTAGCGGTCGCGTAACGAGTGGAGCATTTCCAGTGTCCGTTTGTTGGCCAGGAGTTCCGCCGGATTCGGCGGGACCGGACCGGACGGGATGATCTCCAATCCGTCGACCGAAGTCTTGTGGATGACTTCTTCCAGGGTCGCGCGACCGATGAGGTAGTTGCTCACCCCGATGGAGTTGTCGATGCCGAAATCCTGCACCAGTTGCGGCTTGCGCAGGTCCATGCCCACGATGATGATGCGGTAATGCTGCAAGGCCAGGACCGCCGCAAGGTTCAGGGTCGAAAAGGATTTTCCTTCACCGCCCACGGAGCTGGTGATGAGTACGATCTTGTGCTGATCGGCCAGTCCGAGGAACATCAGGTTGGCGCGGATGGAACGGAAGGCTTCGGCAATGGCCGATTTCGGCTTGGCGCTCACCACCAGGCGTTCACTGCTGGTGTGGTGTCCCACGACGCCGATCACGGGTACTTTCGTCTGCTTCTCCACATCCTCGCGGTTGCTGACAGTGTTCTTCAGATAGCCCTGCAGGGCAATGAAGAGAATGGGCAATACCAGCGCGAGGAGGAGCGTGATGATCGCCACCGCCTTGCGGTTCGGGATCACCGGGATCTCGTTGAAGGATGCGCTGTCCAGCACCTTGTTGTCGGACACGGCCGTTGCCTTGGCGATACCGGTCTCCGCTTTCTTCTGCAGGAGGTAGAGGTAGATATTCTCATTCACCGAGAAATTGCGCTGGATGCCGAGCAGTTCCCGTTCGATGTTCGGGATCTTGCGGATCGAGCCTTCGTATTCCGCCAACTGGCCCTGGATCGTACCAAGGCTGACGCGCGTCTGGTTGCGGAGGCTGTTGATGTTCTCGATCAAGGACGCTTTGGTTTCTTCGATTTGCTGGTCAATGACCTTGATCGCCGGAGAGTTCTCACTGGCGCCGTACCGCAGGCTGCGCCGTTTGGTCTGCAGATTCTTCAGTTGACCGATCAGGTCGATCAGCAGGGGATCCGGTGTGCCCAGGCTGGAAGGAGCCAGTTGGTCGAGGTCCTTGTTCGACTTTACGTAGTTGTACAGGTAATCCAGAGACTTCAATTCCAGCTCGGCTTTGGCCCGGTCGGCATCGACCCGTGTGACGCGCTCGAGGTAGGCCTTGGATTCTTCGCTCAGGTCAACGGTTCCTTTTTGTTCCTTGAACCGTTGGAGTTCCAGTTCGGTCGCGTTGAGGGTCTTGGAGATCTCCTCGAGTTGCTCGTCCACGAACTTCAGCGTCAGCGCGGCGACGGAAGACTTGTCCTTAACGTCCTGGTTGATGTAGACTTTTCCCAGGGTGTTGAGGAAATCCACGGCACGTTCGGGCACCTGGTCCTGGATGGTGATGTTGATGATGGTCGCGTCCTTGTTGATCGGTTCGGCTTTCATCTTTTCCGAATACCAGGCAATCAGTTTGTTGGTCGATTGGATGACAAAGCGGAAGTCATCGTCCTGACGTGCCGCGAAGGAAGGATCGTTCCTTACAATGCGGAGTTTGAATCGGGCTGTCTGGACCTCTTCGCCGAAGCGATGTTTGGAGGAGTAGTTGAAATCGTCCACCAACCGGTTGTCCGCTTCGATCTCGAGCTGATAGGTCAGTGAATCCAGCAGGCGGATGTGAAACTCTTCATCGTACAAGCCGTCTTGAACATACAGCGGTTCAACGATGAAGGGGTTGTTCTTGTAAATCGGATAACGGAAAAAAGTGGTCTTTCCGTAATAACTGACGCCCAATCCGAGCTCTTCGATGGTTTCCTGCAGGACGGATCGGGATCGCAGAATGCCGATCTCCGTGGCGACGTTTTTGACATTGCCGAACAGGTCGCCGGTCAGGATGTCTTCGATATTGCTCGACTTGTTCTTGCTGTCCTTGATGAGCACACTCGTATTCGCTTCGAATACCGGTAGTGTAAAACGGATGTACAACAGGCCGGCGGTTCCGAAAACGAGTAAGGAGATCAGGAAGTAGTGCCAGTTCCTGCGGATGTTCGAAAAGAGCAGGCGCAGGTCGATCTCGTCGTCGTTGCGTGGACGGTTGTCGGTGCTGGCGCGCATGTTATTTGGTTTGGGTCAGGAAAAAGGTGACGGCAATGATGGCGGTGGAGATCACCGAAGCGAAGAGCGTGACCGAAGGGTTGATGTTCTGGAAAGCGCGGCGACGTACCGGCGCGATGTACACGACATCGTCGGGATGCAGGTACCAGGTTTCGGGTGTGAGGCTTGAACTTTTCGTGAGATCGATCATGAATTCCCGCATCTGATTGTTCTCCGAACGCAGCAACTTTACTGCCGTACGGTCACCGAAAGTGTTAAGGTCGCCGGCGTAGCCCAGCGCTTCGACCAACGTGATCCGCTCATTGGGTACGGGGTAGGTACCGGGTTTGTTGACTTCTCCGAGCACCGTCACTTTGAAGTTCAGTTTCTTGACCGTCACCAACGGGTCTTCCATGTAATCTTTATACTTCGCGGTGATGGCGCGATTGGCTTCTGCCAACGACATGCCGTTCAGGTTGACTTTCCCGGCAAGCGGCAGGTTGACCTCGCCGTTCTCGGCTACGACGTAGCCCTTTTCATAAGCCGAACGTGTATCGCTGGTCGGCCGGTCGGCCGGTACAGCGAGATACGGGAAGGCTTCCGCGTTAATGGAAAAAATGTTGATCGAGAGAATGTCTCCTGGAAAAATCCGCAAGGTGTAGGCGCCGGGTTGCGCCAGCGCTGAAGGAAGTCCATCCTGGAAGTACACGATCTTCCGCTGAGGCGTACATGCCGAAAAAAGCAGGGCGATCCACACGAAGTGGAGCAGCGGGAGGAATCTTTTCATCAGCAGGTACGAGAATTATTTCCCGATGATCTCACGGGAAATGACAATGCGTTGAACTTCCGATGTGCCTTCGTAGATCTGCGTGATCTTGGCGTCGCGCATCAGTCGTTCGACATGGAATTCCTTCACATAACCGTAACCACCGTGGATCTGCACGGCTTCGGTCGTGACCTCCATGGCCGTTTGGGAAGCGAAGAGTTTCGCCATGGAAGAAGCCAGGCCGTAGTCCTGTTTCTGGTCTTTCAGCCAGGCGGCTTTGAGACAAAGCAGGCGGGAAGCCTCGATGTTCGTGGCCATGTCGGCCAGCTTGAACTGGATCGCCTGGTGCTGCGAGATGGTCTTACCGAAGGCCTTGCGCTCTTTCGAATATTGCAGGGCCAGTTCGTAAGCGCCCGAGGCGATGCCGAGCGCCTGCGCCGCGATACCGATACGACCGCCGGTGAGCGTCTTCATCGCGAACTTGAAGCCGAAGCCATCTTCTCCGATGCGGTTTTCTTTCGGGACTTTTACATCCGCGAACATAAGCGAATGGGTGTCGCTGCCGCGGATACCCATTTTATTCTCCTTCGGGCCGATCGTAAAGCCGGGCATGCCCTTTTCCACGATGAACGCGTTGATGCCTTTGTGACCTTTCGCTACATCGGTTTGTGCCATCACCAGGTACACCGAAGCGGAGGAACCGTTGGTGATCCAGTTCTTGGTGCCGTTCAGCAGGTAGTGATCACCTCGGTCGATCGCGGTGGTATGTTGTGAGGTAGCGTCGGAACCGGCCTCCGGTTCGGAGAGACAAAAGGCGCCGATGATCTCGCCCTTGGCCAGCGGAACCAGGTATTTTTGTTTCTGGGCTTCCGAACCGAATGCTTCAAGTCCCCAGCAGACGAGCGAATTGTTCACCGACATGACCACGGAAGCGGAAGCGTCCACTTTCGAGATCTCTTCCATGGCCAGGACATAGGAAATGGTATCCATGCCACCGCCGCCGTACTTCGGATCCACCATCATGCCGAGGAAACCGAGTTCACCCATTTTACGGATCTGTTCCGCGGGGAACTTCTGATGGTCGTCGCGCTCGATGACGCCCGGTTTCAATTCTGTCTGGGCAAAATCGCGGGCAGCTTTTTGGATCATCAGGTGTTCTTCGGTCAGCTCGAAATGCATGGCAGTCGCTTGTTCTTAATTCGTTGTTTTTCGGGGAAAACGCCGCATTTCCAACCGGGAAAGGGCGTATTTTGTGCGGACAAACCTACGGATTTGAACGGTATTCTAAAAGGATGGACAAGCGTTCGGCGAAGGCTGGCTTTCAGCTTTTGCTTGTTGCTCCTTTGTCAGTTTATAACCTTGAAAGCTAGCGCGTTGGAGCCAACTTTTGCGTCGGTTATCCGGCTCGACCCGCAGTGTGAACACGAAGGGATTCGGGCCGCGCAATTGACAGATGGAACGTACCTGCTGGCTGGCAATCTGGTCAACACCGCTACCGGTTCGGGCACCATCGCCTTTTGTCATTTGAATGAGTACGGTGATACTGTTTCAACGCGCCAGTACGGATCGGGTGGCGCCCTCTGGACGTTAACCGATTGGTGCGCCACGGTCAATGGTTGGATGCTGGCAGGTGTCGTCGACAGCCTGGGCAATACCTCGGGTGCGATCTGGCAGATCGACAGCACGGGTCAATTGATTGCACAAGTCCGTTATCGGATGAACGGTGAACGGGTTCGGTTCACCGCGCTGGTCGATGCGCTGGAAGGCGGCTGGTTGCTGGCGGGTTACCGGCTGGAGATCGCGACCAACCGTTACCGTTTCCATGTACGCAAACTGGACGACGCGTTGCAAACGACCTGGACAAAGGATTACTACGTCCGGTTGGGACAGTTGCTCGATGCTGAACAAGTTCCCGACTCGTCCTATCTGTTTACCGGGTACCTGCTCGATCAGGGCGATACCAGCGGCTGCCTGTTCGTACTGCATACCGACCTGCTCGGCGATTCCCTTTGGTTGCGGAAGTATTTCGGAAATGGATGGGCTTCCGGCGCTTCGCTTGCGCAGCTCCAAAACGGCTTTGTCGTAGCAGGAGCGACTTCCGTTTCTTCGGTATCTCCATCCGATCGCTTTGTGGTTCGGTGCAACGAGCCGGGCGATTCGCTCTGGACGCGATCGCTTGGAACGGTCAACCAGGAACGTATCCATGACCTACTTCCGGTAGAAGATGACTGCCTGCTCCTGGTTGGGGAATCCGCCTCGCAACTGGATGTAACCAAATTCGATTCTTCCGGCTCCTTGTTGTGGTCGCACATGCACATGGCCGGCTTAAACGATCGGGGGAAGCACGCTTTCCAAACGGCGGAGGGAAACTATGCGATCATCGGTACGGCTGGTGCCGGCAGCGGATCTTCCGCGTTTTATTTCCTGGTAATGGACACTTCGGGTGCAATCGTCCTCAACCTGGTCGATGGATTTCCGAAGCCCAACTACCTGCATTTTTATCCAAACCCGGCAAAGGGGATCGTCCGACTCGCTCCTGGTCCCGTCAAAGACCTGGTTATCTCCGATCTACTCGGGCGTGTCCGGATGCGCGTTTCGGATGTACAGGAAAGCTTGGATCTGGGCCCTTTATTACCAGGTTGTTATATCGTGGAAGCGGAGAACGAATCGGGGGCACACCTCCAGGGAAAACTAGTCGTCAAGGAATGAGTTCAGGATCTTACAAGGTGGTCGGTTTAATGTCCGGTACGTCGCTCGATGGTCTGGATATCGCGTTGTGTGAGTTCGTCCGAAACGATACCTGGAGCTATCGTATCCTGGAAGCAGAGACGGTGGCGTATCCCGATGACATCGCCTCCCTGTTGCGAAGTATTGATAAAGCGGATGCCGAATCGCTCGTTAAGGGCCATATTCAGTACGGGAGCTACCTGGGGAACGAAGTCCGGAGGTTTCTGGACGAACGCGGCAGCAGCGCCGATTTCGTATCCTCACACGGTCACACCATCTATCATCAACCCGGTAACGGTTTCACTTTTCAGTTGGGCGATGGTGCCGCGCTTTCAGTCGCAGCAGGATTGCCGGTTGTCAGTGATTTTCGCATGCAGGATGTGGCGCGAGGAGGACAAGGCGCTCCACTCGTGCCGGTGGGTGATCAACTGTTGTTCGGAGAATTTACGCATTGCCTCAATCTGGGCGGGATCGCGAACATTTCGTTCGCTCAGGGTAAACGGCGCCTGGCCGGAGACCTGTGTCCGTGCAACCTTTTGCTCAATCCGGTAGCCGTGCGTCGGGGATTACCCTTTGACCGCGATGGCTTACTGGCTCGGGAAGGTCGTCCCGACCCGGAGTTATTGAAGGAACTGGCGGCTTTGCCTTATTATCGGCGATCCATGCCCAAATCGCTCGGACGCGAAGACCTGGAGCGGGACTTTGATCCGATCCTGTCCGGAGTTCAATTGGGCGAGGAGGACTTGCTTGCCACGCTTTGCGAACACATCGCAACGATCATTGCTGAAGGGATCCACGCACCGGAAGGGTCGCACGCTCCTGGCAAACTGCTGATAACCGGTGGAGGAGCGCGCAACCGATTGCTGGTGGAATTGATTCGAAAAAAATCTCCGGTCGACGTGGTAGTGCCCGACGGATCCATCATTGACTTTAAAGAAGCGTTGATATTCGCCTTTCTGGGCTTGCTTCGCTGGCGACAGGAAGTCAACGTGCTCGCGTCTGTCACCGGAGCTCACAAGGATCACAGTGCAGGTTCGATTTATCTCTGACCGATTCAAGGGATGAAAATGAAAAAGGCCACCATTCGGCGGCCTTTTTTATTCAGGTCAATTGGGATCAGAAATCGTCTTCGTCTTCGTCGAAGTCATTCATACCACCGGAGTCCTCCATATTCATATCCTCATCCATGGACATTTCCATGCCGTTGTCGTCGTCAGTCGTTTCGGTCAGCGGACGGATCTCGATGATCTCTTCCTGCATGGAAATTACTTTCGGCTGCTCGAACGGGATTTCCGGCGACTTAGCCGGTTTCGGCGCGGCAGGTTTTTTAGCGGCGGGTTTCGGTGCTGCCGGTTTCTTAGCGGCTGGTTTCTTTACAGCCGGTTTTTTTGCAGCCGGTTTCTTGGCTGCGGGCTTTTTCGCTGCAGCTTTTTTCGCAGCCGGTTTTTTAGAAGCCGCTTTCTTCTTGGCGATGGGTTTTTTAGCCGCCTTCTTTGCGACTTTTTTCCGGGCCGGAGCGGCCTTCTTGGCTTTCTTGGCCGGAGCCTTTTTAGCCTTGGCTTTCGCCTTCTTCGCGGGCTTCTTCTTGGTTGCCATGGTGCGTTGGGTTCTTTGAAGTGGTGGTAGGCAAACTTATTTCCGTGAATCCAAAATTACAAGAACAATTATTCACCATACAACCGATTCCGGAAAAAAAAATCGCGCGCCCCCCGCCGGGTATGCTTCGGTTGTCCGGTGCGGCTATTTGCCGTAGGTTTGCCCGACCAATGAGTACCATGAATCAATCGTTACCTGTCACCGAAGCCCTCCGGGTTAAGGATCTGATCCGTCGTTTTGAAGAAAAGCGTCCGGAGATCGTATTTGAATGGAAGGATGCTGAAACCGAAGCGGAGGGTTGGATCGTCATCAACTCCTTACGGGGTGGTTCCGCCGGTGGCGGTACCCGGATGCGGAAGGGTCTGGACAAGCGGGAGGTGGAATCCCTCGCAAAAACGATGGAAATCAAGTTTTCTGTCAGTGGTCCTCCCATTGGCGGCGCGAAGTCCGGGATCAATTTCGATCCATCCGACCCCCGCAAGCAAGGGGTATTGGAACGTTGGTTCAAGGCGGTAATGCCCCTGTTAAAGACCTACTATGGAACGGGCGGCGACCTGAACGTGGACGAGATCCACGACGTCATTCCCATCACCGAAAAGCTGGGACTCCGACACCCGCAGGAGGGAACGGTCGTAGCCCACTTCAATGCCGGGGAGGAGCAAAAGGCTCGGATCATCGGTCAACTTCAGCGCGGCGTGAAAAAGCGCCTGGAGGACCTGGCCTATTCGCCGGAACTCACCCGGCCCATTACCGTGGCGGATATGATCACCGGCTATGGGGTGGCTGTTTCAGTCCTGCATTATTACCGCTTATGGGGCGGAAGTGTCAAAGGTAAACGCGCGATTGTGCAGGGGTGGGGTAATGTAGGGGCCGCCGCGGGCTATTACCTCGCCCAGATGGGCGTTTCGATTGTCGGGATCATCGATCGTCAGGGCGGTCTGATCAAGGCCTCGGGCTATGCTTTCGAAGAAGTACGGGAATTGTTCCTCCAGCGTCAGGGTAATCAGTTGAACGCGGAGGGAATCATACCGTTTGATAAGATCAATCAGGAAATCTGGCAGACCGGTGCCGAAATTTTCGTTCCGGCTGCGGCGTCCCGCCTGGTACAGCGCGAGCACCTGGATGCCATGCTATCCAAGGGGCTGGAAGTGATCGCCTCCGGAGCCAATGTCCCGTTCGCGGACAAGGAGATCTTCTTTGGACCGATCATGGAGTTCGCCGACAACAACTGCAGTGTGATTCCGGATTTCATCGCGAACTGTGGTATGGCGCGGGTATTCCGCTATCTGATGAATGATGAAACGCCGATCACCGATGAGGCCATCTTCCACGATGTTTCCGAATGCATCGGCGGCGCCTTGGAAGCCGTGTATCATCGCAATCCGGGAAAACGTGGATTGAGCCAGACGGCCATTGAGATCGCGCTGGAAAAGTTGATCTGATAAGCTGTTAACTTTGACCGGGAAGATGCTCGTCTTCCCGGTCGTTTATTTTGTCATGTTCTCTCTCCGTTCCGTCCTGAATCAAACCTTTCTGGGTAACACGCTGGAGAGTTATCTCTGGTTCCTGGGTATTCTACTGGTCGGACTCGCCCTCAAGCGTTTTATTTCCAAACTTATTGCCCGCCTGTTCTATCGCGTCGTGCGGAAGCAGGGCCACCGGGTTGGATCCGATAAATTCCTGGCGCTGACTGCGGCGCCGGTTGGATTCCTGTTCCTGCTCCTGATTCTTTATGTGGCTTGCGACCGCCTGCATTTTCCGGAGGAATGGAAGCTGGTTCCGGAGAATGTCTTCGGCCTGCGCTTCGTGCTGCATCAGTTGTTCGAAGGCGCCGTCGTTGTCGCCGTAACCTGGATTGTGCTGCGGTTGGTCGACTTTTTCGGACTGGTCCTGATCGAGCGCGCGCGCGAAACGGAAGACCGGTCGGATGATCAGTTGGTTCCTTTTGTCAAGGAAGGAATAAAGGTGATCCTGGCAGGCGTGGGCTTGCTCATCACCCTGGCGGTCTCGTTTGATCTCGATGTCGTATCGCTGGTCACCGGACTGGGGATCGGCGGACTTGCCTTCGCGTTGGCGGCAAAAGAAACACTGGAGAACCTGCTGGGTTCATTTACGATATTTCTTGATAAACCTTTTCGTGTTGGTGACCAGGTGAAAGTTGGTCCGGTGGAAGGTAAGATCGAAAGCGTAGGATTTCGTTCGACCCGGATTCGTGCCCTGGACCGCATGCTGGTGACTGTTCCGAACAAGAAAATGGTCGACGCGGAACTCATCAACGAAACGGAACGCGAGGTGCGCAGGTCCCGTCAGGTTTTTCTGTTGGAACATTCCACGCCGCCGGAACGGATCGAAGAAGTCCTGACGGACATTCGCGGCTACATTGAAGTCCAACACGAGCTCGAATCCGGTTTTATCGTTCGTCTGCAGAACGTCACGCAACACGGCTTGGAATTGCTGGTTGTTTATATCGTAAAGACGCCCGTATTCGAAGAATTTTTGGCGGTACAGGAGCGTATCCACCTGGAGATCCTGGGTATTCTGCATCGCCATCAGGTCAGGTTCGCGTCGACAGCCCCTGTTGTCAACCTCACCGCTTCGCCGGATCGATAGTCCTTAGAGGATGTTGAGGGTCGGGTAGTGATTCCCCAGAATCGTCGTCGCGTCTTCGCCCAGCCATTCTTCCAGGATCGTCGCGTAAACCTGCCGGAAATCGGTTTTGAACTTCACGTCTCCCTCGTCGAGATCACCCAGGTCGGGTAGGCCGTTGATCAATCCTTTGCGACGCATATTGCCACCGGCGAGAAAGACATAGTTGGCGGCGCCGTGGTCGGTGCCGTTGCTGCCGTTCTGCGCCACCCGTCGGCCGAATTCCGAAAAGACCAGGATGCGGGTTTCGTAGAATCGATCTTGTTGCTTTAAGTCGTGGATCAGCGCGCTCAGGCCCTGATCAAAGGTTTTCAGCAAGCGGTTTTGAATGTTCTTCTGTAAGGCGTGCGTGTCAAACCCCGGAAGTGAAACATAAAAAAACCGTGTCTCAACTCCGGCTCCGATCAGCGAAGCGATCTGACGGAGTTGTTTGCCGAATGCATGGTCCGGATAGTTGCCCGTCGTGTGGGTGCTATTCGTATGCGCGGAGAGATAGTCCGCGCTCTCGACCGTCTGGCGAAGGGTACGATACAGGAAGGCGCTTTCCCCTTGTTCCGGAAGTGATGCTTGCGCCAGGCTGCGCAGCAGCGGTCGCTTCAGCAGTTGTTGCAGGCGTTTAGAATCGGGTGTGGCCATGCCCTTACGCTGTTCGCCCTTCAGTGCCAGGCTGAGACTTTCGTCTAGTTCCAGGGCCAGGTGTGCGGGCGTTGCATTGGAGGCTTTCAGCGCGTCCAGGTAGCGGCCGATCCATCCGGTTTGAACGTAGCGGTCGGCATCGCTGGCGCTATGCCAGATATCCATGGAGCGGAAGTGGGAGCGGTTCGGGTTGGGGTAACCGACGCTGCTCAGGATGCTTGCTTCGCCTTTGTGAAACAGATCGGCCAACCCGCGCAGGTTGATGTTGAAAGCGGCATCGTCGTTGAGCCGGAGCAATTCGTTATTGCGGAGGGCGATACCCGGCCGGGCGGAGTAGTAGTGGTCGTCGCGAAAGGGAACGATGCAGTTGAGCCCGTCGTTGCCTCCGGTGAGCTGGATCACGATCACCCTGCGACCGCTGAACGATTGTGTGACGGAACCGCGAAGAAAGGCGGGCAGAAACAGCGCTGTGGAGGCAAGGCCGGTTGTTCGGAGAAAGTCGCGACGAAGCATGGTCAGACGAGTTGGAATTCAGGCAGGCTGCAAACGGCTATACAGGCATCCTTCAGGGTGGCTGGTGTCGGGAGTGCCTTTCGTGTGATGGAGGAAAGGTCCGTGGTCAGCAGGTCACGCGACAAAGCGTCAATCCAGGTATCCGGAGTTTGAGCGCCATAGGCTTTTTCAGGAATTTCGAATCGGGCGGTGATGCGGGCGATAGCCTCTTCCTGAAGTTTCTTTTGTGAAGTTTCTTCAAACTCCGGCCGTCCGCGAGCCGTTAAGGCGCGTTCGCGTAAAAAGCGATCGGCGAGGCTGAGCCGCAGCAGGAGGGAGGCACTGTCAATCCAGTCGCGGTGTCCTTTCCATCCTGCCACATTGGGAGGGAAGAAAAGTGTTTGACCGAGGTTTTGTTGCAGCCTTAGGAGTGTTTCGCCCCGTTCGAACTCGATACCGAAGTAGCGGATCATGCGAACCAGCAGCGGTACCGGAGCCGCGATCATGGATCCTATCACCGAGGCGTCATAAAACCAATCCCGGGTGAACAGGTGGCGGAGGGTTTTTCCGACATGAAAATTATATTCTTGTAACACGACGGCTATTTCCCGAATGCGCTCAGCGGATGGGTTGGGATGGAAGTAGAATCGAAGCAGTTTGCCGGAAAGGAAGTCGGGTAGGGCGGGGTGCGCAAGCAGCAGATCGAGCACTTCGGTACCGTCGAGCGGACCGGTTTTTCCCAGGACTACTTTGGTTCCGGTATCGTGATCGGTGTCGATGATTTCGAATTTTCCCTTGCGATTCACTTTCCAGCCGGTGAAGGCGCGTGCGGCCTCCCGGATATCGTGCTCTGTATAGTTACCGATGCCCAGGGTGAACAACTCCATCACTTCGCGGGCGAAGTTCTCGTTCGGATGGTCTTTGTGATTTTCCTGGTTGTTGAGATAAATGATCATCGCGGGGTCTTGTGCAATGCCGTGCAACAGGTCCCGGAAGGAACCGAGCGCATGGCGTCGCAGAAAATTGTTCTGACCCTGCATCAGGTAGGAGAATGGGGCGGAGGTGGCGAAATGTCCGTGCCAGAAGAGGGTCGCCTTTTCGCGCAGACAAGCCCGCGATTCGGCCATCCGGTAAAGCCAGTGAAAGTTGAGGTTCTGCATCTCCGGCCCGGAGCGGAGGATCATGGCCAATACGCGGAAGTTGGAAACCTCGGCCCGACCTTTCAAGGGATCGGGGATGAGGTTCAAGTCTTCGATCAGTTCCGACTCGTTAAAAAGATGGTCCACCAGGTCTTCCACTTCCTTTCCTTCCCAGCGATCCAACTCTGCCGGCAGCGCGCCAAAACCGGCACGAAGAAAAAGATGTTGGACAGCCCGACGCGTAAGTTTCATGGACGACTGATTAAGTGGAAAGAAAATTAGAAATTAATGGGGGTGAATCAGGAAAACAAAACACATGCCATAAAATTGACCCAAAGTTCGATAGGGACAATGGCAAGAAAGCATGAAGGAGGGCGCTGGTTACAAGGTGTCAGAAAGGGCAACTAGAAACTTGAAGCTAGTAACTAGAAACTAGTAACTAGAAACTAATGGCTAGAAACTAATAACTGGTAACTATTCGCTCCCGCCTTCGTAAAAGCTACGGCGGACAGGATTTACTATTCGCTATTCGCTATTCGCTATTCACTATTCACTATTTACTGTTCACTGTTCACTATTCACTATTCACTCAATTATGAATATACAAACTCTGCGCCGCCGCATCGAATTCTGTCCCATACGCACGCAGCGGCCGTGATGCCGGACCATTGGTGATGGATCCGTCGAACAGGCTGAAGCGGCTACCGCACTTATCGTCTTTTACCTGTACCAGGCTGGAGTCCACATTCAGGATGGAGCCGCTGGCCGTGGGGTCATAAGGACATGCACGGTCGTAGGCGGCGAAATCGTCGATGCTTTTTCGGTAGACAATAATTCCCTTATAACCGCCGTTGATGGTGATGGAGTTGCCGACGCTGTTGAGGGCGCTGTATTCGGGAAGGCTCAGATAGAGTGTCAAATTGACCGGAACATTGGGGATTTGGGAATCGTTTTCCTTCCTACAGGAGGAAATGGCCATCCACCCGATCATCAGGAGCAGGAGGTAGTTGATAGGTCCAGGTTGAAAAGTGCGTCCGGGCAATGGAAGGAGGTCAGGATGTTGTGTCTAACTTTGATCAAAAATACAACGATGAAACGAATATTGTATTGTCTGACCGCCGGCGGTCTTTTATTGCTGGCTGCTTGCGGAAGCGGTGAGCAAAAATCTTCCGCTCCTGCTACCGATTCGGTTCAGGTAGCCGGTGATAGTGCGCACACGACCACTTACACCTGTCCGATGCATCCGGAGGTGATTTCCGACCAGCCGGGAAAATGTCCGACCTGCGGGATGGACCTGGAGCCGAAGAGTTAATCAAGCGGTTGAAGGAATCTCTTTGTCACTACCCATGAACGGTCATCCCGGTTCCGGCCGGGTGGCCGTTCAATTGTTATTACCACATCCATGATACGTCTCTCGATGTCCGATTTACGCCAGCAACTGAAGCTGATCGTTTTCCTTTTCATGATGTCGTTGTTGCAACCGATGGCGGCGCAGGACCTGGATGCGCGTTCGCCGAAGCCCATGCCGTTGGGACGGGAGCAGAAGAAGGCGGATAAGAAGAAGGCGAAGCAGGCAGCCGAACTCGACAAAGCCATCCGCAAGGGACGGAAGCAACATGAAAAGTTGCAGTCGAAGCAGACGAAGAAGATGATGAAGAAAAGCCGGAAGAAATCGAAGCGATGGAACGACAACCGGCGGGAGTTTTTTCTGAAGCGTTGGTTTTCGCCGCGCCATCGGAAGGCGGATGCCGGTTTCTTGCCTGAGTATTATGCCTTTTATGGTCGCGCCAGACGCGTGGAGACCTTGTTTGACCCCTTTTACGTTTAAGCCAATCCTGGGCATACCTACACCTTGAGATAGGCGTTTTGGATGTGGATGCAGCGAGTCTGATTCCTACGTCATTTGTCGTATTGCTTTGAAACCGGCCACCATGGCTGGTTTCCGGGGTTATTGCCTTTTTCTGAGATTTAACATTTGCCAGTAAAGCGGGTTGGTTTGTTGGCCAAGTTTTATCGGGCGTTGGCCAAAAACTGTAGGTGCATTCACCTAAAACCCTTGATTCATGGGCCTTTCAGGGGGTTTCTTTGTATTCATCTTTCATTCAGGATTCCATTTGCTCCAACCTTATCAACCGCCATATCGCCCCATCTGAAATAACTAATTCTTTATACCCCCTCTGCTTTTTTCGATAGAAAACTTATAAAACCACTTGCCCAGTCGATTGCTCTTACGAAAGTACGAGCCGTTGATGGGTCAGCCACTACATACGCAACTACACAAACCCCTCTCGCATGATACACGGATACTCGACTTCCGGTAAGACAATGTCCAGGTTCTCACTCTTCCTGGGCGTATTGTTGTTTTCCAGTTTGCTCTCTTCGGAGAGCTACGCGCAAGTGTTCAGTCAGGATTTTAACTCCTCGACGACGGTCAGTACTTATGTAAACGCTACTACTCCCAGTACCGGCCAATTCAACGCGATCACGGCAGGTTCAGGTAGCTCTGTCAGCGCCTCGAGTAATAACCTGGCCTTCACAAGAGGTTCGGGCGCTTGTTCGTTTTCTCGCAGTACGAGCTTCAGTCCGGTTCCGTCCGCGATTGTCTACAAGTTCGATCTTCGCGTATCGGGAACACCGTCCACAAATGCCACCACTCCCGCCACCTGGCGTGTTGGAACCGGTTTCGGCACGGGGAATTCCGATGAAAACGACAACAACACTTTTGCCCGCATGTCGATTGATTTCCGGGGGACTTCGAACTTCCGTTTTAACGATGTTTCAAATAATGCTACCAGCTCCAACTATTCCGTAGGAACTACCTACACCATCACCTGGGTGCTGAATAATTCCGGGTCTACCCGGACCTATATTTCTCCCAGCGGTACATCGGAATCAGTTGCAAAGAATCGTATCGACTTCTGGGTGGGTACCACCCGCGTCTGGAATGATGTGAACGCAGAAGATAGCGGGGATCCCCTGGAGGATTTGAAATTCTATTACGGAAGTTCAACCGGAACGATCACCATGGATAATATCAATATCCAGGAGCTTGTTGGCGTTGGCACGCAGCCGTCCAATCAGTCGGTATGTGCTGATCCAGGGACCGTATCGTTCACCGCTGCAAGCAGTCCTTCTGGAGCTGCTGTGCAATGGCAGGTCTCTACCAACGGCGGTTCATCGTGGTCGAACATTTCCGGAGCCACTTCAGCAACCTATTCCTTTACAGCTGTCACCGGCGATAACGGCAATCAGTATCGCGCGATTTTCAATGGCCTTGTTGCTACGAACGCCGCTACCCTTACGGTAAATGCGAATCCTTCCGCACCTACTGCCACGCCTTCCGGCAATACGATATGCAGTGGACAAGGAGCAGGTGTTGCCTTGAGCATCAGTCCGGCAATTTCCGGTACGACATATTCATGGCCGACTCCAACATTATCTGGTGTCACAGGCGGAACGTCTGCCAGCAACCAGACGAGTCTCAATCAGATCCTGACAAACAACAACACGGTTGCCGGTACCGCAGTATATACCATATCGGCAACCACTCCTGCCGGTTGTACGAGTGCCTCGACTACGGTAGTCACCATCACGGTGAATCCGAGTCCTGTGGCTACGGCTACTCCTTCCTCGCAGGCTTTCTGCGGATCGTCGGCTACTACGAACATCGATCTGACCAGTTCCCTTCCGGGTACCAGTTACACCTGGGCCGTCTCTCAGGCGGGTGGTGTGACAGGTGCATCTGCCTGTGCATCAGGTTGCGGAACTAACATCAGCCAGACCCTTTCCAATGCAGGTGGGACGTCGGGCACTGCCACTTACACAGTGACGCCTACCGATGGAACTTGTACGGGTTCCACGATTACGGTGGTCGTTACCCTGACACCTACTCCGGTTGGAAATGCCTCCAACCTCACGCCCGCTGTTTGTTCAGGTACCGGAGCCGGCGTAACCCTGACCAGTTCTGTCACCGGTACTACTTATGCCTGGGCCGTTAGTCAGTCGGGCGTATCGGGTGCAACTCCATGTGCTTCTTCCTGCGGTACGAGTATTAACCAGACACTTACAAATGGCGGAACCTCAAATGGCACCGCAACCTATACCGTTACTCCGACTGCCAATGGCTGCCCTGGAGCGCCTTACGATGTAGTTGTGACTGTGAAACCGATACCTGCTGCCATCATTGCCCCGTCAACTGAATCCTTCTGTGGCTCCGGAACCACCGGCTTTGCATTGTCGAGCCCCGTTTCCGGTGCAACCTTTTCCTGGACGGCCAGCCAGTCCAATGCAACCGGTGCATCGGCTTCCAGCGGAGCTACGATAGCGCAATTGCTTACCCTTAATTCTGGAAGCCCCACCGGATCTGTTACCTACACCGTAACTCCTACGGCCAACGGCTGTAACGGTTCGACAGCTACTGCCACCGTGAGCTTACTGGCTGCACCTTCGGCTGTTGCGGTTTCCCCTTCTTCTGCGACGATCTGTCCTGGTGCGAGCGAAGCACTTGCCGCGAGTGGAGGACTTGGATCTGGAAGTTTCGTTTCAGGAACGGGTACTTCCACCAGCTCGGCTCAATCTACCACCAGCACGCTAGGACCGAACCCGCTGCAGAATTACTACGGCGGTTCGAAGCAACAAATGCTCTGGCGTGCGAGTGAACTGACGGCGCTTGGTTTGACGGCCGGTATGCAGATCACCTCCATCTCCATCAACCTCGGAGCTGCCAACACATCGCTTGCCCTGACCAGCTTCCGCGTTAAGGTGCAACACACGGCGCTTACTGCCCTGACGACTTCCCCGGTATCGACCGGCTGGACAACGGTCTACGGTCCTACGAATTATACGCCGAACACCGGCCAGAACGTATTCACGTTTTCGTCTCCCTTTACCTGGAACGGTACCAGTAACCTGTTGGTGGAAATGAACTTTTCGAACAATAGTTCGCCCTCTACCGGTACCAATGCTGCTACCTTCAATACGGGTATAGGTTTTACGGCAACTACCTTGTATCGTGTCGATAACCAGACCCCTGCCACATTGGACGGGTATACCGGCACGATGACTTATTCCTATACCTCGCGTAACAATGTCACCTTCGGTGTTAATCTGCCGGGGACCTTTACCTGGTCGCCTGCAGCCGGTCTCAATCAGACCACCGGCGCATCTGTGAACGCTTCTCCTTCCACCTCAACCACGTATACTGTCACTTCAACCCTGGGTAACGGATGTACCGCCTCTGCATCAGCTTCGGTCAATCTGGATCCTGCAATCAGTGGAACTTTCTCATCAACTGATGTCCTGTGTTTTAGCCAGTCGACCGGTTCTGCAACGGTAACCCCTTCGGGTGGCGACGGTTCCTACACGGCCTACTTGTGGTCTGATGGACAAACTACGGCCACAGCAACCGGACTGGCAGCCGGCACCTATAGCGTAACGATCACGGACGGCTTGGGCTGTACCGGATCGGCATCTGTAACGATCAATCAACCCGCCTCAGCGGTTGCAATATCAGTTGTGGAAGACGCGCCGATTTTGTGTAACGGTGGAACTACGACGGTCACGGTAACTGCATCCGGCGGAGTAGGTCCTTACACCGGCGAGGGTACGTTTACGGTAGGTGCGGGTACACACAACTACACGGTTGCGGATGCGAACGGTTGCCAGGCATCGACCAGTATCACTGTTTCCGAGCCTGCCGCCCTTGTCGCTTCCTGTGTTGCTACTGATATCTCTTGTTTCGGACTTACAGACGGCCAGGTGGTCGTCAGCTCCGTGGGTGGCACCGGATCCGTCTCCGGAACCGGAACCTTTGGTGGCCTTTCTGCCGGCACCTATAATTACACGGTGACCGATGCAAACGGATGTACTTCTTCCTGTTCTGCGACCATCGCCGAACCGGCACTCCTGGTAGCTTCATGTTCCGCTACCGACGCGCTTTGCTTTGGTGGTAACGGTTCGGTAGCGGTATCGGCTGTTGGCGGTACGACTCCCTACAGCGGTGATGGTACGTTCGCGGTACCTGCCGGTACCTACAATTACACGGTCACCGATGCACGCGGTTGTACATCGTCTTGTTCCGCAACGGTCGGTGAACCTACTCAACTTGTCGCTTCCTGTTCGGCAACCGACGCGGTTTGCTTTGGCGGCAACGGTTCGGTTGACGTCACCGCGGTTGGTGGCACGGGTGCCATTACGGGCACCGGTACCTTCTCGGTAGCAGCAGGCACTTATAACTACACCGTGACGGACGCGAACGGCTGTACGGCTTCTTGCTCTGCAACAGTTGGTGAACCGGCTGAACTGGTGCTGACCTGCACCGTCATCAATCATGTTTCCTGTAATGGTGGAAACGATGGTTCCTTCAGTGTCTCCGCAACTGGTGGCACGGGTCCTTACTCGGGCACGGGAACCTATGCTGGAGCTGTAGCAGGCACCAACCCGATCACTGTCACCGATGCCAATGGCTGCACGGCCAACTGCACGGTGGTCATCACCGAACCTGCGGTCCTGGTAGCTTCCTGTACTGCATCGGATGCGCCTTGCCTTGGCGGTAACGGATCCGTTACGGTATCGGCTGTTGGTGGAACCACTCCTTATAGCGGTGACGGTACCTTTGCCGTACCTGCTGGAACTTATAACTACACGGTTACGGATGCGAACGGTTGCACCGCTTCCTGTTCGGCCACTGTAAATGACGGGCCTGCGCCGACATACAACTCCACCACGGTTTCGGCTTGCATCAGTTACACCTGGTCGGTGAATAGCCAGTCCTACACCGCAAGCGGCTCTTACACCGCTCAGGTAGGTCCTTGCGCTTTCGAAGTACTTGACCTGACGGTAACACCGCAGCCCCCGGCACCTACCGGACTTGCCTGCTATGAAACCGCTTCGTTCAACACCACAACCTGTTCCTGGGACATAACGGGCACCCAGCCGGTTATGCCGACGCTGGCTTGCTACGAGACGGCTTCGTTCAACACTTCTACTTGTCAGTGGGACGTAACGGGCACCCAACCGGCAATGCCGACCCTGGCTTGTTACGAGACTGCTTCGTTCAACACTACTACTTGTCAGTGGGACGTAACGGGCACCCAGCCGGCTATGCCGACCCTGGCTTGCTACGAAACTGCTTCGTTCAACACTACGACCTGTCAGTGGGACGTAACGGGTACC
>WBZP01001138.1_pt1 | contig 33853 bp, 23 predicted proteins | sample 5204301 | NCBI WGS metagenome assembly WBZP01 (sample SAMN12412401, study PRJNA552823) | activated sludge metagenome | isolation source: activated sludge from nitrification reactor of wastewater treatment plant... | place: USA: Pennsylvania | collected 2017 | reverse complement strand
CACCTTCTGCTCGATCACCGAGCACGAGGGGCGCATCATCCAGAGCCGCTCGGAGGAGTCGATTCTGCACGAGATCGAGGAAATCCGGGACAAGACGCCGGGTTTCACCGGCACCATCTCCGACCTGGGCGGGCCGACCGCGAACATGTACCGGATGGCCTGCAAGGATCCGAAGGTCGAGGCCTCGTGCCGGCGGCTGTCCTGCGTCTTCCCGGACATCTGCTCCTACATGAACACCGATCATGCACCGCTGATTTCGCTCTACCGCAAGGCGCGCGCATTGCCAGGCGTCAAGCGCATCCTGATCGGGTCCGGCCTGCGCTACGACCTCGCCGTCCGTTCGCCGGAATACGTGAAGGAACTGGTTTCGCACCACGTCGGCGGCTACCTCAAGATCGCCCCCGAGCACACCGAGGAAAACGTGCTCCGGCACATGATGAAGCCGGGGATCGGCGCCTACGACAAGTTCAAGGCGATGTTCGAGAAGGCGTCGCGCGAAGTGGGCAAGGAACAGTACCTGATCCCGTACTTCATCGCCGCGCATCCCGGTACCTCTGACGAGGACATGATGAACCTCGCGCTGTGGCTGAAGCGGAACAATTTCCGCCTCGATCAGGTGCAGACCTTCCTGCCGACGCCGATGGCACTGGCGACGGCGATGTACCACTCGAAGAAGAGCCCGCTCAAGCGCGTGGAACGCAGCGGCGAAGAGGTCGAGACGGTGCGGAACGGCCGCATGCGCAAGCTGCACAAGGCCTTCCTGCGTTACCACGATCCCGAGAACTGGCCGTTGCTGCGTGACGCGCTGCGCGCGATGGGCCGTGCCGACCTGATCGGCAACGGCAAGAAGCAGCTGGTACCGGCCTGGCAGCCGGCGGGCACCGGCGGCAGTTGCCAGGTCCGCCGTGCAAACGAGAAGCGGACTGTCCAGCAGCGGGCCGCGCAGCAGCGCGGAGAAGGCTGGCCGGCGGTGCCGAAGCCGGCGAAGATCGTCAAATCACCCTCGGCCTCGGGGACGAAAGCTGCGCACAAGCCGGCAACTGCGAAAGCCGGGGTGAGCCCGCGCACGAAGGCGGTCGAGCGGACGACACAGAAACCCGGCCGCAAACCCGCACCGCGGCGCGGTTCCTGAATCTGGATTCCTCACCATGAGCGAAAAGACACCATACGAATTGCTCGGCGGCGAGACTGGCGTTGCCCGCCTGACCGACCGCTTCTACGAATTGATGGCGACGGTGCCGCAGTTCGCCGGCATCCGCGCCATGCATCCCGAGGATCTGCAGGGTTCGCGCGACAAGCTGTTCATGTTTCTTTCCGGCTGGCTCGGCGGCCCCGACCTGTTCGTCGAGAAGTTCGGCCATCCGCGCCTGCGCGGCCGCCACATGCCATTCGCCATCGGCACCTCGGAGCGCGACCAGTGGGTTGCCTGCATGGCGCTGGCGATGGAAGATGGCGGTATCGATGCCGGACTGCGCGATCATCTGATGAAATCCTTCTTCAACACCGCCGACTTCATGAGGAACCGGGAGGGGTAGATGCCCGACGGACTGCGCTTTGCGGGACACGGCAGCTTCTCGCTCGAGCGGAGCGGCAGCGTTTTCGTCCTCGACGCGCAGGGGCCGTGGAATCTGGAAACCTTCGCGGCCTATGCGAAGGCCGCGCATCCGCCGGTTGGTGCGCAATTGCACCCTTTTGGCGGCTATGTTGCCGTCTCCGGCGAGGCGCTGATGACGCCGGAGGTGGTACCGCACTGGCGCAGGAGCAACGCGCTGCTTGCCAGTGCCGGTCTGGCCGCGGTGGCCTACCATTTCCTCGACGACGCAGGTCGCAGCGTCTATCAGGATGTCTTCAGGCTGGCTCTGGGCGAGGCGCCGTTCAGAGTCCGGTTCGTCGATTCCCGCACCAGTGCGCTCTCGTGGCTGGCCGAGCTCGGTTTTTCGCCCGCCTGAATTTTCCGGCATTTTCGTTATCGCAGTGCAGCATGATGGGCTTGGCTGTGGTAGAATTGCGGCCTTTTTCAAAGGCTTAGGTTTTCTCCATGTCCGTCCGCCCGATCCGCAACATCGCCATCATTGCCCACGTCGACCACGGCAAGACCACGCTCGTGGATCAACTGCTGCGTCAGTCCGGCACCTTTGCCGCTCACCAGCAACTGGTCGAGTGCGTCATGGACTCGAACGACCTGGAGAAAGAGCGCGGCATCACGATTCTCTCCAAGAACACCGCGGTCGAGTACGACGGCGTGCACATCAACATCGTCGACACCCCGGGCCACGCCGACTTCGGCGGTGAGGTCGAGCGCGTGCTGGGCATGGTCGATGGCGTGGTGCTGCTGGTCGATGCCGCCGAAGGTCCGATGCCGCAGACCCGTTTCGTGACCAAGAAGGCGCTGGCACTGGGCCTGCGCCCGATCGTGCTGGTCAACAAGGTCGACCGCGACGGTGCCGATCCGGACCAGGCGGTCAACCTGACCTTCGACCTGTTCGACAAGCTGGGCGCCACCGACGAGCAACTCGATTTCCCGATCGTCTACGCGTCCGGCCTCAACGGCTGGTCGGCGATGGAGCTGGATCACCCGCGCGAGAACATGAAGCCGCTGTTCGATACCATCCTGCGCCATGTGCCGGCGCCGGATGCCGATATCGACGCGCCGCTGCAGCTGCAGATTTCCGCCCTCGACTACTCGTCCTACGTCGGCCGCATCGGCGTCGGCAAGATCAATCGCGGGCGGGTCAAGACCGGCCAGAACGTGCTGGTGATGTTCGGTACCGAAGAAGAGGCTGCCGAGCACGAGCGTACCCCGATCAAGGCGAAGATCGGCCAGGTGTTCGGCTACAAGGGCCTGAACAAGGTCGAGCTGGACGAAGGCCTTGCCGGCGACATCGTGCAGATCACCGGTATCGAGGATCTGGTGCTGGGCTGTACGGTGACCGATCCGGAGAATCCTGAAACCCTGCCGCTGCTGAAGATCGACGAGCCGACGCTGTCCATGCAGTTCATGGTCAACACCAGCCCGCTCGCCGGCACCGAAGGCAAGTTCGTGACCAGCCGCCAGATCCGCGATCGCCTGCACAAGGAACTGCTGACCAATATGGCGCTGCGCGTGCATGACACCCCGAATGGCGATGTGTTCGACGTTGCCGGCCGTGGCGAACTGCACCTCGGCATCCTGCTCGAGAACATGCGCCGCGAGGGCTTCGAGCTGGCCGTCGGCCGGCCGCGCGTGGTCAAGAAGATCATCGACGGCGTCGAGTGCGAGCCGTACGAACAGCTGACCGTCGACGTCGAGGAAGATACCCAGGGCGGTGTCATGGAAAGCCTCGGCCAGCGCAAGGGCGAGCTGCTGGACATGGTGCCGGATGGCCGTGGGCGCGTCCGTATCGAATACCGCATCCCGGCGCGCGGCCTGATCGGCTTCCAGGGCGAATTCATGAACCTGACGCGCGGCAACGGCCTGATGAGCCACGTCTTCGACGAATATGCCCCGGTCAAGGAAGGTGCCGTCGCCGAGCGCCGTAACGGCGTGCTGATTTCGCAGGACAACGGCGAAGCCGTTGCCTACGCACTTTGGAAGCTGCAGGATCGCGGTCGCATGTTCGTCAATCCGGGCGAGAAGCTGTACGAGGGCATGATCATCGGCATCCACAGCCGTGAAAACGACCTGGTCGTGAATCCGATCAAGGGCAAGCAGCTGACCAACGTGCGCGCGTCCGGTACGGACGAAGCGGTTCGCCTGGTGCCGCCGGTCCAGCTAAGCCTGGAATCCGCCGTCGAGTTCATCGAGGAAGACGAGCTGGTTGAACTGACGCCGAAATCGATCCGCCTGCGCAAGCGTTTCCTGACCGAAAACGAGCGCAAGCGCGCCGCCCGCGAAGGCGCGTAAGCCGGTCGTGATTCCGCCGCTCGCTGCTTTCCTGCTGCGACATCGGGTCTTCATAAAAAGGGCAGCCTGGGTGGCTGCCCTTTGTCTTTTCCTCTACCTCGTTGGCGTTATCGCCGGCCCGGCGCCCGTGAGCGGCGGCATGTGCCGCGTCTATTTCTGAATTGCCACCGGCGTATGAAGAGCGCATGTGGCGGCCACTTCCGGCGATAATTTCACTTTTGCCATGAAGGCTGCGGCGCCCCGCCCGGCACATTGATCCGATGCTGCTCCTCGAACTCGTTCTCATGCTGATGCTGTGTGCCGTCGTCCTTGGCTGGGTGGCACGCCATTTCGGCTTTCCGTATCCGATTGCGCTGGTCGTCGGCGGTGGTGCTCTCAGCTTCATCCCCAACCTGCCGGAATTTCCGTTCGATCCTCAGCTCGTGCTGGTCGTCGTGCTACCGCCCATCCTCTACCAGGCAGCGCTGCTTACTTCGTGGAAGGATTTCAAGGCCAACCTCCGGGACATCGGCCTGCTGGCGATCGGTCTCGTCGCATTCACGACGCTCGCCGTCGGCGTAGTGGTGAAACTCGTTGTCCCCGAAATGCCCTGGGCAGCGGCCTTCGTGCTCGGTGCCATCGTGTCGCCGCCCGACGCCGTCGCCGCGACCAGCATCCTTTCGCGCCTCAACATTCCGCGTCGCATCGTCACCGTCCTCGAAGGCGAGAGTCTGGTCAATGACGCTTCCGGCCTCGTGCTATACAAGTTCGCCGTTGCGGCGGTGCTGACCGGCAGCTTTTCGCTGGCCGATGCCAGCACGCAGTTTGCCGGCCTGGTGCTCGGCGGGCTTGCGGTCGGCATCGTCCTCGCCTTCGTCTTCATCGCCATCCACAAGCGCCTCGGTGATCCGTTCATCGAAGTGCTGATGTCGCTCTCCATCCCGTACGCGACCTACATCACTGCCGAAACCCTCCACGTCTCCGGTGTGCTGGCCGTCGTTGCCGCCGGTCTGGTACGCGGACGCTACTCCCCGGAGATCGTCTCCGCCGAGATGCGCATCCTTGCGCGGTCGGTCTGGAATATCTTCGTCTTCGTGCTGAACAGTCTGATCTTCATGCTGATCGGCATCCATGTCTCGCATGTGATCGCCAACCTGACCCGGTATTCGATCGGCGAACTGGTGCTGTGGGGCAGCCTCGTCAGCGTCGTCGCGATCGCCGTGCGCTTCGTCTGGGTGTATCCGGCCGCCTGGCTGCCTCGTCTCATGAGTCGCGCCTTGCGCGAGCGGGAGCCGCGTCCGCGCAAGCGTGAATTGTTCGTGGTCAGCTGGTGCGGCATGCGCGGGATCGTCTCGCTCGCGGCCGCACTGGCGCTGCCGGTGACACTCCCCAACGGAGTGGCCTTTCCGTACCGCGACCTGATCGTCTTCCTCACCTTCTTCGTCATCGCGACGACGCTGATCGGTCAGGGGCTGACGCTTTCGCCTTTCATCCGCAGGCTCAAGGTCGGTGCCGACTGGGAGAGCGAAAAGGAGCGCGAGCGGGCGCGATCCGCCATGCGCCAGGCTGCCGCATCGGCGATAGAAGCGACGTCGGGCAAGGCCTCGCCGGCCCTGATCAAGGTCCTGCAGGCCGAGTTTTCCGGTGTTGCCGATCCTGACGAGACGATACGGACCGCCGGCGCCTTGGCGTTGGACATTCGGCGCGCAGCCATCGATGCCGAGCGCAAGGCGCTGATTGCGCTGTGGCGCAACAATGAAATCGGTGACGAGGTGCTGCATCACCTCGAGGAACTGCTCGACTATCGCGAGGCGCAGCTCAAGGGCTGAACCTGTCTCCGCGTTCAGTGCGGGGAGGTCGGCGGGATGGTCTTGTCGAGGCTCTCGATCAGCGCCGTGGCAAGTGCGATTTCCCGGAGAAAGCAGATCAGCCCGGCGATCAGGGCCAGCATCGCAGCGATGAAGAGGACGGCGATCATGCTGGAGAGATTGATCGCGACCTCAGCGCTCACGAAAAGGGTGGCGACGACGATGCAGACGAGCAGGTCGCAGGTCGTACACAGCGTGATCGCCCAGTGGATCAGGCGGGCGCGGCGCGACAGCGTACGCGTCGACTGCCGGTAGGCGTCGCGCCGTTCCGCACTGGCGTCCTCGGGCAATTCCCTTTCCAGCACGTAGACGCGGTCGATGATCCGCCCCAGGCGGTTGATCAGCACGGCGAGCAGGGCGCCGACGCCGGCCAGCAGGAACACGGGCGCGACGGCGAGCTGAATGGCCTGTCCGACGCTGGTGATGCCGAGTGTTGCGGACATGCGTTGTCTCAGCCGCCCGTCATCGACATGAAGCGGACGACCTTGGGTGCGTCGAGCTGGCTGGTGAAATCGTGGCCTTTCGGCTTGATGCCCATGGAGTCGACGATGGCTGTGCGCAGTGCGGCATCCGTGCCGTCATCCTCGTTGGCGCGCAACAGCGGCATCAGGTTCATCGCATCGTTCTGGCCGAGGCAGGGATAGAGCTCCCCCTGGGCGGTAATGCGCACGCGATTGCAGGTGTCGCAGAAATTGTGGCTGTGCGGCGAGATGAAGCCGACGCGCGTTTCGGTGCCGGGAATGCGCCAGTAGCGGGCGGGGCCCCCCGTCGTCTCCAGAGTGGATACCAGCTCGAACCTGTTGGACAGCAGCGTCAGCGCGTCCTGCGTGCTGAAATAGGTGTTGCCGCGCCCGTGGCCGACGTCGCCGAGCGGCATTTCCTCGATGAACGAGATGTTCAGGTCATTGGCGACGGCGTAGGCGACGAGGTCCGCGAATTCGTCGTCATTGGTGCCACGCATCATCACGGTATTGAGCTTGGTGCGCTTGAAGCCGGCGCTGCGTGCGGCGTCGATGCCGCGCAGCACCTTGTCCAGCTCGCCGATGCGGGTGATGGCCTTGAAGCGATCGGGTTTCAGCGTGTCCAGGCTGACGTTGATGCGCTTGACGCCGGCATTGATCAGGTCGGTCGCGTAGCGGTCGAGCTGCGAGCCGTTGGTCGTCAACACGAGCTCCCTGAGGCCCTCAAGTGACGCGATACGCTCCAGTAGCCACATCACGTTGCGCCGGACCAGGGGTTCGCCGCCGGTGATGCGTACCTTGGTCACGCCCAGCCCGACGAAGGTGCGCACGACGCGCAGACATTCTTCCAGCGAAAGCACCCTGTCGCGCGGCAGGAATTCCATTTCCTCGGCCATGCAGTAGGTACAGCGGAAATCGCAGCGGTCTGTGATCGACAGGCGGATGTAGGTCACGTGGCGCCCGTACTTGTCGACCAGCGTGCCGTCGGCGTGGCATGAACTCTCCGCGGTGGTCGTCGGCCGGAAGTTTTCCATGCCGGTCGGTACGTTTTCCGGGATCAGGGATTCATTGCGCATGGAACCAATTGTCCGGCTGTGTGTCAGGTGAGAGTCGGTCGCGCTGGCGACCGCGATGGTTCGCCAGATTATAGCCAACAGCAGATCAACAAACTGAGGAGGATCAAAAGATGAAAAAGTTCCCGAGTCTGGCGGCAGTTCCGCTGCTTGCCCTGCTGGCTGCCTGCGCCGGCGGCGGCGCAACGGGGCCGTCTGCCGAAGCGGTGATGAGCCCGACCAAGGGCAATTCGGCCGGCGGTACGGTCAGCTTTCGCCAGGAAGGCGACAGCGTGGTCGTAATGGCGCGTATCAGCGGCCTCACACCGGGGGCCCATGGCTTCCACATTCACGAGAAGGGCGATTGCTCGGCGCCGGATGCGACCAGCGCTGGCGGTCATTTCAACCCGTCCGGCAAGGCGCACGGACATCCCGATCATGCCGATCATCACGCCGGCGACATGCCGCAGCTGACGGCCGATGCGGCAGGTAATGCCAGTCTGACGGCGACCTTGCCTGGCCTCTCGATCGGAAGTGGTGCAGCCAACATCGTCGGTCGTGGCGTAATCGTTCATGCGGCGCCGGATGACTACAAGACGCAGCCAACCGGAAATTCCGGGGCGCGCGTCGCCTGTGGCGTGATCGCTGCGAAATGATCATGTCAGCGGTGTTGTCACCGCGTTGATGCGGAACGGCGGGCAAGTCCCGCCGTTTTCTTTTTCGGTGAGGGTGCTTTCCGGATGACCAATGGCTACCGATTGACATAGAATTCCGGCATAGAACTGGGGAGAAGCTACGCGTGCTGGGACTTTTCGCATCACCCGCGCCGACCGGAATGCAGAGCAGGCTACGAGACGTGGCGCTCTTTTCGACCCTGTCGCCGCGTGAACTCAAGGTTGTTTCGACGTTGATCCATCAGCGCAGCGCTCTTGCGGGAGAGGTCATCTTCGACGAGGGCGAGGAAGGGCAGGCGATCTACTTCGTGTTCTCGGGCGAAATCATGATCTGCCATCAGGGGCACGCGGCAAGCCCGATCGCGATGATGGGTGCAGGCAGGATCTTCGGTGAACTGGCACTGATCGACGGCGGTCCGCGCTCGGCGCAGGCGAGGGCGGCCAAGGATTGCGAGCTCGGCGTGATGTTCCGCGGCGATTTCCAGAACCTGATGGAGTCGCACGCTTCGATTGCGACCAAGATTTCGTTCCAGCTGGCCAGGCATTATGCCGGGATCATCCGCATGCTGGCAGCGTCGCAGCGGGACACGCAGTGACCGGCGAGCGCTATCAGCCGGGCCCGCTCGTCTGGTTCGCGAATCTGGCCGTGACCTGTCTGCTGCTGATCCTGTTCCAGCGGGTCTTGTGGCTGGTCATCCCCTTCATGTTCGCACTGGTGTCGTACTACCTCGTCCTGCCCCTGAAACAGCGTCTGGTGCTTGCGGGGTTTTCGCATGACAGTGCAACGCTCGTCGTCAGCGGCGGCATTCTCGCGGTGCTGGGGGCCGGGATGGCGTTCAGCTTCCCGCTGCTGAGTACCCAGCTGAGCGAACTGGAGGTCGGCAGCGGCCGGTATCTCGAAGGCGGTACCCGGCTCCTGGCAGAAACACTGCTCTGGTTTGAGCGTAGTTTTTCGTTTGCACAGAACGCGAACCTCTCGGCCGAGGTGATGGGGCGCATTCAGGATTTCAACGCGCATTTTGCAGAGCGCTACCTGGGCAACGCGGCGATGAGTGTAGCCCTGTGGTTTCCTTCGCTGCTGCTGATCCCCTTTCTTGCCTTCTTCATGCTGCGCGATGGCTGGCGCTTCAAGCGCATGCTCAGCCGTGCCGTGCCGAACGCCTTTTTTGAACGTACGCTGTTTCTGCTCGACCAGGTCGATCGCACCGCACGTGGCTATTTTCAGGGCCTGATCAAGCTGACGGTACTCGACGCCGTCTGTCTGGCCGCAGGGCTCTGGCTGATCGGTGTATCGTCACCGGTCGTCCTCGGCATCGTTACTGCCGTGATGGCGTGGATTCCGTATGTCGGCTCGATCGGCGGCTGCCTGCTCGTCGTCCTCGTCGCGGCAACCGACTTCCCCGGCAATCCGGCCGTGGCCTATGCGGCGATCGCGCTGTTCATCGCAGTGCGCCTGCTCGACGATTTCATTTTCATGCCGTTGACCATCGGGAAAAGTCTCAAGATGCACCCGCTGATCACGGTGCTGATGATCTTTGCCGGTGGTGCGGTCGCAGGCGTGGCGGGTCTCGTGCTGGTGCTGCCGCTGCTGGGTGTCGTGATGGTCGTCGGAGAAACGCTGGGAGCGGTACTCGCCGATCCGCGACTGCGCGCACGGCACCGTCACGCCAAAGGCCTGCTGGCAGCGAAGGTTACGCAGGATCTAGAGCGTGGTACGTGACGCGGCGGCAACGGTGCGATGTGCTACCATCAACGCAGAAATCGGCCGGAAATGAAAAAAGGCCTTCCGGAGAAGGCCTTTCATCAACTTGCTAGTTCTGGCTCCCCGACCTGGGCTCGAACCGGATTAACAGAGCGTCACAAATCGTGTATCTAGTAGTACATTTATCGCATGTTATGCGATATTTTTTCACATAAAAATTTTAAATATCTATATAAAACAATAAGAAGTAAATATCAATATTGTTACATTAAGATCACTTTGCGCTACTGTAATTTGTTGACGAGGAACAAAATAGCGCCTTATGATTGGCCGTAGAAAATGACCTACGGACAAACTATTCGTGACGCCGCTTCGCAGACTTGCTGATTCAGGCTTTCAGACCGCGCTTCTAGAACACATCATTTCCCGTCTCGATCCGCTGGACGACTACTCCGGGTTCGATGCTCTCCTCGTAAATCTCTATCTCGCACTGCATGCGATCAGCCGTCATTTGCCGGCTTTGTTGCCTGCGCCTTTGGTGCAGGCAATCCCCATTCTCGCCGCTATCAACGACCATATCGACTGTATCGGGATAGGAAAAATCGCAACCTTGAGCGACTCCGGTCGCGACGGAGTGGCCAATACGACGTTTGGCAAGTTCAAGGACCGGCCGCTTTATGCGGCCTTCGTTGAAGACGGTAGCGCGGTTCCGGACGAGTTCCGGGAGCGAATTTTCCTCTGTTTTGGCCTCCTGCTTCTTTCGCGTCTCGGGATTCAGCAGAACGGCGCTCCGTCTCCCAAGGAAGTTCTGGTCGCCGACGGCCTACGCAAGCTGCTTAGCACGGAAGCCTGGCATCCCGTTCGAGCGTTCCTTCCTGAGACCAATGAAGATTTCGTGGCAAGGCTTCAACGTCTGGATCGAACGGAGACCCGGTTTGACGAACTCTCTCAAAGCCAGCGCGAATTCATCGGTGGCCTGGGGGCTCTCGGCAAGTCGTGGGGGCGCCATCCGCGGCGTCCGGCGATCAATCGGGTCGACCGTCGTGTTCTCGATGATGAAGATATCGATGAGCGAGCTCCTGGAAACATAGTCCGGGTTGAGTTGCCGAGTGATGAAGAAGGTTTCTCGCAAGAAATCGAACCTGCCGAACTTGTCGAATTCGTCGAGACCGATTCGGCGCCGGCAAAAGACGCAAATAATCTTCCCGAGCATCGTTTATCGCAATTCGCGATCCATGCGGCACAGCGATCATGTCGAGACAACCAGTTCCTGCCGAACCGCTGGCGTGCACTGACAGAGAAAGAAGCTGTTGATTTCGTCAGGGCGGCGCGGGCCGAGCTTTCAGGCAGTTCTGGCGGGCGGGGACGGCTGTCGGCGCTCGTTGCCAGTTTGGTATTCATTACTTCTCAGCGCCCAGACGCCATTGCCGATTTCGTTGTCGTCGAGCATATCGATCCTGGTCTGCTGGATACGCTCATGAGCGAGCACGTCATCGATCTTGATCGAAAGCTCTGGTGGCACAGCTGGCCTGCGCTACCTGGGCGCTTCATGCCGACCCCCAAGCAGTCCGGTTGCGTGATTCCGTACACGGACTGGATTTGCCTGTCGTTGCCCGACGAGGTTTGCAGTGCATTGAGCGGCGGGGCGAGATACCCGTCGCTGCTGAGTGACTGCCTGGATTGTTCTCGGGATAGTTTCGAACGCCTGCATTTGGAATTTTGTGGTTCCCTGCGGGGTGGTTCGAATAGAACATCATCTGCGCGGGTAAGGGCGCATGGTTTCGATTACATCGTACGACAAACCGCGGACGATACCTTCGCCAGCGGTTTGCAGGGAACCGTCGAGTACGCGCCGTACAGCCCCCTCTATTACTATGCCTTCCCCGTCACGGAGGGAATCCTTGCGCACACTCAGCGCATGCAGGCGGTTGGGTGGCCGGTTTCGACGCCAGAAATCGTAGGTTCTGGCACACATTTCGGTTCGCGTTTGCAGGCAACCGATGCCTCGATCAAGGCCTTGGTTGAGGCATTGCGCCAACGACTTGCAATCGCGCGTGCTGAAAACGAGGAGGATCGACAGCCCGCCACGCTTGCACGCGTGCACAATGCGTTGGCGGTGTACACGTTGGCAATGGCGATCTTTGCCACCGGGCATCGCCGCGCCCACGAGTATTCCGTTGTCCGCTGGTCGCTCGATCTCGACAGCCTGAACCTGATGATCACAGACAAGATCGTGGGTACGGCCAACAGCGTGCGGTGCGTGCCCCTCCCGGAAATCGCGGCGGCCCAGATCGAAGCCTATCTCGATCACCTTGAATACCTGGCTTCCCGCGTCTTGCGCTTCAACCCGGAACTCGCCGCCAGTATTCGTAGCCTTTGCCAGAACGACCCGGAGAGAGATGCGCTCCCGATGCTTTTCCTGCTGAATGAGGATTTGCAAGGCTATCGGGCTTTGTCGCATGAAGTGCTGGTTAAGACGGTAGGCAATCTCTGGCTGCTGCCATGGCATGCAGCACGCCACCGGCTCGAAATGGATATGCGAGCCGGTGGCCTGTCCGCCGAGTACAACCATTATCGAGCCGGCCATATCTCAACAGGGCAGCAGCCGTATTCGCCCGTGTCGCCACTGGTGCCGGAGAGAACCGTACGGGTGTCTGCCGAGGTGACGGATCGCGTTCTTCGCGGTTACGGCTGGGCCGTTGAGTCTGGGCTGGCCGGCCGATTACGGGCTCCTGGCCATTTCGAGCGCAAAGCCGCCGCGGAACTATCGAATTTTTATCTGCCCGCTCCTGTGTTGAAGGCACAGAGCGTAGCCAAGGTCTCCAACGTCAGCATCGTTCTGGCGGCGATATCGGCTACCAAGAAGGAACTGGGTAAAGAGAGCGCACTGAACGATGGTGCGGTGGAGTTGATCCGTCAAAGGATTATTCGGGCGTCGACCGACTATCCCTTCCTTGTGGCGGAGCGGCTGAATCTTCTGCGCAAGATTCTCAAGTGTGGTCAAAAGACAGGATTGTTCCGGTTGCGAAATCTGCCAGGGATCGCCGCACAATACCAGGAGACGGCAGCATTTCTACCGGATGCGGCCTGGCGGATTCGTCAGGCAGAGGCGCTGCGACAGGGGTTTCTGGACGGTATCGCACTCAATGAAGCGAGATCCTTTGAGGATTATCTCGCCCGGATTTCGTTCTCGCTGGTCGCCTTTTCTGCGTTCACGGATGCAAGGACGCTCATGCCCGCACTCCATGCCTGCTTCATTAAAGGGTTCTCGGAAGCGGGTTATTTCTGGGTCGAGTTTCTCTACAGCCCAAATAGTGGTGAGGGTGGGGGAGCCTCAATCCGACGTCCGTTGGACCCGGTGACGACCTGCCTTGTGCTGACGGCGCGGGCCAAGTTCGGTATCAAGCTGCCGCAAGGCTATCTATCGGCCGATGCTGTAGAGCACGGGCTGTGTCACACAGCGGAATTGGCAAGGAAGCTTGCAGGCGTACCGATCGAAGCAGTGCGAAGCGTCGATTCGTGCTGCCAGGTATTCGTTCCATACTGGCGCTTCCGTCTTCCCGGGATTCATGCCGCTTGGTGCGAGGGGCGCATTGCTTCGGCCTCCATGTCGCGCCGGGATTTCCTGCGCATGCTGATCGGCATCCGGCCGGTGGATGCAGACGAAGTCGTACCCGCAAAAGAATCCGTACAGGTCGAGGTTTCGAAACCCGAGCACCACACGCTCGGCTTCGTTAAGGCGCGCAAGCTGATGCGTCGCATCGGGCAGATCCTGATCGCCGCCCACTCCGATTCGGTGGCGGGTGGCAAGGAAGCCAGCCACTACGCCTTCAAGTTGCAACGGGCGAAGAAGGAACTAGCTGCCTTGCAGGGCAAACTCGATCAGGCCCCCCTGGTTCTGCAGGCCATCGCGGGCTGGATCGCGCATTTGATGGAAGAGGGTGGCAGCTCAGGTAAGCGCCTTCAGGCATCGTCGATCGCAACCTACTATTGGTCGATTGCCTATCCCTTGCTCGAGTTTTTCCTCGACGAGGATCTTTCGGCACTTGATGAAGATGCCCTCGAGGATCTCTATTCCCAATGCCTCGATTCCCGCTCGGAAAACACGCGAATCAAACGCGCCAGGATCCTGCGTCAGTTCCACGCATACTGCGTCGCGCGTTACGGTTGTCCCGAGGTCGACTGGTACGAAATTGAGCCGATGATCGATACCGACCGCGGCTACGTCGACGCGAATATTGTGACACCGCATGAATACGCGCTGGCCATGAGTGCGCTTCAGCCGCATGTCGATACAGGGGTACTGCACGCATTCAAGCTGAAAGTGCTGCTCATGCTCATGTATCGCGCTGGGCTCCGGATGGGGGAGGCGTTCCGGCTTACCCTCGATGATTTCGTGGTGGACGAAGATACGTTCATCGTGTTTGTCCGGGGTAATCGCTACGGGAAACCGAAAACTGCGAACGGTTATCGCCAGATTCACCTCGGATGGCGCATGCCAGCGGATGAACGTGAATTCATCGTTCGGATGGCGGAGAGCCGTCGTCAGCTATGTGGCGAGGCGCCGGAAACAGCGCTATTTGGATCAACGGCAAATCCACATCAGCTGGATCTCCGGAGAAGTCTGGAACGGAGCCTTGGCGCATTGCTGAGGTGGGCGACCGGGCGCAGTGCGGTTCGCCCCCATCATCTGCGGCATTCGATGGCGTCGTACTGTGTATTGAGCCAGTTCGATCTCCAGACCGATTCACATGTGGCAAAAGAAGTGTCGGATTATTTTGGTGGTTTGGAGGACCCGGGTATGCGTCTTCGGATTGAGCTTCTCGGCCATCCCGCGCCGTCCAGGCGTGTCATGCATGCCATTTGCGCTGAGACCGGGCATGGCTCGCCGAGGATTCTTCTAAATGTATACACAAATTGCCTCGATATCTCCCTTGCCGAACATCTGCGGAGTACGGCACCAGCATCAATCAGTGATCCAGATGAGGAAGGTGCAAGAAAGACGGGGCCTTCGATCAACAAATACGCGCGACCAGTAGCGCTCACTGGTTTTGACGATGCCCGCCTGCGCAGGCTGATGCACGATGGTGTCAATGTCACCGATCCGGTGATCCTTGCGCACCAGTTGCAAAAGAGGAGTTCGGCACCGCACGAAGTGGCATGTATCGATGATCAGAAAGTCGCTGAATTTGCTCCTGACTGGGAGAAGCTACAGCACCCAAGCATGGAGCAGCTTCATAGTGTGCTTGCGGCGGCAATACAAGGGCTGGCAGTAGAAAAGATCGCCGACATCACATTGCTGACCGAGGAGCAGGTCGTTCGCATCGTCGATTCTGCCCAACGACTTCGAAACAGTTGTAAGTACGAAGCGTATGGATTTAAGGATATTGCGGAATCTTGGGAACCCATCGATTTGACGCCTCCAAAATCAGAGGTCAAGCAAATTCCAAAGATGCCAAAACATGGGCGTGGAGGTGATGCGCTGGAGCATTTCCGTTGGGCCTTGAGCAATCTGGAAGATCCCGCGGTGCGGGCAGGTCTCTCTGCGTGGGCGCGATCATATCGGTCTTCAATACGAGGTTTGATGTGCAATGATCCGAACGACTTCAAGGCATTTTGGGATTTCCTGAGGCGAATCGGATACAACGAAAAGCGTCTTGTCGTTGCTGTGCCAATGGCTTCTGACGATAAGAGGAATGTAATTCGTGCTCGCTTGGTTGCGCTTGGTATGCCGGTCGAAGCAATTCAACCGATGGGAATGGATTACCTCGGCGCTACAGCCGATTCTCTAGCGATCATTCCGTCGCTTGTCGTCAAGCGCAGCGTCGATAGCGCGCTCAAATCTGCTTCGTACCCAATGAGTACTATCCATCAGTATTGCTACCTCTGCCTACTGGCCGCATGCAACGACGCCAATTTCTTGATCTGAGCGGAATCTAGCGCTGTTCGAAATCTTGAGATTGCTGCTCTGCATTCCTCGGCGCTCGGCCCTCTCAGCTTCAATAAGCGCTACCGTTGACATGAGCCGGAAGTATGGCCTATTCTTTAAAAACCTTTACGAGTTGAGGTATAGCATCAAGCAACTCGCTCTATCGAACATATTGTTTGGTCGCTCTGTGGCGATAGTCGCCACAGAATCTTTCTAGGCTGCCCACGCGCCTAGGAGTTGCGGAGTAGGTTCGTTGCAAAGGTTGCGATGAATTACGGCGTTGCGTCGACGCCTCCTGCCGCTATCTATCCAAGCCTGACCCGGTCTTCACTCGCCCTATTTTCTGAACGCTAGGGCGTCAGTGCGTCGTTGGATGCACTTAAGTATTCATTTCCAACTTGCAATATTCCTGTATCGAGATACGGCCCCGAACTTTTGAAAAAGTTCGGGGCATTTTTATTGGCTCTGTTCGCATCGGCTGTTGGGCTGCCTCTCGGTTTGCCCCCAACCCTTGATAGCCCTACTGGTGCAGGGACTATTGACCGGTCCGCCAGCATTACCTCGAATCCTTCTCTATTCCTCGCTTTTCCCATCCGGCCATGGAGGAACCATCAGCCGATGCGAACAGAGCCTTTTTATTTATTACATCCAAATATGGAGCTAGCCATGCGTACAAATATTTCATCTGCACAAGACAAGGTTTTTCAAGGCAGTAGAGTAGATGCCGGAAAGAATCGGAACACCTCCTCGAGGTTTGCGGGTATCGAGACACAAAGTTTCGAATCTAGTCCCTGGCCGCACCTTACGCAACAGCCGGTTCCCCTGGCTGTGATTAATATTCAATTGTCCGGAGCGCTGCTCGATCAGGCGGTCTTCATTGATAAATCCGCTCTGGAGCGGGTTGCTGTTCCTATTCTTAAGAAAGTATCGATGGTTTTCAAAGAAATGGAAAAGAGCTTCGGTACGCCGGTGGCGACGCTGAAGATCTCGAAAACTGATTCGGAGATTGCAATTCTTTCGGCAAATGTTTTGTCGGCTAGTGAGCGCGGAAAATTTTTTCCGGCAGTTGTTGAGCAACTGCAGCTTGTATTCGACGAACTCAAGGTGGTCGCATTGCTTGCGGAAATGCCGGCAGATGAGTTCTCAAGAGCGTGGTTTATCAATCAAGTAAGACCTGATCCACGCCTGTTGCATTTGCTTAAGTCAGTGTTGGCATTAGCGGCAACCCTTAAGAAATTCAAGGCCCATTTGGTTATCGATGGACAAATGATTGATTTGCCGTGCTGCACAGGTCTGAAATTCGTAAAAAAGGGAGCAATTCATGGTGACGTTGAAGGCACCCTGATTGGGCTTGGCTCTCGTCCTGCAATCCTTTCTATACTTACCAAAGAAGGAAAAACGGTGGCCGTGCGAGCCAATGGGAAGGGACTCATCAACGAGTTGAATCAGACGTTTCGGGTGGGTGATCAGGTAAAAATTTCTTACGAGCCGCTCGTCGACTTGCTGAAGGAATACGAAAAGATCCCCCGAAAAGGACGTTTGGTAAAGATTGATCACGCGTAATTTCAAAGAATTTTTCAACGTATAGATGCGAGGAAAAGTTCATGCTTGATGAAGAATCCAAGGCAGTTCAGGAAGTTGCAAAGGCGACCAATAATGCGATTGAGGCCGGTAGGGCAATGGGGGGCTTCATCGCGAAGTACGTTGCGGGTCCGCTTGAGCAGGCAATGGGTATTTGGGACGACAAGCTCAAATACCGGCGATGGGAAAATCACGAAGTCCCCCCGTTTTCAGTAGCAGAGGGCTTTAGAGTCCGGAGTTAATTTACCTGATTTTTTGGTGAGTGATTTTGCATAGGCTGCCGGGGTCAAACCGCCGAGGGATTTCTTCGGTCTCTCGTTGTTGTATTCCCTTCGCCAGGCTCCGATGATGACCTGTGCATACCGCAGCTCGTAAACCAATGCTCGTTCATACACTCGTCACGAAAGCGTCCGTTGAACGATTCGATGTAGGCGTTCTGGTTCGGCTTGCCGGGTTCAATGAGGAAGAGCTGAACACCACGGGCAAGGTCAAGCAAGCCATTGATAGTGCTTTGGCCTCAATCGAGCATTATCTAGAAGTTCTGCGCGCTGTTCCGGTGTTATCCGTAGCGAACATCTCTGCCATACCACTACCCGAGGACCACGATAATGGGCAACTTCTCCGCCTGGCACTGGCTGACCAGTGCACCGATATTTCTGCTTCTGATCTTGATCGGGGCCGGGCTCTACTTTGCCTTGCGGCGCCGCTCGGCAAGTGAACCGGCGCCAATCCTGCCTCAGGAGGGAGAAATGCCTGTCGCGACGGCCGCGCCGCCCGAGCGCAACACCTTCCAGAAGATCGTATCGATCAGCTATCTGGCCGGCGGTGCGGTCGGCGTGCTGATGACGCTGCCGCAGATCAACGGCGTGTCGCTGGGCCTCATGGGCGCGCTTTCCTGGCTGTTCCTGCTCGCGCAGATCACCGCGGCGCTCTATGGCGGATGGCAATACTGGCAGGGCCGCCGGGTCGGACTGCAGGTGCTCTACTGGTTGTCCTGGTCGTGCATCCCGGTGCTCTCGTTTCCGTTGCTGTCCTACTGGTGCGCCATGGGAGTTGCCGTCTTCCCGACTCTGGCCTTTGGCGCCGGGCATGTCGGAACCGATCTGAGCGTCCGCTTCGGCTACGACAGTTCGCTCTGGCTGTTCCCGTCGACCTCCGGCTTCATGCTGGGGGTGAACCTGATCGCCGTCTGGTTCGCCGTCATGATCGGCCGGACGATGAAGGCCGGCGGGATCCCCGGCTGGCCGCTGGCGATGCCGCATCGTGCCCCGTCTTCCCCTGTTTCCTGAACCAATATTCGCCGACCGGTGCCGTGGATTTTTGGCTGCGGTTCTTGCGCTCAAGGTTTTTCGGAAACGCCGAAGGCAGGTCAGTAGAGTGATTCCATCAATCCTGATGACAGTGGAAAGGAAACAAGATGAGATCACGAGAGCTTCTGTCGGAGCAATTCTTTCAATGGGGCCTGCGCTTGTTGCGTGACGGTTCCTATCCGGCGTTCGGTATCGCGAGTGCCCAGGCGCTGATGGACCCTGAGCCGTCGATGCAGGCCTGCATGGGAACCGGGCTCGGCCTTTGGGCGATCATCCTCAGCCTGGCGGTGATCGCGTTCGCCGTGAGCACGGCACTGACCGATGACGGGCCGACGGAGTAGGGAGTGGATCGCGGGATGAACAGGCAAAGGAAAGATATGAACTTGCGCGTTGTTGGTATCTGGATGGTGGGAATCTTGTCTATCGGAGCGCTGTGCAATGCGGTCGGAGCGGAGGAGGGTGCCAAGGCGCCACCGCAGATCACGACGTCCGTGAAGATCTATCGTGAGCCGCCTGCCGACCTGGTCTCCAGGAAGCTCTATGTGGAATTCGCGGACAGCCCGAGGCTTACCGCGATGTTTCGCGAAACGCTGGCCAATCGCGGGTACAACATGGCGATGTCTGAAGAGGAGTCGGATACCAAAATCCGTTTCATCGGATATGTCGGCATCGGCCTCTTTGCCACGAAGCCAAAGAAGTCAACGCTCGCCGATGTGGTGGAGAAATCAATGTTCCAGCCGGCCGGAAAGGACGAAGCCGAGGTGAGCAGGACTTCATTGACGGACGTTGCCGTCATGGATGCCGCAGCGAAGCGGCTGGCTCCCTCTTTTCGGGGCAGCCTGAAGGCAACGAATCTCGCCGAGTGGATTGGTGACGTGACGGGTTTGCGTGGCGCGTTCAACACACTTATCGCAGGTGATCCGCGTGGATTCTGCATGCATGAAAACTGCAGCAAGTATCAGCAGCGAATCGTTGTCGGTGCGAGCGGAGAGGCGTCCTGGTTGGTTACCCTGTCGGCACTCAGTGAGGAAATCGTGCTGGATCGGATGTTGGAGGAGTCGCTGAGTACGGCGTTGGAACCGTTGCTGAAATAGAGAATCGTGTTAGCAGCGGCTGCCAAGTGTAGGGCGGGTGTCACTAAAACATCCCAAGCGTCATGAGCAATTTTCCGTTGTTTGCGCTGGTTCGAACGGAATGTTCAATCTGTATCAAGAGAAGTAGCGTCGAACAGAAACGGGAAATCGAACGAGCAGTAGGTATTAAGTATTGTGTGAAGCGCTACATCGTCATCTATCGACTTTGAGTGCTTTGCGAGACAGAGGTAATAATTCGCACCGTTGTACTTGGCGAAAATAATCCACTCTCCGGTCATTCTCTTTTGTTTGGCTCGAGCTTCGTATCCACCGATGGTCAATCTATGTGCGAGACGGCCGTGCCACCCATGGGGAGACGGATTTTCCTCCTTATCGGCATCTACTTGGAAGCAGAGTGCATCGAATCGCGGACTTTTCTCGCATTCAATTCCCCAATGGTTGATCAAATTTTTTGGAAGAAATCTGGCATCAAAAAAATGGGCTTTCCAGAAGCCTTTCAACGGTGGATGCTTGAACGGTTCTTCGCTTTTTACATAACTATCGGCACGTCCTACACCTTCGAGATGCTGAAGGACGTCAGTTACTGAAAACGAGTTGAATGTCCGGTGCTTGTTTGCCGACGAAAGTTGTGCAACGAGAAGTTTGCTGACGCGGGATATATCTACCCCACAAAGCCCTGGATTATTATTCCGAAAATTGACAATATCGTCTTCGGAAATACAGAACTGACCGAGTAACACGGACAGTGGCATCATGATATTGAAGTTGGTCCTGCTCTGTGACCAGTACAAGGAAACGGAGATAAGAATGAGAGCTAAAGGAATGGTTTCGCCTTAACCTCGGCAATGCAAGAAAAACAGCGGCGCATGCTCATGCAAGGAGGCGCCACGGCAGTAGCATAACCCCCGGTTGGCAATTTGTGCGGCGTAAAATGGCACGGGTCCACCTATCACTTCCCCTTCACGGCACCGGCAATATGGAAATCCATTTTTCCGTGTCATTGCCTTACGACGAGGCGGGACTACTTCACGATTACGTTCGTCTTATGCAGCGGGTTCGCGGCGCAGCGTGGCTGCAACGCGGGATGGGTGGATTCAGGAGCATGAGTTGGGACACTTCGGGCCTATGCTTTACTGCCTCTTCGTGTAGCGATGCTGAACTATTTGAACTATTGCATCTTCTCCGTCCCGTTACTCTGGCTAGAGAACGTGCGAGCTTTCAGAAAGCTACAGCAGTCCTTGGGCGCCGAATTGATGACCCGAATGTGCGTGGGTTCCTGAAACTTTGCCAACGTATTTTCCGCAATGGCGAAATGGCGCTTTATATGCAGGTCACTTTGGCTAAGCAACCGCTGTTTGATGAATCACTACTCGATGCTTGGCTTAACGGTACTCAGTACCATACCGATGCCGAGAAAGAGCGAACTTGGTTGGCCCTCGAAGAGTCGATGTCAGTACCAAATTGTCGAGCCCTCGTTATTTCTCAGCTACACAGCAAGGTGCTGGCGCTCCTCAATATTGACTATGTCGCTAGTCAAGTGCTCAGTACGATTGATATGTGACCACGTTTTTTCAGTGATGAATGCCCAATCGTTGGTCGATCCGCACAGGCAGCGATGGCGTCGGTTGCTGCTCTGTCCTGCGTTTGGACGTCAGACCGGTAGCTGTTGCTATAGAGCCCAAGGCTGGACAACAGTAACGGTCAGAGACCAGCACAACCGTGCTCTATCAAGACAAAAGATTTTGTGATGAACACCATTTTCCCCCATGCGATAGATATACTGTTCATGCGTACAGTATTTTGTGGCTAGGTATTGCCCCGTGAATCCGCTATCCAAGACATTTCCTTATCTACTGAAACAGCGTAATGCCTAAGACCGTTCCGACCTCAACGCCCCAACTCAACCGACTACGTGCTGCAGCTGGCCTGATTCCGATCATTGAAGATGGCTTGTTCCAGAAAACCATCTCCGTTGAACGTGCGTCCGTGATGGCCTCCTTTTGTGCCTGGGCCCATGATCAGGCAGGCATGGAGCCAGATGCTGAAGCATTTACTAAGATCATCAGCGATGGGCTCGAGCGCATAGAGTCTGCAATCGCATCAGCCGGCGAGGGCTAATCTCGTCCAGTCCGCCTCGTCGCTCGGGCCATTCGATGAACCGCCGTATCGCGCATCTCGACATGGATGCATTCTTCGCCTCCGTCGAGTTGCTACGGTATCCGGAGTTGCGCGGACAGGCGGTGGTGGTCGGTGGTCGTAGCATTCACGAACCCATTGTGCAGCCGGATGGCAGCAGACGCTTTGCGTGCCTTCACGAATATGCCGGACGTGGTGTTGTGACTACGTCGACCTATGAAGCACGTGCGCTGGGCGTCTATTCCGGGATGGGTCTCATGAAATCCGCGGTGTTGGCGCCGAATGCGATTCTGCTGCCCGCGAATTTCGATGCGTATCGATATTTCTCGCGTAAGTTCAAGGCAGCGGTATCCCTGATCGCACCGAAGATCGAAGACCGTGGTATCGACGAAATCTATATCGATCTGACCGATATTCCCGAGGATACCTTGCCTCTGGCCAACCGGATCAAGCGGTCTGTCTTAGATGCGACGGGATTGACTTGCTCGATCGGCATAACGCCGAACAAGCTTCTCTCGAAAATCTGCTCTGATCTTGAAAAGCCTAACGGACTGACTGTTCTTTGCCGTAGCGATATCGAGGCACGCATCTGGCCACTACCGGCCAAGAAGATCAACGGCATCGGCCCGAAAGCGTCCGAAAAACTGGCGCGTCTGAATATTCACACCATCGGGCAACTTGCGGCAGCATCGCCCGAGTTTCTGGTGAATCGTTTCGGCCGAAATTCTGGGAATTGGCTTCATCGCGTTGCGCACGGCATAGATGAGCGTCCTGTCATCACGGAGTCCGAGCCGAAATCGATCCGCCGCGAAAGTACATTTGAGCGAGACCTCCACGCCAGACATGACCGCGCGCTCCTCACGCAGATTTTTACCTCGCTTTGCGAGCGGGTTGCAGGGGATCTTGAGAGAAAAGGCTATGCCGCAAAAACGATTGGGATCAAGCTCAGGTATGACGATTTCTCCATAGTGACGCGAGATAACACACAGAAGGTTGCCATCACCGACGCGAGCGACATACGGGGCGCGGCAGGGGCGTGCCTGAAACGCGTCCCGCTGACTAAAAGAATTCGGCTGCTGGGTGTTCGGGCAGGGGGCTTGTCGCGGAGGAACTGCGACCCGCAAGTCTCAGGGATACAGCCGGAACTGGCTTTTTGACTGATTCGGATCGCTATGCGTTGCACCGCTTGACGCATGTGTGGGAAAGCTCAATTCTCGACGATGGGTGTCAACTCAAACCGAGATTGACCGAGACAGCAGTGGCGAAAATGAATCAATCGACATCGGCACTAGTCAACTACGCACCTAGCCAGCGGCGTTCGGCTGCGCTATAGCGAATCCGGGTCGCGCAGCATCGCTATCAGGACATACAAGAAACAAAAGCCGGACAGGCCTATAGCGCTCGTCATGCAAGCTTCCAGTGTGTCCCAGTGTGCGACTTTCACGAGCCACCACGCGACGCCTGCCCAAATAAGCAAAGCTAGAAGAAACAGACGCAGGGCTGGGGAATAACCAGCGTTGCTGTTCATTTGTGTCACAAAAACCTCATCGCGCACTGCAGGCGTACGTGTGGCATCTATCGATTTTTGTATGCAATTCGGGTAAGCATCATACCTGCATTCGTAGTCGTTGTCTGAGATTGACGATCTGTTACAGAATTTCGGTGAATGGTCTAAGAATCTGAATCAATAGTGTTTAATGAAATTCTAATTAACCATAGGTCATATTTACTGATCCCGAGTTTCCATATAATCTCGCGCGCTTTCAGGAATCTATGGGTGTTGCAAACGCGCAGATGGTTTTCAATGTCTCGTGCAGCAACCGATTGACGTGCTGTCGGTTACTGTCCCGTCATGAGCAAGACGTCATTTTCTGAATTTCCGTTTGGCATTCTCCACACATGCATATAGAATGCCGCCAAAAAATGCATCACAACAACACCTATAAATTGGGAGACTCAATCTTGAGATCCAATCGTTTCATGTCGGAATCACCGGTGCGCGTCGTAAGGAGGCGATCGCACGTCAAGCAGGTTCAGTCGCCCGGCCAGTCATGGTCGGTGGATGAACCCCTCCATGCTTTTCTCCTGATCGCCTAACGGTATCTGGCTTACGCGCGTTCGTCCCGGCAGTTGCCGTGGCGAAAGGCGATTAACGATGATGCGTCTATCAGGCACAGTCGCGCGCTGCGCGCGCGCGGTACTTCTTTGCGCCCTGGCTTTGGTGTGTTCCATTGCCGGGACTGCGTTCGCTGATACGGAGGTCGGCGGGCGACTCAGCGTCGACACGCTATGGCGTGCCGCGAATAGCCCCTATATCGTCACAAGTTCGGTGACGATCGCAGACGGCGCAACGCTCTCCATCGAGGCGGGCACGGTCGTTTTCATGTCCGCCAGTACCAGTCTTTCCGTTCAGTCCGGCGGCCTGCTGGCGAACGGATCTCCCGTTGCACCCGTCCGAATCACGTCGTATCGAGCGAAGCCAGGCGACATGCCGGTTGCTGGTGACTGGGGGAAAGTCATCTTCACGGCAGGCACCGTTGCCACGAAAACCCGCATTGAAAATACGGTGATCGAGTACGGGCAAGGGGTCGAAATGGTCGGTGCGTCACCGACGCTCAATGCCGTTTCCATCAACTTCCACAGCGGCCCGGCCGTCACCCTGGATCTTGCATCTTCACCTGTCGGCACGAATCTTTCCGCGCAGGGTAATCAGGTGAATGGCGTTGTCGTTCCTGCTGGCGTTATTCAGGGCAATGTTCGCTGGGGCATTCAGGGCATTCCGTATGTGCTGAGCACCGGGCGCCTGTCGATTGGCACAGAACCGTCTCTCTCCGCCGTCACACCGCGCAGTTTCGAACAGGGCGAGCAAACCTCGATCAGTCTCGAAGGGGTCCGCCTTTTGGGGCTGGAGCAATTGCGGTTCCAACCGCCGATACCCGATGCCGTGATCCTCGCGGGGGCTACCGATACCTCCGCTGGCGTCAGTCTCAGGATTCCCGAGGCATACCCGGTCGGCAGCGTCAACATTTCAGCCGTAACCAATGCCGGCGACGTCGCCCTGCCAAACGCGTTTTCGGTCACGGCCATGCAGGCTCCACGTATCGTCGGGATCACGCCCAAGACCGTTGCACGCAATGCCGAGACTGTGGTGCTGATCAACGGTACATCGCTTGGCGCAGCTACCGTCGCTTCTGCAACACCTGGCCTACAGGTGATCGCGGGCAGCGCGACACAGACCAGCCTGTCGTTCCGCGTCAAGGCCGATAGCCAGGTCGTTCCGGCGACATATCCGTTCACGCTCACAAACGCAGCCGGACAGGCTGGATTTTCCCTCGAGGTCATTCCGGAATTGGCGCCGCCGCCGCCGTTCTCCGTGATTCCGACGCTTGTCATGCTGGCGCCGGACAGTGTGTACCGCGCCGTTCTTTTCAGTGCCGCGCAGTCGGCGATACAGGATCGGACGTACACCGTGCAGGTCGACGACACCACCGTGGCCCGCCTGCGTTCCGCAAGCTTCACGCTGCCCGCCGGCCAGCTTTCCGTCCCGGTTTCCGTCGCAGGTATCAAGGTCGGCACGACGGTCCTGCGCATCAACGGCGACGGCCTTGCCCTGCCGCTGGAAGCGCCAGTCAGCGTTGTTGCCGGCGGTTATCAGCAGACGTCTATCTCTCCCGCAGTGGGTGTCGTACGCGGCGAGCAGTTCTCGGGCGGCGGCAGCAACCGAGTGCTGATTTCCAGTCCGGTCGGGGTCGTCGTCGGTAACGGCAATACAACCAACGTTGCTAATTACAAGGTTGTCGGCAATCCGGTGGGCGTGGTCAAGGGCAATCTTTACGGTGGCGCGTCGTTCGCGGTGTCGCCGGCCGTCGGAATCAACCGTCAGTGACGCCGTAGCGAAACCATGGATATAGCAAGGATTCAACTTTCAGGTGCCATCATGAAGAAAACGACTCATCGCTTCCGCAACGTCGCCTTGGCCTTTACCTGCCTGCTCGGTTTATCAGGCTCCGTTATTGCTGCACCATTCAGTAGTGGCAGTACTGGCGCCGACGGTGCATTCGCTCCGACCCAAAATACGGTACTCGTGCTTCCACCGAGTGGCGTCTTCAACTTCACGACAGTCAGCATTCCGACTGGTGTAACGGTGAGCTTCAAGAGTAACGCTGCCAATACACCAGTCATGATCCTGGCAACGGGTGATGTCACGATCGATGGGGCGATGGATATTCGCGGAGGTGATGCAGATCGGATGCGTGAGCCCGTAGGTGCTTTCCTGCAACAAGGTGCACTCGGCGGTCCCGGCGGGTATGCAGGGGGGCGTGGTGGAAACGCAGGTGGACAAGCGGCGGCACCCGGTCAGGGACCAGGTGGAGGTGAAGGCGGGAATGCAGGGTCTTGCGGATACAACAGTCATGCCCGCGGTGGCGGCGGCGGCGGATTTGCAGCCGTTGGTATGAGCTCTTATTGCAAGAGATCCTATTCCAATACAGATATCAAGGGCGCCGGTGGCGGCACTTATGGATCGAGCGTCATGCTCCCTCTCGTAGGAGGATCGGGAGGCGGCGGTGGCGCCGGGTCAGTACTTTCAACCGGCATTCCTGGCGCTGGCGGTGGTGGGGGCGGCGGTGCCCTGCTAATTGCTTCATCCGGAAAAGTGACGGTGGCCGGTACCATTTCTGCACAGGGTGGAAATGGGGGGGACTATGCCAGCGGTTGTGGGGCATGGAAGGAGAATGTTTCCGGTGCCGGCGGTGGTGGTGGCTCTGGCGGAATCGTCAGAATCCTCGCCCAAACATATCAGGGCGGCGGCACCATCAATGTGAGCGGTGGCGCGGGTGGTTGTTGGGGAAATAACTTCTGGGGCGGCGGTAGCGGCTCACTCGGCTACGTCAGCGTAGAAACCCCCCGAGCCGGCACCCTCAGCCTGAACGGTCTTCCCTCGCTAGCGATTACGCAGATCGGCGGTCAGGCTGTCCCGGTTAACCCCACCGGTAGCGGCGACATTTCCCTCCCGCTGACGCAGGCCAATCCGGTTCAGGTCGATATCGCGGCTCGTTATATCCCGCCGGGCACGGCGCTCAAGGTCGTGCTGACGCCCAGCTACAGCGGTGACGTGGTGTCGGTCAATGCATCGCCGCTGGCCGGCACGCTCGAGAACAGCACAGCCAGTGCCAGCATCAACATCCCGTATGGCGCCAGCACGCTCCTCGTACAGGCCAGCTACACGCTGACCCTTGCGATGGGCGAGGCACTGTCGGTCTATGCCCAGGGCGAGCGCGTCGAAAGCATTCTCATGAGCGCGGTGCCGGGGGGCGAAACGGAATTCAAGCTCGTCACTGTTTCCGGCAAGCAGTTTGCCGTGGCCCCAAGCGTACTGGCGATGGTGATGCCGTCATGACAAGCGCCGGCCGGCTGATGTCGTCGGCCCGGACCCGCACCCAACAGCGCCCCTAACAAATATCGTCGATCCCGGAAATACCGGATGGAGTTGGCCGTGAGTCTATGCACCCGCCGCAATGCGGCATCGAAAGCAGCAAGGTCTGCAATTGGCGCGTGTCGCGCGTGGCTGGCACGTCTTTCGGTTGCCGCTCTCGCTCTGATGCCGCTCGGTGCCGTGCTGCATGCCGCCGAGCTTTCGATCGCTGATGGCGTTGTCGTCAAGTTCGGCAACGATGCCCAGCTCATCGTTCGCGACAAGCTCACGACCGGCAAGGGCGCGGTCTTCACCAGCCAGAAGGACGACACGATAGCCGGCCGCACCGGTATCGCAGCGCAAACACCCAATGCCGGTGACTGGAAAGGCATGCGCATCGAGCGTTCGGCGACGTTTACGGCCAGCGATGTCGCCATCCGCTATGCCGGCGCGCAGGGCAATGCGGCCCTGCATCTGCGTGGATTCTCACCGGTCGCATCGCCGGTTTCCCTCAACTACTTCCAGGTCAGCGACAGCACCATCGGCCTGCGTCTCGTCGACGGCGCGTCACCCCGACTCGACGGCGCCAGCTTCCTGCGCAACGGCACCGCAATCGATGCGGACGGGAACGCCAATCCGGTCATTACCGGCAGTCAGTTCGTGCAGAGCGGTACGCAGGGCATCCTCAACCGCACCCCGGCCACCGTCATTCAGGCGGTTGGCAACTGGTGGGGGCACAGCAGCGGGCCGAAGGATCCGGTCGCCAACGCGCAGGGGCAGGGCGATGCCGTTTCCTTGGGCGTCAATTACGGTAGCTGGCGCACCTCGTCCCAGATGATCAATCCCTCGATCCGGCTCGCTGCACCGGGCACGTTCACGGAAAGCAATTCCGTCGTCGTCCTCTTGTCCTGCGTTAACGCCACCGAATACCGGATCGCCGAAAACAGCAATTTCACCGGCGTCGACTTCAAGCCGATGGCGTCGCTGGCCAACGTCACGCTCTCGCCGGGTGACGGCGTCAAGCAACTCTACGTGCAGTATCGCGATGCGAGCGGCAACATCGCCAATGCGAATCTGGCCGGTGGTATCCGCCTCGATGCGCAGGGACCCGCGCTCGCCTTCGCCAGCCCGGCACCCGGTAGCGTCGTCAATCACACCATTACCGTCGAAGGGACGGCCAGCGACGCCGCCGGCATCACCAAGGTCGAGTTCTACATCAACGACGCGTTGCAGGGCACGCGTACTGCCGTGCCGTACAGCTTCGTCTGGAATACCGACCCGTGGGCCGAAGGCGACTACACGCTCAAGCTGGTCGCGTACGACACTACCGGTCATGCGACGGTCCGGACGCAGGCCGTCTCCGTCTCGCATGCGCCGCCGCCGCCGGATACCGAAGGTCCGCTGCTGAGTCTCGCCAAGTGGAACGGTGCTGCCCTCGCCAACGGCGCGACGCTCGCGGCGAACGGCATCGTGTCCATCGACGCAAGCGACCGCAGCGGCGTCAGCCGGATCGAATTCCTGCTCGACGGCCAACCCGCCGGCACCGTCACCAGCCCGACCAGCGGCAGTACCTACAGCGGTTCGCTGAGCCTGGATGCCATAGCCAATGGCCCGCATACGCTGGTCATCCGCGCGATCGACTCGCTCAACAACGCAAGCGTTCTCAGCTTCCCGGTAACGGTTGCCCATGCCGTGCCGACGGCGCCGGCAATCACCCAGCCGGCTGCCGCCCAGACAACCCGCAACACCGCGCTGACCGTCATCGGTACCGCGCAGGCCGGCAAGCAGGTGCAGATCCTCATCAATGGCGCACCGGCTGGTGTGCCGGTAACGGCCGGAACCGATGGCCGTTTTACGACGAGCGTCACGCTTGCCAACGGCGCCAACCAGATCACCGCCATCGCCTCCGATAGCTGGGGGAGCAGTCCGTCCAGCGCACCGGTTGTCATCACGGTCGACGGCAGCGTGCCGCAAGGGCCGACCAACCTGACCGGCTCGGCACAGGCGGCCGGCAAGGTCCATCTCGTCTGGACCCGCGCCAGCGATCCGAGCATCACCGGCTATCACGTCTATCGCTCGTTGTCGGCCTTCGACAACATCGGCGAGGCAACGCGCGTTGCCCAACTCGGTGCCAGCATCGGCGTCTTCGACGATATCCCGCCGGCAGACGGGACCTACACCTACCGCGTCGTCTCGGTGAACGCGGTCGGCACGTCGAGCGCCGTCTCCAACGCCGTCCAGCTGGTGTCGGACAACACCATGCCGCACGCCGTCAGCATCACCTACACGCCGACCGGCAAGGTCGACATTGCCACCGGCCGCATCGGTCAGGGCCGGGTGGATCTGGTCGTCGCGGTCAATGAAGCGCTGCTCGGCACACCCTACCTCTCGATCGTTCCGCAAGGCGGGGCGCCGATCGCGGTCGACCTCGTGCGTCAGGATGACACCCATTACCGCGGCAGCTTCACCATCGGGCCGGATACGCCGACCGGTACTGCAACGGCGCTGTTCTCGGCACGCGACATGGTCGGCAACCGCGGCACCGAAGTGAAAGCCGGCGCCACGCTCAAGATCGACACCCAGGGTCCTATCGTCACCGGCATCGCCGTCGCGCCGACGGCGCCGATCAAGGCCGGCAACGCCACGGTCGTCACCGTCACCTTCACGCTCTCCAAGGCCGTCAAGGGCGGCACGACGCCCGAGTTCAAGTATCTCCTCTCCGGTGCGTCGCGTGCCGAAGTCGCGGTCGCCGGCATCGCCAGCGCCGGCCCCAATCTCTGGCAGGCGAGCTTCACGCTGCCGTCGGATGCCGGTGTCGGCCAGCCCGAGAATCTCGTCTTCAGCTTCCGCGCACTGGATGACCTCGACAACATTTCGACCCGAATCACAGCTGCCAACCGCTTCCAGGTCTATCAGGGCGACCTGCCGCCGCTCGGCGTCCCGCTCAACCTCAAGGCCGAGGCGCGCCCCGGCGGCAAGGTCCGGCTGACGTGGGGTGCCGTCGATGGCGCATCCGCCTACCAGATCTTCCGTCAGGCACCGGGCGAACCGGCGCTGGCCGCGTGGCAGCGATCCAGCGGCACCGAGTTCATCGACACCACGACGGTCGATGGCCAGTACGTCTACGCCGTCGCCAGCATCCGGCAGTCCAACGACCAGGAATCGCTGAGCGGCCAGAGCAGTCCGGTGCAGGTCACCGCCAGCGCCACGGCGCCCGGCGCGCCGCAGAACCTCTCGCTCGAACTGACCGGGCAGGGGATCAAGGCCACCTGGCAGCCGCCGCCGTCAAGCACGCCGGCCAGCTACAACCTCTATCGTTCGAGCGCGGCCAGCATCAACAGCACGGCCGGCCTGACGCCGATCAAGACCGGCATCAAGGGCGTCATCGCCATTGATCCGAGCCCGTCGCCGTCCGACCACGCCTACGCCGTCACGGCGCTCGATACCGCCGGCAACGAATCGGCGCTCTCGAACTCCGCCTACCTCAACTTCAGCCTGCTTCCCGTGCAGACCCTGCAGGTCGAACAGAACGGCGACCAGCAGCCCGTCCTCAGCTGGACGCCGGGCGGCACCGGTGCCGCCGGCTTCAACGTCTTCGTAGCCGTGGGTGCCAATCAGGTCAAGCTGAACAGTGCGCTGGTCACCGGCACCAGCTTCACCGATGGCGGCTTCTCCGGCGGCGAGCGCCGCTACAACGTCGTCGCGGTCGATGCCAACCAGGTCGAGATGGCGCGCGACATTGTCCTGCCGAACGTCAGCTTCCAGATTGTCGGCGGGCTGCCGATCAAGCGCGGCATCATGAACAAGGTGCAGGTCCAGGTCGCCAACCTCTCGGCGTCGGCCGTCACCGGGCTCAGCGTCACCGTCAAGGTCGGCGGCACGACGCACCGTTCGTCGGCCCTGGCACTCAACGCCAACGAAACGAAGATCGTCCCGGTCATCGTCGGCGGCTACGACACGCTCTCGAATCCTGCCGCCATGATCACCGGCGTCGAGATCGTGCCGGCGGAAGGCGAACTCGTGCGCATCACCCGCAGCACGAATGCCGAAGTCACCGACGGCAGCCTTGTCGTCGGCATTTCGCCCGAGTCGTTCACCCGCGGCGGCGTCGGCAAGGTTCGCCTTGCGATCGAGAACACCACTGAGACCGAAGTCGAGCTGCTCACCGCGCGCAACAGCAGCGCCGATCCGTCGGACGAGCTGCGCTTCATGCTGCTCGATTCGGATGGCAACGTCCTCGCCACGCAACCCTACAAGCAGGCTTTCGGCGCCAGCGTCATCACGCTCCCGAGCGGCCAGACCGTGGCGCGAATCCCGGCCGGCGCCAGCTACACCTCGGACGCCTTCAGCGTGAACGTGCCGGCAGCGGCCCCCAACGCACTGCGCGTCCGTCTCGATGTCGACAAGATCCACTATCGCCTCGGCCAGCCCGAGCATGTCGCCATCAAGGGCAATGGCAGCGAAAAGGCGGTCAGCCTTGCCGACACCGCCTATGGCGGTGAAATCACCAGTGTCACGCCGCAGAATTCGTTCGGCGATACCGACATCGTGATCATGGGCCGCGCCGTCGACCGCGCCACCGGTGCCACGCTCGCCAACACCGCCCTCAAGCTCGTCTTCAACCAACAGGGCTTCGAGCGCGTCTTCGACATCCTCACCGATGTCTCGGGCAGCTTCACCTATACCTTCAAGCCCACGGCGACCGATGCCGGCCTCTACCAGATCGCCGCCATCCACCCGGCCATCACCGACCGGCCGGTGCAGGCGCAATTCACCATCAACCGCGTCGGCGTGACGCCGACCCTGTTCAAGCTCACGGTGCAGCGCAACTACCCGTACTCCGTCGACTTCCGCGCCGTTGCCGGCGCCGGAACCAGCGCCACCGGCCTGCGTCTGGTCTATGACGCGCAGTATCAGCCGACCGGCACGCTGCCGCAGGGCATCACCGTCCAGCTGCCGGGGCCGATCAACATCGTCTCGCGGCAGAACCTCTCGATGCCCGTCATCATCTCCGGCGACAACACGGCCCAGCCCACGGGCGCTATCGTGCTCAAGCTCTTCAGCAACGAATCCGGTGCCAACCCGCTCGGCACGCTGCGCGTCGAATACACGCTCGTCGCGCAGGCGGAAGCCAAGCCGACGCTCAGCGTCAGCCCGAGCTTCATCGAGACCGGCCTCGCGCAGGGCAGCACCGACATCGGGTCGCTGCTCATCGAGAACAAGGGCATGGCCGCGATGAACGATGTCACGGTGTCCCTGACCGCCGCCGCCGGCGGGCCGGCGCCCAACTGGGTTTCGCTGGCCACCGACGGCAATCTCGGTAGCGTGGCGGTGGGTGACAAGCGCAACGTCGACGTCAACTTCGCACCCACGTCGAATGTCGCCGAAGGCATCCACGAGTTCCGCCTCAACATCCAGGGATCGAACATCCCGGCCGCAAGCGTCCGCGTCTTTGCGTCGGTAACCCAGTCCGGCATCGGCAGTGTTCTCTTCAAGGCCTCCGACATGTACACCGCGACGCTCGACAAGCAGGGCCGCCTCATCCCGGGCCTCGCGGGCGCCCGCATCACGCTGCAGAACGAAGCGGTGGCCAACCAGACCTACGATCTCGTGACCGATGCGCTGGGCGAGGCCTGGTTCCGCGACATTCCGGCGGGCCGCTACAAGTACCGCGTCACGGCCAGCAACCACCAGGAGATGGGCGGTCGTATCCAGATCAAGCCGGGTATCACGCTCAATGAGGGCGTTTTCCTCGAGTCCAACCTCATCACCGTCGAATGGTCGGTGCGCGAGGTCACCATCGAGGATCGCTACGAGGTCACGCTCAACTCCACCTTCGAGACGGATGTGCCGGGCGCAGTCGTCGTACTCGCGCCGTCCAGCATCAACCTGCCGCTGATGAAGGCGGGCGACGTCTACTACGGCGAACTCACGCTCACCAACTTCGGCCTCGTGCGCGCCGACAATGTGCGCCAGGTCAAGCCGAAGGCGGACGCCTTCTTCCGCTTCGAGTTCCTCGCCGACATCCCGCCGACGCTCGATGCCAAGCAGCGCATCACCATCCCGTACCGCGTGATCGCGCTGCAGTCGCTCGATCAGCCCTCCGGCACGGCCAGCGGCGGCGGCTGCTACAGCTACAGCAACAGCATGCAGGTGCCCTGCACCTATACCTGCGCCAACGGCACGGTGTCCAGCAGCTGCGGTTCGCAGGCTTACTGGTATTCCGCGTCCAGCAGCACCTGCCCGGCGAACACCTCCGGTACTGTTGGCGGTGGCACCGGGGTTGGTGGCTTCGTCGGGGGCGGTGGCGGCGGCGGCTTCAGCGGCTCGGGCGTGGCCCCGACCTATTCCGATCTGCCCGGTATGCCGGCGTGCGTGAATTGCGAAGGTGCCGCCACGAAACCACCCTGCAGCACCTGCGGAGCCAACTGATGCGGAACCTCGCCAGAAAACTCGCCCTCAACGCGTCGCTGCGGATGCGCCGCCTGTTGCGCAGTGCCCTTGCCGGGAGTGCGCTCGTCCTGCTCGCTACCCTGATTGCCACGCCTCTCCATGCCGAAGTCGCCCTCCCCAACGGCGAGTACCGAGAAGAGATCGAAGACCTGCGAGTCCAAACCATCGCCGGCCCGATCCGGATCACGCGGGACTACGTCTTCGACCGCTGGCAAGTCAATGCGAGGTGGGCGCCGCTCAAATTCAACCAGGACGCCCTCGACGGCTCGGTCAAGAGCATCGAACGCAACACCGCCGTCTTCAACCGCAAGGGCGACG
>WBZP01001137.1_pt1 | contig 33860 bp, 29 predicted proteins | sample 5204301 | NCBI WGS metagenome assembly WBZP01 (sample SAMN12412401, study PRJNA552823) | activated sludge metagenome | isolation source: activated sludge from nitrification reactor of wastewater treatment plant... | place: USA: Pennsylvania | collected 2017 | reverse complement strand
TCGGTTCCACCACAGCAATTCAGCCCATCAGCTTGCGCAAACTCAGAACAAAGCAGCCGCACTACTCATTTCCGCTTGACTCGTTACATAGAATCTCTCGGGGCAGCACATGTGCACACGCCCGTCGACTGCCGATTGGGCCGGCGTCAGCCCAGCGGCGGATTTGCACGCTGCGACGTGGGCAGGCGAACGTCGACTCGCAGGCCGCCTAGCGCGGCGGAGCGGCTGAACTGCAGGCTGCCGTCGTAGCTGTCGACGATGTCGCGCACGATCGCCAGACCGAGCCCGCTGCCGGGCTTCGATTCGTCGGCGCGGTAGCCGCGCGCGGTGAGTTCCTCGATCGCGTCGGTCGCGCAACCGGGGCCGTCGTCCTCGACGGTGAAGGCCAGGCAATCGGCATGGCTGACGGTCAATGAGACGCGCGCCGTGCACCACTTGCAGGCGTTGTCGAGCAGGTTGCCGAGCAGTTCGAGTAAATCCTCGCGGTCGCCGGCAAAGGTCGCGCCGGGCGCGATTGCCGAGGTGATGCGGGGTGCCTTGCCGGCGTAAAGTTGGCCGAGCGTGCGCACCAGCACGTCGATTTCGCCTTCGAGGTCGACCCGCTGCCCCGGCATCGCGGAGCCGGCCAGGCGAGCGCGTTTGAGTTCGCGCTCGACGATGCGGCGCATCGCTTCGGTCGATTCGCCGATCTCGGCGCGCAGTTCCGGATGCGCCGCCAGCGCCGGCGATTCGCTGCTCTGGGTGAGTATCGCCAGCCGGGTCTTCAGCGCGTGGGCGAGATTGCCGAGCGCATCGCGCGAGCGGCGCGAGCGCTTGTCCAGGGTGCCGAGCAGGCGGTTCAGCTCGGCGATCATCGGCTCGATCTCGGCCGGCGCCGCGGCGTCGATGCGCGTGGCCTCGCCGCGTTCGAGGCGCGCCAGGTCCGCCCGCACGGCATCGATCGGCGCCAGGCCGCGCGCGACGATCAGCCGCTGCACCAGCAGCAACGCGATCAGCACGGCTGCCGACACCGCGCCGTAGATGAGCTGGAAACGGCGCAAGCCGGCTTCGAGCGCGCTCAGATCCTCGGCCACCGCGATGGTCAGATCGTGCTGCTGGCGGCTGTAGCCGGCCACCCGCAGCAGCAGCGGCTGGCGCTGCGGCCCGCTCGCGCGGATCTCGCGCCACTGGCCGGGCGGCAGCGGCTCGATGGCAAGATCGCCGTCCCACAACGAGCGCGATTGCTGGCGCTGCGTTCCGGCGATGACGACGTAGTAGTGGCCGGAAAACGGCCGCTGGTAGATCGCGTTGACGCGCGCCGGGTCGATGGCGAGCGCGCCGGCGGCATCGACCCGGGCCCCCGCCAGCAGGGTCTCGCCATCGTGCGCCAGGCGCGACAGCAACTGGTCGGTGGTCAGTTGTTCGATCGCCCGGCTGGCGACCCACCATTGCAGCCCCAGCAGCAATACCAGGCTGGCCGCCAGTCCCAGCGACAGCCGGCCCTTTAGCGAGGGCGTCAGGGCCGTTCTCCGAACACGTAGCCCTGACCGCGCAGCGTATGGATGATGTCCGGCCCGATCTTCTGCCGCAGGCGATTGATGTACACCTCGATCACGTTGCTGTCGCGATCGGCGTCGTACTCGTAAACATGCTCGGTCAGGCGCGATTTCGACAGTAGGCGGCCCGGGTTCAGCATGAAGTAGCGCAGCAGCCGGTATTCGATGCCGGTGAGCTGGCTGCGGCTGCCATCGGCCAGCACCAGCGACTGGTTCTGCTCGTCGAGCGTGACGCCGGCCACGCACAACGGGCCGGCGGCCGCGCCCTGGCTGCGCTTGGCCACCGCATCGATGCGGGCCAGCAGTTCCTCGAACTGGAACGGCTTGCCGACATAGTCGTCGGCGCCGGCCTTGAAGCCTTCCACCTTCTCCTGCCAACTGCCGCGCGCGGTCAGCACGACCACCGGAATGCGGTTGCCGCGCTTGCGCCAGTTGGCGAGCACATCGAGGCCCGGCCGGCCGGGCAGGCCGAGATCGAGTACGACGAGATCATAGGGTTCGATGTCGCCGAGCGCTTCGGCATCGATGCCGTCGGTAGACAGGTCGACCGCGTAGCCGGCGCTTTGCAGCGCGGCGCGCAGTTGCGGCCCGAGCCGCGCATCGTCTTCGACCAGCAGCAGGCGCATGCTCAGTCTTCCTTCTCGAGCTTGATCAACGCGCCGCTGCGGGCATCGAACTTCAGTTCCCAGACGCGCCCGCCATTGTCCAGAATCTCGATCTCGTAAATGTACCGCCCGTGCTTTTGCTTAAGTTCCGTTTCCAGAATCTCGCCCGGCTTTTCGGCATGCGCACGCTCGGCGATCCGTTCCAGCGACAGTATTTGACCCGCGTCGCGCAAGCGGCGCGCAGTGAGGTGATCGGCATCTGCGCGCGCAGGCAGCGCCGGAACGGCCACCAGCATCGCGGCAAGCAGGCCTGCCGCGACCCACGCGAGTGCCGGATTTACGGTGTGCATTAGGATGAGTTCCGACGACGTTGGCCGAATCGGCTCCGAGTCTACGCAAGCGCAGCTTAATCCAGCCTGAATGCGCGTGTGCCGGCCGGCTACACTGTGGTCCCATGAACCCTGCGGATGAACGGAGAAGCGTGGCGGTGATCGGCGGCGGCCCGGCCGGCCTGATGGCGGCCGAGGTGGCAAGTTCTGCCGGCTTGCCGGTCGACCTCTACGACGCGATGGCCTCGTGCGGGCGCAAGTTCCTGCTCGCCGGCAAGGGCGGGTTGAACCTGACTCACGCCGAGCCCTTCGATGCCTTCGCCTCGCGCTACGGCGCGCGCCGCCCGCAGGTCGAACCGTGGCTGCGGACGTTCGGCGCCGACGCGCTGCGCGACTGGGCGCACAGCCTCGGCACGGAAACCTTCGTCGGCAGTTCGGGCCGTGTTTTCCCGAGCGACATGAAGGCGGCGCCGCTGATGCGCGCCTGGCTGCGGCGGCTGCGCGCGCAGGGCGTGCGCTTTCACATGCGCCACCGCTGCCTCGGCTGGTCCGACGAGGGCTCGCTGCGCTTCGCGACCACTGCGGGCGAGCGCGCCGTCGCAGCCGGCGCGGTGGTGCTGGCACTCGGCGGCGGCAGTTGGGCGAAACTCGGGTCCGACGGCGCCTGGGTGGCGTGGCTGGCGGCGCGCGGCGTGGCGCTGGCGCCGCTCGCACCTTCCAACTGCGGTTTCGACATTGCATGGAGCGAGCATTTGCGCGCGCGCCATGCCGGCGAGGCGGTGAAATCGGTACGACTGCGGCTGCAGGGCGACGCGTCGGGGCGCATCGGCGAATTCGTCGTCACCCGGCATGGCGTCGAAGGCGGCGCGATCTACGCGTTGTCGGCACGACTGCGCGACGAAATCGCACGCAGCGGCGTTGCGGTACTCGAAGTCGACCTGGCGCCCGACAAGAGCCTGCAGCGGCTGATCGACGAGATCGACCACCCGCGCGGCGCCCGCTCGATGGGCAGCCACCTGGCCAGCCGCACCGGCATCAAGGGCGTGCGCGCGGCGCTGCTGCGCGAGGTCGTACCGGCACAGGATTACGCCGACCCGCGCCGGCTGGCGGCCGCAATCAAGGCGCTGCCGTTGCGCCTGACTGCGCCGCGGCCGCTCGACGAAGCGATCAGCAGCGCCGGCGGCGTGCGCTTGGAGGGGCTCGACGAGCATCTGATGATCCGCGACCTGCCCGGCGTGTTCTGCGCCGGCGAAATGCTCGACTGGGAAGCGCCGACCGGCGGCTATCTGCTGACCGCGTGCATGGCGAGCGGCCGGATTGCCGGCGACGGCACGGTGAACTGGCTATCGGGACAGGCCGCCGCCGTGCCCGCCGCACAAGGCATCGACGCTTGACATCCCGGGCGTGCGATCAGTCGTCCGCCTCCGGTGCCTTGGCCGCGCGCGCCTTGCGCGTCTTGTCGCGGAATGCCATTGCGGTAGCGAATGCCGAGCGGGTGAAGTCGAGCACGGCGGCGAAGTCTTCGTCGGACAGCCGGCGCGCGCTGTCGTTCACGCTGTAGATGTGGGCGAACTCGCGCTCGCGGCTGCTTTGCAGCACCAGCCGGCCGACGCCCAGATCCTCGAGCACCTTCCACAGCGCCGGATTGTTGGTGCGGGTGAGTTTCATGACGAACGGAATCGGGTCGTTGCGCGCCAGCACCGAGGCCAGCCGCAGGATGATCTCGAACGGCAACGCGGCTTTGCCGCCTTCCACCGCTTCGAGCAGCGATGGATCCTTTAGGTCGATGGCCTTGCCGAGTTCCTTGAGCGAGAGCCCGGCAGTCTCGCGCATGCTGCGCACCAGCGCGCCGGCGCGGCCGAGCGCGCTGCGCTGCCCCGGCTTGGTCGGCAGCAACGCCTTGGCGACGTTGAACGACATCGCGGCGGTGCTGGCCACGCCGAGCACCGAATCGGTCCAGGATCGCAGTTCGCGAGCCAGCGTCTGCAGCGTGGAATCGTCGCGCTTGGCGGGGGCCGGGGCGGCCTTGCGCGTGCGGCCGGTGCCGCTCGCAGCGGGTTTGCGGGTTCGGGTGGCGGGCATCGTCGTCTCCGGTTGGTGTCGGCGATTGTAGGCCGAGTTGCGCCGGGCGAGTGAGCCCCTCGGGATGCGTTGCCGTGGGGCGCCGCCGATCGGTGCGCCGGCCGCCCTGCAATGACGCGCCGGCCCGTGCCCACTGCCCGGGGAAGGTGCCGGCACGGCGCCGATGGACGGCGGATCCGCGCCGCCCTGTCAGCTCCACGCAATACGCGATTTGCAGGTGCATGCCCCGGAAAGCGCGTAGATTGGTGATCCGGGCGCGCCCGCCTGGCGAGGCGGGCGGTGAAAACGGGCACGTCATCCGTCCGAGGGAATGGGCTTTGCTTACCGAAGACGACGGGGTCGATCCGATCGCACGCCGGTTTACCCCGGCACCAATTCAAGGAACCCAGTGGTCAGACTGAAACTTTCGATCGAACTCGATTACGAGATTGCCCCGCCCGGCTGCGATTTCATCCTCAACCTGCATGCCGCGCACACCCGCCACCAGACGGTGGTCAACGAACGACTCGAACTGAATCAGAACCTGCAACAGCAGCTGTTCGTCGACCCGGCCACCGGCAACCGCTACCTGCGCTTGACCGCCTGGGCGGGGAACCTGCGGCTGCGCTACGACGCCACGCTCGATCTTGCGCACTGGATGGCGCCGCCGGAGAGCGTGCCCGAGGTTCCGGTCGCCCGGCTGCCGCCGCAGGTGCTCGGCTACATCTACCCCAGCCGCTACTGTCAGTCGGATCGGTTGCACAAGCTGGCGATGCGCGAGTTCGGCCACCTGTGGCAGGGCTACGGCCGGGTCAAGGCGATTCAGGAATGGGTGCAGGCGCGCGTCAAGTTCGCCCAGAACACCACGACGGCCAGCACGTCGGCGGTGGATACGCTGATCGAACAGGTGGGCGTCTGCCGCGATTTCGCGCACCTGATGATCGCGCTGTGCCGGGCGGTCAACATTCCGGCGCGCTTTGCCACCGGCATCGACTACGGCGCCGACCCGGCACTCGGGCCGACCGACTTTCATGCCTATGTTGAAGCCTATCTGGGTGACCGCTGGTACATTTTCGACCCTTCGGGCACAGCCATTCCGATGGGTTTCGTGCGCCTGGGCACGGGGCGCGATGCCGCCGATGTTTCGTTCGCAACCATCTTCGGCACGGTGCGCTCGGTCGCGCCGAAAATCGCCATCGAGGCAATTGCCGATGCAAGCGGTGTTTTGGTGGTGCCGTACCACTGCAACCAGGCGATTTCGACCGACGGCTGAGCGCCGGGCGCCGAGCGCGCGGCTACAGGATCGCGGTACCCGCCCGCTCGCCGCGTTCGTACACCACATGGGCGCGGCCGACCAGCAGCGGGTCGAGCGGACCCACCGTTGCCAGATCCTTGTTGGCGTAGGGCAGCTTGTGCAGGATGTAGCGCATGGCATTGAGGCGCGCGCGCTTCTTGCAATCCGACTTGAGCACCGTCCACGGCGCATCGGCGGTGTCGGTCTCGAAGAACATCGCCTCCTTGGCCTTGGTGTACTCCTCCCACTTGTCGAGCGAGGCCATGTCGATCGGCGACAGCTTCCACTGCTTGAGCGGATGCGCCTCGCGCTCCTTGAAACGCCGGCGCTGTTCCTTGCGACTCACCGAGAACCAGAACTTGATCAGATGCACGCCGCTGCGCACGAGATGACGCTCGAATTCCGGCGCCTGGCGCATGAACTCCTCGTACTCGGCCTGGGTGCAAAAGCCCATCACGCGCTCGACCCCGGCGCGGTTGTACCAGGAGCGGTCGAACATCACGATTTCGCCGGCGGTCGGCAGGTGATTCACATAGCGCTGGAAGTACCACTGGCCGCGCTCGGTCTCGGTCGGCTTTTCCAGGGCGACGACGCGCGCGCCGCGCGGATTCAGGTGTTCCATGAAGCGCTTGATGGTGCCGCCCTTGCCCGCCGCATCGCGACCCTCGAACAGGATGATCACGCGCTGGCGGTTTTCCTTGACCCAAGCCTGGAGTTTCAGCAGCTCGACTTGCAGGCGGTACTTCTGCTTCTCGTAGTTCTTGCGCAACATCAGGTTCTTGTACGGATAGCCGCCTTCGCGCCAGTCGTCCGCCAGTTCCTGATCGGGATTTACCTTTGGCTGCTCCAGCGCCTTGCCTTCGGCGGCGAGCATGCGGCGGATCGCTGCCGCATCGTCGGGGGAGGCACCTTCGAGGATCGCCCGCAGGGATTTGGCATGATGCGCGCTGTCGCCATTGCCCTTGCGCGACAGCATGTCGCGCACTGCCGCGAGCTTGGCGGTTTCGGCCGACTCGACCCGCTGGTCGACCTCGAAATCCTCGATACCCTGCTTGGTGCGGGACGGGGTGATATCGCCGGCCTCCGCGCGCCGCGAGCGCGTCGGCGCCACGGCGGTCGCCTTCGGCTTGGCCGCAGGGCGGCGCGCCGCTGCGCCGTTGGCATTCTTGGTTGGGGTCGTGGTGGTCTTGCTCATGGCCGCTCCCGGTCTCACACAAAGCCGAATATTCTGGAATAGTTTAGCCTAGACACGCTGATCCACGTCAAACTTCCGGTCGAAACCGGCCACATCCTTCGATCCCCAACTTGGAGGTAAACCATCATGGACCTGCAACTCGGCGGCAAACTCGCACTGGTCAGCGGCTCGACCAAGGGCATTGGTCTGGCCATCGCAACGGCGCTGGCGCGCGAGGGTGCCGAGGTGATCGTCAATGGCCGCAGCGAGACATCGCTGGCTCAGGCGCTGGAAAAGATATCGGAGTCGGTGACCACGCCGAAGCTGCTCGCCTTTGCCGGCGACCTGTCGGATGCCGGCACGGCGGGGGCACTGGTCAAGCGCTTTCCCGACATCGACATCCTGGTCAACAACCTCGGCATTTTCGAGCCGAAGCCGTTCGACGAGATTCCCGACGAGGACTGGCGTCGCTTTTTCGAGGTCAACGTGCTGTCGGGCGTGCGCCTGTCGCGCGCCTACCTGGCCGGCATGAAGCGCCACGGCTGGGGCCGCATCGTCTTCATCAGCAGCGAGAGCGGCGTCCAGATTCCGCCCGAGATGATCCACTACGGCATGACCAAGACCGCCCAGCTCGCGGTCTCGCGCGGCATCGCCGAGACCTGCGCCGGCAGCGGCGTCACCTGCAACGCCGTGCTGCCAGGCCCGACCCATTCCGACGGCGTCGAGGACTTCGTCGACAAACTCTCCGGCGGCGCGCCGTTCGCCGAATTCGAGCGCGAGTTCTTCAGGAGCGCGCGGCCCAGTTCACTGCTCAAGCGCTTTGCCACCACCGAGGAAGTCGCCAACCTGGTGGCGTTCGTCTGCAGCCCGCTGTCATCGGCCACCAACGGCGCGGCGTTGCGGGTCGATGGCGGCGTCGTGCGGGCGTGCTTCTGAGCACGCGCCGCGCAGCGGTTGACACCGACGGCCGCCGTTCTGCCGCGAAGTGCGTCCTCGCCGCCCTGTTGTGTGCCGCGCTAGCCGGCTGCGCCGGCACGCCGGTCGGCAGCGGGCTGCCCCGCCAGTGGCAGGCCTCCCCCAACCATGATGAGCGCCGCCCCAACTTCGTCATCATCCACCACACCACCAACGACACCGCAGAGCGGGGTCTGCGCACCCTGAGCGACCCGTTGTCGAAGGTCAGCGCGCACTACCTGATCGGGCGCGACGGCGTGCTGTATCAACTGGTTGACGAGCGGGCACGTGCCTGGCATGCCGGCGCCTCGTACTGGGGCGGCAACCGCGACATCAACTCTGCATCGATCGGCATCGAACTGGACAACAATGGCGACGAGCCGTTTGCCGACGAGCAGATCGTCGCCCTGCTCGCGCTGCTGCAAGACCTGCGCACCCGCTATGCGATCCCCGCCATCAATGTGCTCGGCCACGCCGACGTGGCGCCGCGGCGCAAGGCCGACCCCAGCCGCCATTTCCCCTGGCGCCGGCTTGCCGCGCAGGGTTTCGGCCTCTGGTGCGAGCCGCCCTACCCGCCCGCCCCGCCCGGTTTCGACAGCCTGCTCGCCCTGCAGGCTGTCGGCTACGACGTGGCGCGGCCCGAGGCCGCAATCGCCGCATTCAGGTTGCATTACATGCCGCAGACGGCCGACGCTTCGCCCGACGCCGCGCTCGACACCGCCCTGCTCGCCTGTCTGGCCGAGCGCAAACGCACTGCGCCGGCGCCCGAGTCCGGTCGCTGACCGGCTGTGCGGCGATCGGCGGCACGCGCGATCAGCGCGAGCGCGCCAGATCGAAATCCGCGACGTTGCGCTCGTCTACGTAAAGGCTCGCCGGCTGCGGCGGGCTGGCATTGCGGCAGCTCACCACCACGTTGGAGAGCGCCTGCTGCTTCTGCAGCACCTCCACCGCGCAACGGCCATAGACGCTCTCGATGGTGGCCACCATGTTGCGCGCATAGGGCGTGGCCAGTTGCGGGTCGAGGATCAGGTTGGCGATCAACACGCCGTCGGCGCGCAGCACGCGGCGGGCGTCCTGCCAGAATTCGCGCGTCACCAGATGCGCCGGGATCGCGGTGTGCGAACTGAACACGTCGACCACCACGGCGTCGAAGTGCCGCTCGCTGCGGCGGACGAAGCGGCGCGCATCGTCGGCGATGAACTCGCCCTGCGCCGGCTCGCGCAGGAAGCGTTGCTCGGCGATCCGGCGAATCGCCGGGTCGATGTCGACATAGGTGTAGCGATTGGCCGTCTCGCCCTGCGACAGGGTGAAACCGCCGGCGCCCAGCACCAGGATCTCGCGCCCGCGATAGGCCAGGCCGTCGAGCAGGATGGCGCGGATGTGATCGATATAGCGCGCATGACGCGGCGGCTCGCTCTCGTCGATCAGCGAGGCGACCGAGTTGTTGTTCTTGAAGGCGCGCGGGTTGATGCTGCCGGCCAGTTCCACCGGCACCACGGCGTAGCTGGCGTAGGCGGTGTCGACCACCGGGCGCAGCCACAGGTTGGCGCCGAGCATCAGGGCCGATCCCAGCGCCGCGACCGATCCGGCGCGCCAGCTGCGGCCCCCCACCAGCAGGTAACCAGCCAGCAGCAACAGCCCGCAGCAAGCCACCGCCGCCGATACGCCGAGCCACTGCATGATGACGAGCGAGAGCAGCAGCGAGCCGAGGAAGGAACCCAGCGTCGACCAAGCGAGCGCATTGCCGCTGGCCGCGCCGGCGCGCTGATGCGCGAACAAGTTGGTAAGGATCGGCACCGTCTGCCCGAGCAGCCAGGCGACCGGGCACAGCACCCCGCCGACCAGGAGCAGATAGCCGAGCGCCGACACGCCGAGCGAATCGAAGATCAGGTCGACGCTGACGCCGGCCAGCCCGACACCTGTCAGCAGCGCAGCGATCAGGAAGTTCCGCCCGACCACGGCAAGGTAGTCGCGATCGACCGTGGCGCCGCGGCGATAGCCGAGCGCCAGCGCGAGCAGAAACAAGCCGATGGTCGGCGCGGTGACCACGATCGAACTGCCCATGTGCGGCACGATCTGGCGCAGTGCGATCACCTCGGCGCCGAGCGAGCAGAAGCCCTCGATGAAGACGATCAGGCAGAGCAGTCGGCGGGAGACGGCGGGTTGCGGATTCATCGAGCGCGACCGGTTGCGGAACCGATGCAGTGTACGTCGACCGCTCGCTGGCCGGGTTCGAGATGAAACCGGGCATCGACTGGCCGCCCGGCGCCGCGGTAGGGATGATCGCAAACCGCGATCGAGCCACGAGCCCCTATCCATGCGCCTTTCCGGCATGGCAAGCCGGAGAGGTCCAGCCCATGCGGCTCCTGGCCGGGCGGGCGTTTCGAATCCGGTCGCAGCGGCGTTGAGCGTTACGCGCTGCTGCTGTATCGTGCGCTGTCATCCCAACCCGTCGCCCGTTATGCTGATCGAACAGATCGAACGCGATTTCCTGGCTGCCGCGCCGGCGGTGGATTTCTGCGCGCTGCGCTTCGTCGAGGAAAGCTCGGAACTGCTCAGCGTGCGGCAGAACGTGCCCGAGCCGCCCAAGCTCTCGATCGACCGCGGCGCGATGGTCACGGTGATCGAGCGCGGCGGGCTCGGCTATGCCGCCACCTCCGACCTGTCGGCCAGCGGGTTGCGCGATGCGCTGGATCGCGCGCGCCGCTACGCGCAACTCACCAGCGGCCGCTCGGTGGCCGACTACAGCGCCATCGCCATGCCACGCCCGCAGGGCCGCTACGCGTCGACGGTGCGCGACGACATCGAACGCCTGTCGCTGGCCGACCGTTACTCGCTGCTGATGGACGTTTCGCGCGCCACCCGGATCGACGATCGCATCGTCGATTGGGACGCCGGCCTGTGGCGCACGCAGACGCGCCAGCATTACCTGAGCGCCGACGGCGCGCGTGCCGAGCAGCATTTCGACTACCTGGTGCCGACGATTTCGGCGACCGCGCATGCCGGCGGCGAAACCCAGTCGCGCAGCAGCGCGGGCCGCTACAACGGCTTCTGCCGGCAAGGCGGGCTGGAGGTGCTTGAGCACGCAAACTTCCGCGACGACGCCGCGCGCGTCGCCGACGAGGCGCTGCAACTGCTCGCCGCGCCGAATTGCCCGAGCGGCCGCATGGATGTGCTGCTGATGCCCGACCAGATGATGCTGCAGATTCACGAATCGATCGGCCATCCGCTGGAACTCGACCGGATACTCGGCGACGAACGCAATTTCGCCGGCACCAGTTTCGTCACCCCGGAGATGTTCGGCAGCTACCGGTACGGCTCGCCGCTGCTCGATGTGACCTTCGATCCGACCCGCGCCGAGCAGTTCGCCAGCTACGCCTTCGACGACGACGGCTCGGCGGCCGCGCGCGAGTACATCATCCGCGGCGGGCTGCTGCTGCGCCCGCTCGGCGGCGCGATCTCGCAGGCGCGCGCCGGCATGGCCGGCGTGGCGAACTCGCGCGCCAGCTCGTGGAACCGGCCGCCGATCGACCGCATGGCCAATCTCAATGTCGAACCGGGCAACAGCGCCCTGCAGGACATGATTGCCTCGATCGATCTGGGCGTGATGATGCGCACCAACGCCTCGTGGTCGATCGACGATTCGCGCAACAAGTTCCAGTTCGGCTGCGAATGGGGTCGCATGATCCGCAACGGCAAGCTTGCCGAAGTGGTGAAGAACCCGAACTATCGCGGCATCTCGGCCACCTTCTGGCGGTCGCTGGCGATGGTCGGCGACACATCGACTTTCGAAGTGATGGGCACGCCCTTTTGCGGCAAGGGCGAACCGTCGCAGGTGATCCGCGTCGGCCACGCCGCGCCGGCGTGCAAGTTCGCGGGCATCGACGTGTTCGGCGGAGAAGCCTGATGCAGACGTACTTCAACGATCTCGCCGACCATATGCAGTCGCTCACCCGCGCCGGCGAGGTGACCACCGCCTGGCTGGCGGCCGAGCAGTCGGACTTCATTCGCTTCAACAGGTCGGCGGTGCGCCAGGCGATGAACATCCGCCAGATCGCCTTCACGCTCGGCCTGATCGCAGGCGGCCGGCGCATCGAACTGCGCACCAGCCTGGGCGGCGATCCGGCGCGGGACAAGGCCACGCTCGCCGCGGTGCTGGAACGCCTGCGCCGCGACCTGCCGCAGGTGCCGCCCGACCCCTATCTGCTCTATGCCACCGACGTGCAGTCGACCGAGCATCGCCTGCCCGCGACGCTGCCCGACCCGAGCATGGTGATCGACCGCGTGCTCGCTGCCGGCGCGGCGCGCGACCTGGTCGGGCTATACGCCGCCGGGCCGATCATGCGCGGCTTCGCCAATTCTCTCGGGCAGCGCAACTGGCACGAGGTGGCGAACTTCGAACTCGACTGGAGCTTCTATCACCGCGCCGACCGGGCGGTGAAGTCGAGCTACGCCGGCACCCGCTGGGAGGATGCGCGCTTCGATGCGAAAGTCGATCTGGCAGCCGAACAACTGGTTCGTCTGGCCGAGCCGTCGAAATCGCTGCAGCCGGGAAGCTACCGCGCCTACTTCACGCCCACCGCGATGAACGAATTCCTCGGTGCGCTGGCCTGGGGCGGCTTCGGCACCAAGTCACAGCGCACTCGCCAGAGCACGCTGATGCGCCTGCACGACGGCGAGGCGAGCCTGAATCCGGCCATCACCTGCTGCGAGAACGTCGCCGACGGCATGGCGCCGTCATTCCAGGCCGACGGCTTCGTCAAACCCGGGCGGGTGGCGCTGATCGAGCGCGGCAGCGCGGTCGGCACGCTGACCTCGCCGCGCACCGCGCGCGAGTACGGCATCGATTCCAATGCGGCCAATGCCGAGGAGATGCCCGATTCGCTCGACCTGGCTGCCGGCGATCTGCCGCCGGGCGACGTGCTCGCCGCGCTCGACCGCGGGCTCTACATCGGCAATCTGTGGTACCTGAACTACTCCGACCGCCAGGCCTGCCGCCTCACCGGCATGACGCGCTTCGCCAGCTTCTGGGTCGAGAACGGCCGCATCCAGGCGCCGCTGCAGGTGATGCGCTTCGACGATTCGATCTACCGCATCCTCGGCTCGAACCTGCTGGCACTGACCCGCGAACAGGAACTGGTGCCCGACGGCGACACCTACGAAACGCGTTCCACGCGTTCGGTGCGCACGCCGGGCGCGCTGGTCGGCGAGTTCGCGCTGACGCTGTAGCGCCGGCAGCTGGCGCGCGCTGCGTCGGCGCTTGGTCTGCGCCTATTTTTCCACGAAGGCGCGCTCGATCACGTAGTCGCCGGGCTCGCCGATGCGCGGCGAGATGGTGAAGCCGCGCTCGTTCAGTATCGCGCAGGTGTCCTTGAGCATGCCCGGGCTGCCGCAGATCATCGCGCGATCGCGTGCCGGGTCGAGCGGCGGCAAACCGATATCCTCGAACAGCGCGCCGCCGACGATCAGGTCGGTGAGCCGGCCGCGGTTGCGGTAGGGCTCGCGGGTGACGGTCGGGTAGTAGATCAGCTTGTCGCGCACCTCGTCGCCGAAGAACTCGTTGCGCGGCAACTCGCCGGCGATGTAATCGGCATAGGCCAGCTCGCTGGTGTGGCGCACGCCATGAACCAGCACCACCTTGTCGAAGCGCTCGTAGGTTTCCGGATCCTTGATGATGCTCAGAAACGGCGCCAGCCCGGTGCCGGTGGCGAACATGTAGAGGTGTTTGCCGGGCAGCAGATCGTGCAGCGTCAGCGTGCCGGTGGGCTTGCGGCTGACCAGGATCTCGTCGCCCGCCTTGAGGTGCTGCAGGCGGGAAGTGAGCGGCCCGTCGGCCACCTTGATGCTGAAGAATTCGAGGTGTTCCTCGTAGTTCGCGCTGGCGATGCTGTAGGCGCGCAGCAGCGGCCGGCCGTCGACCGGCAGACCGAGCATGACGAAATGGCCGTTGTGAAAGCGCAGACCCTGGTCGCGGGTGGTCTTGAAACTGAACAGCGTGTCGTTCCAGTGATGAACGCTCAACACGCGTTCGGCGGCAATGGTGGTCATCGGTCTCTCGCGGAATCGGTCCTGTCGGCTCGCCGGCCGGCGACGCCGTCGGACCCTCCCATGCTCTTGAACAGGCGGCCATTTGAGATCATTTCCCGGATCTTGTGTGCGATAGACTTAGAAGGATTGGTTATCAGAAGTCCGATCTGCAAACAATCGGGACGCAGCGCCGGGCGCCATGACCGGCCTGGAAGCCGCGTGGTTGCTTGTTCTCCGGGATAGCATGCCTGGAACCGCCGCTGCATGCGGCTCCTGGCATGGCCTGTCTCGAAACCCGCTTCCCGCCTGGCTTGCAGCCGGGGCGGCTGCAGCCTTTGACGACCGGCGTCGCTACGCGGCGGCAGCCGGCATCTGCGATGCCAGGAAGGAGACTGCCGCCTGCAGATTGGCATGCGCCTGGTCGGTCATCGGCGCGCCGAGCGCGAATTCGTAACCGCGGATCGCCAGCACCCGGGCCGGCGGCGGCGCGCTGCCCTGCACCCGACGATAGACGCCGAGCAGTTCTGCCGGCGACAGCGCGTGCGACAACGGCGAGACACGCATGTCCGCTTGAACATCCTCGATCGAGAACGGGCCGGCGCAACCGACGCTCGCGTCGACGAATATCACCTGGCGGCGATGCGCGAGGTCGAGCACATGCTCGACCTGCAACTGGAAATCCGTCAGCAACTCGACGCCGGGCGGCAATTGCGCGTCGAGCGCCGCGATGCAGGCCGGGCCGAGCGCATCGTCACCGCGGCTCGGGTTGCCGATGCCGATGACCAGCAGTGGCGCGTGTTTCATCAGTCGCGCCGCAGGCTGCTGACGGTGTTGCCGTCGACATCGAGCAGTTCGACGATCAGCGGCATCTTGCCCAGCGCGTGTGTGGCGCACGACAGGCAGGGGTCGAAAGCTCGCACGGCGACTTCGAGGTGGTTGAGCAGCGGCTCGGTGACTTCACGGCCGTGCAGGTAGCGCCGCGCCACTTCGCGCACCGACTCGTTCATCGCCTGATTGTTGTGCGTGGTGGAGACGATCAGGTTGCACATGCTGACCAGATCGTCGTCATCGACGCGGTAGTGATGGATCAGCGTGCCGCGCGGCGCCTCGATCACGCCGACGCCCTCGCTGACGCGCGGGCCGCAAACCGTCAACTCGCTGCCCAGCACGTCGTCATCGTGGAGCAAGTCCTTGATGGTCTCGGCCGCGTGCAGCATCTCGATCATGCGCGCCCAGTGGTAGGCCAGTGGCGCCTGGCTCGGCACGCCGCCGCAGTAGTCGACGAACTCGCGCCGCTCGATCTCCGCCAGCGGCGTGGGGATCAGGTCGCAGTTCTGCACCCGCGACAGCGGGCCGACGCGGTACCAGCCGGTCTCGGCGCCGAACGACTTGAGGAACGGAAACTTCATGTAGCTCCACGGTTTGACCTGTTCCTCGATCAACTTGCCGTAGTCGGCGTAGTCGACGCCGTCGAACAGGATCGCGCCGTTCTCGTCGCGCCCACGCAAGCGGCCGTGGTAGAGGTCCATCTGGCCGTCATGGCCGACCAGCGACAGGGTCTTGGCACGCACCGCGCCGAAGCTGTTGTAGAGGGCCGGCTGCTGAGCATGCAATTGCTTGACCAGCGTCACCGCCTCGCGGCTCCACTGGACGATCCGGTAGACGTCGCCAAGCAGCGCATCGCGCTCGGCGACGGTCAGCGATTTATTGACGCCGCCGGGTACCGAACCGGTGCCGTGAATGCGCTTGCCTGCCGTGTGGCGTATCACCTCCTGGCCGAACTTGCGCAGCAGCACGCCCTTTCTTGCTGTCTCCGGGTGCTGCGCGGCGATCTCGACGATGTTGCGTCGCGCCGCCTCGCTGTCGAAGCCGAACAGCAGATCCGGCGAACACAGGTGGAAGAAATGCAGCGCATGCGACTGGAGAATCTGGCCGTAGTGCATCAGGCGGCGCAGCTTCTCGGCGGTCGGCGTCAGTCGGTGCGCGCCGACGATGACATCGAGCGCCTTGGAGGCCGCCAGGTGGTGGCTGACCGGGCAGATGCCGCACAGCCGCTGCACCATCACCGGCACTTCCCAATACGGCCGGCCCTGGATGAACTTCTCGAAGCCGCGAAACTCGACGATATGCAGCCGCACCTGATGCACATGGTTGTGCTCGTCGAGCAACAGCGTGATCTTGCCGTGCCCTTCGACGCGCGATATCGGATCGATCGCCACGCGCCGCAGATTTTCGGCGCCGGGTGCGGTTTCGAGATTGGCTCGCATGGTCTTACTCAATCGAAGTGGATTTGCCGTTGCGCGAGCACCGGCTCGCGTCCGGCGATCAGGTCGGTCAGCACCTGCCAGATGGCCTCGGCCGAGGGCGGGCAGCCGGGTATGAAGTAGTCGACATGCACCACTTCATGCAGCGGATGCACTTTGTCCAGCGGCAGCGGCAGTTCGGGATCGTTCGGAATCAGCCCGCCGGCCTGGCCGGGGCTGGTCTGATACACCTCCTGCAGCACCCTGGCCAGCCGCAGGTGATTGCGCTGTGCCGGCAGCCCGCCGTTGATCGCGCAGGCGCCGAGCGCCACCAGGATGCGGCAATGCGCGCGAAATTCGCGCAGCACATGCACGTTTTCGGCATTGCACAGGCCGCCTTCGATCAGACCGACGTCGCAGTGGCCGACCGTCTTGATGTCGGTGAGCGGCGAGCGACCGAAGTCGACATGGCGCACCAGTTCGAACAGCCGCTCGTCGATGTCGAGAAACGACATGTGGCAACCGAAGCACCCCGCCAGCGAGGTGGTCGCAATCTTCACCTTGGCCTTGGCGTCCATGCTCACTTCTCCTGCGGCGGCGGATCGAACGGCCGCTGCCCGATCGGCACCGCGAAGCCCACCCGCTTGCGCAGGATCGAGCCCACCGGGCAGACCTGCGCGGCCTTGTCGGCGCCGGCGAAATCGGTATCGCCGAGACGGCCGGACCCGGCATTGACGATCAGGCGCGTATGGATGCCGCGGCCCGACAACGCGAACACGTTCTTGCCATCGAGATCGCGGCTGGCCCGCACGCACAGCGAACACAGGATGCAGCGATTGGTGTCGAGCAGGAAGTCGGGATGCGAGGCGTCGACCGGCCGGTCCGGGAAGAAGTGGTCGTAGTGCGGCGACAGCATCTGCAGTTCGTATGCGCTCGCCTGCAGCCGGCAGGCGCCGCTCTTCTCGCACGAGGGACAAAAGTGGTTGCCTTCGACGAACAGCATCTGCAGCAGCGTGCGGCGCTGGTCGTTGATGTCCGGCGTGTCGCTCTCCACATTCATGCCTTCGCTCGCCGGTGTGGTGCAGGAAGCGATCATGCGATCGCCTATGCGCACCGAACACAGCTTGCACGAGCCGTGCGGCTTGAATTCCGGGTGATAGCAAAGATGCGGAATATCCTGGCCGGCGGCCTGCACTGCCTGCAGGATGGTCTGTCCGTCGACAAACGGAATCTCGCGCCCGTCGAGTTTGAAACTGCTCACGTCGCCTCCCCGATATGGGCACCGGCATCCTCGCGTCCGGTCATCTGCCGCGCAGCGGCCAATGCGCGGTCGAGATCGAAAGCCGGAACGTACTGCGTATGCACCAGACGGCGCTCGTAGGTCGAACGGAACTTGGCGATGGTCTCCAGCACCGGATTGCAGGCCGAGTGGCCGAGGCCGCAATGCGACAGTGCGCGCAGGCGCAGATTGAGTTTCTCGATCTCGGCGAAGTCGTAGGGCGAACCATGACCACGCGCCAGTTTGTCCATCAGGTCGTTGAGCAGCGAGGTGCCCACCCGGCATGGCGTGCAAAAGCCGCAACTCTCGTGGGCGAAAAACCGCGTGAAGTTGCGCGCCACGTCGAACATGTCGCGCTGCGCGCCGAATACCATGAAGGCGCCGGCGGTCGGAATGTCCTCGAACGCGATCCGGCGCCCAAACTCGCCGGCATCGATGCAGGTGCCCGACGGCCCGCCCACCTGGACGGCCTGGGCGTCGCCGGCGCCGCAATCGGCCAGAATCTGCGCGACGCTGACCCCGAACGGATACTCGTAGATGCCCGGCCGCTCGCAGTCGCCCGACACGCTGAGCAGCTTGGTCCCGGTCGACTGCGGCGTGCCGACCGCGGCGAACCATGCCCCGCCATTAAGCGCGACCAGGGCGGCTGCGGCGAAGGTTTCCACGTTGTTGACCACCGTCGGCTGACCGAGGTAGCCGCTGGTCACCGGAAACGGCGGCCGATTGCGCGGCGTGCCGCGCTTGCCCTCGAGCGATTCGATCAGCGCCGACTCTTCGCCGCACACGTAGGCACCGGCGCCCAGGTGAATCACGATGTCGAAGTCGTATCCGGCAACGCCGAGTATCGACTGCCCGAGCAGGCCTTGCGCGCGGCGCCGCGCCAGAACGCCTTCCAGCAGATCAAGCAGGTAGCAATACTCGCCACGCAGGTAAACATAGCCGAGGCGGGCACCGATCGCCCGCGCGCACAGCGTCATGCCTTCGAACACCAGGTCCGGGCATTCGGTCAGCAGCACCCTATCCTTGAAGGTGCCTGGCTCGCCTTCGTCGGCATTGCAGACCACGTAATGCGCCGCACCGGGCGCCTCGCGGCACAGCGACCATTTGGTCACCACGTCGAAACCGGCACCACCGCGCCCGCGCAGATTCGATATGCGCAGTTCCTCGAGGAGGCCCTGCGCACCGCGGGCCTCCACAGCCTCGATGGCGGAACCCGACGTGAATGTGCCACCGAGCAGCATGTCGGCACGTCGGATGTTGTTGTCGACGCGGAAAAATTCGGCCGGCCAATCGTCGAGCGCAACGCGGTTGCGGATCAACTCGCAGATGGCATCGACGCGAGCGTCGTCCAGGTTGGTGATCGCCCGGTTATTGACCAGCATTGCCGGACCCTGATCGCACATGCCGGTGCATGAGGTCAGATCGACGCTGACCACTCCGTCTTCCGAGACCTTGCCCGGTTCGACCCACAGGTTGCGGCACATCCGGCTCTTCAGCCCCGCACTCCCTGCCAGTCGATCGGTGATATTGTCGGAAAACAGCACGCGGTAGGCACCGCGCGGGACGAGATAGAAGAACGAATAGAAGCCCGCCACCGCTTCGATCTTGGTACGCGGCACCCGCAGTTCGGCGACCAGACAATCGATCGCCTCGGGCGAGATCCAGTCGCAGCGATCCTGCACCTCGCGCAGAATCTGCACCAGTTCGTGGGCATCGCCGCCGTGACGGGCGACCACATCGCGCACCACGGCACCGGGGTCAGGCATTGCAGCGCACGCGGTCACCGGGTTCATCGACTTGCCCTCGATCTGGACCATCCTCGCTCCGATTTTCCCATCGCCCCCTCGCGGCGCCTATGATCCATGTCAGATTCGAGCCGAATACCGGCATATCGACGGAATCGGGCAGATCATGTTGCACAAAGGTTTCCGATAGGCGCGATCGAACGCCGACCGCGGGTCGCGCGCATCCTCGCCGGCGGCAAGAGGAGAGAGTTCGACGATCCAGCGAACATCCCCATTGCGACGGCAAAACGCTCGACCTGATGTCGTTTCGATTGACGCCAGACTTGTCTACGGCACGCGTTGCGCTAGAGTTAACGGCTGGTAAAGGGCGGCAGCGAAATTATTTTCTTCGACGCGTAGAGAAAGCTGCAATCCGCCTGCCGGGAGCGCGTTCTCGCGCACGGGCGGTCCGTTTTTCGGCCTGGAGGAACGACGATGGGTGATACCACGACACCACAAGCAGCGCCGCCGAAAAAGGCGGTCGCCCTCTCCGGCGTGGTCGCCGGCAGCACGGCCATATGCGTGGTCGGCAGCGCCGGCGACAATCTGCGCTATCGCGGCTACGACATCACGGCACTCGCCGAGCACGCCACTTTCGAGGAGGTGGCCTATCTGCTGCTCTACGAGCGCCTGCCCACGACGACCCAGATCAACCAGTACCGCAAGAAACTGAAGACGCTGCGCGGACTGCCGATGGCATTGCGGCCGGTGCTGGAAAACCTCCCGGCTTCCGCCCATCCGATGGATGTGCTGCACGTGGGCACCTCGACCCTGGGCACGATACTGCCGGAGTCCAGGGACCAGAACATATCCGGGGCGCGCGACATCGCCGATCGGCTGATCTCGATCTTTCCGGCGATGCTGCTTTACTGGTACCACTGGTCGCACAACGGCAGGCGGATCGAGACCGAGACCGACGACGAGACGATTGCTGCGCACTTCCTGCATCTGCTCCATGGCAAGCCGCCCGCCGAACTGTATGTACGCAGCATGGACCGGTCGCTGATTCTCTACGCCGAGCACGAATTCAACGCCTCCACGTTTACCGCCCGCACCATCGCCGGCACGCGCTCGGACATCTATTCCTGCATCAGCGGCGCCATCGGGGCGCTGCGCGGACCCAAGCATGGCGGTGCGAATGAGGCATCCTACGAGATACAGGCGCGATATCACGACGCCGACGACGCCGAAGCCGACATCAGGCGCCGCTTGGGGCTGCAGGAAATCATCCTGGGCTTCGGCCACCCGGTGTACTCCACCTTCGACCCGCGGCACAAGGTGCTCAAGCCGCTGGCGCGGGCACTGTGCGAGGACGGCGACAACATGACGCTGTTCGACATTGCCGACCGCATCGAAGAAGTCATGTGGGCCGAGAAGCGCATGTTCCCCAACGCCGACTGGTTCTCGGCCGTCCTCTACCGGATGATGGGCGTGCGTCCGCGCATGTTCACACCCTTGTTCGCCATGGCGCGGATCACCGGCTGGGCGGCGCACATCATCGAACAACGCATCGATGGCAAGATCATCCGGCCATCGGCGCTTTATACGGGTCCGGAATACCGGGACTACGTGCCGCTTGCGCAGCGGCGGTAGTGCCGGCAATTCGTCGGCGGGAAGCGGCGCTTGTCGTTCGGCCCGGGCCGCCCGCCGCCCCGCAACGAGGCGCTGTCTTTCCCAACCTCCACTGCGCCCGGAACGGAATTTTTGGAGCCGCGCATGTCCGAATCGATCTCCAACCTTCGCCCCGAGCCGGATCGGGTGCTGGCCGACATCGCCGACTATGTGCTCGACTACCGCATCGACTCGGAACTGGCGCTCGATACGGCGCGCTATTGCCTGATCGACACGCTCGGCTGCGGCCTGGAAGCCCTCGCCTATCCGGCCTGCACCAGTCTGCTCGGACCGATCGTGCCGGGAACCATCGTACCTAATGGCGCCAGGGTGCCGGGCACCGGCTATCAGCTCGACCCGGTGCAGGCTGCGTTCAATCTCGGTACGATGATCCGCTGGCTCGACTTCAATGACACCTGGCTGGCCGCGGAATGGGGCCATCCGTCGGACAACCTGGGCGGAATCCTTGCCACTGCGGACTGGCTCTCGCGCAGCCGCGAGGCCGCGGGCCAGCCCCCGCTGCGGATGCGCCAGGTGATCGAGGCAATGATCAAGGCGCACGAGATCCAGGGTGTGCTGGGCCTCGAGAACGCGTTCAACCGGGTCGGCCTCGACCATGTGCTGCTGGTCAGGGTTGCATCGGCTGCGATCTGTGCGTGGCTGATGGGCGCGACACGCGCCCAGATCATCAACGCGCTGTCGCAGGCATTTGTGGACGGGGCGGCGTTGCGCACTTACCGCCATGCGCCCAACACCGGCTCGCGCAAGTCGTGGGCGGCCGGAGACGCGACCGCTCGCGGGGTCCGCCTGGCACTCATCTCGCGCAACGGCGAGATGGGCTACCCCTCGGCGCTCACCGTCAAGACCTGGGGCTTCTACGATGTGCTGTTCGACGGGCAGCCGTTCAAGTTCGAGCGCGGCTACGGCACCTACGTGATGGAAAACATCCTGTTCAAGATCAGCTTTCCCGCCGAATTCCACGCCCAGACCGCGGTCGAGGCGGCGCTGCTGCTGCATCCCGAGGTGGCAGACCGGCTCGACCGGATAGCCAAGGTGTGCATCCGTACCCACGAGTCGGCAATGCGCATCATCGACAAGCGGGGTCCGCTGAACAACCCGGCAGACCGCGACCACTGCCTCCAGTACATGGTCGCGGTCGGTCTGATAAAGGGCAGCCTCTGCGCCGCCGACTACGAAGACGACGTGGCCGCCGATCCGCGCATCGACGCATTGCGCGAAAAGATGGAGGTGAGCGAGGAAGAGCGCTTCTCGAAGGAGTATCTCGACCCGGAAAAGCGCTGCATCGCCAACGCGTTGCAAGTGTATTTTGCCGATGGCACGCGCACCGCCGAGGTGACGATCGACTACCCGATCGGCCACCGCCGTCGCCGCGCAGAAGGTCTGCCGATGCTGATGCGCAAATTCGAGTGGCACCTGGCGCGCTGCTTCCCGCCGAAGCAGGCACAGGAAATTCTCGAGGTATCGCTCGATGCGCCGCGCCTCGATGCCATGGCGGTGAATCAGTACGTCGATCTTTATGCGGTGTGAACCGCAACGCGGCATGGCGCCGGCTTGCCCGGCGTGTTGCTGCTTTGTAACCCCGGTAGCACGCGGAAACAATTTCACGACAGCATTTCATCGTCGATAGGCGTTCAATGGTTGTGTCGTCCAACCGGAGTTCAGCCATGAAAGCCATGCTCGTTTTGTCCTTTGCCGCGACGCTGCTTTCCGGCTGCGTGGTGGCCCCGATCGGACCGCGCCACGCTTACGTTGACGGCGGCGCGGTCGTGGTGGCCCCGCCGGTCGTGGTGCGACCGTACTTTCGGCCGTACTACGGCGGCCACCACCACTGGCACCACGGCTATCGCGGGTATCGCGGGTATCGCGACTGAGGACTTGGCCGAAGTCCGGCCGCGCGGCCGGACTTGTCTGGCGAAGCAGGACTTTCCCTGCCGCAGGCTTTCGGCCGCGCAACTTTGCTGGTCAAGCACGAGCCGCCATGCCGCGGGATAATCGGCGCCAGTCCAACATCCAGCGCAATCGCCCGCGGCAAGTATGCCCACATTCGAGTTGCTCAGCCTGTTCCTGTTGGGCGGCGTGCTGTGGCTTTGGATCGACAGTCTCAAAGCCCGCGAAGCCGCGCTGCGCGAACTGCGCACCGCCTGCGCCGCCGAGGCGTTGTTGCTGCTCGACGATACGGTCGCGGTCAGCGCAATTCGCCCGCGCCGCGACGACGAAGGCCGGTTGCGCCTGCAACGCGTCTATGACTTCGAATACAGCGACACCGGCAACAACCGCCGCAAGGGCGCGGTGACGCTGCTCGGCGACCGTGTGATCACGCTTTACCTCGAACCGGCGCCGGATTGAGCAGAATTCCCCCGCATTCTTCGTTACCGCCTGCCGCGGAACGCTGTATAGTGCGGGCCTCGACGGGTTGTCGTGGTTCCGGTTTGCAGCCCGTTTCTCCGCGCGCCACAGCATTGCGCTGGCCGCTGCGCAAACAACACCACCCAGTTGCATCTGCCTGAACCGGTTCCGACGCGGCAACGCATCGGCAGGCCGATCTCAGGAGATTGACTTGTCCCAATCGTTTACCGATCTCGGCCTGATCGCCGAACTCGTTCGTTCCGTTGCCGAGGAAGGCTACAGCGTGCCGACGCCGATCCAGGCGCAGGCGATTCCGGTGATTCTCGCCGGCGGCGATGTGCTCGCCGCGGCCCAGACCGGCACCGGCAAGACCGCCGGCTTCACGCTGCCGCTGCTGCAGCGGCTGAACGCCGCACCGCTCGCCAAGCGCACACCGCGCAGCGCCCGCGCACTCGTGCTGACGCCGACACGCGAACTCGCCGCCCAGGTCGAAGAGGCGATCCGCACCTACGGCCGCCATCTCAGGCTGAGTTCGACGCTGATTTTCGGCGGCGTCGGCATCAATCCGCAGATCGACGCGATGCGGCGCGGTGTCGATATCCTGGTCGCCACGCCCGGCCGCCTGCTCGATCACCTGCAGCAAAAGACGGTGGATTTGAGCAAGGTGGAAGTGCTGGTGCTCGACGAGGCCGACCGCATGCTCGACATGGGCTTCATTCGCGACATCAAGCGGATTCTCGCCATCCTGCCCAAGCGGCGGCAGAACCTGCTGTTCTCGGCCACCTTCTCGGACGACATCCGCGAGCTTGCCAACGGTCTGCTCGATGCGCCGAAGATGATCGAGGTAGCACGCCGCAATGCGGACTCCGAACTTGTCGCGCAACGCATCCACCCGGTCGATGCCAGCCGCAAGCGGGCGTTGCTGTCGCATTTGATTTCCCGTGGCGACTGGCGCCAGGTGCTGGTATTCACCCGCACCAAGCACGGCGCCAACCGGCTCGCCGAACAACTCGACCAGGACGGCATCAGCGCATCGGCGATCCACGGCAACAAGAGCCAGTCGGCGCGCACCAGGGCGCTCGCCAGCTTCAAGGAAGGCAGCATCCGCGTGCTGGTGGCCACCGACATCGCCGCCCGCGGCCTCGACATCGAGGAACTGCCGCATGTGGTCAACTACGAACTGCCGAACGTGCCGCACGACTATGTGCACCGCATTGGCCGCACCGGTCGCGCCGGCAACAACGGCGAGGCGATTTCGCTGGTCTCGGCGGACGAGAACGCCTACCTGGCCGACATCGAACGCCTGATCAGGCGGCGTGTGGAACGCGAGGTTATTGCAGGTTTCGAGCCGGGCACCGCCCCACCTGCCGCGCCGCAGGCCGAGCCGCGTCGGCCGCCGCAGCCGGCCGGCCGGCCGGGGCAGCGCAACGCCAGGCCGCGCACGCCACAGAAGTCCGCGCCCGAAAAACCCGCGCGCAAACCCTCACCTTCGGTCAAACCTGCCGCCGCGCCACCGACACCCGGCGCCCAGCCGGCGCGGCGGCGCGACGACCGCCGCCCGACACCTGCCCTGCTCGGCGGCCAGTCCCGCCGCACCGGTTGACTCGCCCCCTGCCGCACGCCAACCGGGTACGCAGCCCGGCTGCCGGCGAAGGCGGCTGACCCGGCCGGCGGTGCCCTCGCCGGCGCAAGGTGATACCCTCGCGCGAAAGCGCTCCGGGACCATCCGTTGAGACTCGTATTCGATTTTGCCGACGCCAGCGGCCTGCGCACTCGCCAGGTCTTCTCCGATCCGATCGAGGTCGTCGTCGCCCATGCGATCGATGAAGTGCGGCCCGCCCTGCAGCGCATCGAGGCGGCGCGGCGTGCCGGACACTATGCAGCCGGACTGGTCGGCTACGAAGCGGCGCCGGCATTCGATGCCGCCTGCAAGACACGGCCGGCGGGTCCGCTACCGCTGCTGTGCTTCGGCATCTTCGACAGCCTGGCCGACGATGCGTGGCGCCGCGCCGCCGGCAGCTTCGCCCGGCCCGACTGGCAACTCGATACCGGCGAAGCGGATTTCTGCACCGATGTCGAAGCCATTCGCGCCGCCATCCGCCGCGGCGACACTTATCAGGTCAATTACACGATCCGCGGCCACGCCCGGCTCGACGGCGACGATTTCGCCTATTACGAGCAACTGCGGCTGGCGCAGGCCAGCGATTACTGCGCCTATCTCGACCTCGGCCGCTTTCGCCTGCTTTCGGCGTCGCCGGAACTTTTTTTCCGCTGGCAGACGCAGGTCGGCAGCGAAGGCGGCGGCCTGCTCACCACGCGGCCGATGAAGGGCACCGCGCCGCGCGGCCGCTGGGCAGAGGAAGATGCCGCGATCGCCGACGCGCTCTACGCCTCGGAGAAGAACCGCGCCGAAAACGTGATGATCGTCGACCTGCTGCGCAACGATCTCTCGCGCCTGTCGACGCCGGGCGGGGTATCGGTACCGCAACTGTTCTCGATCGAGCGCTACCCGACGCTGTTCCAGATGACCTCGACGATTACCGCGCGCACCAGGCCTGACGTGACGCTCGAGGAGGTGTTCACCGCCCTGTTCCCGTGCGGCTCGGTCACCGGCGCGCCGAAGATCAAGGCGATGGAGATCATCGCGGCGCTGGAGCGCACACCGCGCGGCGCCTACTGCGGCGCAATCGGCCTGGTCGGGCCGCAGGGCGCGGTATTCAGCGTACCGATTCGCACCGTGACGCTCGATACCGACGACAATTCCATGGTCTGCGGATTGGGCAGCGGCATCACCTGGTCGTCCGACGCGCAGGAGGAGCATGCCGAGGTGATAACGAAGTCGCACTTCCTCACCCGCGAGCCCGACCACTTCGAACTGTTCGAGACGCTGCTGCTGCAGGACGCCGTCTACACCCTGCGTGCGCGACACCTGATGCGCCTGACACGTTCGGCCGACGCGCTGGGCTTCGCCTACGAACGCGAAGCGCTGGATCGGGCGCTCTATGCCTACGCCGCCGCGCATCCGGCCGGGCGCCATCGGGTGCGGCTGCTGCTGGCCAAAAACGGCACCGAACGTGTCGAGGGCAGCCTGCTGCCCGATCACGACCCGGCGCAGGTCGCGGTTACGCTCGCCCTCGCGCCGGTCGCGCGCAACAACCGGTTTCTGTTTCACAAGACGACCCAGCGCGCCTGTTACGACGCGCACACCGCCGCCCACCCCGATGCCTTCGACGTGCTGCTGTGGAACGAGGATGGCGAACTCACCGAGTTCACCCGCGGCAACCTGGTGGTGGAACTCGACGGCCAGCGCCTGACGCCGCCGATCGCCTGCGGCCTGCTGCCGGGCACGCTGCGCGCCGAACTGCTGGCGCAGGGCGAAATCGCAGAGCGCGTGATCCACATATCGGAGCTGGCGCGCGCACACAAGGTCTGGTTCATCAACAGCGTGCGCGGCTGGCTGCAAACCGGCTTCGCCGCCCACGGCCGGCAGCCTGCCCAACCGTCTGCCACCGCGATCGAAAGCAAGTAATCCAGGGAGAATCCAGATGGCCGGTCAACCGGAAATCCGCAACATGGCGTTGTTCTGCGACTTCGAAAACGTGGCGCTCGGCGTGCAGGAAGCCAAGTACCCGAAGTTCGATATCGCCAAGGTGCTCGAACGCCTGCTGCTCAAGGGCAGCATCGTCGTCAAGAAAGCCTATTGCGACTGGGACCGCTATAAGCACTTCAAGGCCGGCATGCACGAGGCGGCCTTCGAGCTGATCGAAATCCCGCATGTACGGCAGAGCGGCAAGAACTCGGCCGACATCCGCATGGTGGTAGACGCGCTCGACCTGTGCTACACCAAATCGCATGTCGATACCTTCGTCATCATCAGCGGCGATTCCGATTTCTCGCCGCTGGTCTCCAAACTGCGCGAGAACAATAAGCTGGTGATAGGTGTCGGCGTCAAGAAATCCACCTCCGACCTGCTCACCGCCAACTGCGACGACTTCATCTTCTACGACGATCTGGTGCGCGAAGAAGCGCAGATGAAAAAACGCACCAGCGGCGCGGCACCGAAGAGGGCCGCCGCCAACGGCGACAGCAAGCCGCAGAAGAGAGCGCCGCGCGGCGCCCCGGCGGGAGTCCCGGGTGCCGCGCCCGAGGCCGTGCCGGAAGCAGCGCCCAATGCGGCACCGGACGCGACACCCGACGAGCAGGTCGAGCAGAAATCGGAGGAGACGCGCCGCGGCGAAGCGCTCCAGCTCACGCTCGAAACCGTCGAAGCGCTGTTGCGCGAGCGCGGCGAGGACGACAAGCTCTGGGGCTCGATGGTCAAGCAGGCGCTCAAGCGGCGCAAGCCCGGTTTCAACGAGAGCTACTACGGCTACCGCAGCTTCAACGATCTGCTCAAAGACGGCGAAGCGCGCGGCCTGCTGCGCCTCGCCCACGACGAGAAATCCGGCGGCTACGTGATCCGCAGCGGCGCCCGCGACGAATAGCCGGCCCGCCCTGCAGGCCGCATGGATAGGCGCTCTTCGGGCAGTCAACACTTTGGCATGACCTCGCCGGCGCAATTCGATCGCGCCGGTAGCCTGAATGGGCGACGGTCGCCCCGCAAGCAGGCGGCACGCCCGAAAATGCTAGGATCGTGACGGCTTGATACCACGTTGGAGCATCCAATGGCATCGTCGATGATTCGTCTCGTCCGCCTGTCGCAGGTCGCGGATTGCTTGCCCGCCGACTGCTCGATTGCCCAACGACTCAAGGACGATGAGGAAGACCTCGCTGGGCAACCGGTTGTGCACGTCAAAGCGAGCATTTCCCTTGCGTCGCTTGACCTCGATGCATCGCTTGCCGACGGCAGTCCCCTGCGCGCGCGAATGGAACCGGCGGACGATTTTCCCGAAACGCCTTTCCTTGTGCTGGTCGAAGGCAACCTCGATATTGATGGTGCAATCTTCAACGCGGATACGCGCGGCGCCGCCAGCCTGATGGTGCTGGGCGATCTTCGTGCGCATGATGTGGTCGTCGGCGGTCAGTTGTTATACGTACTCGGCACACTCGCTGTACGCGATCTGCTCTGGGGAGACGGCGACGGCGGCGAATTGCGCGTTCTGTGCGGAGCCGCGTCCCGGGTAGCCCTGTTCACAGACGGATGTCAGGTAGCCATCGACGGAGGAGAACGCTTCAACTTCCTGTTTGACGAAGTCCGCTGCGTACCCAGCCTCGCCGAGTATTCGCGTGAAACCATCGCCGCGGTTTTCCCTCTACATTGCTTCGACGGTATCGACGACGGCGAGAGCGGTATCCGGCCGATGCTCGACCGGCCGGCCGTCGTGCAGACCGTGTCTGCCGGCGATGGCGGCGTGCGCAGCGATGCGGAAATTGCTGCTTTCATGCCACAGGCCACCGATCTGTTTCAGGATGAGGCTATCAGCGTCGAAAACATCCGCGCGATTATCGGCTGTGGTCTGGTGCCATCCGGCGAGAACAACGCCTTTGGCTGGTTCGGCCAGACCGACTTCGTCGTCAGCGATCGGCACGATGATGACAAAGGCAACCGTATCCCCAAGCGCGTCTACATCACGGTGTGGAAGGCGTTCGATTTTGACCTCGCCGTGCGGCGGAAGCCACGAGGCGCGTGCCTCTTCCGGATGATCCATTACCTGATATCCGATTCTCACCGGGCATACGCCGAGTATCTGGATCTCACCGTGCGCAGCTACAACGAGGGCGAGCCAAACGAGTGGAAGGCGCTGGTCCCGGAGGAAAACCCCGCGGTCTGGCGGATCTGTGTCGAGGCCTGGCGCGGCGTGCTTGACTACGCGCGCAAGGCAATCGGACAGAAGCGGGCCGGATACCCGCTGTGGCATCGCGTGCAGGATGAAATCACGCCCGCGCGCGTCGAGACGCTGGCCGTCCTCCCGGTGTTTGCCGAGCGCTACAACGACTGGTGGGATGGACACAAGTGCGGTTACTGGGAATCCGACGTCTGGATCGGCGCACGGCAACCCTGCGTGCACGACGGCGAAACATATGGCCGCGCGTTCAAGATGGCGTGGGAGAACGGAGACGCAGCCCCGGGCGATCCGGAAGACGATGCCAATGCCTCTTACTTGATCAGTTTCGAGGATGCAACGGAAGACGGCCCGGGACTGGCGTTCTACCTGAGACAGCGACAAGCCGATGACGTGACACGACTGCCACGCGATGCCGCCGATCACTTGGCTCGCCTGCTGCGATTCTTTCCATTGGTGGAGTCGAAGCTGCTTGCGGATCATGAACGCGAAACCGCAAAGGCGTTGGAACGCAAACGCATCGAGCAGACCGTACAGTTGCAGAAGGCGCCGCCGTATGCCGATTCCGTGCCCGACGACGAGATCTTCCCGCAGGAACTGATTGCCTTGTCCGAGCGATGGCAAACCGAAGGCCGGGACTATGTGGAAGCGATCCGCGCTTTCCAGGTTCGCCTGGAGCAAGCCGGCGATGCCGACGATGATGAGGCGGAGGCGGAGGCGGACGTGCCTTCCGACCCGCGCAAAGACACCTGGCCGACTTCGCTGCAGCTCGCGCGTGTCGTAAGCCGATACGACGATGCCGGTCTTGCCGAACGCTTTCGCGAGCGATTTTCGTTCGCCCCGGATGCGATGCGCAATCGTGCGATGGAAGCCGGCCAGTACATCGACCCCGTATTCCTGCTGGACGACGATCGAGTGGTTGCGCGCATCGGGCCGGACTATGACGAGGCTTGCAATTGGGTCGCCATCGATCGACTCACGCTCTCCCGATTGCCCGCGCTCAAGGGACTCGGGAGGTCGCCGGACCGCCGCTGCTTCGCTCGCTCCGATGGCGATGCGGTAACCACCCACGACGGATTCGAAGGCCCGGAAATCGCCCGCTTCGCGCTCCCCGCCGGCAACGAAGGACTACCCGATTCGCTTGGCCTCTGCGCCGATCCAACGGGACGCCGCTGCGACCGGTTGATACCCTTCAACGACGGCTCGCGCGTGCTTCTACAGAGTCCGACCGGCATCTATCTGCTGGACGTTAACGGCATGCGCCGACTTCATCCCCAGGAATTCGACGAGGATGGACCCTACACCTGGCCGAAGAACCAGTCCGATCAGTGCCTGGCGCTCGACATGCTGCACATGGCGCTCTCGCCGGACGAGCGCCATATCATGGTCGGCGATCAGGACAGTGCCCATCTGCTGCTCGAGGCAAACGGGGCGCTCGTACGATCGTTCGAACCCCTCTCGTCATACCCGCACCATGCCGTGTTCTCCCACGATGGCAATCGCGTCCTTGCCAATTCCTGCCATCTCTACTCAGGCAACACGATGATCGCGAGCCCCGGCAGCGACGAAGAGCCGGCCGTATTCAATCGAGCCTGGCGCGTCTACGCGTCGTGCGTGACGCCCTCGCTGTTCGTCCTGGGCAATGCGGAAGGCTATCTGCATGCAGTCGACCGTACCGGCAAAGCGGTCTGGCGCCACCATATCGGCAGCACGGTCAGCGGCACCGATATTTCGGCCGATGGCCGGGTGTTGATCGGCGCCAGCTATGGCGGCTATCTGGTACGGCTGGAGATGGGCGATGGCGGCGCCGATCCGTATTGCATCGGCACATCGCCATACCATGAAGTCCGCCGGTGGATCTTCTGGAAGGACGAGCAAGCGCCGATCCGCTGGTAAGCCGACCCCACTCCCGCGGTGACCGATGTGATTCGATGATCGGGCAGGCGTCGGTCTGGAGGCCGCATGCAATGGCGTTCTGCGGGATGGCATCGCCAGAAGCCGCATGGCGCCTGCCTTTCCGGCTTGCATGCCTGAAGAACCGCATGGATATTGGCTCGCAGCCTGCCGTTTCCCGCGCCGCAATCGGCCGGTGCTACGCGGCGATCATCTGTTCGCGTGCCGCCTTCGTCATTGCCAAGGCGGAGGAGGCTGCCGTCCGGATGCAGTTTCTGCCCTCGGCCTTGGCCCGGTAGAGCGCCTTGTCGGCGCGCTCGAGGAGATCGGCGGGGCGGTCGTCGGTGTCGCAGCAGGCGACTCCGATCGATACGCCGAGCGTGTTGCCCTGCAGTGCGGCGATCTGCAGCCCGGCGATGTCGCAGCGGATGCGTTCGCAGACGGCATGTGCCAACTCGCTCGACGCCGCTTCGAGCAGCACGACGAACTCCTCGCCGCCGTAGCGCGCCAGGTAGTCGGTGCTGCGGATCGATTTGCCGATGCGCGCCCCGACCGCGATCAGCACCTCGTCGCCGACCGGGTGGCCGAAGCTGTCGTTGATGCGCTTGAAGTGATCAAGGTCGATCATGCACAGCGCCAGCCCGCGGCCGCTGCGGCGCTGGCAGCGCGCGACTTCACGCTCGAGCGCTTCCATCAAGTGGCGCCGGTTGAACACGCCGGTCAGCGGATCGCGCTGCGCCATCTCGCGGATCGTCGCCAGCGACCGCGCCAGTTCCGCCCGCACCTTGCTCAGGTAGCCGCCCATCAGGCAGACGAAGCCCATCACGCCGATCAGCGCCAGCAGATTGAGTGCCTCGATCTCCAGGTGCACCCGCGCCGGCGCCCGCACGGCGAGCAGCGCGATCACCCCGGCAAAGCCGGCGATGCCTACCGCGCCCACCCGCGCCAGTTGCCACAGGCGCAGGCGCAGCACGCCGAACAGCAGCGGCACCGGAAACAGCATCAGGAAGGCGCCCCGGGCGTCGTCGGCATGGTAGATCAGCACCATCACCGCGAACATCGAGACCACGAGCTGCACCTCGGTCATGCTCGGGTCGCGCAGGCGCAGGTTCCAGTTGCGGCGCAGGATCAGGAAGAACGCGCCGTTGGCCAACGCGCAGCCGGCCGCCCACCAGGCCGGCAGCCAGGCCGGTAGGTGGCCCAGCCATGCGCACAACTGGACCAGCACCGCGCATGCCGCGTAGGTGGCAACCGCCATGAAGAAGCGGCGCAGGCGCAAGGCCTGTTTCGCGGCCTTGTCCGGCGCGCCGGGTGTTGGCAGTTCCAATGACAATGGCAGCATCCGTTTCATCGTTTCGTCAGATTACGTCCGGCCGCGACCCGGCTTGAGCGACGCGCAGCCGCGCAGTATCCGGCGGCACCACGCAATCGAGGCAGCGAGTCGGTTCGCCTCGCCACAAACTATGACAAATCGCATCACGTTCGCCCGCACGGCGATGCCGGGCAGCCGCGCTTTTCGCGCGGCGATGGATCGCCGCAGGCGGCACCGCGCGGTGCCGTCGATCCGGCAGCGGGGATTTGCCGCGCTACGCAAAGGTGGCGGATGATTGGGCGTTCGCCACGACATGCGGACGTTTTCGCTAAACTGGCTAAAAAAATGAACAAAGGAGGCACCCGCCATGGCTGAACACATCGTCTTTCTCGACCGCTCGACGCTGCAGGCCAACGTGCGCCGGCCGGCGTTCGAGCACACCTGGCAGGAATACGCCACCACCGCAGCGGCGCAGACCGTCGAACGCCTGCAGGATGCCACCATCGCGATCAGCAACAAGGTGCCGCTGCGCGCCGATGCGCTGGCGCAGTTGCCCAGGCTGCGCATGATCGCGGTCGCCGCCACCGGCTACGATGTGATCGACGTGCCGGCCTGCCGCGAGCGCGGCATCGCGGTGGCCAACATCCGCAACTACGCGCGGCATACCGTGCCGGAGCACACCTTCGCGCTGATCCTGGCGCTGCGCCGCAGCCTGCTGGAATACCGGCAGGATGTCGAACGCGGACGCTGGCAGGATGTCGACCAGTTCTGCTTCTTCGATCATCCGATCCGCGATTTGCACGGCAGCACCATCGGCATCTTCGGCGAAGGGGTGATCGGTCAGGGCACCGCCGCCATCGCGCGCGGATTCGGCATGCGTGTGCTGTTTGCGGCGCATCCCCATTGCGCCGGCGGCGTCGAATTCACGCCGGCGGAACAGGTGCTCGCCGAAAGCGACATCGTCACCCTGCACTGCCCGCTGACACCCGAGAGCCGCCACATGATCGGCCCCGAACAATTGGCGAAAATGAAGCGCAGCGCCATCCTGATCAATACCGCGCGCGGCGGTCTGGTCGATGAACAGGCGCTTGCCACCGCGCTCAAGCAGGGACTGATCGCCGGCGCCGGGTTCGACGTGCTGAGCCAGGAGCCGCCAAAAGGCGGCAACCCGCTGCTCGAGTTGCGCCTGCCCAATTTCATCCTGACGCCGCATGTGGCATGGGCATCGGACGGCGCGATGCAGTTCCTCGCCGACCAGTTGATCGACAACATCGAGCTGTTCGTCAGGGGCACGCCGCAGCATCTGGTGACCTGAGCAACCCCGGCGCCGATCCGGCCCCGGCGCCGCGCATTCGGCCGCTGGCAATGTCGTCGGCTGCGGGAATCTGCCCTGGGAGCCGCATGGATACTGGCTTCCAGGCATGGGGCGGCCACCTGCCCCGCCCGCTGGGCCTGTCCGAACACCCTGCCCGGAGAAGCCCTTTTCATGCGGCTCGTATGTTTGCAATTGGCGACTGATCTGCGAGAGTAGGAGAGTCGCTGGGGTGGAGGGACGTCATGCGGCATCGGCAGAAGCGATTCTGACCGACTCGGAAAGAACTCTTCCCAC
>WBZP01001136.1_pt1 | contig 33873 bp, 32 predicted proteins | sample 5204301 | NCBI WGS metagenome assembly WBZP01 (sample SAMN12412401, study PRJNA552823) | activated sludge metagenome | isolation source: activated sludge from nitrification reactor of wastewater treatment plant... | place: USA: Pennsylvania | collected 2017 | reverse complement strand
CCGCGGCCGAACTGCTCGAACTCGCGATCCGGCTCGGCGGGGACACTCCGATCCGCCATATCCTGGCCGCCGGCCATCACTTCGCCGCCGGAGATGCCGATAGCGCCCGCAACGTGCTCGGCCCGGCGCTGGCGAATCTCGAGCGCGGACCGCTACGGTCGATGGCGTTGGCGTTGCTGGCCGGAATCTGTTCCTACGCACAGGGATTCACCGAGGCCGAGCGTTATGCGCTGGAAGCACTCGACGGCGCCGAGGGTGATCCCAGCCTCGAGGTCGGGCTCTACCTGATGCTGGCGATGTGTCAGCTGGACAGCGGGCGACTGGATTCCGCCGCTGCCAATCTCGACATCGCCCTGGAAAGGGCCGAGAAACTCGGATCCGGTGCGATCATCAGCCAGGTGCTGTCCTTCACGGCGGTGGTCGCCGGATTTCGGGGGCAGGTCGTCGACCCGGTCATCCGCAGGCGGGCACTGGAACTCGAGGTCCATTCTCCCGATGTGCCGGTGCCGTTCCGGGCCCGCGTGATGGACGCCCACTTCCGATCCTGGGAGGGCGACCTCGACGGCGCGCGAGAACTCCTCGAACGCGAATGGCAGGCATGCCTCGACTGGGCAGCCGAACCCGAACTGCTGTACATGGCGACCCACCGTGGGCCTCTGGCGATCTGGCGCGGCGACCTCGCCGAGGCCGCGACGATCGCCGACGAGGCCCTGGAGCGGGCGCAGCAGCTGGGCGGTGACAATTCGCTGTCTCTTGCCATGACCATTCAGGTCGCCGCCGCCGCCTACCAGGGCCGGATCGAAGACGCGCGTCGCTGCGGGACGATGGCGCTGGACATCGCGGGCCGGACCGGACTGTGGCGCGCCGGTGAATGGCCACGGCTGCTGCTGGGCTTTCTGGAAGTGTCACTGGGCCGCCACCTCGAGGCAATGGCGTACCTCGGCCCGCTGGTCGCCGCGTTTTCCGACAACCCGTGCACCGAGCTCGGCCTGGCGTGGTTCGTCCCCGACGCGATCGAGGCACTCGTCGGACTCGGGCGACTCGATGACGCCGAGGCGCTGATCGCAAGAATGGAACACAACGGGGCCCGACTGGATCGTCCCTGGATGCTCTGCGTCGGCATGCGGGGCCGCGCCACGCTGCTGGCCGCCTCTGACCTCGGTGCCGCCGAGGAGATGGCACATCGAGCGCTGGCCGAACACGATCGGTTGCCGATGCCCTTCGAACGGGCGCGAACCCTGTTGCTGCTCGGGCAGATTCAGCGGCGCCGTCGGCACCGCGGCGACGCGGCGGCCACCCTCACGGAGGCTCTGCAGTTGTTCGAGAAGATCGGCGCACAGCTGTGGGTCGATCGCGCGGACGACGAACTGCGCCGCATCTCCGGTCGGTCCGCGACGTTCGGACTGACCGCGGCGGAGATGCGGGTGGCCCAACGCGCCGCCGCCGGGCTGTCCAACAGGGAGATCGCCGCCGAACTGTTCATCTCGGCCAAGACGGTGGAGATGAACCTGAGCCGGGTGTACCGGAAACTGGGAATCCGTTCCAGAGCGCAACTCGCGAGCCGTCTCGGCGGCGCGGGCGCGGGCGGGTCCTGAACAATTCGGCGCAAATGCAAGGGAAATCCCTGCTTCGCAATCGGCGCGCGCCGTCTAGCGTCAGCGGGGTGTTCAGCAGCGGACCGCCAGAACGGTGCTACCTGGTCGAGTGGTACCAGTCAGCCCTGCTCACGGGGTCGCTGGATGAGACGGTTGTCCGGCTCGGCAGCGCCGCCGATGCCGAAAATGCCGGTGTCCACCTGGTATTGACCCTGGCGGCGCCCTCCGACGAGGTGCTCTACAGCCTGTTCACCGCCGACTCGGTGGAAACCGTCAACCGGGTCTGCCGGCGTGCGGGCTGGCCGCCGGACCGGATCACGTCCCGCATCGATGCCCGGTTCGCCGTGCACCCTGCTGAGTGAGGGGACAGCAGGGCGCACGGCGCGGGTAGCTCAGCGCGGTCCATCCCAGGTGTGCACGGGCGCGTTGGAATGCATGCGCTCGCAGTAGAGCCGCAGCATCTCGGCCAGGGCCTGGGGCCGCGACAGGCCGTTGCGCTGCAACGCATGCACCGTGTCGACCTGCCAGGTGGCGCCGTTGCGAGCGGTCTTGGCGCGGCCCTCGATCACGCCGAGGAAACGGTCGCGCACCTCGGTGGCAACGCCCCAGCGGCGCAACCCCTCGTCGGCCATCGGCAGCAGCCGACGCAGGGTGAGTTCGTCGGCGGTGACCTCGCCCAGACCCGGCCAGTACAGCCGGGCCTCGATGCCGTTGCGGGCCGCAGTGGTGAAATTCTGTTCTGCCGCAGCGAAACTCAGCTGCGTCCACAGCGGGCGGTCCTCCTCGGACAGCGTCCGCAGCAGCCCGTAGTAGAACGCCGAATTGGCCATCATGTCGATCACCGTGGGACCCGCGGGCAGCACGCGGTTCTCCACCCGCAGGTGGGGCCGCCCGTGCACCCCCTCCCCCACAACGTCGTAGACCGGCCGGTTCCACCGGTAGACCGTCCCGTTGTGCAACCGCAGCTCGGACAGCGCCGGCGTGCGCCCGGCCGCCAGTTCGGCCTTCGGATCCTCGTCGGACAGTTCGGGCAGCAGGCTGGGGAAGTAGCGCACGTTCTCCTCGAACAGGTCGAAGATCGAGGTGATCCAGCGCTCCCCGAACCACACCCGCGGCCGCACCCCCTGCGCCTTGAGTTCGTCGGGCCGGGTATCGGTGGCCTGCTTGAACAGTTCGACGCGGGTCTCGGCCCACAACTGGTGACCGAAGAAGAACGGTGAGTTCGCCCCCAACGCGAGTTGCGGCCCGGCCAGGATCTGGGCGGCGTTCCAATTGGCGGCAAAGTCGGCCGGTGCCACCTGGAGGTGCAATTGCATACTGGTGCAGGCGGATTCGGGCGCGATGGTGGCGGAGTACAGGCTCAGGCGTTCCGGTCCGGCGATGTCGATCAGGATGTCCTCACCGCGCGCGGTGAAGATCGAGTCGTTGAGCGCCTGATATCGGTGCGATTCGCTCATCCAGTCGTGGGCGAGGTGCTCGGGCATCAGCGTGGGCAGGATGCCGACCATGACGATGTGCGCCCCGCGGGCGTCGGCCTTGGCCTCGGCGGCGTTGAGACTGGCCCGCACGTCGTCCTCCAACTCCAGGCCGGCGCGGCCCGGTAGCGGGCGGGGCGGCACGTTGAATTCGATGTTGAACGCACCCAATTCGGTCTGATAGGCGGGATCGGCGATCGAAGCGAGCACGTCGACGTTGGTCATCGCGGGCTGATAGTCGTCGTCGACCAGATTGCATTCGATCTCCATGCCCGTCATGGGACGGTCGAACTCGAAACTGGACTGCGCCAGCATCGTCTCGAACACATCGAGGCACAACTGCACCTTGCGCCGGTACGCCTGGCGGTGTGCCCGGCTGTACTCGGTGTGCGTGATCTCTTCGCCCACGCAGCAATGATATTCAGGGCAGCCGGGTCCGCCGGCGCGCAAGCACGATCTGTTCGGTGCACGGCCCACCGTGCAGTTCGACGTCGATCGTCGGGTCGGCGTCGGCGGCGAGCGCCCGCAGCGCCGACGGGCTGTAGGCGCGCAGGGAGCTGATCAGTCCGTCGTGTACGAAGGGCAGCCACGGCGCCAACGGCAGCATCGACGCCAGCCGCAGCAGGTGCAGCGGCGCCGGCGGCCGCGGCAGGTCGATGATCAGCAGGACCGCCGCGACACGGGTGCCCTCGCGGAAGACCCGGGCGGCCGCCTCCGGCGGGAGGTGGTGGAAGGACAGCGCGAACAACGCAAGGTCGAAGGTGCCGTCCGGGGCGTCGATCGCGGTCGCGTCCATCCGCCGCGCGGTGGCGCGCGGTTCACCGGCGAAGGCAGCGGCCATTCGGGAGACCGATTCGGGGTCGACGTCGGTGACGGTCACCTCGGCGGTGGGGTGCTCGTCGAGCAGCCGGCGCGACACCGCGCCGTGGCCGGCGCCGAGTTCCAGAATCGTGGGGTCGGCGACGTCGGCCAGCACGTCCAGCGCCTTGCGCGCGTGCCGGTCATGGTTGCCGAACACCCGGCCGGTCCAGTCCAGCGCGTCGATGACCTGGCGCTTGCGCGCCCGCAGGCCGTCGTCTCCGCCGGAGGCGCGATCGAGGTACTCGTCGCGGTCGGTCTGCAGCAGCCGGTCCAGACACGAGGCGTCGAAGCCGCCGCGCGGCATCTCGGCAATGTCGGCCGTCCGTACACCCATGTGGTCCATCATGGACGACTGAGTGATTTCGGCGCGGTTACGTGCGCTCAGCGCCGGTTTCCGCGCCGAATTCACCGGTAACCGACCGGCAGGAGAGAGCTATTCCGGACTTCGTCGCGGCCATCGACCAGGGCACCACCAGTACGCGGGCCATCATCTTCGACCACTCCGGCCGGGAGGTCGGCCGCCATCAGCTCGAACACGAGCAGATCCTGCCCCGGGCGGGGTGGGTCGAACACAATCCGGTCGAGATCTGGGAGCGCACGGCGGCCGTGCTCACCAGCACGCTGCACTCGACGCGGTTGCAGGCCGCCGACCTGGCCGCCCTCGGCGTCACCAATCAGCGCGAGACGTCGCTGGTCTGGGACCGCCGGACCGGCCGGCCGTACTACAACGCCATCGTGTGGCAGGACACCCGGACCGACCGCATCGCCGCCGCATTGGAGCGCGACGGGCGCGGCGACGTGATCCGGCAGAAGGCGGGCCTGCCGCCGGCCACCTACTTCTCGGCGGGCAAGGTCCAGTGGATACTGGACAACGTCGAGGGCGTGCGCGCGGCCGCCGAGAAGGGCGATGCACTGTTCGGCACGCCGGACACCTGGGTGTTGTGGAACCTGACCGGCGGTCCGCGCGGCGGTGTGCACGTGACCGACGTGACCAACGCCAGCCGGACCATGCTGATGAACCTGGAGACCCTGGACTGGGACGACGAGTTGTTGTCGTTCTTCGGGATTCCGCGTCGGATGCTGCCGCGCATCGCGCCGTCGTCGTCGCCCGAACCGTACGGGGTGACCGAGGCGACCGGGCCGGCCGGCGGCCAGGTGCTGCTGACCGCCAGTCTCGGCGATCAGCAGGCCGCGATGGTGGGACAGGTATGCCTGGCGCCCGGCGAGGCCAAGAATACTTATGGCACCGGGAATTTCCTGCTGCTCAACACCGGGGAGAAGATCGTCCGCTCCGCGCACGGTCTGCTGACGACGGTGTGCTACCAGTTCGGTGACGCGAAACCCGTTTACGCCCTTGAGGGTTCGATCGCGGTCACCGGTTCGGCGATCCAGTGGCTGCGCGACCAGTTGGGGATCATCAGCGGGGCCGCCGACAGCGAGGCGCTGGCCCGGCAGGTCCCCGACAACGGCGGGGTGTACTTCGTGCCGGCCTTCTCGGGATTGTTTGCGCCGTACTGGCGTTCGGATGCCCGGGGCGCAATCGTCGGGCTGTCGCGATTCAACAACAACGCGCACCTGGCCCGCGCCGCCCTGGAGGCGATCTGCTACCAGAGCCGGGATGTCGCCGACGCCATGAAGGCCGATTCGGGTGTGCACCTGGACGTGCTCAAGGTCGACGGCGGGGTGACGGCCAACGAACTGTGTATGCAGATTCAGGCCGACGTGCTGGGTGTCGACGTGGTCAGGCCGGTGGTGGCCGAGACGACGGCGCTGGGCGCGGCCTATGCGGCCGGCCTCGCGGTCGGATTCTGGGCGAATACCGAAGAGCTGCGGGCGAATTGGCGGGAGGACCGGCGGTGGTCGCCGCAGTGGAGTGACGAACGACGAGCCCAGGGTTACGCCGGCTGGCAGAAGGCCGTCCGGCGCACCCTGGACTGGGTCGACATCGACTGAAATCCCGGTCAGCTCTCGCCGAGGATCTGGTAGATCTCGCGGCGGGCGTTGTTGACGATGTCGAGGATGCGCTGCTGCTGATCGGCGTTGGCGGCGTGCGCGGACTGCGCCACCGCACCGAACAGCTGGCCGACGGCCTCGCGGAGGTTGACCTGCGCGGGATCGGCGCCCTCGGTGATCTCGGTCCACGGCGCCGTCTCGATCTTCCCGGCGGCGGCGCGACCGTCGTCGGTCAGCTCGAAGAGCTTCTTGCTGCCCTCCGACTGTGCCGCGGCGATCAGGCCCTCGTCCTCGAGCATCTGCAACGTGGGGTACACCGAGCCGGGGCTGGGCTTCCACAGGTCGTTGCTGCGCTCGGCGATCTCCTGGATCATCTCGTAGCCGTGCATCTGCCGTTCGGCGAGCAGCGTGAGGATGGCCGCGCGGACGTCGCCGCGCCGGCCGCGGCCGCCGGGCCCGCGCCGTCCGCCGGGTCCGCGCCGTCCCCGGCCGCCGCCGAGGGGGCCCGGCCCGAAGCCGAAGCCGGGTCCGCCGGGGCCGAATCCCGGTCCGAACGGGCCGCCGCGCTGGGCGCGGACCTGTTCGACGAACTCGGCGTGCCGCTCACGGTGGCCGCGTCCGTGCCGGCGGCGGTCCTGTGTCCGGCCGCCGGGGCCGAAGCCGAATCCACTACCGGGGTCTGGGGGGGTGAATGGGGTGTTCATGTCAATTCCTTCATGTTCGGGGAAGCTCAAATCGAGCTCCGATGTATTAACGATATATCGGAAACTATCGTGATGCAACAAGATATTCCCCATCCTGTCGGTTCAGGACGACCCGCCGACCGCCGCCCGGCCCCTACCTGCGGTTTTCCGGTCCAGCTCGGTGATCGCCCAATGCGCCCACTGCGCTTCCAGTGCGGCTTCACGCAGGCCGTATTCGAGGGCGGCGCGGCCGTAGAAGTCGGCCGGGGCATCGGCGGGGTCGTCGGTCCAGGTGATCGAGTCGCGCAGGTGCTCGTAGCGGGCGAGTTTCGATTCGGCGTGCGCCGCGACACCGGTGAGGTAGGCCCGGGCCTGGTCGGCGGGCACCTGGCCGAGCAGGAAGACGCGCAGCAGGTGGGGGCGTCGCAGCGCCGGGTCGTCACCCGGATGGGTGATCCAGTGCAGCAGTTCGGCCCGGCCCGCCGCGGTCACCCGGTACTCCTTGCGCCCGCGCGGACCCTCGTCGCTCACTTCGATCAGACCGTCGCGGGCGAGTCGGTTGAGCTCGCCGTAGAGCTGGCTCTGGGTCGCCGGCCAGACGTTGGCCATCGACAGTTCGAAGCGTTTCAGCAGGTCATAGCCGCTGCCGGGATGCTGGGCCAGTAGGCCCAGTGCCGCGATCCGAAGACTCACAAACCCGATCCTACGAAATGGACCTCCACTATTGACATGTCACTAGTGGAATGTCATGGTGAGGTGCATGACCGAAACCCACAACGACTCCGGGGTCTCACTCATCTCGGACCTGCCCGCCGACGGCGAGTTCTTCCGCACCGGCAACTATGCGCCCGTCGCCGACGAGCTCACCGAAACCAACCTGACCGTCACCGGCACCATCCCGGCCGACCTGGACGGCTGGTATCTGCGCAACGGACCCAACCCCCGCCGGGCCAAAGGGCACTGGTTCACCGGCGACGGCATGATCCACGGGGTCCGCCTCGAATCCGGGGACGCCAAGTGGTACCGCAACCGCTGGGTCCGCACCGACAGCTTCGTCGACCCGTTCCCGCTCTACGGCCCCGACGGCACCCGCAATCTGCGGGCCAGCGTCGCCAACACCCACGTCGTCAACCATGCGGGCCGGACGCTGGCGCTGGTCGAGACCTCGCTGCCGTACGAGATCAGCAACGACCTGGAGACCGTCGGCGCCTACGACTTCGGCGGCAAGCTCGCCGACTCGATGACCGCGCATCCCAAGATCTGCCCGACGAGCGGCGAACTGCACTTCTTCGGATACGGCAACCTGTCCGCGCCATACGTCACCTACCACCGGGCCGACGCCGGCGGCGAACTGACGGTCAACCGGCCCGTCGAGGTGCCCGCGCTGACGATGATGCACGACTTCGCGATGACCGCCGGGCACGTCGTCTTCATGGACCTGCCGATCGTGTTCAACCTCGACCTGGCGATCGCCGGCGCCGGCATGCCGTTCCGGTGGGACGACGGCTACGGCGCCCGGTTCGGCGTGCTGCGCCGCGACGACCCGTTCGGCGAGATCCGTTGGTTCGACATCGATCCCTGTTACATCTTCCACGTGGCCAACGCCCACGACAGCGCCGACGGCAATTCCATTGAGCTGCAAGCGGTTCGCTATCCGGAGCTGTGGCGGCACGACGGCGGCTTCGACGCCGACGGGGTGCTGTGGAGTTGGACCCTGGACCTGAGCGCCGGCACCGTCACCGAACGTCAACTCGACGACCGTGGTGTGGAGTTCCCCCGCATCGACGACCGGCTGGCCGGACTGCCCGCCCGGTACGGCGTGGCCGTCGGCGGCGACCGCCTGGTGCGTTACGACCTCACCGACGGCAGCGCCACCGAACACACCTTCGGAGACGGCCGGCCCGGCGAGGCGGTCTTCGTCCCCGCGGCCGGTTCGTCCGACGAGAGCGACGGCTGGTACCTGGCCTACGTCTACGACCCCGCGCGCGACGGCAGCGATCTGGTGATCGTGGACGCCGCCGACTTCGCCGGCGGCCCCGTGGCGACAATTCACCTGCCGCAACGGGTTCCGTACGGATTCCACGGGAACTGGATCGGTACCCACAGCTGACCGGATTACTGTTTCCGGATGCCGACGTTCGGATTCGAGACCCTGGCACTGCTCGCGGTCATCGGTCTGGCCGGTCCGATTCTGGCCGCCGTCCCGGGTTCGGGGATACCCCTCGTAGTCGGCGAACTGCTTGCCGGGATCATCGTCGGCAGAACCGGATTCAACCTCGTCGACCCCGGTGATCCGAGTTTCCAGCTGCTGGCCAACGTCGGCTTCGCGCTGGTGATGTTCGTCGTCGGCACCCACGTCCCGGTGCGCAACTCGACGCTGCGCTCCGCGTTCCCCACCGCCGTCACGCGGGCGGTGCTCGTCGGGGCGGTGGCGGCGATCTTCGGTGTGCTGCTCGCCGATGTGTTCGGCACCGGGCACGCGATGCTGTATGCGGTGCTGATGGCCTCCTCCTCGGCGGCCCTGGCGCTGCCGGTGATCGAGGCGCTGAGCCTCGACGGCGCAGCGGTGCTGTCGACCACGGCGCAGATCGCGATCGCCGATGCCGCTTGTATTGTGTTGCTGCCCTTGGTGATCGACCCACGACACGCTCCCCGGGCCGCGTTGGGGGCGGTGGCGATCACCGCTGTCGCGGTGGTGTTGTTCTTCGCCCTGCGCGCCTTCGAACGCAGTGGCCGGCGCAAGCGGTTGCACCGCTACTCCGAAGACCACGACCAGGCGCTCGAACTCCGGGTCAGCCTGATCCTGCTGTTCGGGCTGGCAGCCCTGGCGGTGGCCACCCATGTGTCGGTGATGCTGGCCGGCTTCGCGCTGGGTCTGGTGGTGGGCGCCGTCGGCGAACCACGCCGGCTGGCCCGCCAACTGTTCGGCATCACCGAGGGTTTTTTCGCTCCGCTGTTCTTCGTCTGGCTGGGTGCCTCACTGCGCGTCCGCGAGTTGGGTGACCGGCCGCTCTTCATCCTGCTGGGCCTGGCGCTGGGGGTGGGAGCGGTGGCGGCCCATTGCGCCGCCCGCATCCTGGGCCAGCCGCTGGCGCTGGCCGCGCTGGCCGCCGCACAGACGGGTGTGCCGGTGGCCGCGGCCACCATCGGCTCCGAACAGCATCTGCTGGCGCCCGGGGAGGCGTCGGCGCTGATTCTCGGGGCGCTGGTGACCATTGCGGTGGCGTCCGTGGCCGGGCGACTCGCGGCCCGGGGTCAGCCGGGCGGCGCGAATCCGCCCGGGGACGGCGGTGGTCCCGGCGGCGGCGCGGGCGGCGGTACCGCAACGGGTGCGGCTACCGCCTGAGCCGGCCCCGCCGCGCCCAGGCGGATGAGTTCCCGGCGGTGCCGCTCGGCGAGCACGGCGGCCAACACGTACTGCGGCGGGGTGCCCGGCGGCGGCGGGGGCGAGATCTGCGCGACGACGTCGGCCGCGATCCGCGCACCCATCTGGTCGCGCAGCCGGGGTTCCAGTTGCGGCGCCCGGGCCAGGAACTGCCGGGCCAGGTCGGCGTGGTCGGCGGAGAGTCCGGACAGCTGAAGCGACGCCGCCCACCAGGCCAGTGGCGGCGGCATGACCGGCGGCGGGGTGGCCTTCGGGCCGCGCTCGCTGACCACCACCGTTCCGGCGAACACGTCACCGAGACGCTTGCCCTTCGCCGACACCATGCTGCTGATGACGGCGGGAGCGCCGAAGAGCATCCAGATCTCGACCACGCCGGCCAGCGCCCGGAACAGCGCCTGCCGGAACCGCTCCGGACCGCCGTCCTCCGACACCACCCGCAAGCCCATCGCGAACTTTCCCGGCGAGCGGCCGCGCGTCGCCGTCTCGAAGACCACCGGGTACGCGACGAACACCAGGACGGTGAAGATGACGACCAGTGCCTGGGCCAGCGCCTGGTCGAACTGCTGCAGGGTCAGCGCCCACAGCACCGTCGCGACGATGTTGAGCAGCACCATGATCACGATGTCGATCAGCGCGCCCACCGCCCGCACCGGCAGCTGCGCGATCTGGACGTCGAGCACGACGGCGTCCCCGGTGACCAATGGCGGCGAACTCATGCCGTGACGCTACTAAAGTCACATGGGTGGATGTCGATGCGTTCGTGGTCACGCACCGCTCGACATGGGCCCGGCTGGACCATCTGGTCAAACGCCGCAACAAACTGACCGGCGCCGAGGTCGACGAACTCGTCGACCTCTATCAGCGGGTGTCGACCCATCTGTCGATGGTCCGGTCGTCGTCGACGGACTCCGTTCTGGTGGGGCGGCTTTCCGCGCTGGTCGCCCGGGCGCGCGCCGCGGTGACCGGTGCCCACGCACCGCTGTGGAGCGACATCGCGCGGTTCTGGACCGTGTCCTTCCCGGTGGTCGCCTACCGCGCCCGGCGCTGGTGGCTGGCGACGGCGGTGGTGTTCTTCATCGTCGCGGTGCTCATCGGCGGTTGGGTGGCCCGTGATCCCGCCGTACAGGCCACGCTCGGCACCCCCGATGAGATAGCCGAATTGGTCAATCACGACTTCGAGTCCTACTACAGCGATCACCCGGCCGCGGCCTTCGCCCTGCAGGTCTGGGTGAACAACTCGTGGGTGGCCGCACAGTGCATCGCGTTCGCGGTCCTGCTCGGCATCCCGATCCCCTACATTCTCTTCCAGAACGCGGCCAACGTGGGCGTCACCGGCGGGCTGATGATCAGCGCCGGCAAGGCCGACGTCCTGTTCGGACTGCTCGCCCCGCACGGACTGCTGGAACTGACCGCCGTCTTCCTGGCCGGCGCGATCGGCATGCGGCTGGGCTGGTCGGTGATCGCGCCCGGCGACCGGCCGCGCGGGCAGGTGCTGGCCGAGCAGGGCCGTGCCGTCGCCTCGGTCGCCGTCGGGCTGGTGGGCGTCCTGCTGGTGTCCGGTCTGGTCGAGGCGCTCGTGACGCCGTCGGCACTGCCGACGTGGGCGCGCATCGGAATCGGGGTGATCGTGTGGGCCGCGTTTCTGGGCTATGTCGTGCATTTCGGCCGCCGCGCGGTGCGCGCCGGGGAGACCGGCGACATCGACGACGCCCCCGACGTCGTGCCCGTGCGCTGACGTCAGAGCCGCCCGGAGGCTTTCATCGCCAGGTAGCGGTCGGCCAGCGCGGGTGCGAGTTCCTCGGGTCCGGCGTCGACGACTTCGATGCCGTGGCGGCGCAACCGGGAGGCGAGGTGACGACGGTCGTTTCGGCCGCACTCCGCGGCGGCCGCACCGTAGACCGTGGCGGCATCGGAACGCCCGGCGGCCATCTCCTCGACGCGCGGATCGGACACCGCGGCAATGATCACCTGATGGCGGGCGGACAGTTGCGGCAGCACCTGCAGGAGACCCTCTTCGAGCGCCGAGGTGTTCAGGTCGGTCAGCAACACCATCAGTGAGCGCCGCCGGACCCGCCGGGAGATCTCCGAAACCATTGCGGTGGCATCTGATTCGACCAGTTCCGGCTGCAGTGCGACCATCGCGTCGACCAACTGGGGCAGTACCTCCGAACGGGAGGCCCCGAAGACCGCGGCGCGGGTGACCTGGTCGTGGGCCAGGAAGTCGACGTGGTCGCCGGCGCGGGCCGCCAGCGCGCCCAGCAGCAGTGCGGCGTCCAGCGACCAGTCCAGCCGGGGCCAGCCGGTCGGGTCGGCGGCGATGGGGTCCACGCCGACGCGGCCCGCCGAGGTCCGGCCCGTGTCGACGACGATGACGACCCGGCGGTCCCGTTCCGGACGCCAGGTCCGGACCACGACGTCGGCCCGGCGGGCGGTGGCGCGCCAGTCGATCGACCGGACGTCGTCACCCACGACATACTCACGCAGCGAGTCGAATTCGGTGCCGTGGCCACGGACCAGCACCGGCAGCAGACCGTCGATCTCACGGAGCCTGGCCAACCGGGCGGGCAGGTGTTTGCGCGACAGGAACGCCGGCAGGATGCGCACCGTCCACGCGATCCGCCGGGAGCGCTGCCGGCCGGCCAGCCCGAGGGGACCGACGGTGCGCACGGTCGTCGTCGCCGCGTGCAGCTCGCCCCGCCGGACCGGGCGCAACCGGGTGTGCACGACGGTGGCGCCGCCGGGCGCGATGTCGAGTTCCTGGCTGCGGGGTTCGGCGCGGGCACTGGGCGCCCACGCGTCGCGGACCCGGCCGCGCAGGCGGCGGCGCGTGGTGTTGCGGACCCGCATTTCGAGGTCGACCGGTTCACCCAGGCGCGCCGCGACGCCGCCGGAGCGGGTCAACTCCACCGCGGCCGGGCTGGGGGCGAGGACGACGTCGAGCAGCGCCGCCACCGCCAGGGCCGCCAGCAGAACCACGAATGATGTTGCCGGCCAGGGTGATACCGCGATCGGCAGCAGGCACAGCAGCGCAACCAGCGCGACTCGCCCGGTGAGCACCACTACCGTGGCACCGGGACGGCCGCCAGGATCCCGTCGATCACCCCGTCGGCGGTGGCGCCTTCGAGCTCGGCTTCCGGCCGCAGCGCGATGCGGTGCCGCAGGGTCGGCCTGGCCATGGCCTTGACGTCGTCGGGGGTGACGTAGCCGCGGCCGGACAGCCACGCCCATGACCGGGCGGTGGCCAGCAGCGCGGTGGCGCCGCGGGGCGACACCCCGAGTTGCAGCGCCGGCGAGTTCCGGGTGGCGCCGGCGATGTCGACGATGTAGCCGAGCACCTCGTCGGCCACCAGCACCTGCCGGACCGCCCGGCGTCCCGCGGCCAGCTCGGCCGGGCCGGCGACCGGGCGGATCGCGGACAGGTCGCGCGGATCGAAGCCGTGCGCGTGCCGGGCCAGGATCGCTACCTCCTGATCACGGTGCGGCAGCGGCACATTCAGCTTCAACAGGAACCGGTCCAGCTGGGCCTCGGGCAACTGGTAGGTGCCCTCGTACTCGATCGGGTTCTGGGTGGCGGCGACGATGAACGGGTCCGGCAGCGGGCGGGGCTGGCCGTCGACACTGACCTGTCGTTCCTCCATGGCCTCCAGGAGGGCGGCCTGCGTCTTCGGTGGGGTGCGGTTGATCTCGTCGGCCAGCAGCAGATTGGTGAAGACCGGTCCTTCGCGGAACTGGAACGCCGCGGTCCGGGCGTCGTACACGAGCGAGCCCGTGACGTCGCCGGGCATCAGATCGGGGGTGAACTGGACGCGCTTGAAGTCGAGTTGCAGCGCGGCGGCCAGCGCCCGCACCAGCAGCGTCTTGGCCACGCCCGGAACACCCTCGAGGAGCACGTGGCCGCGGCACAGTAGTGCGATCACCAGTCCGCTGACCACCGCGTCCTGACCGACGACGGCCTTGCCGATCTCGGCGCGCAGCGCGAGCAGTGCGTCGCGGGCCGGATCCGATGAGGAATTCGGTTGAGTCACAGGCGCCGGACCTGCCTTTCGATGGTGTCGAGGGTGTTGGCGAGTTGGACGAGTTCGGCGTCGCTGCCCGGCGCCGGGCCGAACAGCGCACCGTGCACGACGGTCGGGTCGCCGCCGCCCTGGGCGGCCACCGCGGTCGCGACCGCTTCGGGGGCGGCCCGTGGATCCAGGCCCAGGCGCGGGGTCAGCCGTTGCAGCGCGGCGGTCCGCAACGCGCCGGCGGCCTGGGCGCGGGCGCGCCGCGACCGGTAGAGCCGGCCGCGGCCCTCCACGGTCTCCGATGCGCGCACCACGACCGGCAGCGGCTCGGCCACCAGTGGCCCGAGGCGTCGCGACTGCCACAGTGCGACGCAGACGATCACCACCGCCAGTTGCGCCAGGATCCAGTACACCCGGCCCGGGATGAGGTCCGACAGCGTTGCCGCGCCGTGGCTTTCGCCCTCGGGGTGCTGCGGCGCATACCAGATCAGCCGGGGATGCGTGCCGGCCAGGTTCATCGCCAGCGCCGCGTTGCCCTCCCGCAGCAGGCCCGCGTTCGTCATGAAGTCGGCGGCCCCGACGACGGTCACGGTGTCGGGGCCGTTCTGGTACCGCACCAGCGCTCCCCCGTAGCAGCGGGTCAGTGTCAGATCGTCGGCGATCGCCGTAAACGATTGGGAATCGCCCAGATTCACCGTTCCGGCCCGGCGTGCCTCGCGCAGATCGCAGTCGGGGTCGGCGTGCAACAGCCCGCTCGGCGCGGTGCGGATACCGGAGGCGAGCTGGTTGCGGGTCCGGGGGCCGGGGTCGACCAGCAGGCGGTCGCCGGGAATCTGGACGAGGGCCTCGAGTTGCGCGTCGGTGGTCAGATACGGCGTCTGGGCGACCAGCAGCAGACTGTCGGAGTCCCCGCCGGAACCCGCTCGGCGGGCGTCCTCGGCCGAGTCGGCCACGATCACGTCGACGCCGCGGTCCCGCAGCAGGGCCACCAGCGCATGCGCGCCGTCGCCGGACGTCGCGTCCGGATTCATCAGGCCGCCGCCGCGTGGTGCGGTCAGCCACGCGGTCAGCCCCGCCACCGCGATGACGGCCGCCAGCGCCAGGGCCAGGGAGAAGGGAAAGCCGCGCCGGCCCCGCCGTCGGCCGCCCGCCGCGGTCCGCGGCGCCACGGTGGTCATCGCACCGGTGTCCACGTCTGCGGGGCCGCTTCCGCGGCGGTCGCCGACGGCCGGCCGCCCGCGTGCTCACGCAGCCGGTCGTCGAGGTCGGCCACCAGCCGGTAGGCCTGCGGTGAACCCGGCATCTCACCGTAGGCGACGTCGTTGAATGCCGCTGCGGCGTCGGTGAATTGGGATGACACGGCGGGGAACTCCAGGCCCGCGTCGCGGGCGAGCTCGCCGGCGGTGCGGCCGGGCACGGGGGTCAGTGCCCCACACTCCTCGAGATGCCGCGCGATCGCGCGCAGGCGTTCGCGGATGGCTGCCGCCCATTCACCCCGGGACGCGTGCTGTTCGGCGGCAGCCCGGTGCGCGGCGGCGGTCAGTTCCGCCGCACCGAACAACTGGTGGTCGGAGCGATTGACCCGCATGGCGCGGCGGGCCATTCGCACCGCGACCACGACCGCGACGACGAGGATGACGGCCAGGACGGTGACGGTGAACCAGCCGCCCGGCACCGTCGAGGCGAGCTGGGTCAGCCGGTAGAGCTGATCGTCGAGCCACTGGTACAGGCGGTCGAACAACGACGGCCGCGGGTAGATCGGTTTGGCGAGTTCGTGTCGTGCCGCTTCGTGAGCGGTGTCGCGGTCGACGTCGATGGTGGGCACGCGCGCCTACGGACCGGTGAACCACAACTGGTCGGTGCCCGCTCCGGGCAGCGCGCTCACCGCGCCGCTGCGCAGCACCAGATCGAATGCCTCGGCGCGGACCCGCCGGTCGGTGTAGAGCAGGGTGTCCACCCCCGCGCTGAACGGGGTCGTGACGATCTGCCCGATGATCGCGCCGACGGTGTTGGCCGTGGCGGCCACCAGGACCGCGGTCGTCGACAACGACGACGACGCGGCCAGGACCATCGTGACGAGGGCGAAGGGCATGGACACCGCGGTGGACACCGCGCCGACCACCACCGCGGCCAGCAGCCGGATACCCAGCACCCGCCAGAACCCGTTGCGTACGAGCGTGAAAGAGCGGGACAGCGCGACGAACACCGGTTTGCGTTCCAGCACCACGGCGATCGGGGCGAAGGACAACATGGTGTAGAGCCAGATGAGCAGGACGACCGTGGCCAGGCCAAGGGGGATGCCGATCGCGGCGGCGGCATAGCCGTTGCCCGCCAAGGCGATTCCCGCGATCACGGCTGCCACGACGCCGATGATCACCGCCGCGCCGACGGCCTCGAGGGCGACCAGCCCGATCAGCGGGAGCAGCCGGCCCCGGATGCGTTCCCACGCCTCGCCCACGGTGATGGGTGAACCGAACACCGCGCGGCCGACCACCACCGTCAGCATCCCGGTGAGGAGAAGTGCGCCAAGCCCGTTGACGAGGAATCCGACGAACGACGTCACCGACGAAAGTGCCAGGGCCCCAGTGTCATCGGCCGAGGTGAGCATCGTGTCGAGGTTTCCGGTGGCCGCGAGCGGGCCCACCTGGATGAGCAGTCCGAAAACCTGGGTGATGACGACGACGGCCGCCGTCAGGCCGAGTGTCGCCTTCGGGTTGGCGCGGATGTAGCGGAATGCGCCGTTGAAGATGTCGCTGAGGGTTAGCGGCCGCAGTGGAATGATGCCGGGCTGCAACGCCATCGGTTGACCGGGGTAGCCGCCATACCCCGGGTAGCCGTATGGCGTGCCCGGCGGCGGGTAACCGGGATAGCCGGGCGGATACCCCGGCGGGGGATAGCCCCCGGGGGGATGAACCGGGGGATAGCCCGGGGGCGGGTAGCCCGGCGATGCCTGCCACGGCGGCCAGCCCGGTCCCATCGGCGGCATCGTCACCCGGAACGTCCTCCCCGTCTCTGTGTCGGTAAGCGGTTGCCGTCCAGTTTGGCACGCGCCAACCCAAGCCACCTATCACCGGCTGCTCGGGAGCGTATGTTCGGCGGCATGGCCGAACTCAAGGACCGGTTGCGCGCGGATCTGACCGCGGCGATGAAGTCTCAGGACAAGTTGCGGACGGCGACGTTGCGGATGCTGCTGGCCGCGATCCAGACCGAGGAGGTTTCGGGCCGGCAGGCCCGCGAGCTCACCGATGGCGACGTGCTCAAGGTGCTTGCCCGGGAGGTGCGAAAGCGCGGTGAGGCGGCCCAGATCTACGTCACCAACGGCCGTGGCGAACTCGCCGCCAACGAACGCGCCGAGGCCGCCGTCATCGAGGAGTACCTGCCGTCCCCGCTCAACGAGGACGAGGTCGCCAACGTGGTGGACACGGCGATCGCTCAGGTTGCCGAGGAGATCGGGGAGCGCCCGCACATGAAGCACATGGGCCAGGTGATGAAGGCCGCCACCGCGATCGCCGCGGGAAAGGCCGACGGTGCCCGGTTGTCGGCAGCGGTGCGGGATCGGTTGTAGTCGCTCAGGACAACCCCATCAGGCGGGTCACCCCGTGATCTCGGCCGGCGGTGTAGCCGCCGTCCACGGCGATCGCCTGACCGGTGACGAACGAGGCATCGGCGGACAGCAGGAACGCCGCCACCGACGCGACCTCGCCCGGGCGGCCGAAGCGACGCAGCTTGTGTTCGTCGACCACATGGGCCCGGACCTCTTCCATGCCCGGTAGGTCGAATACGTTGCGCAGCATGGGTGTGTCGATGAAGCCCGGGCAGATGCTGTTGGCGCGGATTCCCTTGCCGCCGTAGTCGATCGCCAGATTCTTGGTGAGTAGCACGACGCCGCCCTTGGATGCGTTGTAGGCACAGCCCCCGGCGGTGCCCTCCAGGCCCTCGACGCTGGCGATCGTGACGATCGCGCCGCGCTCGCCGTCGCGGGGCTCCTGTTCGAGCATGCGCGCCGCGGCGTGCTTTGCGACGTGGAAGGTGCCGGTGAGGTTGATGCCGATGACCCGGTCCCATTCGGCGCGGTCGACGAAATGCGCCGGACCGCCGCCGCTCACGCCGGCCGCGGTCACCACGGCGTCGAGGCGGCCGTGCCGGGCCATGATGGCGTCGACGAGCGCCGCGACGGCCGACTCGTCGGTGACGTCGAGCGCTTCAACACCGTCCGCGGCGGTGATGTCGGCGCCGATCACCGTCGCGCCGTCGGCGGCCAGCCGCGCCGCCGTCGCCGCGCCGATTCCCGAGGCCGCACCCGTCACCAATGCCACCTTGCCCGCGACTGTCATGGTGGCAATATCGCATCGCGGTAGACCGCGCCATGCCGCAACGCGAGAAATCCGGCGCTTGCCGCGGCGGCGAAAACCGCACCCCGTGCGTCCCCACTCCCGTATACAGAGGCGCATGGCGATCATCAGTCGGGGTCGCGGTCTGGCGGCCGCGGTGGGGATCGGCGCGGCGCTGACCGCGGGTGCCGGCGTGGCGTGGGCCGACGCCGACGCCGACGCCGGATCGCCGGGCCACTCGACGGCCGACGCGGCATCCTCGTCGGCCGACGCCGATCCCGGCGGATCGACCGGCTCGGCGGCGGCCGGACCCCAGACGAACGAGCGGTCCGGGACGTCGGACTCCGAAGCGACCGATCAATCGGGCCCCGAGCAGCCCTCGGCGAATGCCGGGGATGACGGCGCCGACGGACTCGTGGATCGCCGCAAGCCGTCGAAATCCGACCCGGGCGTCGAGACCGCCGACACCGAAGTCACCACGATCTCGGACCCGGCCGACGAGCAGCCGTCCTCGCGAGAGACCGATCCGCCGAGCACCCCCACGGATACCCCGTTGACGGGGTTGGTGTACGCGGCGGCCCGCCGCGAGTCCGTCGATGCCCCGGCCACGCACCGGGCGACCGCCACCGTGACCGCCGAGAAGTCCGAGACCTCCGCGGACACCGAACCCGCCGGTTTAGTGGCCGCCGGGCCTCGTGCTCGCGGAACTACACCGCTCGCCGAACCCGTCGGTTTAGTCGCCGCCGGTCCGACGAGTGCGGACATCACGGAGACGGTGCCGGCGACCGGCGCGGCCACGGTGTCGGCGACGGTCACCACCAAGACCGTCACACCGACGGCCACCCCGGTGACCGTCACCTCTCTCGTCGAGCAATTCCTCTATCTACCAATTCATTTCATTGTCGAAGCCTGGATCAACAGCGACATCGGGCGGGTGGTCGACGGCATCGTCAACACGCTCGCGGGCTCGTATGTGATCGGTGACGGCGCCGACGGCACGGCCGACCATCCCGACGGTGGTTCCGGCGGGTGGCTGTTGGGCGACGGCGGCGACGGCTGGACGAGCACCCTGGCGGGCGTCGCCGGGGGCGCCGGCGGTGCCGCGGGATTGTTCGGCGACGGCGGCCTCGGCGGGGGCGGCGGTGCGGGCACATCCGGTGGGGCCGGGGGATCCGGTGGCTGGCTGATGGGGATCGGCGGGTCCGGCGGTGCCGGTGGTGCCGGAGCGGACGGCGGCGTGGGTGGTGCCGGTGGTGCCGGCGGTGACGCGAGGGCCCTGCTGTTCGGCGTCGGCGGCGGCGGTGGCCGCGGCGGCAACGGATCCGACGGCGGCCGGGGCGGCACCGGTGGTGACGGCGCCGCGGTGCTGGGTCGCGGCGGCGACGGCGGTGATGCCGGCGACAGCGGAATCGGCTGTGCCGCAACCGCATTGCCGGCGCTGGGCGGGGCGGGTGGAAACGCGGGATCGCTCGGCAGCCACGGCTCGGTCGGCCGATCGGGCACCGGTGGAATCGGGTCCTGGAGCGACGTCACCGAGGATTCCGGCACGTCGCTGCTGACGGTCACGGCCAACGGCAGCTGGCTGACCACCGCCGACGGCAGGGTCGTCATCCTGCACGGCGCCAACGAGGTCTACAAGGTCGGTTCCTATGCCCCGGCCGATGCCGGATTCGACGCGGACGATGCGGAATTCCTGGCCGCCAACGGATTCAACGTGGTCCGGCTGGGGATGATCTGGGCCGCGGTGGAACCCGAACCCGGCGTCTTCGACCACGACTATCTGGTCTCGATCGCGCAGACCGTGCAGGTGCTGGCCGATCACGGCATCTACACCGTCCTGGACATGCACCAGGACAACTACAGCACCACCTTCGGCGGCGAAGGCGCCCCGGAGTGGGCCACCCAGACCGGCGGGCTGCCGAACGTCGACTACGGTTTTCCGTGGAACTACTTCCTCAATGCCGCCGAGGGCCACGCCTGGGATGCGTTCTGGTCGAACGCCGAGACGCCGACCGGCCTCGGGCTCGAGGACGAATACGCGCGAACCTGGGAGACCGTCGCGTCGTATTTCACCGGCAACTCGGCGGTGATCGGATACGACATCATGAACGAACCGTTCGAGGGTTCGGGCTGGCCGGCGGCCCTGCTGGGCAGCACGTTCTTCGCCGAACAACAGCTGGCGCCCATGTACAACCAGGTGATCGCCGCGATCCGGGCCGTCGACCCGACCACGGCTATCTTCGTCGAGCCCACGCCCGCGACCTACGAGCTCGGCGCCCTGCTCGGCCGTTCCCTGGTGATGGGAACCATTGATGACTCGAATGTCGTTGCGGCGGTTCACAACTACTGCTACGGCTCGGCCACCACCGGGATCTGTTCGTGGATCGCCGACACGGTGGCCGCCAAGGCGCAGGCATACTCGGTCCAACATCAGATCCCGATCTTCATGGGTGAGTTCGGGGCCTCGGACATCGTCACCGACCTGACCGCCGGGATGAATGCCGCCGACCGGTACTTCACGGGCTGGACCGTGTGGTCCTATTCCGGCAAGGGTGACATCACCACCGCCGGACCCACCGACGGGGAGTCGCTCGTCTACGACCCCGCACTGCCGCCGACGGGTGACAACGTCAACACCTCGAACCTGGTCACGCTGGCGGCACCGTACCCGCAGCTGGTTGCGGGGACCCCGCACGCGTGGTCCTTCACCGGCGGCACGCTGACGTTCAGCTACTCCACCGAGAAGGTCGACGGCTCAGGCAGTTTCGCCGCCGGCTCGCAGACCACCATCTCGGTGCCCGCCGTCGAGTACCCCCACGGCTACCAGGTGAGCGTTACCGGTGGACACGTGGTTTCCGTCGCCGGCGCCCCGCTGCTGGTCATCGCGTCGGATCCGGGGGCGAGCACCGTCAGCGTCGTGGTTAGCGGCGCCACCGTGGTCTCCGACGTGACCGGCGAAGCTGTCTAGCGCTACCGATACCGACGGCTGGGTGGCCGCCGCGGGTGAGTTCGGCTGTTGATCAACCGAATTCGCCGGATCATCGGTTGGGTGGTCGTTCGTTGCGGCGACGTCGGGCGTGGTGACCTCCGGTACGGCGTCGGCGTCGGGTACCGAAGGCGCGGTCGTCTCGACGGTGACGGGTTTGTCGTCGCCGGCCTTGAGCGCGGTGTCGTCGGTTTCCTCCGATTCCCGCGACGACTTCTCGTCGACCACCCGGCGGTCGGCGTGCTCGTCCGTGGTGTCCGTGGTTTCGTCGTCGCTCATCTTGTTGCTGCTGTCGGTGGTGCCGGCGGCGGTCAGCTGGAGCGCTTGGACTGTGTCATCGAACCCAGCCGCGAAGAGGTCCGGTCGCTGGCCACCAAGTACTCCGGCGGCGTTCTGGACGTCCAGGTGAAGCGCAAGCAGACCACACATTGAGCCCGCTGGCGCAGCCGGTAAGGCAGAATGTGCAGGTGGAGGAGGCGACAGCGGTGCATGACGTAGTCGAGTCGAAGCGACACCAGATTCAAGAGTTGTGCCGCGAGCTGTCGGTGCGACGCCTGGACGTGTTCGGCTCCGCTGTCAGCGGCACGTTCAACGTCGATACAAGTGATGTTGACGTGCTCGTGGAGTTCGCGACGGGACCGGATTTCGACCGCTACTTCGCACTCAAGGAGGGGCTTGAAAAGATTATCGGCCGGCCGGTCGACGTGGTCACACCGTCCGGCATGACGAACCCCTACTTCAGACGGCGCGTCATGCAGACACGCGAACCGATCTATGCAGCCTGACCCTCGGAAATACCTGTGGGACGCGCTGCGCGCCGCGGAACTCCTGCGTCAGTTCACCACCGGAAAGACATTCCGTGGATACCAGGATGACGCATTGCTGCGCTCGGCCGTGGAACGGCAATTTGAAATTGTTGGTGAGTCGTTGAGTCAGCTGGCGAAGAGCGACGCTGACCTTGCGGCGCAGATTCCGGAATTGCCGCGGGTCGTGGCGTTCCGGAACATTCTCATCCACGGGTACGCAAACGTCGACGACGCCCTTGTGTGGCAGCTTCTGACAGACAAGCTTCCCCAGTTGGACATGGCGCTGCGGACATTGCTGGTCAACTCGACGGGCGATCCCGAGTACATCGACGCGCCGTCACGTCGCGAGGAGCTCGGGAGTTGAGTCGGGAATTGGAGCGCTGGTTCGAGCGCGTGCGAAACCCCGCGCGGCACTCATCGCACCACTGCCATGGACCGGGGGATTCTCGGGTATGACTCCTATTCCTGATGCGCAGATGGTCGATCGCATCATTACGGCCTTGCGATCCGACGGCCAATTCATAGTCACGCTTCCCGGTGACGATCGTGAGAAGATCGAGCGACTGCGGGCGCTTGGTCGGCAGGCAGGACGCAGGCTCGGGTGGAAGGTTCGGACCTTCGCCTCCGATCCGGATAGGCGTACTGATGGGGCATCAGTGGTCATCGTTGCAGTGATCGATTCATCCGCCTTGCATCAGCAGCTGATGCGGGTACGGGGTGAAAAGGCGCTCCGCAGAGCATTCGAGTCGTGGGATCTCGGAGGTTCACGTGGCTCTACACAATGAGATCGGGGTCGAGAAGAAGTCGATGCTCGGTTGACATGAGAAGTGAGTGGTCACGCGAGGCATTGATCGAAGCGGGGGTACTCGTCCCGGCGCGTCGACCCGGCCCACTCGTCGGGGCCACCCCGATTCGCCGGCACCGCAAACGCAGTCTCACCGCGGTGCTCGACGAGATCCGCGGGGAACGGTGGTCTACTTCGACACCTCGGCCATGACAACACTGGTCGTCGAGGAGGCGGAGTCATCCGCGTTGATCGGGTGAATCAATCTGAGTTCGGTCGGCGCTGCCCGAAAACGAGAGAAGGCTCCGATCCAGAACCGGATCAGAGCCTTCTACTTGCGAAACGCTGTCGGGGTGGCGGGATTCGAACCCACGACCTCTTCGTCCCGAACGAAGCACGCTACCAAGCTGCGCCACACCCCGCGTGAAGCCACGACAGCGTATCGCACCGGCGTGCCCGGAAGCCAAACGCCGCCAAAGCGCAGGTCACGAATCCGGGAAGCGGTGGGCGTGTCAGCGCGTTGACCCCCAAAAGGGCTGTCACGCTGAAGACACCACGAGATCGCAGGAGAGACCATGACCATGCTGGGCGCCGCTCTTTACACGGGCTTCTTCTCGGCGGCCGCGCTGTGGCTGTTCCTGACATCCGACGCGCACGCCGACCAGGATCAGGCCGACCCGAATTCCCGCATGCGGTCAGTGCCGACGCCGGTTGGGCGGGGTCCGACGGGGTGCTGACCTCACCGGGTCAGGCTGCGTAGCCGGTCCGCTTCGACCGGCGGGGAGGGCATGAACGAATCGTCGCCGCCGATCGGTGAGGCCACCAACGTCAGCATCGTCGCCTCGGGCCGGCAGCAGAACCGGAACGGCGCATACGGCGATGTGCCGATGCCGGCCGAGACGTGCAACGCGGTGTTCTCGCCCCACTGGGACGGTCCCCTGGCGCGCGAGGTGTCCAGGTCGCAGTTGGTGACCAGAGCGCCCTTGAACGGCAGGCACAGCTGGCCGCCGTGCGTGTGCCCGGCCAGCACCAGCTGGTATCCGTCGGCGGCGAACCGGTCCAGCACCCGGGTGTACGGCGCGTGCGTGATACCCAACCGCAGGTTGGCGGCCGGGTTCGGCGGGCCGGCGATGGTCTCGTAGCGGTCGCGGTTGATGTGCGCGTCGTCGATGCCGGCGACCGCGATGGTGAGCCCGGCCACGTCGATCTCGCGGCGGACATGCGTCACGTCGAGCCAGCCGCGCTCGCTGAACGCGGCCCGCAGATCCTGCCAGGGCAGCGCCGGGCCGTGCGAGCGGCGATCCTTGCGGAACAGATAGTTCGCCGGATTCTTCGGCTTCGGCGCGAAGTAGTCGTTGCTGCCGAACACGAAGACGCCCGGCACCGCCAGCAGGTCACCGAGCGCCTGGACCACCGCCGGCACCGCCTTGCGGTGCGACAGGTTGTCCCCGGTGTTCACCACCAGGTCGGGTTCCCAGCCGGCCAGCTCACGCAGCCACGCCTGCTTGTGACGCTGGGCGGGCCGCATGTGGATGTCGGACAGGTGCAGCACCCGCAGCGGCGACGAACCCGGAGCCAGCACGGGCATGGTCAGTTCGCGGACCACGAAGGCGTTCGGTTCCACGATCGATGCGTAGCCGAGGCCGGCGATGGCCGTTCCGGCCGCGACGACGGCGGCACTCTTCAGAGCATGTGGTGCGGCAGGCATGTGGGAAATCGTACTGCGGGTAGCTGACCACAGCGCGTTGTTGTTGCGCGCCACGCGGTCATCCCGGCGGGGGCGGCGGTGCGGGCGGGATCAGCACCGGAACGGTGATCGGCGGCAGGCCGGGAATCTCGACCACTGTCTGCCCGAACGCCGGCGGGGCGCCGGGCGGTGCGGGCGGAGGCGGGGCCGCCGGCGGTGGTGGCGGCGGCGCCGGGGCCACCCCGTTGCTGGCGAGGAGCGTCACGATGACGCCCGGGATGGTCTGTCCGCTGGGCGAGGACCCGAGGATGCTGCCGTACGACGAGGCGCTGTTGATGTAGCTGACATTGTCGGCGACCTGGAATCCGGACTCTTTGAGCCGCTTGCGGGCCTCGTCCTGGTCGAGGCCGGCGATCGACGGCACCCGGGAGTTCGGGCCCCCGTCGACATAGCGGGGATCGGTCGGGGGCAACTTGACTTCGCCGAAGTTGTTGGCGATCGGGTTGATCGCACCGAACCAGGTGGCGGCCGGCTCGCTGCCGCCGGTCAGGTTGCCGTCGTAACACTGGCGCAGCGGGAAGGCGCACAACTCACCGGGGTCGGTGGAGTCGTCGTAGACGTAGGTGGCACCGGCCAGCGTGTTGGTGAAGCCGAGGAACCCGGCCGAGCGGTGCGCATCGGTGGTTCCGGTCTTGCCCGCCATCGGCAGGCTCCAGCCAACAGAATTTGCGGCTCCGGCCGCGGTGCCGTTGCCCTGGTCGTCGTGGCTCATCGCGTTGGCCATGGTGTTCGCCAGACCGTCGGGCACCACCTGCTCGCAGGTCTGCGTTGTCACCGACACCTCGTTGCCGTGGCGGTCGAAAACCTTGTCGATCGGGTTGGGCGGGCACCACACGCCGCCGGAGGCGAGCGTGGCGGCGACGTTCGACAACTCCAGCGGGTTGACCTGGAACGGGCCGAGCGTGAACGAACCGATGTTCTGCCGCTTGATGAAGTCGGCCAGGCTCTCGTTGTTGTCCGGATCGTAGGACCGCGCCGTGCCGGGTTCGGCGTAGGAGCGCAGACCGAGCTTGACGGCCATGTCGACGGTGCGCTGCACGCCGATCTGCGAGATGAGTTTGGCGAACGCGGTGTTCGGCGAGGTTGCCAGCGCCTCGGTGACACTCAGCGGCGAGCGGTAACCGATGCCGTTGTAGTTCTGTACGCACCAGGTGTCCTTGGGGCAACCCTTGGCGCCGCCGCTGCCCAGACCCTTGGCCTCGAACCTGTTCGGCACGTCGAGCATGGCGCTGGTGCCCATCCCCATCTCGAGGGCGGCCGCCGTGGTGAAGACCTTGAAGATCGACCCGGCGCCGTCGCCGACCAGCGAGAACGGTTGCGGCTGCATCGTCTCGCCGGCGTCGATGTTGAGCCCGTAGGTGCGGTTGCTGACCATCGCCAGCACCGGGTGTGACTCGCGGCCGGGACGGATCACGCTCATCACACTCGCGATGCCCTGGATGTCGGGCGCCGCATTGGCGTCGACGGCCGCCTTGACCGGAGCCTGGACGTCGGGATCGAGGGTGGTCCGGATCAGGTAGCCGCCCTTGGCGAGCTGGTCCTTGCTGATGCCGGCCCGCGCCAGGTACTCCTGGACGTAGTCGCAGAAGAACGCGCGGTCCCCGGCGGCGATGCAGCCCCGCGGCAGCTCGTTGGGCTGCGGCAGGATGCCCAGCGGCTGTTCCTTGGCCGCGCGCAACTCGTCGGCGTGCTCCGGGATGTTGTCGATCATGGTGTCCAACACCAGGTTTCGCCGCGCCAGGGCGCCATCGGGGTTGGTGTAGGGGTCGAGCATGCTGGTCGACTGGACCAGCCCGGCCAGCAGCGCGGCCTGCTGCCAGTTCAGCTCCGCGGCGTCGATTCCGAAGTAGGTCTGCGCGGCGTCCTGGATGCCGTAGGCGCCGTTGCCGAACGAGACGAGGTTCAGGTAGCGGGTCAGGATCTCCGGCTTGGTGAACGTCTTGTCGAGCGTCAGCGCCATCCGGATCTCCCGGAGCTTGCGCGCCGGCGTGGTCGCGACGGCGGCTCGTTTCTCGGCATCGGTCTGGGAGATCACCAGCAACTGGTAGTTCTTGACGTACTGCTGTTCGATCGTCGAACCGCCGCGGGTGTCGGCATCACCGGACATGTAGCCGGTCAGACCCGTCAGCGTGCCCTTCCAGTCGACGCCGTTGTGCTCGGCAAACCGTTTGTCCTCGATCGAGACGATTGCCAGCTTCATTGTGTCGGCGATCTGATCGCCGGCCACTTCGAAGCGGCGCTGCGAGTACAGCCAGGCGATGACGTTGCCCCTGGCGTCGACCATCGTGGTCACGGCCGGCACTTCGCCTTCGACCAGTTGCGCCGAACCGTTGGCCACCACATCGGACGCCCGGTTGGACATCACGCCTGCCCCGCCGACGAGCGGGAACAGCAGGGCGGCCACAATCACCGCAGCCAGCAGGCAACACCAGGCCAGCTTGATGACGGTGACGGCCACCGGTGGGCGGTCCGACATGCACTACAGAGTAACGACCGGCCCGGCAGGGTCGCGCGCTCGTCGGGTGCCGGCCGTGCGGCCGCCCCGGTCCCGTTGCGTCTGCGAGACCACCTGTCTGCACGCGCGTCCCAAAAAAGTGGTTACCGAACTGTTGCGCAAACGCCACCTGACCACCTAACTTAAACACACGATGCGACACAGGTAACAACGGCCTGCGTAGTGTGGCGCAGATCGCACCAGCGGTCTGTACCCAAGGTTTGTACCGCCCCTCGGGGGGTGGTCTGAGCGAATAGGGAGCGCTGATGTCAGCTTCTCGGCCCGCGCCGCGTAGGACGAACACGCCATCTGTGCAGGGGACTGTCCAAACGGTCGAGGCCGAGGCCCGGATCACCTGGGTTTCCAAGGCCCGGTGCCGCGGTGCCGACCCCGACGAACTCTTCGTGCGGGGTGCCGCGCAACGCAAAGCGGCCGTCATCTGCCGCCATTGTCCGGTGATCGCCGAATGCGGCGCCGACGCCCTCGACAACCGTGTCGAGTTCGGTGTCTGGGGCGGAATGACGGAGCGTCAGCGCCGGGCGCTGCTCAAGCAGCATCCCGAAGTGGTTTCCTGGGCCGAGTTCTTCGCTGCTCAGCGCAAACATCGCGCCGTCGGCTAATCCCGGCTGCTCACGTCGCCGCCGGGCCTCTTGCTCGCAGAACTACACTGCTCGCCGAACCCGGCGGGTCACGTCGCCGCCGGGCCTCTTGCTCGCAGAACTACACTGCTCGCCGAACCCGGCGGGTCGCGTCGCCGCCGGGCCTCTTGCTCGCAGAACTACACTGCTCGCCGAACCCGGCGGGTCAAGCGCTCTTGGCGGATTCCTGCGTGATCTGATCGGCGATCGCCTGCAGCGCCTCCATGTCGGAGACGTCGAACGGCAACGACGGCACCCCGACGATCGCGACGTGCGGGTTGGCCCCGGTGAACCGCGACAGCAGCCGGATCTCCCGTTTGGCCGTCAACGCCCGGTCGGCGTGCACCCGCAGCACCGCCGCGGCCAGTGAATCCGGGTCGGCCTTCTCCAGTTCCTCGGCGTCGTCGGTGGCACGCTCGACCGTCAACGAGCACAGCGTCGGGTGCGTCCGGTTCAGGATCAGGCCGGCCAGGGGCATGTTCTCCTGCGAGAGCCGGTCGACGAAGAACGCCGCTTCGCGCAGGGCATCGGGCTCGGCCGCCGACACGACGACGAACTGGGTGCCGCGGCGCTTGAGCAATTCGTACGTCCGGTCGGCCTTCTCCCGGAAGCCGCCGAAGGTGGCGTCCAGCGACTGCACGAAAGCCGAAGCGTCGGAAAGCATCTGGGAACCCAGGACCGTCGACAGTCCCTTCATCGCAAGGCCGACCGCGCCGGTGACGATCCGGCCGAAGCCGCGGCCCGGCGCCAGGAGCAGCCGCCACAACCGGCCGTCCATGAAGCTGCCCAACCGCTTTGGGGCATCCAGGAAGTCCAGCGCGTTCCGCGACGGCGGGGTGTCGACCACCACGAGGTCCCACTTGTCCTGGGCCAGCAGCTGACCCAGCTTCTCCATCGCCATGTACTCCTGCGTGCCCGCCAGGGAGGTGGCCACCGTCTGGTAGAACTTGTTGTCCAGAATCGATTGCGCGCGTTCGGGTTCGGAGTGTTCGAGCACCATCTCGTCGAAGGTGCGACGCATGTCGAGCATCATCGCGGACAGTTCCCCGGGCACGCCGTCGTCCAGCGGGACCCGCTGCGGGACGTTGCCGAGGTCTTTGACGCCCAGCGCCTGGGCCAGCCGGCGGGCCGGGTCGATGGTCAGCACCACCACCCTGCGCCCGTACTCGGCGGCGCGCAGTGCCATCGCCGCGGCCGTCGTGGTCTTGCCGACACCGCCGGCGCCGCAACACACGACCACGCGGTTGCTCCGGTCGGCCAGGATCGAGGCCATGTCCAGGGTGCGAGGTGCGGTGCTCATCGTTATCGAACTCCCTGCTGTGCCAAGGCCGCGGCGAGCTCGTACAGGCTCCCGAGGTCGATGCCGTCGTTGATGGCCGGCAGCTCCAGGCGCGGGACGTCGACCTCGTCGAGTGCCTCGGCGCTCTCGGCGCGTGCGCGGATGCGGGTGGCGTGCTCGATGGTCTCCGTGAGCAGCCCGGCGAAGTCCGCGTCGGACAGTTTCAGACCGACCTTCTCGAGGTCGGCCCGCACGGTGTCGGCGTCGATCACCCCGTCGGCGGCCTTGGCCAGATCGTCGAGGGGCAGGATCGCCGGGATGTTGCGGTTGACGATGACGCTGCCGATCGGCAGGTCCAGCGCGCGCAACTCCTCGATCGCCTCGATGGTCTCCTGAATCGGCAGCGATTCGAGCAGGGTGACGAGATGGATGGCGGTGATGTCCGAATGCAGGATCTTGACCACGCTTTCCGCCTGCGCGTGCACCGGGCCGCCCTTGGCCAGCTCGGAGACCGCCTTGGTGACGTCGAGGAAGCGGGGGATCCGGCCGGTGGGCGGTGAGTCCACCACGATCGCGTCGTAGGGCGGTTTGCCGTCCGGACCCACCCGCGTGACGATCTCCCGGATCTTTCCGGTGAGCAGCACGTCGCGCAGGCCCGGTGCGATGGTGGTGGCGAACTCGATGGCGCCGATGCGGCGCATGGCCTGTCCGGCCAGTCCCAGCCGGTAGAACAGGTCCAGGTACTCCAGGAACGCCGCCTCGATGTTGATCGCCAGCGCGTTGACCACTCCGCCGCCGTCGGCGGTGGCGATCTTCTGCTCCTTGTAGGGCAGCGGCGGGACGTCGAAAAGCTGCGCAATCCCTTGGCGCTCTTCGACTTCCACGAGCAGCACCTTGCGACCGCCGGCCGCCAGCGTCAGTGCCAGCGCCGCGGCCACGGTGGACTTGCCGGTGCCGCCCTTGCCGGTGACGAAGTGCAGCCGGGCCTTCGCCAAGCGGGAGGGCCAGCCGACAGGGTGTCCGCCGCTTGCTGTGGTCGCCATGGATGCATGCTAACCAACGGCCCCCGGCTAAGCTCCAACCATGAGCGAGCTGACCACCTGGGAGTACGCGACGGTGCCACTGCTGACCCATGCGACCAAGCAGATCCTGGACCAGTGGGGCGCCGACGGCTGGGAGCTGGTGTCCGTGCTGCCCGGCCCGACCGGTGAACAACACGTGGCGTACCTGAAGAGGCCGAAGTGAGCGTATCGGCGCGGCTGGCCGAACTCGGTCTGGAACTGCCCGCCGTGGCCGCCCCGCTGGCGGCCTACGTTCCGGCGGTGCGCACCGGCAACCTCGTCTTCACGGCCGGCCAACTGCCGATGGTGGACGGCAAGCTGGTCCGTACCGGCAAGGTCGGCGCGGCCGTCACCCCCGAACAGGCTGCCGAGCTGGCGCGCATCGCCGCGTTCAACGCCCTGGCCGCCGTCGACGCGCTGGTGGGGCTGGACGCGGTGACCCGCGTGGTCAAGGTGGTCGGGTTCGTCGCCTCGGCACCCGGTTTCACCGGGCAGCCCGCGGTCATCAACGGGGCGTCGACCTTCTTGGGGGAGGTCTTCGGCGAGTCCGGTGCGCACGCCCGCTCGGCGGTCGGCGTCTCGGAACTGCCGCTCGACTCGCCGGTGGAGGTCGAACTCGTCGTCGAGATCGCTTGAGTGATGCCGGAGCACCCCGCGTACGGACAGCTCCGCACCGTCACTGAAACCGCGTCGGTCTTGTTGTGCGACAACCCCGGACTGATGACTCTCGACGGCACCAACACCTGGATCCTGCGCGGGCCCGGAAGTGCCGAGTTCGTTGTCGTCGACCCCGGACCCGACGACGCCGCGCACATCGAACGCATCGCGGCACTGGGCAAGGTGGCGCTGGTGTTGATCAGCCACCGTCACGGCGACCACACCGACGGGATCGACAGACTCGTCGACGCGACCGGCGCGACCGTCCGCTCCGTGGGCAGCGGGTTCCTGCGCGGGCTCGGCGGCGGCCTGACCGACGGCGAGGTGATCGACGCGGCCGGGCTGCGGATCACCGTGCTGGCCACGCCCGGGCACACCGCCGACTCGGTGTCCTTCCTGCTCGACGACGCGGTGCTGACCGCCGACACCGTGCTGGGTCGCGGTACGACCGTCATCGACGACGAGGACGGATCGCTGCGCGACTACCTGGAATCGCTGCAACGCCTGGCGGGCCTGGGCGGGCGGACGGTGCTGCCCGGGCACGGACCCGACCTGCCAGACATCGGCGACGTCACCGCGACGTACCTGGCCCACCGCCGGGAGCGGCTCGACCAGGTGCGACAAGCGGTGCGCGTGCTGGGCGACGACGCCACCGCGCGCCAGATCGTGGAGCACGTTTACACCGACGTGGACGACAAGCTGTGGGATGCCGCCGAGAAGTCGGTGCGGGCGCAGCTTGACTACCTGCGGGCGTGATTTCGGCGCGCTTGTCGTCGCGCAGCGACTGAAAACGTGCCGAAGTTGCTACCTTGCTCGGCGGGCGAGGCGCTCGCTGTCGCTGATCAGGACGCTCTTGCCCTCCAGGCGGATCCACCCGCGGTGCGCGAAATCGGCCAGCGCCTTGTTCACCGTCTCGCGCGAGGCGCCCACCAACTGGGCGATCTCCTCCTGCGTCAGGTCGTGGGTGACACGCAGCGCGCCACCCTCCTGGGTGCCGAACCGCTGCGCCAGCTGCAACAGCTGCTTGGCCACCCGGCCCGGCACGTCGGTGAAGATCAGGTCGGCCAGGTTGTTGTTGGTGCGGCGCAGCCGGCGCGCCAGAACGCGCAGCAGTTGCTCGGCGATCTCGGGGCGATCGGCGATCCACGCGCGCAGGGCGTCGCGGTCCATCGATACCGCCCGCACCTCGGTGATGGTGGTGGCGCTGGACGTCCGCGGGCCCGGGTCGAAGATCGACAGCTCGCCGAACATGTCCGACGGCCCCATGATGGTCAGCAGGTTCTCCCGGCCGTCGGGCGACCGCCGGCCGATCTTCACCTTGCCGGAGGTGATGATGTACAGCCGGTCGCCCGGCTCACCCTCGGCGAATACGGTATGTCCGCGGGGGAAGTCGACGGGCTGCAACTGCTTGGTCAGCGCGGAAACGGCGCTGGGTTCCACTCCTTGGAAGATTCCGGCCCTCGCCAGGATCTCGTCCACGTTTACCCTCGAATTCATCAATGGTCGTCAAGCGCGCTGAACAGCTTCGACCAAGTCTAGAGGCAGGGGTGTTCGCGCCGAGCCAACGCTACACACGATTGGCATGGCGAGTCGCCTGAAACTGCGGATTCGCAGTGTCGTGGCGGCGCAACCGGGTAGGCAGGCCCGGTTCGTAATCCAGCGCGGCCAGTCCGGTGCTGCCGTCCGACGTCAAACGCGAGGACCACGACGGTGACGACAGGGCCACGCGGGCCGCGTGCTGCGTCGGCCGGTCGACCTTCGGCGGTGTGTGTGCGACCAGTTCGTCGATGGCGTCGGTGTCGTCCTCGCGTTCGAGCGCACTCTCGACCCGCTCGAGCCCGAACGTGCCCAGCATCAGCAGCGCGGGGATCAGTGCGGGAAACATCCAGGACACAAGGGTGAAGTAAACACTCGCCAGGTCTCATCGGGATCACGAAATGTCACCGGTCCGAACCTGCTCAGTACCCTGACAGGGTGACGGCGGCGGGCATAGGCAAGCGCAGGACCCGGTTCGGCGACGAGTCGCATCTCGGGCTGGTGCGCCGGGCCCGCCGGATGAACCGCACACTGGCGCGCGCCTTCCCGAATGTGTACTGCGAACTCGACTTCACCGATCCGCTCGAGCTGACCGTCGCCACCATCCTGTCGGCGCAGAGCACCGACAAACGGGTCAACCTGACCACCCCGGCGCTGTTCGCGCGGTACCGCACCGCCGCCGACTACGCGACGGCCAACCGCACCGAACTTGAGGAGCTCATCCGGCCCACGGGCTTCTACCGGAACAAGGCAACCTCACTGATCGGCCTCGGCCAGGCCCTGGTCGACCGCTTCGGCGGGGAGGTGCCGCACACCATGGCCGAGCTGGTGACGCTGCCCGGCGTCGGGCGCAAGACCGCAAACGTGATCCTCGGCAATGCTTTCGACATCCCCGGCATCACCGTCGACACCCACTTCGGCCGGCTGGTCCGGCGGTGGCAGTGGACCACCGAGGAGGATCCGGTCAAGGTCGAGAAGGCGGTGGGCGAACTCATCGAGCGCCGCGAGTGGACGTTGTTGAGTCACCGCGTGATCTTCCACGGCCGCCGCGTCTGCCATGCCCGCAAACCGGCCTGCGGGGTGTGCGTGCTGGCGTCGGACTGCCCGTCCTTCGGGCTGGGGCCGACCGACCCGCTGCTGGCGGCGCCGCTGGTGAAAGGGCCGGAGACCGAACACCTGCTCGCGCTGGCCGGTCTGTAGCCGGCATGCGCGGCTCGGCCCGGTGGACCCTGGTTTTCGCGGCGATCGCGGCGGTGCTCGTCGGCGCGTTCGCCACCCAGCTGGGCGGTCCGAAGGACCGGGCCGGCACCGGTGATCGGCCGGCGCTGCAGTCCGCACCGGATGCCGCGGCACTGGCCGAGGTGCGCCGGCGCGCCGACCTGCCGCCGTGTCCGGCCGGGTCCGGGGCGCCCGGCCCGCCGGCGCTGCGCGGCGTCACCGTCCGGTGCGCGGCCGACGGCGCCGACGTCGAGGTGGCACGTGCCCTGGCGGGCGGTCCCGTCGTGGTCAACATGTGGGCCTACTGGTGCGGCCCGTGCGCCGAGGAGTTGCCGGCGATGGCCGAATACCAACGGCGCACCGGTCCGGCGGTCACCGTG